>Ga0214473_10000558_pt1 | contig 52189 bp, 41 predicted proteins | sample RVTome_7_FD_203509 | JGI IMG/M metagenome (GOLD analysis project Ga0214473, IMG submission 203509) | Soil microbial communities from uranium-contaminated site in the Upper Colorado River Basin, Wyoming, United States - RVT98D197 | ecosystem: Environmental > Terrestrial > Soil > Contaminated >... | reverse complement strand
TTCACACCGATCAGAACATCGAGGGGTAAAGGCGCAGACGGGCTTCATGTTGATCAGATTAGGGGGCAAGCCCTCGATCGGAACCAGCTTCCTGCCCCGTTCCTCGTCGAGCCTGGGGATGCATTTCAGCAGTCCTTTGGTATAAGGATGGCATGGATTCGCAAAAATGTCTTTAGTCGTTCCTGCCTCGACAATACGGCCGGCATACATAATATACAACCTCTGTGCGTAGCGGGCCACAACCCCCAGATTATGGGTCACGATCACCAGCGAGGCGCGAAATCGGTCGACCATATCTTTCATCAGCTCCAGGAGCTGCGCCTGGGTGGTTACATCAAGAGCCGTCGTTGGCTCATCGGCAATGAGGATCTTCGGGTTGCAGGAGATCCCCATGGCAATCATCACCCTCTGCCGCATGCCGCCGCTGAACTGGTGGGGGTAAGCATCAATGCGGTTTTCCGCGCTTGGGATACCTACCAATCCAAGGAGTTCAATGGCTCTTTTCCTCGCAGCTTCTCCATTCATCCCCAGGTGTAGCTCCAGTGTTTCCGTCAATTGCCGGGCGATGGTTAAGACGGGGTTGAGCGATGTCATCGGCTCCTGGAAGATCATGGCTATCTTGGCGCCCCGAATGGAACGCATTTTCGGCCCGTTCGCCTCAAACTTGAGCAGGTCCTGACCCTCGAAGAGGACCTCACCGCCGACGATTCTTCCCGGGGTGGAGATAAGCTGCATCACCGACAGCTGGCTGACGGATTTGCCACAGCCGCTCTCTCCTACCAAGCCAACGATTTCGAGCTCGTCGACGTGGTAGGAAACGCCGTCAACAGCCTTCACCACACCGCCCTCTGTCCTAAACTCTGTTTTAAGATTCTTTACTTCCAGGAGTATCGACATTTTTCAGTCCCTCACTGTTAGAGCAGGCCCCTAAGCCTTGGGTCAATGGCATCCCTTAGGCCGTCCCCCACCATGATGAAGGCAAAAGCGACCACCATAATGGTCAGCCCGGGAGCGAAAGAAAGTATGGGATTCATGAGTAGATACTGGTAGCCGTCAGCCACCATGGAACCCCAGGCTGCGCCCGGCGGCTTAATGCCAATGCCAAGAAAACTGAGACCAGCTTCGGCCAGTATGGTAAGCCCCAACCACATCGTGATGAGTACAATCATCGGCGGCAAAGCGTTCGGCAGGATATGTTTGAGCATCGTGCGTATATTACTGGAGCCCATGGCCCGTTCAGCTAAGATGTAGTCATTCTCCCTGATGCTGAGGGTCAGCCCATGCATAAACCTGGCGTATCCGGGCAGGGTGGCGAAGCTCAAGGCGATGATAACGTTTTGGATGCCGCCCCCAAGCACAGCTGCAAGGAGAAGGGCCAGCAGGAGATTAGGAAAGCCCATCAGCGCGTCCATGGCCCTCATGATAATCATATTAGCAATACCACCAAAATATCCGGCAACCAAACCCAGCGTCATACCCACAACAGCCGCCATCCCTACAGTTAAAAAGCCTACCATGAGTGCCGTTCTTGACCCGTAAATAAGACGGCTTAACGTATCTCTACCCTGGATGTCCGTGCCCAGGAGATACTTATTGCTCGGTTCAGACAGGGAATCCGCCATCTTTCCCCGAAACGGATCATGGGGCGCCAGCCAAGGGGCAAAGATGGCTGTAAAGACTAAAATAAACAGGACCACGAGTCCGAATACGACTATCTTACGCTGAAAGAATACCCTCTGAAAACGCCGCCACTCGCTGACGAGAGGGGGGGCTTCCGAGGCGCCTAAGATGATGGGTTGTTTTCCCGACATGATCTAATCTCTCCCAATTCTAACTTAGGATAGCTGGAACTAAAAAGGTTGTCGAAAATCCGAAATCCGAATATCGAAATCCGAAACAAATCCGAAATCCAAATGTTCGAATGACCCAAAAAAGAAGGTTTTGATGTTTTGGATTTTGGACATTGGAAATTGTTTCGAATTTCGGATTTCGTGCTTCGGATTTAGAATCCAATCAATCACTAAAGTTTTGTTACCATTTCACACACAATTTCATTCATACGGAACTAACTATAGTGCATTTATCCAAACCGAATCCTGGGGTCAAGCCAGCCGTAGGAAATATCAACAATCAAATTTGACAAGATAATAATTGTGGAAATGATGAGGGTACCGGACTGGATTACGACATAATCCTGGGCAAAGACGCTCGTTACGAGCAACCTGCCGACACCGGGGACGGCAAACACTGTTTCAACGAGGACCGAACCTCCAAAAACAAAGCCGACACCGATCCCCAGCAGCGTAATGACGGGAATGAGACCGTTTTTAAGGGCATGTCTCATAATGATTGTCTTCTCTTTCAAACCCTTGGACCAGGCGGTGCGAATATAATCCTGTTTGATTACCTCGAGCATACTTGACCGTGTCTGGCGGGAAGTGAAAGCTAAACCCGGGATACAAAGACAGGTCACAGGCATGACCATCTGTTTTATGCTCATCCAGAAATTGTCAAATGGGGAGGTGAAGCCTGCAATCGGGAGCCACCCGAGCTTCAGGCCAAAACCATACATCAGTAATAACCCCAGCCAGAAAACAGGGATGGTGATGCCAATATTTCCTATCACTGTCACGATCGCGTCGATCCATGTACCCCGCCTGACGGCGGCGATCAGCCCCATCAGGATTCCCAAAGAATTACCTATCACAAATGCAACCACACCCAGCTGCAGAGTAATGGGGAAACGCTCAAGCATGAGCTTGCCCACTTTCTCATGGTAGTGTATGGAGGTCCCTAAGTTCCCTTGCAATACACCAAACATCCAATTCATATACTGCACCATGATGGGTTTATCCAGCCCGTACTCGTGACGAAGTCCTTCCAGCTCTTTCTCCGTTATGGTCGTTCCGCTCCCCGCTTGCTGACCGAGAAAAATAATCAGGGGGTCCCCGGGCAGCAGGCGCATGGCAAAGAAGACAATCAGGGATACTAAGAATAAAATAACCACCGCCATGAACAGACGGCGAATTATATACGTGCCCATATCCAACCTCTTTTAAGAATCTTAATTGGGGAAGCAGGTATCTGGAACCGTTTAGGAACTATTCAAACAACATTATACCGGGTGATTCACTCTCATTTCAAGGTATCCCTTAGAGGTGAATCACCCGGGCTCTTAGGTAAAAAGAGAACAACCGTTTGTCGTTGTCGAAGCTTGTATCGATACTTGTCTAAAGATTCTCGATACTCGAGTTTCTTGTTTCGAGCTTCGGGCTTCCATACAAGCTTCTTCACCGATGAACGAGTTTCGATGTAAGACGTAACCGAATGACGAACCGGGCGTCGTTGCCGTGACCATTAGACGATACCTTTTTTTCTAATGTTTTTCCATCCAGACTTCTTCCGTCTGCCATCGCACAAAACCCTGCTCATACTCTGTGCTGTGCACCCAAGGCTGCATCATGGCGGCTGCCGGAGGATCAAATATCGGGATGATCAGGGCGTTGTCCGTTATGTTACGCATCAGCTTCTGGGTTATTGCCGCCTGTTCCTTGATGTCGGTCAATTTCTGGGCCTGCTTATCCATCTCAGCCTGTTCGGGCGTATGGCCAATGTAGGAGAGGTCCGTAAATGGCTCGGTGCTGAACCAGCGCATATAGGTCTGCAGGTAGTTGGTGTCCCTGCCCGTTATCCACAAATGCAGGTCCTGGTCCGGTCCGGGCGGGGTATTGTAAATGGTTCCCATGAACCTGCCGGGGTCGGCAACATCCAGCTCGATCTGGAAACCCGCTGCATTAAGATACTGCATTATCGCTGTGCCGGTATCCCGGGCGTCAGGAGTGAAAAAAACGAGCAGTTTTGCCTTTAGGCCATTGGGGTAGCCTGCCGCAGCAACCAGTTCCTTGGCTTTTTCAGGATTATACGGGCGGGGATTATAGTTCGGGTCGTTACCCCATTCACCTGGAGGTGGGAGGCTCTTCAGGGGCCTATACAAGCCAAACCCGAGTGCCTTGGTCATTGCTTCTTTGTCGATGGCATATTCAAGTGCCTCACGCAGTCTCTTGTCCTGCCATTTCGATTTGGCGTTGGCGGTGTTAATATAGATTGCATTTCCAAGAGCAGGCCAAGAACTCTGTCTCTTAAAGCCCCTTTTAAGCAAGTCCGCCTGGTCCTTAGCCGGAGCTTGGCCTGGAGGGCCCCATATATCTGCCTCTTTCGCCTGCATCATGGCTGAGGCGGTCACGGCGTCAGGAATGAAACGGGTCTCAAACCCATCAAGATAGGGGCGGCCTTTACGCCAATAGTTGGGGTTTTTTGTCCATATCATGTGGACATCCCGCTTATACTCTTTCAGCATGAAAGGCCCGGTGCCGACGAAATTGGTTCGAGCCCATTCCTTACCTTTCGCAAGGTCCCCGCCAGAGGCTTTCTCCCATGCTGCCTTGGAGTACATGGCAGACCACCATCCCCAGCTCGGCACCAACTGGTTGCTGTATTCGTTCAACTCGATGACAAGCGTATATTTGTCGACTACCTTCATGCTCTTGAAATACTTCGAGTACGGAAGAGCCTTGGCGTCAACGACTTGCTGAATATTCCAGCGCGCCACTTCAGCGTCAAGCTCTGACCCGTCGTGGAACTTGATACCCTTCCTGATGTAGAAGGTAATCGTCAGTTTCTTCTGGTCTTCCACTACCTTCTCGGCAAGAACCGGCTCTATTCCACTTGCTGTCTGGCGTTCCCTGGTCGTATCCACCAACGCTTCTGCCCCTGGGAAAATGGCAGTGCGATCCCCCGGACCCATCATTGGAACATAGCTCAGCATCTGCGGGGGCTGAGAGGCTATCACTCTCAGGGTGCCGCCATACTGTGGTGTTTGACTATGACCGCTCGTGACGATCCCAACACTAGAAACCATGACAACTAACGAAGTGAGTAAGACCTTTTTCATTTTTCTCTGTTCCTCCTTTTCTCCCCCCTCACCCCAACCCTCTCCCCATTGGGGAGAGGGGAAGGAGTAGGGAAATTTTTAAATGGTTTTTGTTTCTTTGCTGATAATTAGAACCTATTTATAAATTGCCGCCTATTAGAATCGTCATTCCGGCGAAAGCCGGAATCCAGGCTTCCCGGTGAAAACCGGGATTCAGTCTTTGAGATAGTTCCCGACTGGAGTTTACCCCGTACTTGATACGGGGTCGGGACGACCTCTGGATACCGGATCAGGTCCGGTATGACGGAAAAAAACTATTTAGGGCAGACATAATTAATGCTTCTCCATCCACTCATCATAAGTTTTTCTGGCCACCATCATTTCCTTATAATAAGTGGTATGAACGTAGGGTTGAATGATGTACGCAGCCGGCGACAAATACAATGGAATCACCAGACATTCATCTGCCATTAACCGGACCAGTTTCTTTGCCCACTCTTTCTGGCTGGCTTCATCATAAGCATGATATGCCTGTTTGGCCATGTCGACCAACTCCTTCGGTCTTTCAAAGCTGGCGTAGTTGGCAAAGGGGTCGGGGCCGAACTGGCGGAAGAAAGTGGCGAGGTAATTGAAGTCCATTCCGGTCAACCAAAGGGCCAGTTCTTGCCACCCTTGCCCATACATCGAGGAGAAGAACCTGCCGGGATCGGCCAGGTCCACATTAACCTCGATCCCTATGTCACGGAGATGGGCTGCAATCGCTTCGGCTTCTTCAGGCCATGTTCCAACCGCCATGGCAGTCAGTTTGAGCTTAAGGCCCTTTGGATAACCCGCTTCTGTCAGCAGCTTTTTGGCCTTTTCCGGATCATAGGGACGGCCCTTGTAATCCGGGTCAAAACCCCACTCACCGGGAGGAGCCACCATGGTTAGCGGTGCATAATAACCAAATCCGAGGGCTTTGGCTATTGCCGGCTTATTAAGGGCGTACTCGATGGCCTCGCGCAATCTCTTGTCTTTGAACTTTGAATCGGGACTTTTATTATTAATATAAATGATTCTGGGCAGCCCGAAGCCGCTCTGCCTGACAAAGCCTTTTTTCTCCAGCTCAGCCTGGTTTTTCACCGGAGGCTGGTACCACATGTCCGCCTCTTTTGCCTGCATCTTAGCGGATGCCGTCACAGGGTCGGGAATGTAGCGAACCTCAATGCCATCAAGGTAAGGTTTGCCTTTCTGCCAGTAGTTTTCGTTCTTAACCCATTTGATATAATCATCCCGCTTGTATTCAACAAGCTTGAATGGACCTGTCCCCACGCAGTTTGCTCGAGCCCATGCTTTACTTTTTTCGAAGTCTCCACCACCGGCCTTGTCCCAGGCAGCCTTTGAATAGATGGGCACCCAGCCAAGACCGTCGAGGAACTGGTTATTAAAGTCGGTTAGATGAAGAACCAGAGTGTGGGTATCGGCGACCTCAATTGACGATACCGTGGGGCCAAATTGCAGCCTTTTGACATCTTTATAGGTCTTGTACCAGAAGGCCGCAACCTCGGCTGTCAAGTCTGAGCCGTCATGGAATTTGACGCCCTTTCTTATGTGGAAAGTCATGGTTTTTTTGTTCCTGTCGACGTCAACCTTCTCTGCCAGGAGCGGATGTATCTGTTTGTCGGCATTGGTGTACTCCATCATCCTTTCCACCCCGGGCATGGCGGCGATTTCGTCACCGGGTCCCATCTCCGGAAGCCAGCCCAGGACCCTTGGACCATTGGCATCAATTTGTCTCAGGATGCCCCCGTACTGCGGTTGTTTCTGCTGGGCAAAACTGCTAAACACGACCCCCACGGATAAAAAAATGACGACTATACTAATAGACAGAACCTTTTTCATTATTATTGTCCCCTCCTTTCCGAATTTTGTGTTTCCCTTTCACTTTACCCTCACCCCATCCCCTCCCTCACCCTCCCCTTGAAGGGGAGGGAATATTGAGCCTGCAATTAGGCTTTCCACCGGGGAGAGGGGTAAGGGGGGTTAGTGCTTTTCCATCCACATATCATACGTCTTCCAGCGGACCATTCCAGTTTCGAGATAGTTGGTATGGACCCAGGGCCGTATGAGGTAGGAGGTCTGAGCATAGTATATGGGAATCATCAATGCCTGCTCGCTTAGCTCCAGAGAGATTAGTCTGGCTGCCTCTTTCTGTTTGGCCTCGTCCTTATGAGTAACCGCTTCCCTGCTCAAGGCGAGCAATTTATCCGTTCGCTTGAAGCTGGCAAGATTTGACTTTGGCTCGTGGCCGTACCAGACCTGGGTCGTTGCGAGGGAGTTGTGATCGATCCCATGGAAGCAAAGTACGAGATCATCCCAGCCTTTTCCAAAGAGACTGCCCCAATACCTGCCGGGGTCTGCCATGTCCACCTCAATGTTAATGCCCACTTCGTCCAGATAGCCCTTGACGGCTTCCGCAACATCTTTTCCAGCTAAACCCACAAAAGCCAAGAGCTTGAGTTTTAGTCCACTGGCATAACCCGCTTCGGCCAACAGTTTTTTTGCCTTCTCCGGGTTATAGGGACGGCCCGGCCAATTCGGGTCATACGCCCACTCGCCCTCAGGGTGCATCATCTTCAAGGGTTTCCAGTACCCGAACCCAAGGGCTTTGGCCAGGGACGGCTTATCAATGGCATATTCAATCGCCTCGCGGACCTTCAGGTTGGCCGTGGGCTTGGCAGGGTCCTTGGTGTTCAAATCGATCGTAAAGCACAAGGCGGGCCAATAAGCTTTTCTTATGAATCCTTTCTTCTCCAATGCAGACTGTTCCCTTGGCAGAGGAGTGATCCACATATCGGCCTCTTTTGCCTCCATTAACATCCTGGCCGCAACTTGGTCAGGAATATAACGGGCCTCGATCCCGTCGAGATAGGGTCTTCCCTTCTGCCAGTAGCCATCAAACTTTTCCCATTTGATGTGGGATTCCCTCTTCCAGTCCACTAACTTGAAAGGTCCGGTCCCTACGGGATTTGCTCGACACCACTCCTTGCCCTTTGCGTCATAGGCAACCTTGGAGAACATCGGGATCCAGCCATAGGCGAATGGCATCTGATTATGGTAGCTGGATAAATGGAGTACAACGGTATAGTCATCAACAATCTCTATTTTCTTGATTTGTTCGCCGTACTGGATTTTATTTGTATCTTTGAGGAGTTGGTAATTCCAGGCGCATGCCTGGGCATTGAGGTCTGACCCATCATGGAATTTGATCCCTTTTCTCAAATGAATGGTCATGGTCAACTTTTTGTCATCAAAGTCCACCGACTCGGCCAGGAAAGGGACGAGTTTCCTTTGCTCGCTCATATCCATTATGCATTCCATTCCCGGGAAGGCTGCGGCATGATCAGCCGGTCCCATTTCCGGGTAATAGCCGATAACCGCCGGGCCGGCGGAATAGATCATCTTAACGATGCCGCCATATTGGGGCTGCTGACCAGGACTGTTAACAACCAGACCGAAGGTTGAAACAACAACGATTAATGCGACAAACATTAGCTTTTTCATAGTCCTTTATTCCTCCTAAAGAATTTCCAAGCTAATAGTTTTTACTTCTTTAAGCGAGGGTTCACCTCTTTTCCAAGTCATAAACATTTGGTTGTTTTTTTAGAAATGTCTGGCAGAGGTTGTGTCACAGAACCAAAAGCGCCATCCAGGTACTCCTGAAAAAGTTTCGAGTTTGATCGATTTTGATTAACAAAAAGTCCTTTTCCGCATGGATGGCAAATAGGTTCTCGGACAGTGAAATGCATGGACATGATAATGTAAAAGAATAGTGGCTTACCTATAAAATTATTAAGTAACTTTGTCAAGGAAAAAACACGGGGGTTCTATTACCTGAACCCCTACCGAATCCTGGTTAGCCTGGGGCTTGACATGAATTGATTTGATAGGTTATAAAAATTTCACTTGAATACCGAGACCTCCCTTAACAGGCTTACTTCGTGATTTATTTGACCATCATACTATCTAAGATACCTGATTTCAAGAAAATGTTTTTTGTCAACCATCCCGGATTAATCCGGTCGATTTTGCAAACAGTTTACGGATAAAAGAAAAAGGAGGAGTGAAACTATGGCAAGAGGATATATGGGAAAGATACTGTGGGTTGATCTTTCCAAAAACGAGATTAAAGATGAGATCCTGGACGAAAATCTGTGCCGCCAGTTCATTGGCGGCTATGGGTTGGGCGCGAGGATCCTATTCAGCCGGCAGAAAGCAGGGGTTGACCCATTGGGCCCGGACAATATCTTAGGTTTTCTTACCGGCCCGTTTAACGGCACTCCTGCAATAGGCGGTTCAAGGTACACTGTAGTGGGAAAATCACCGCTCACCGGAGGCTGGGGCGATGCCAATTCAGGCGGGAACTTCGGTCCCTACATGAGGTACGCAGGTTATGATGCGGTATTCTTTACCGGCATTTCTAAAGAGCCGGTTTATCTCTTCATCGATAATGGCAAGGCCGAGTTGAAGGATTCCGCCCATCTCTGGGGGAAAGATACCTTTGAGACCGAAGACATCCTTCGATCAGAACTGGGCAAAGACGTAGAAGCAGCCTGCATCGGCCCGGCGGGAGAAAAGGTCGCTCTCATTGCCGCAGTTATGAATAACAAAGGCAGGGCAGCAGGCCGCTCAGGTCTGGGCGCAGTGATGGGCTCTAAGAAGCTCAAGGCGATAGCCGTGAAAGGCAACATGAAGGTGCCTCAAGCCGATGAAGAAAAAGCAAAAGAGCTGCGGAAGAAGTACATGGGTGAGCTCACCGGCCATGTTGCATTGTTGAGGGATTTTGGCACCCCTGGCATCTTTAATATGTTGGCAGGCGCCGGCGATACTCCTACCAAAAACTGGTCAGGCACCGCTGTCATCGATCTTCCAGATTATGAAAAAATCGGGGTCAACCCCGTGATGGAGCGCCAGGATAAGAGATATGCCTGCTACCGTTGCCCCATCGGTTGTGGAGGGCATATGAAAGAGTGTACCGGAGAGTATAAATATGAGGCAGGCGCCCACAAACCGGAGTATGAAACCCTCGGTATGTTTGGCACTAACTGTCTCAATAGCAACATCGAATCGATCATCAAGGCAAACGATATCTGCAATCGCTACGGAGTGGATACGATCTCGGCCGGAGCGACTATTGCCTTCGCCATCGAGTGTTATGAGAGAGGAATCATTACCAAGAAAGATACCGATGGGATTGAAATGACCTGGGGGAACCACAGATCCATCGTAGCCATGACGGAAAAAATGGTGAAGAGGGAGGGGTTCGGAAATGTGCTGGCTGACGGGGTCAAGAAGGCCTCGGAGAGGATTGGCAAAGGTTCTGATCAGTACGCCATGCATATTCAGGGGCAGGAGGTCCCGGCCCACGACCCGAAGTTCGGTCTCCAATGGGGGATTGCCTACAGGTTGGATGCTACCCCTGCCCGTCATACCCAGGGTGGAGAAGGGCCGCATTGTCCGGGAGTCATGCCTGAATATGACCGGAATTCCCAAAAAGACAGAGGATTGCCGCACAAGATAGGGGCCAACTTCACGCATGTCATGAACAGTACGGGAATATGCATGTTTGTCGAAGGTTCTCTGCCCCATGCCGATTCTTTCATCGAGTTCTTAAACGCCATCACTGGCTGGAACTATACGATGGACGATGTACAAAAAGCCGGTGAAAGAATAGCCAACATCAGGCATGCTTTTAATATTCGTGAAGGATTGAATTCTCTAAAATTCAAAGTGCCCGGCAGGATAGTCGGCAACCCGCCCCCGGAGAAGGGCCCTTTAGCCGGGAAATCGATTGATGAAGAGACCTTGAATAGGGATTTTTTCAAAGCCATGGATTGGGACCTCGAGACAGCTAAACCGAGTAAAGAGAAGCTCCTGGAACTCGGGCTCGAAGACGTGGCCAAGGAACTATGGCCATAAATTCATTACCCCCCCTTCATCCCCCCTTAATTTAAGGGGGGATGAAGGGGGGTAAGGTTACGGTTACGAAGCCCGTTTCGTTTAGGGGTTGACGGTTATGTAAACTTCTTAAACCGAAGGACGTAACCGAATGACGATACGGGCATCCTTCGACAAGCTCAGGACGTACGGTTTTTCTCCGATCATGGTGAGCCTGTCGAACCATACCGTGACCGTGAGACGAGACTTCTATTTTTAAAAGAGGAGGGGAGAAAATGGATCTTGGTCTGAAAGGAAAAGTCGCGCTGGTGACAGGAGCGGGCAGCCAGGTCGGTTTTGGCAAGGCCATCTCTTTGACTCTGGCGAGAGAAGGGTGCGATATTATCGCATCGGACATAGACTTCGAGGGTGCCAAGAAAACAGCCGCTGAAGTGGAGGCCCTGGGGTGTAAGGCCTTAGCGGTTAAGGCGGATGTTACCAAGAAAGGCGATGGGAGAGAAATGGTGAGGCAAGCCCTGGCGAAATTCGGAAAGATCGATATCCTCGTCAATAATGCCGGCGCAATCCTTGGCGGAGGGCCCTTTCTTGAGCAAGATGAAGCGTTATGGGATAAGGAGCTTGGCTTGAACCTTAAGGGCTGCATGCTCTGCTCGCAAGCCGTTCTCCCCAGCATGATTGAAAGAAAGTATGGTAGGATTGTAAATATTGCCTCCGACACTGCAAAGATGGTTTGGCCCATGGTTTCCATGTATAGCATCGCGAAGACCGGTATTTATAAATTTACCAGGGACCTGGCAAGGACTGTGGTAGGTGACGGAATCAACGTTAATTGCGTGTCCCCGGGTTGGTCCATGGACACCAATTTTGCGAAAGTTCCCGACAAGAAAGCTGCTGAAGCCCAGTTTCTAAAGGAGACTCCCATTGGAAGAGGAACCACGCCACAAGATATTGCTAACGCCGTGGCATTCTTCGCCTCGGATGTTTCTTCAGACATCGTGGGACAGATTCTCAGTATTTCCGGCGGCTCATCATTTCAATAACCCCTCACCCCCACCCTCTCCCCCGAGAGACTGTGTCGTAATCCGCCGTTCGCCCTTCGACACACTCAGGACGAACGGCTAACTAATTGATATTTATTGTTCATGGTCCGTTCGTGGTGAGCCTGTCGAACCATGAATGGACTTACAACACACTCTCTGAGGGGAGAGGGAAGGGTGAGGGGAGGTTATTATTTTTTTTTCTCGTCGAAATACATTTTGCCCGGACCGCTGGTAAAATGGAAGATGGGTCTGTCGACTCTCAAGAAAGTCAGCGGGCAATGTTGCAGTCCCGCAGGGATAAACACGATGGAGCTTTTGGTAATGACGTGTTTCTCATCGCCGAGCCATAACTCCACTTCACCGCCCAGATCGTAAAAATCTTCCGGGTTCGTACCAAAAAAACAGAGAACCTCGTCATAATCGTGTGCGTGGGGTTTTACGGAGACCCCGCGGGGCCTCGCCTCTGCTCCTCCGAGAGGTGGTACGATCCACACGCACTCCAGATAGAAAGCTCCGGGGACGACTTCGTTATCCAGGAAAAGTAACCGTCCGCCTTTCCCTTTTGAAACCGAAGTCACCGGCGGGCTCCAGGGGGCTTCGACGATATTTTTTTTCAGTTCAGAGACAATGTATTTCCCATATTTTGATGCAGCCATTTTGCAATCCTCCCTATTCAATTCGCCCCATCACCGCATTTCGCTACTCTACCTGCCAGTTGCATAAATAACGTTTAAAAAGGCAGCCGGGTGTGCTGAAAGAGCTTTAGAGCGGCACCTTTAAGCGATTTACACTCGCCTCCCCAGCAAATTGGCAACGTCACTTTAGGTTATAGTAAATGTTACCCATAAAATATCCTAAGAACCCGCATTCTAAAGGTCTGGAAGCACACTCGACTGCCTTTTCAATGCTAAGGTCTTATTCATACATCTTCCCTGGGCCGGCGGTGAAATGGAAAATGGGCCGGTCAATTCGATTAATATTCAACGGGCAGTGAACCATCCCTGCCGGGATAAAGGCCACAAAACTATTCTTGATGAAATGCTGTTCCCCACCTATCCACAGCTCGACCTCGCCACCCAGATCATGGATATCATCCGGATTGGTGCCGAAAAACCCAATCATTTCCGGAAATGGATGAGTATGAGGTTTCACACCGGGCTCGTCCCCGGGCTGAGGCTTCCGCCTTGGCCCCGGCCAGAACCAGAGGGCCTCGGCATAGAACTTTGCTCCGGGCACTGTTTCACTATCTAAGTAAACGATCCGATGTGCAATTTCCTCGGGTATTTCGTGCCGGAATTCAGGAAGCTTCAAATTTGGTTTGTCTTGGAAAATAAATTGGTTAGCCAATTTAACTCCAGCCAGGTCTAGTTTTTCTACTTTTCCCTGTCCCTCATACTTCTGGCCCGGGCCAAGAGTGAAGTGAAACATGGGCTTATCGATTTTTCTGATTCTTAATGGGCAGTGCTTCATCCCCGCCGGGATATAGGCTAAGAAGCTTTTATTCAGAACAAATTTTTCATCTTCCAGCCACAGCTCGACCTCACCGCACAAGTCATGGGGGTCGTTAAAGTTGGTGCCAAAAAAAGTGATCACTTCCTCAAAAGGATGGGTATGCGCCTGGGGCCCGCCTCCGCCGCCCTTATTCATCTTCTCAAGTTGCTCAGGAGTGGGCATTCGCCCGGGAAAGAACCAGACGCATTCGGAATAGAAGGAACCGGGGACAACCTCGCTATCCATCCAAATAACATGGTTCATCATGCGTTTCTCACCGGGCTTGGCCTCATCCAGGACCTCTCCCGGCCTGAACGAAGGCACCTTGATATTCTTTTTCAGTTCCGTGACGATATACTTTCCGTATTTTGATTCAACCATTCTCTATTCGTCTCCTTTCTCCATTTTGATAAGAAAAATAATCTCACCGCAAAGACGCATGGTTCGACAGGCTCACCATGATCGGATTCAGCCGTTCGCCCTGAGCCTGTCGAAGGGTGAGAGGCCGCCAAATAAAAAGAAATTTCCCTTTGCGTTCTTCGCGCCTCTGCGGTGAACCTGTTTACTTACTTCTTGGGCCCGCTGATTCCGCTGTCCGCCCAGCCCTCCATGACAGTGCCGGCGCCGAGCATGATGGCCATTTCAATATGGGGTTTGGTGAATTTCTTCCAGGTTAACGGACCGTGGTCCAGTCCTTTAGGAACGAAGAGGCCCGTATTGGTGCTGAATGTTAAGGGCTGGCCGCCGACATAAAACTCGATTTCGCCGCCGAGGTCTAAGGGGTTCTTCGGGTCTCCACCGATGTGAAGGACGATTTCATCGTACTTGTTGTGAACATGTTTATGAATATGAGGGTTGGGTTCAGGGATGCCATAGATCCAACCGAATTCGATGTAGTAATTGGCGATGTTGATGTGATGCCTGCTCATGTAGGTCATGGTAGGAGATTGGCGATTCTTTATCGGTCCTCCGGCTTCACGAATCGGGCTTCTGACAACGTATTGCTCGTAGTCAAATTTGTCGGTTTTCGTGGGCAACGTTTTCTTGGGTTCTTTGATCCCGCTCTTCCCCCAACCTTTCATCGGGTCACCGGTGCCGAGCATGAATGCCATCTCAATGTGGGGGAAAGTGAATTTCTTCCAGGTCAAAGGCCCATGAGAGACGCCTTTCGGAATGAAGATACCCGTGGTCGTATTAAAGGTGATCGGCTGCCCGGCAATATAGAATTCGATTTCGCCACCGAGAACCTGGGGCATTTCAGGGTTGCCGCCCCAGTGCAGGACGATCTCGTCGAAATCATGAACATGCTCATGAACATGGGGATTTGGCTCGGGAATATCATAAATCCAGCCAAGCTCAATGTAATAATTGACTTCCGGCACCTGCTTGCTGCTCATGTAAGTCATGGTAGGACTCTGACGGTTTTTGACCCCAGGTCCCGCCTCCCAAAGGGGCTCTCTTACCAAGTATTTTTCACAATTAACTTCAGACATTTGATCTATTCTCCTTCCTGAATTAGGTTTGGGATATTCCACATAGGCGTTCTTATTCTGGAAACAGACCCATTTATAAGGAATATTCCGTTTTTTGTCAATTGAAACGGTCTATGTCCAAAAGAAGAGAACTCAGGTTTTACAAATTGAAGAAATCGTTTAACCCTAAAATGGTAGCCGAAGCCTTCAGACTGCGATATCCGTTCCGGTAATTACCGGAACGACTACCTATTTTGATTACAGGTTATGGTCTATGTCAGACCTTTTTTGAAAAAACAGGGACATAAGGCATGAAGGTTTTGTTCTTCACACATCCCCCAAAGACCCCTGTTTGATAGGCGATTTGATCAAGGGTGTAAAAAAAGAAAAAAGGAAAGAGACCCATCTTTGGCTTTTTAATAGCAAAGTCGGTTGCCGAAGAAAAGATCAACAGAAATAATAGAAATCCCCACATCTTTGGATAGATTAAAGAGAGGGGAATAAGAAAGATAAGGTAATATCGGACCAGGAAAGAAGAGGTTTGATAAGAAAAAGAGAAATGAGTTCGTAAGACAGAGAGTAAAACTCGACTGCTTTTCAAATGGAGCCCGTTTTTTCTTATTTTAAGGACCTTTCGACAAAAATCAAAAAAAAGTGTTCCCAATCCAAGACCGAAAAAAGCTGGAGACTGCATGATGATTCCCAGGCAGATCAATGCGTAGAAGATGGAATAGGCTGCAGGCAGGTAGAGCGTCTTTCGTTTATCCTTGTGCCGAAGATAAAGGATCGCTTCCGAAGTTCCATAATCATGTCGTCTCCTTAACATAGGGAGAAGATCGTTCCGGTGTTTATGTTTGACCTCTCCCTTTGGAAGATAGAGAAGATGATAGCCCAATTCTCCTGTCCTCCAGCAGAGATCGACATCCTCCCCGACACTCAAGTCTTCTTGGAAACCGCCCGCCTCATAGAAAGCCTTTTTTCGGATGATCAGGTTACAGGACGGGACATAAGCCATTGAGGATTTACCATTTTCACTTCTGAAGGGATGAGGTCCCATATTCAACGAGGATTTAGCTTCTTCATACCGGTCCAGAGACGATCGGTCGAAGAAATTGGAAACGCAGCCTCCCACAATTCCAACCCTTTCGTCGCTAAAGTAGGGAAAGAGATCTTTTAACCAATGAGGATGGGGCACACAGTCGCTATCCGTAAATCCAAGCAGTTCTCCATTCGCCTCCCTGGCGGCCTGGTTTCTGCAGGCCGAGGCCCCTATGGAGTGCGGCAAGTGAATCGCTTTGATGTCGAAAGCCCCAATGATTTTTGCCGTCGAATCCGTTGAGCCATCATTGACCACAATAATCTCCACTTTATTCTTGGGATAGTCTAAAGAAGCCAAGGACGTCAAGCATTCTCGAATGTCCTGGGGTCGATTTCTAACCGGAATAATGATGGAGACGGTGGGGAAGGGTTGAGGTTCCATCACTTCATCTTTTACCAACAACCCTTTTGCAACGAGCCCATCCAGCAAGCCTGTTAATTGATGATCCTTTTCCCGGGAGCAGGAAATTGAACCGGATTTACTCGTTTCGTTAAGGATACGATAGAGAACCTCATTCACCTTAATGACGATGAGCGGGGTTTCTGAAAGGAGATAGAAATCTTCTTCTTGCTGAAAAACCTGGACTCCTTCTCTTAGCCGATAATTGATTTTTTTCATGAAGTGTCATGCTCGTTGTGCACCCTCGAACGATGGAAATGACCAAAAGTCCTCCTCCCCCTTGACGGGGGAGGATTAAGGTGGGGGTGCAGACGGTACGTTCCCCCTCACCCCAACCCTCTCTCGCCAGAGACTGTGTCACAAGTCCATTCATGGTTCGACAAGCTCACCACGAACGGACCACCCCGCATTAAGAATCAATGACTTATCCGTTTGCCCTGAGCGTGTCGAAGGGGGAACGGATGATTACGACACAGTCTCCCAGGGGAGAGGGAGATAGGGTGCTATTTTCTACCTATTAGGAGTGGGGTGGTCTATGGTTCGATAATTCCGGATTCTTTTAGATACTGAACCATCTCAGAAGCCATTGCCCCGGGGGGGCCTTCCAATAGTTTCCCTTTCTTCTCTTCTTTGCTTCCAGAGAGGAGTTCCAACGTCCTCTCAAATCCGTTCCGGTGACTGTCCGGAGCAGCGATCCTTTTGGGCCGGGGTCTCGGATAATGGACTTCAACGACTTCTGTCATCGGTTGAAAATCATTGATTTGCAAGCCAAGAATTTCCCGGTCCCAGCACTCCATTTTCTGATTGAATGCCCAGACCAGGCTGGGCAGCGTGGGATATCTCGGTTCGTTCAATCCTTTTTCGACGGTGAAAAGGGCAGGGATCCCGGATTCCACCACTTCCTTATCGCCTTTGCCCAGAGCCCGGTGAATCCTTGCCGTTTTCTCATGAAAGTGTAAATCCAGCTTGACAACGGATGAGACATAAGGGAGACCCAGTAATTCTGCAATATAGGCGCCTACCTGCCCGCTATTCTCATCCGAAGCTTCCTTGCCGCAGAAAACCAAATCGGGTTCTAATCTTTTTACTGCCTTTGCCAGGATGATAGACGCACCCCATGGGTCCAGCTTTCCAAAGGAAGGGTCGTTGATTTGAATCAGCCGGTCTGCGCCCATGGCCAGACACCGTTTCAAAGCCTTCTCCGCAAAAAGATCCCCGAGCGTGACCAGGATCACCTCGCCATCGCCCAGTCTTTCCTTTATCCGGATGGCTTCCTCCACGGCGAGCTCGTCATAAGAATTAACAATGTTAATTCGATCCTCCTCTGCAATGAAATGGGAATTGGGATCCTGGCCAGTCCGCGCATAGATATAGTGGATCTGTTTAATGCACACAACGATCTTCATGCTTTTAACTCACTCATGCCTTTTTGAGATTACCAAGAGCAGATTACATTTCACCATCCGCTCGTCATTAGGAAGTGAGACTCGCTTGAGACACGGAGATCACAGAGAAGGGTATGATTTCTGGAGAATCGGGCCTGCCCGCAGAAGGGCGGTTCGGCCCGCAGGCGGGAGACGACGATTCTCCAGAAGCTCTCATAGCATTCAGCCAAAAGTAGAAATCATGATGGAGATTGCTTTTTGTTTGTCGGTATCTCCCGACAAGCAAAAAAATTGTCTCTGTACCCTCTGTGTCTCTGTGGTGAGTGTAAACATTTTTGACTCTTCTTAGAACTTCATTGAACAGACTGGTAAAGGATCTCTGCAAGATCCAGGACGGTGACTGGCTCTTTCATCTCTTGGCCCTTTATCGCATCTTCAACCGTGGTCAAACAGTAGGGACATGAAGTGGCAACCCAGTCCACCCCAGTCTCGATGACTTCTTTTGTACGGATATTATTGATCCTTTCCCCAAGGTGCTCGTGCATCCACATCCTTCCCCCACCCGCTCCACAGCAAAAGCTGTTTTCTCTTGAACGAGCCATTTCCTTGGACTCTAAAGCCGGTATATATCTCAGGATCTCTCTCGGAGCATCATAGATCCCGTTTACCCTGCCGAGATAGCAAGGGTCATGAAAGGTAACTCTGCCTTCCAGGGGCCGCTTGGCTTTTAGTCTTCCCTGCCTGAGAAGTTCATGGATATAAACACTATAATGCGATACATCAAAGTGCCCCCCAAATTGAGGGTATTCATTTTTCAATGTGTTGTAACAGTGGGGGCAATAAGTAACGATCTTCTTCACCCCGTAACGATTCAGGATCTCAATATTTTTATAAGCCAGTTCCCTGAAGAGATATTCGTTGCCAATTCTTCTCGCGGGATCGCCGCAGCATCGTTCCTCCTTCCCCAATATTCCTACGGACACCCCGGCTTCCTGAATCATTTTCACAATGACTCTTGAGACCTCTTTGTTTCGATCGTGAAATGATCCTTCACAACCAGCCCAGTAAAGGATTTCACGATTGGGCTCCCCCTTGGCTGTTTTGACAGAAAGGCCGGCTGCCCAGTCTGATCTGAGGGATGCACCTTTTCCGTGAGTATCCCCATACATATCGAGATTTCTGAAGAGGGGTCTGACTTCCAAAGGGAAATCCGCCTCCTTCATCACTAAGTGCCTGCGAAAGTCCACAATCCTTTTGACGTGCTCGATATCGACCGGGCACACTTCGACGCAGGCATGACAAGTGGTACAGGCCCAGATTTCGTCTTGTGTCACCATCTGGCCCACCATGGCGGGTTGGTCAACCCTCTTATTTTGAACTCCCTGGCGTTTCTCAAAGAGCAAATCCTTTCCGGAGGCAAGGAGGTTGACTTTAAGATTGTGGATGATATCTCTTGGCCTGAGAGGCTTTCCGCTAATACTGGCCGGGCAGTTCGCTGTGCAACGTCCGCATTCTGTGCAGGCATAAAGATCGAGCAGCTTTTTCCATGAAAACTCAGCGAACGTGGAAGCTCCTAATCCCTTGGCCTTTTCCAGGTCATGAACAGGCTCCAACGAGCCCCTTGGCTCCAAGGGACGAAAAAAGAGATTAAAGATAGAAGCCAGGATGTGGAGGTGTTTAGAGTAGAGCACATAGATGCTGAACCCGAAGACGATCATGAGGTGGAGCCACCAGGAGGTCCAGAAGAACGTGTAGCTCTCTTCTTTCAGCTCCAGAGCCATAAAGAGCCGGGAAAAAACGATTCCCACAAAGGACCAATCCGCAAAGGGTCTTGGCTCGGCCAGAAGCCTGAACCCCTCCGTAACATAATTAAGTAACATCAGGGAAAAGACGACCATCAGAATGATCCCGGCTTCAAGGGTTGCCTCCAGCCGGTCGGGCCTGAGGACATATCTCCGGACCGCCGCCCAGATAATCATGGCGATAACGATTAATCCGGCGATATCGAGGGCCAAAAAGAAAAGATTATTGAATGTCACACCCAAAATGGCGGGCGATAGCTTTTCATAAAGGCCTTCCGCAATATGAAAAAGATAGCTGATGAGAAAAAGGGAGAATCCATAGAAAAGCAGCATATGCCCGATACCGGCATAATCTCCTTTGGAAACATTCTTAAGCGTGCAGCGCTCGGTCAGGACTTGACCCAGGGAATATTTCAACCGTCTATCCCAATGATCAAACCTGTTTTCAGGTTTGCCCAGTTGGAGCAGTCTGATCAGGAAATGAGCTCTTCGGCTAAAAAGAAGAAGCGTCACAGCAATCAAAAATAGAAGGAGAATCTTACCACTCACGGGTAACATTATTGTGTTCCCTTTTCAGGAGACCCCCTCACCCCCGCCCTCTCCCCTTGGGGGAGAGGGGAAGGGTGAGGGGGCTGCCTCTGTTTATTAACCTGATCAATCAACAGCGGGATGATCTTATGAAGGTCGCCAATGATCCCCAGATCAGCAAATTTGAAGATGCGGGCCTTTCGATCAGAATTGATGGCGATCACCATATTAGAACCTTCGATTCCCACCGTAAACTCATTCGCTCCCGAAATCCCGCAGGCCACTAAAAGAGTGGGAAAGACTTCTACCCCGGTCTGGCCGATCTGACGCTCGTAGGGCAGAATTCCCCAATCAACGACGGGTCTCGTCCCGCCTATTGATCCGCTTAATGCATCGGCCAATTGGTGAATAAACTCGAAGCCATCCTTTCCAACTCCTCTTCCGCCACAGATGATGACATCCGCTTCTTCGAGACCGATGGTCTTGGGATCGGCCTTGATTAATTCGGTGAATCGAACAGGACCCTGCTCTTGATCCATCCCGGGAGGAATCCTGATCACTTCGGCTACCTTGTTGACATCCGGATCTTCCCTGGTCATGGCGTTGGGAGAGAAAGTCAGCATCTTGAGCCCGGGGTTGCGGAAGACCAGCCTCTGATAAAGATACTGATTTGAAACCGACTTCACTACTGCCAGTTGATTATTATCCGTTTGAACATCGACACAGTGGGTCACCAACCCCACCTTTAACCGGGCAGAGATCCTGGGAGCCAAATCTCCCCCCAAGGAAGTTGCGGCAAGAAGGAAAAAATCTGGATTTTTCTCTTTTACCAGGCTTGCGATCAATTGAGTGTAGAGATCAGGCTGATAGTGTTCCAATAAGGGATCTTCAAAACTATAGACTCTGTCTGCTCCACAGAAACCCAATTCACTTGCCAGGTCCTTTTTTTCAGGGCCCATAACAATGGCTGAGATAAGATGGGAGTTCCTAAGCTTTTGGTTTAACCGCTTTCCTTCCGAGAGAAGAGAGAAAGAAGGCTCTTTAATCTCCCCGGCCTTCTGCTCAATCATGATGAAAATTTCCTGAGTCATCCGCCTCACCTGAGTGTCTGTGATTCGTGTCAGTGTCAGTTAAGAATCGAACAGCAGGCAGTATGCAGAAGGCAGTCGGCAGAACACGACCAATAAATAGTTTTTACCCACCTACTGCTTACTGACCACTGCTAACTGCTAACTGACTCTCTCTACAGTAGCCTTCCCACCCTGTGGCCTTCCACAATGGCCATATCTATTTTCCGTGGGGCAACACAATCCCCGATTCGATACAACTCTTTAACTTTCCCCTTCAAGGCAAAGTAAAGACTATCTTCCACGCGATTTCCCGCTGCAAGCACCACCGTGTCATAGCCTTTGAAATCGATCAAGGCATTCGAATAGACATTAAGACCCTTTATGGTGGTCCCCTGGATCTCCAGAACAGCAATGTCCGGTGTAAAAGTAACCCCTTTCTTGACGAGTCTTTGCCGCGTCAGAAAAAGATCCTGGAGAGGTCCGAGCCGCCCTCCGATAAAGAGTGAGGAGGTGAGAATATGCACCTTTTTACCCATATCCGCCAAAAGCTCTGCCGTGCTGGTCGCCTTGTGGTGACCATCCAGGTCGATGAGAACCACGTTTTCCCCGGCCTCCACTTCTCCCTTGAGGATCTGTTCCGCGTGACACACCTGGGGGAATGAATAACTACCTGGAAATGGGTTCTCCTTTGGCACCGATCCGGTTGCCACCACGACGGCATCAGGGCTTTCCCCGAGAACCATTTCCGGGGTCGCTTCCGTTCCAAGTCTCATCTCCACTTTCAATTTTTCTACCTGGCCTAAACGCCATCGGATCACCCCTTCGATCTCCTGCCGGCCAGCCCCCTTTCTGGCAATGAGGTTCTGTCCTCCCACCTCAGGTTCTTTTTCATAGAGGATGACCTTGTGCCCCCTCACGGTTGCCACCCTTGCCGCTTCAAGTCCCGCAGGTCCTCCACCAATGATCGCGACTTTCTTCTTTCTGTCGGCTGGTTTAAGGGTACCGATGCCCAACTCCCTTTCCTCTCCCACTGCGGGGTTATGGACGCATCCCACTCTCTTGTTGGCTATTCCGACTCTTCCGATACAGCCCTGATTGCAGGCGATGCAGTAACGGATGTCCTCTGTCCTTTCTTCCCTGGTTTTGTTCACAATCTCGGGATCGCAGATCTGGGCTCTCACCATTCCGATCATATCGGCGTGCCCATCGGCCAGAATCTTTTCGGCGAGATGAGGGTCGTTAATCCGGTTGCAGGCGAAAACTGGGAGATTGACCATGGACCGGATGGCGGCAGCTAATGGAACCGTATAAGCCAGAGGGGTGTGCATCGACCCCTCAACCAGGTAAAGATTATAAAAGGTTCCTAAACTCAGATCGATGAAATCGAGATGATGCGTTGCTTCAAATCGGGCTGCTATCTTCTTGGAATCCTCCAGTGTTAGTCCGCCGAGGGGATGCATCTCATCCGCGTTGAGTCGAACACCCAGGGTAAAATCCTCTCCTACCTCTTTCCTTACGGCTGCAATTACTTCCAGGGCAAACCGGAGTCGGTTTTCGAAACTTCCTCCATATTCGTCGGTCCGAAGATTGGTCAGAGGAGAGAGGAACTGCCGGATCAATGAGCTATGTCCCAGTTGAAGCTCGATTCCATCAAACCCGCCCTCCCGGGCATAACGAGCAGATTGAGCAAAATAGTCGATACACTCTTGAATCTCTTCGACCTCCATCTCCTTGCACGTTTCCCTGAACAGGGGATCGTTGGCAGGAGAGGGCCCCCAAACCGGAAGTCTTGAAATGGTCCCATCGCTCTGGGTCCCATTGTGATTGAGCTGGGCAAAGATTTTGGTATCAGTCGTATGGATGGCTTGAGTCATTTTTTTGTAACCGGGAATCACATCCGGGCTATAAGCATCAACCAGTTTCTCATAGGCATGATCCGATGGATGGATACTCATCTCTTCCGTGATGATCAGACCGCATCCGCCTTTGGCCCTCTCAAGGTAATAGTAAATATGGCGGTCACTGATTCTGTAATCTTCGCTGAAGTTTGTCAGGTGGGCGGAAAAACAGACCCTGTTGGGCACGACGGTTGAGCCGATCTTTAATGGAGAAAAGAGAAATCGAAATTTCGCCACGGTGGTTCCTTCTGAAACCAAAAAAAGTTAATGAGAGAATAACCCCTCTCCCCTGGAGGGAGAGGGTGTGGGTGAGGGGGAATGAGCCATGTCCACTCCCACCTTAATCCTCCCCCATCCAGGGGGAGGATAATGCTTTGCCATTTTTGTGGGGTGCATCTGCCTACCGCAGGCAGATGCGTTTTTCATCAGCCTAAATTATTCTTCCTACCTTGTTTCCTTCCCAAATGGCCATGTCAATCTTACGGGGGGCTACACAATCACCGATACGGTAAAGCTCTTTGATTTTACCCTTCAGCCTGAGATAGAGGTCCTGATTCGGTCTGTGGGGTGTTATGACCACAATCGTATCATAGCCCTCATAAACAACACCTTCATTGGAATAAACATTGACAGCCTTAACCTTAGTTCCGTCTATCTCCTGCACTCTCATATCCGAAGTAAACGTGACACCTTTTTGAAGGAGTCTCTGGCGGGAGTTATAGAGGTCTCCTATTGGACCCAGTTCTACCCCAACGAAGAGGGCATCAGTGAGGATATCTACTTTTTTCCCATGATCGGCCAGAAATTCAGCAGTACTGGTCGCCTTGTGGTGGCCGTCGCCATCAATCAGGAGGACCCTGTCTCCGATCGGCGCCCCTCCCTTAAGAACCTGCCAGACGTTAAGTACTTGCGAAGATGCATATCGTCCGGGGAATGGGGTTTCCCGTGGAACAGATCCTGTTGCTACAATGACCGCATCGGGATTGTTCCTTAATACGAATTCTTCTGTCACTTCAACTCCAGGTTCAATTCTAACTTTCCATTTTTTCAGTTGAGCCGACAGGTTTGTCACAATCAAGCCAATGTTTTCCCTGCCCGCTCCTTTTTTGGCGATGTTGATCTGTCCGCCCAGTTCAGGCTCTTTCTCATAAAGAGTAACCTGATGGCCTCGCAAGGCGGCCACCCATGCTGCCTCCATTCCGGCCGGGCCACCCCCTATGATCATCACCTTTTTCTTTTTGGGAATAGGTTGGATTAATTCTTTTTCTGCTTTCCTTTCGAGTCCGACATTTGGATTTTGGATGCAGCCAATGGTTTTTGACTGGTTCACTCTTCCTATGCATCCCTGATTGTCCGAGACACAGATGGAGACCTCCTCCGGCCTTCCTTCCTTCGTTTTTAGGGAGAACTGGGGGTCACAGATCAGGGCCCTGACCAGCCCCACGATATCCGCCTTCCCTTGTGCAAGTATCTCTTCAGCCATCTCCGGACGATTGATTCGATTATTTGCAAAGACAGGAACTTTAACCACTTCTTTGATTGCCTGGGAAAGATGGAGAGTAAATCCTACGGGAAAGTGCATCGAACCCCGTACCAGATGAAGGTTGTAATAAGTTCCGATACTCAGATTGATAAAATCGATCTGCCCGGTCGATTCGAAGCGGCGGGCGATTTCCTTAGCATCTTCGGATGTGATGGCTCCGTAGAATATCTCGTCGGCGCATAAACGGATGCCCACAGGGAAATCCCTGGGGACTACTTTCCGGACCGAATCGATGATTTGCAGGGCAAACCGCATCCGGTTTTCAAGACTGCCTCCGTACACATCCTGCCGGTAATTGCTCAGGGGCGAGAGGAACTGTCGAAGCAGCGACCGGTGTCCCAGGGAAATTTCAATTCCGTCAAAACCACCTTCTTGAACGTAAGCGGCTGCTTTGGCAAAGTTACTAATAATCTCATCGATATCCTCAGGTTCCATGACCTTGGCTACTTCTCCAAACTCAATGTCTGAAATTGGGGAAGGGCCTAAAACAGGTTGCCTTGAAATACAGCCATCGCACTGAAAACCACCGTGGTTCAACTGGGCAAAAATCTTTGTTGGGTGTTTATGAATGACCGAGGTCAATTTCTGATATCCCTGGACGACCTTTTTGTCATAGGCTTCGATCATTTGTTCATAGGGCCGATCCGTTGGATGAAGGGAGAGCTCTCCCAGAATGATAAGACCGCAGCCCCCTTTGGCCCTCTCTTCGTAATAGGCAATATGCCGTTCATGAATCAGGCCATGGATGGCGAAGTTTGTGGCATGGGCGGAAAAGCAGATCCGGTTAGGAACTTCGATTTTCCCAAGTTGAATGGGAGAAAAGAGAAAGGGATAGGCGTGATCCATTGCTATATTAAGTAAACTCGAAATCCGAATATCGAATTTCGAAACAAATTCGAATTTTCAAAATTCAAATTTCTTAAACTTTCAGTTATTTCGAACACTTAGAATTTGGCTATTTCACATTGTTTCGGGTTGATCCCTTTGGGATGCTTTGCCCGAAATTCGTGCTTCGGATTTAGGATTTAAAATTTATATAACTTAAGATACGGGTTGGATGCAATGGACTAAACATTCGGGATCGGGTATGTTCAGGGATCTCCCGGTGAAGTAAGCCACTGCCGGACATCCGCCATGGCAGGATTCGTAACGGAAACAGGATTCGCATGATAGAACCTTTAAGTTCCTCAAAAGCTTGAACCCCTGGGCGTGAAACCATATTTCACTTAAAGACTGATTGAGAAAACTCCCTCCGTCAAAGAATGAATCCTGGAGAAAGGCGCAGGGATAAACATTTCCCTCCGGGCCAATGCAACATGTAAACTTGGCAGCTCCGCAAAGGTTCAGGCCGAGACCCTTCCGCTCCTCGTCTTCCAAGGAGAAGAAAGAATCCCCTGTCACCACATCTCGATGATCGGACAGCCATTGAGAAAATACCTTGAGGTCCTCTTTCTCAAGTCGAAGATATTCCCAGGAATCTTTCCCCCTGCCTGACGGGCGAAAACGGGAGATTCTAAGTTTGGCGCCACAGTTTTTAGCGAGAGTGTAAAGGGAAGAGATTTCCGGGAAGTTCAGTTTCGTCAGCACCATATTAATACTGAAGGGAATCCCATGGTCAGACAAACGATTTATATTCTTGATGATCCGGTTGAAGGTTCCTGTTCCCCGGATGTGATCATTAGTTGTGGGCGTCCCTCCATCCAAACTCACCTGGAGATAGAGCATCTCCCTTCCCTTGAAGAATTCCAAAACCTGGTCATCAATAAGGGTCCCATTGGTGCTGATACAGGTAACGAGACCCTTCTGGTGGCAGGCATCGAGGATGGAAAGGAAATCTCCCCTGATAAAGGGTTCTCCACCCCCAAAGTTAACTTGAAAGACCTTAAATTCGGCAAGCTGATCGATCAAACTCAGACACTGATCGAAGGTGAGCTCCCTCTCTTTAGCCCTTCCGGACCCGGAGAGGCAATGGATACACGAGAGATTGCATTGGTTCGTCACCTCCCAGGTCACATTGACCGGGGCGGATAGCCCTTCATGAATCCACTGCTGTTTCAACAATGAGCTCCTTTTCCGCAAGTCTGGAGAGGACTTGTAAAAGCCTCTCTTCTACTCTAAGCCTCTCCTCTTCGACAAGGCTTGGAAATTGGGTTTGAATCCAATTCTTCAGATCAAATTGTCCTAAGAAAAAGATTGGATGGATCCACGGACCTGAACGGACAAAGGTCAGTTTCGGGCCTTTCGAGTTATAAAAAAGAAGACCAAACCTTTCTTCTCTCACTGAGATACCACGGGCCAACCGGTATGAATGAGAGGGAGATTGGTATTTAATAGACTCCGCAAATCCCATCGATGAAGAGCTCCTCTATTTCAATCTCTTCAAGAATCATGGGCCCTTCTTCGCCATCAAACTTCATTATCATTTTTTCCTGTCCTTTATCCACTATATTCTTCTCCATGTCCTCACCTCGAATTTTAGTCTTTCCTTCCTCACTCTCACCCTCTCCCCCCGTGGTCGGGTCTTATCGACTGGTGGAAGTGGGTATCCATTAGACTCCCTCTCCCCTTGGGGGAGAGGGTGGGGGTGAGGGGTATGGGAGCGCTACTGGCTTATTTGCCCCATTCGCAGACCCAGCGACCTATGATCTGGTTCTTTTTCATCGTCTCGATCACTTGGTTAATGTCTTCGATCTTGAACTTCTTGGTCATCAGTTTATCCAGCTTAAAGTCCCCCTTCATGGCCATATCCGCAAAGGCAGGGATATCCACATGGGTCCGGATGTTGCCGTACAGGGTGCCCACTACGGATTTGCAATGAACGGGAGTAAAAGCAAGCGGAAGGCCTGTCATCGCTTCCTGGCGCGTAATTCCAATTTGAACTAACTTTCCCCCAAGACCGAGAGACCAGGAGGCCTGTACAATGGCGCCCGGATCGCCGATGGCCTCAAAACAGTAATTGGCGCCCCCGCCGGTAAGCTCCTGGATGATTGGAACCGGGTCTTGTTTGCTGCTGTTAATGAAGTGTGTTGCGCCGAATTCCCTGGCTATGGCCTCCTTACTCCCTTCGAGGTCAACTCCGATAATAGGATTCGCACTCCTTAACTTTGCGCCCTGGACGACGTTAAGCCCAACTCCCCCCATGCCCCATATCGCTACGGATTCTCCGGGTTTTACTCCGGCTGCATTATATACAGCCCCAAATCCCGTGGGCAGGCAGCAACCCAGAAAGGAGGCCTGGTCGAGAGGCATGTCCTTTCTGATCTTGATTGCTCCTATTTCAGGAAGGACCATGTATTCTGCAAAACCGGAAACTAAGGTCTGATGGTTTAACCTGCCTCCCTTCGAGTCGGTGAGTCTGGATGTCATGTCGAGCAGCGTCCCGGCTGCATGGACCTCGTGACTCTTCCTGCAGATATGCCCATGACCGCTCACGCATTCAGGACAGGTTCCACATGGACACATCCAGGCCGCCACCACATGGTCCCCTTTCTTTAGCGTCGTTACACCCGGCCCAACCTCTTCAACAACTCCGGAGGCCTCATGACCGAGCACCAGGGGCAAGGGAAACTTAAAGCTACCGATGATGAAGCTAAAGTCCGAATGACAGAAACCGGTAAAAGCCGTTTTGACCAGGACCTCTTTCTCCTTTGGAGGCGCCAGTTCAATCTGTTCAATGGTCACGGGTTTGTTGTATTCTCGTAAAATAGCAGCCTTGATCTTCATCTTGTCCCTCCTTTGATCTAAGCGAGTTTTTCAAAGAATATTTTACCCTTAACAGAAGTTAACGTTAACACACAAAATACCTATTCTGACGATTCAACCCTCCTTTCCATCTGATTTTCAATTACGAGTGGCAGATAAATAATAAGACGGTATTATGGGGACGCATTGACGTTCAAACCCTGTATGGGAGAAGTTCCCTCTAATCTACCGTTCCCAAAACTGACAATATTAATAATAAAAATCATAAATAATGTCAAGCCAAATAGATGAGATTTCTGAAAAAGTCTCGAAATCTCTTTCAAGGTAGCGAAAAGTGCTTTTTTAGAGCTCTCTCCACGTTTTACCTCATCCCGCCCTCGATACCGGATCGTAATCTCTTTTCTTTCACCCCGAGCTTGTTTCAGAATCTTGTAGATCCTTGATTTCATCAGTTGCTGAAACAAACATGACAGTCTCTCTGTTTTTCAACTTTTTCGAGTTTATCAATAACGGTTTACAGCTTTTGGGAAGAGGGGAAATTAGGAATTAATTTTTAAAATGGGAGGTGTGCATAGCACCTACTAATGTTCAGATATCCCAAGGCCCAACAATTAACGATTACTGAGTGAAATCATGTATAAGGTTCTTGGAGTAACCCAATCGATGCAGGAAGTCCGGATTTATATCTTCTTTCGCGTTTTTCGTCTGGCCAATCCATACATGAGGAGAGGAAGTTTAAGAAATGCATTCGTCAAGTCGCGGCTAGTGACAAGCCCAATTCGCCCTGCTTTTCTGATGACATGGATGACCTGCGATAGATTGTAGAACTCCGACCGGATCCGGTTCCGGATTTGCTTCAGCTCCTTGGGCCCGTAATGGTCCGAATACACAGAACCGCCGATACGATTGTAGTAGTAGCCCGGCGTTTCTTCAACCACCTCTTTTAGGGGCGAGAACTTCTCGATGCGGAGTTTCTGGAAACTGATGGAATCCAGTTTGAGCTCCTTTGCGAACTTCGGGATGTAGAGCATCTCTTCTTCCGTCTCGCCGATGTTGCCGTAGATGAAGTACCCATGCAGAAAGATGTCGTATTGCGTGAGGACCGCAAACGCATCACGGACCTGCTGCTGGGTGATGCCCTTTTGAAGCTGTTTCAAGATCCGGTCGTGCGGCGACTCGATTCCGATCAGGAGGGCCTTGAAACCCGCTTTCTCTGCCTTGTCGAGGACCCCGGGATGTCTCGCGACGTCAATCCGGCTCTGAGCAATAAAGGTCTTCTTGATCTTGTTCTCGATAATCAGATCGCAAAGCTTTTCACTCCTCTTCGGGTTCGTGAAGAAGTTGTCATCGCTGAGGAGCACGACATCGGCCGTAACCATCTTCAATTCTTCGATGACCGATTCGACCGGTCGTTCCGTGTAGTTCCTCTTCTGCCCGAGGGGATTGAGACTGCATGTACAGAACTTACATTCAAATGGACATCCCCTGGTTGTGAGCACCGTGTCGAACGTGTGGCTGCTGAGTCGAACACCGTCTCTAACCACGCAATAATCGTGCCTTCTCAAGGACCGGTCAGGAAAAGGGATACGCGTGATGTCAGGCAGAGGATGGATTTCGTTATGGACCACTCTTCCATTCTCCCGATAGGAAAGCCCACGGATATCCTTGTACGGGACCCCCGTGACAATCCGTTTAATGATCTCTTCACCCTCACCCCGTACGATCATGTCAATGTTCGAACAACGGTCAAACAGAACCTCGACTTCCTCCGTCGCCTTGTAGCCTCCGACAACTGTGCAGACCTCAGGAGGCAGCTGAGAGACGAAATCGCAGACGTTCTCGAACCCAGATTCCCATCCGATATTTATACATAGAAGATCGATCTCGTCCCTGATGAACTTGCTGAGGACCTTCGGGTCCTGGTAGGCCTTCTCATACCGAAGGTCGAGAAATGTCACCTTACCAACCAGGTCTTTCATGCTTGCGGCGATGTACTCAAGGCCGGTCGGAGGGAACATTCCCCTGACGATTCTGGCAGAATCCTTGAAATACGGATTCAAGACGAGAGCATGCTTATATTTGATCATATTGGGATTTTTAGAGGGCAATGATAAGAACTCTTTTTTGTTCGGTAAAGTATACGGAAAGCGGAGTTGTATGTCAAGCAGAAAAGGCAGCAGAAAAGGCACAAGGTGTAAAGGTAGGTTCCAGCCAGTATTTCAGATAACGATTACTAAATGAAATCTTGCATCATTGTCGAAATCTTCCAGCCAACGATTTCAGGAAGAAATTCACACAAATTTGGTGTACAGTGGGTTAGGGGTCAGGATAAATTGCCTCCTATTAAATCGATAAAGATGACCAAAGGATGTTTGTTTCTTCCGATAATCAATACCGCGATAATCCCCAATACTCTTCGAATGAGCATTTTTACATTGGCCGCAATAAATATTACCAACAGAAAGTGTGTTAATGTCTTTAGCCTGACCGATGAGGTAAAAAGCTAAAACAGATCCTTAAATGCATGAGCAGCACAATAAACGCATCCTGCCCCACTAATGTATTGGGCTACCCTCAAAGTCTCCATGATCTCTTCTTTTGTAGCACCAGCTTTCATCGCCTGCAGAGTCAACGCTTTCACCCCTTCAACGGTTCCGTGTGAGGCATCCAGGGCCATGGCCATCAGAAGCTTAACCTTCCTGGGTAAAACCCCGTCTGTAAGGGCAAGTGTCTGAGTGGCTTCAACGTTCTTAAATAATTCCAGATCAAGCTTCTCGATAATTTTTAAAGGATTTTCTACCATGATGATAACCTCCTTCATTAATGATTTGAATTTTGAGCCTCGTTGTTTAGAACTAACCTATTTTCTATCTCTTTGGTATTAGAGCAAAAAGAATACTTTCTGCCCTTCAGACCTCGGGATACCATACATGGAAATGATGGTTTACAGGGCTGAGAATAACACCTACAAATAGCGGGGATAAGCTCTCTATATGATCTGAAGATTTCCGATTGAAATCGAGTATAACGATAAAGCTAAGAAGCGTGGCGACAGTTACTTAGTCCCCTCTACAAGATGGGCCAGCGAATTGCGTTCACCCGCCTCAAAGGGTTGATTCCGTATTCTATCCAGAAAAGATCGTCAGGGTACCCATGTGCGTAAAGATTATTCTAAAAGAGGGATTAAAGGGGAGGGATAAACGGAGTCACCAAGGAAGTCGGACGCAAACTGCCTTCAATTCCGCGACGATTGCACTTACGAGCGTTGCTTGAGCGACCTTCGACCGTTTCAACGATTACCAGTTGAAGCATACGTTATTACGTAGACAGAAATAAAGGTGGCCGGACTCACCCGACCACCTTCGCAATGAGGTTACTGTGCCAACGGCGGTTCTACCACAGTAATCATTCTGGTCTTTGTCGCACCAGCCAGCGTTCCGTTTGGTCTCCAAACCTTGAACACGACCTGATAGCTCCCAGCCTTGTCGAAGGTCAACCCACCATCAAGACTGATTTTGAAAATCCCATTAGCCACGGTTTGGATTTTGTCCGTTCTTGTAACCAGAGTATACTTGGCCTTGCCAGGCTCCGCATACTGCACAATGATTCTGGACGCTACAGTCTTCTCCACCGCAGTCCAGCCCGTTGCCTCTATCTCAATATGATCACCAACAGAAGCATTGGTTACCAATTCTCGGAATGTAACTTCTTGGGTCGGAACCACTCCAGCTACCGGACAATCAATAACAACACTACCTTCATTGTAAAGAACGTCCGCCGCCGCATATTCCTTATACTCGCAAGAAGTCGTCCCGCTGTACTCAACTGTACCAGAGTAAGGCACATTCCCTGCATAATGTCCTAAACCGTTGAAAGACCAGGGCACGTCCACAGTCTTTGCTTCGCAAATATCGTAGGTGAAGGTCTGGTTCTCAATCAGGTCCGCAGGGTTGATCTTCTGGCAAACCAAAGTAACACTTCCGTCTTCAGGATTCCCTTTGGCTGAACAGCACCCTTTGTCCATACCAGGCTCGCAAGTCGGAGAATTCACCGCATAGGTAAAGGTTTGGGGCCCCGTCTTGTCATAAGTATTGAACGGAACCGTCCCCGATGCCTCGACCGGAAGCATTCCGTCATAGTAAGTCTCACCTGAGTATTCTTTCGACCCGTTATAGGGAACCTCTTTCGTCACCAGAGTCCCAGCGTCCGCATTAACTTCGCACTGACTGTCAATTATGTCCGTTGTGCACAACTGCTCAACATTCTCCGGATACAAAGGGACATTCTCCGTTGACAGGGTCCACGGAAACACGTTCAAAGGTTGAATGTTTTGAGCCATAGCCATTCCTGAAAAAACTAAGAAACAAACAATTGACAACACGATAACTTTTTTCATTTTTCATATCTCCCTTCGTTTTGTTATTTCTAATTAAATATAGATTTAGTTTTTAAATTTCCTTCTGAGTTATAGAGAACCGAATAGGTCGAAAAATTCTAATAGTGTTTTCGTCTATCTTTACCTGAATGGCAAAAATATCTTTGGTGTCAAAATCTTTACCAAAACTTTTTGCCCCTCAATGCATAACTGATTCTTTGGTTATTCTTTCAGGGTTCTTTCTTCTTTCGGGGAGAACCCCGATTATCTGGTATCTCCCGCTTGGATCGAGCCAGTAAAATTCATAAGCTACCATGTTCTCTCACCCATCTTCTCTCTCCCGAAGACAAGGATAATCTTCTCAATCTTGTTGACCACCCTAAAGGCCCACTCCTTCCCAATTCTTTTTTTCAGCCAATAATAAAAACAAAGGTTTTTATTAATCAAGAAAGTCCTCATGAGATTTAAATAAATCAAGTTTAGTGCCAAAATAATTATTCACACGAATTCACTCGGTTTAATGTAGATTTATCCAAAGTCATTAAAGCCTTCCTATAAGAAGGAAATGTTTTTCTCTTTTTTCCTATTTCTTTTTCACATTCTTTTTTGCGAAAAAATCAAACTGCTATTCTAAAAATTGAAAAGTTCTTTAATGATTATTGATTTCGATTTGAAATAAAGCATCTTAGGGGAAATTCCGAAAATCACTCTTACAGGAAGGAAGATTGACTCTGAAAGGATTAAATTGGAATTGGGTAGAACAGATACCGAAATAGAGAATCAAGATATAGGACTCATTAGGTTCGATACCTAAAGGTTGAACCTCCCATACAGACTTTCGAGCCTTGATCTTGGGATTGGTTGAAGTCCGCCTTCCCACAAATTATGAAACCATTACTTTCCTCAACTGTCTACATGAGTTTTGTCCCTGTACTTTCCTCCAGGCCAAAGCCTCAGACCGTTTTACCCTTTGCTCTTTCAATCCCCAGGCATTGGCAATCTCGCCTGAAGTCCACCGCTCATGGATCATACAGCAACAGTTTCCTATCTCTCGTGCCTTTTCTGTGATTCTGACTCTGGCTAGGTTTAGCTTTAGGCCCTGCCAAAAGAGATTATGGGGACAATTGTAATTCAGACAAGATTCAGAATCAATCCATCTTCTACACATAATTCAGTCCTCCTCAGCAATAGGTGAGAAACTTGTTCTCTTTTCAAAACTAACTGAGTCCGCGGTCACAAATGGCATGCCCTTGGCCAATTCGAGGCCCCTCTCCGCCTTGAGATAAATGAGAACATCCCTCCTATTTTGACTTTTAACTACAAAATCCTGTACGTTCCGCCGACCAAATTGTTCTATCCACTGCATTAGCTCTACACCGGTTAACATGGTGCAACTCCTATCTTAATAAGGAAACTTATTTTTCAGTCTGACGGTTAGTTTGAATATGTTTATCAATGCTTTTAGATATATTAATTTGAATGAAAACCAATTGCTTCTTAGACGCTGTTTCCCTAATGTTAATTCTCTACTCATTATCATGGTTCAAACCTCTCAACCCAGAACCGAGGAGGAGCATAGGGGCAGGTTCGGGGACTGGATTTAGTAGGATCTGGGTCTGGAATGGGTTCAAACCCAATCCAATCAAAAATATCAATCCATTTTTCATAGTGTCACCTTTAATAACTTTTATAATCAAATCCAATGCCAACAAAAACGATCCAGTGAATTTTTCATATCTCTTTACAACACCATTAATTCATTTCCCACCACTTAACAGGAACATTTTGGGAAATTCTTTGGTGGTTTAGAAGAAATGTGCCTTTTGGGCAAATCATTGAGCCAAAAGGTAAAGGAGGCTTAATTGATAGCAGTAATTCCATCTCTTTTTTCTTTAGAATAAATAGAATAGTTTTTACGTAAATGTTAACTTTAACTAAGAAAATAAGGGATCGATGAAAGGTTGTGAATATGGCTTCCTTGCCTTTGCAGAGAGTCGGAATGTTCGACAATAGTATAATCGAAAATCTTGAACACTAATGCTATCTCATTCTGAACTCTTTGTTGGAGTAACAATTAATCACGGGGCGATTTGAGAATGTTGGAGGCCATCTGGAGGAGAGTCTGATTTTTAATAGTCGAAATCTTCACACTTGTATCAAAATCTAATCTTGATGAATACAGGAAGGAGTCCTCGAAAAAAGGGGTATGATTAACACCTACTTATCTACGAAAGAAGGATGATCTTGAAGTTGAAGATTACGAAGTGAAAGTTGGCCCACCGTAATCATCCCTAAATGGTTTTCAGCTGGATCCAGGCTTACGCCCATAAGCCAGTATGATATCATGGGTAATCTGCGTCACTTTGTTATGATCAAAGTAGTCACGGGTTTTCTTAGAGATGTTTTCTATCTTGTCTGTTGGTAATTTAGCGTTCCACCACGATGCTGAGACAGATGCAAAGAAATCGTATGCTTCCCCTCCAGTATCAAAATTATCCTGCCAAAAAAGTTTACGAGTTTGGACATCAACGAGCCCAGCTTGCACTAACATTCGTTGAATCTCTGGTCCCTTCCTTGGCCAGTATTCAACGCGATAGCCCAGCGTATAACGTTTTGGAATAGCCCTGAATGCTGCATCACTTGTTTCCCACCAACACTCAGGGGCATGGGTCGAGAAAGCAAGAAGACCCCCAGGTCGGAGCACCCGAGCCATCTCAGCCACGACCTTCTGTTGATTTGGCACTAACCCCAACAGCATACCAGAAAGAACGACATCAAAACGGTTTTCGTTATAAGGCACAGACTCGGCGTCGAGTATACGGAAATCTACTTTTTCTGCACTGCATCCTTGGGCAATAATCTTTTTTCTGCACTGGCCAAGCATGTATTCTGAGATATCCCCGCAGGCCAGCCTCGCCGCACCTTGTTTCATGACAAGGGTGGATAAAATGCCCGTGCCACAAGCGATCTCTAGAACTTCCTTGCCCCGAAGGTCGACTCCTTCGAGAAGCTTCCTCGCTATCTTAGTATAATGCTCCAATCCGAAATCATCGTAATGGGTCACATCGTCTGAGCAGGTACCTTCGTAGCCAAGTTTCATACGTTGCTTCATCGCTGCTGTATCTCCGGCATTGCCAGTAATCAAAGCCAAAAGATTATTGATGTTGACCATTAACTTCATCGACAACGAAAGCTTTCCTGTCCAAAAAAGGGACGGCATGATCTTACGCCCTACCACATATTATTTTGAATTCTATATTTTAATAGAAAGAGTATCAGTTAGGGCTAAAAGGTCAACAATAATAACCATAAGACACCACTCTTTCAGGAAGTACCCCTCGCTGTCTCCGTGGAAAGTTCATCTTCGTTATCTTTTTTACCTAATACCGCAAACAAATTGAAAACATTCTCGATATCCTAACGTTATAGACATGGTCCCCGGTTCTTTTTCTGGACTGCGAGATTGATTTCAGCTGCCCCTTTTTCCTTTTTCTTCCTTATTCATTTCAAGGTACTGAGAACGTCTTTCCGATCAATAAGCCTCTCTTTCTCTATCTTCTTCTGGAGTTTCAACCAGGCAGCGGGTAAGGCTTCAGGCTTAGGTGGACATCCTGGCACATAGAAATCCACAGGGAGAATTCGATCTACTCCCTGCACTACACTATACGTTTTGAAGACACCACCCGAGCAAGCGCAAGCTCCAAAGGCAATAACCCATTTGGGTTCCGGCATCTGTTCATAGATGCGCTTAATCATGGGAGCCATCTTTTTGGTTACTGTCCCTGCAACAATCATCAAATCAGCCTGCCGGGGGCTTGGCCTGAAAAACTCAGAGCCAAAACGGCCAATATCCAATACCATATGAGTAACAAACATCTCCAAGGCGCAACAGGCTAAGCCAAAAGTCACAGGCCATACTGAGTATTTTCTGCCCCAATTAACGACCCTATCAAGGTATGGCATAGAAGGCGTATTTTCAAGATAGGTCTCTATTCCCAATCCAAAACCCCTTTTTAAGGCAAAAACCTTGGCTTAGACCAGATGGGTCAACCCTTTAAAATCCAACTATCCATCCTACCTCCTTTCTTTTAATTTTAGTGACATAAGTGGGCCGAGTTTCCGCCTTATGGCTTTTGCATAAAGACACCTAACAAAGTTGAAGATCAGGGGAACAAGATAAAAAAACCCCATTCCTTTTCTTAGAAATGGGGTCTTGTTTATCTCCAGACCATATGCCCACCCTACGGATGATGAAAGGGTTTAGGGACGATAATATGTGGCCATCTGTTTTGATGGGAGATTACTAAAACAGGAAGAGAAAGTCAACATAAAAAGATAACCTGTCCCCCCTGGAGGAGAGAATTCAATCCCATGGGCATTCCTTCACAATAATTCGTCATGAGCTAAAAATTCAAAGCCAGACGTAGCATTGATCGGCTTTTTAAATTACTTCCTGATGAATGAGTGCACCTACTTATCTTCACTCCGACATAGGGAATGTGAATGAAGATTACCGATTCAAAGAGTGGATAACGACCTAAATCAGCGGGGCTGTAGGCCATCCGCTGGATTTGCTTGTTGGCTATTTCTAAAATATTGCAGAGCGCAACTTAAAGGCGATGGAAGTGGCGTATTTCTTTTAGCTTCTTCTTAAAATGAGGAGGCCCGACTTTCTCCTTTCCCGTTTTCTCTTTCAATTCTCTATGTATTTTTCTCTCCTTATCTTTTGCCAAAGTCCCACAATCAGGGCACCTATTCAGCAACTTGCATTCATTCCCCGGCACATAGTAATCTTCGGCTTCATCCCAGGTTGATAAGCATTCAAAGCTGCTTAACACCTGCCTAAGCATTTTCTTGCATTCTGGACAGTAACAGTATGCCTTTGCCATTCTAACCACCTCTCCAATTAAATTTGGCGGCCACGCCACTTATGGCGCCCCACCTTCTCAATCTAAATTTAGTAATTGAGCTCAATTTATGCAACCATAAAAAGGCACTCGAAAATCGCTGGTGATGGTCTGGTGACAGTATTTCAGATTATTAAGTTATCGAAATGATTAGGAGTGATTGGTGGCGGTACAGGGATTTGACCCTGCGCACTCATTCCTATCACCACTGCTTTTGTGGGCGAAAAATCAACCATAGAGTGATTCTTTTGTCGATATTGAACATGGATTGTGAAAATTATCTTTTTAAGGATTATCGCTTGAAATGCGGTATGGAAATAAAAATCTTCGACTTGATGAGTTCAGGGAGAAGTTCTGTGATGCTCATGAGTCCTCGTGATTTGGCGATTTGCAAAGGAAACCTACACTTTTCAGCCTATGCTGCCAAAACTCGCTTTCAGGAAGGAATCCGCAACTTTCAGAGCAGATTCGCCCCCCTCGCGGACTAAATTTAACGCCTCACCCACCAAAGAGTGAGATTAGTGTACTTTAAGAGTTGTTGATCTCCGATTGAGAGAGAGTAGAAACTCTACAGTTTCGGTCAAAGGGCGGCGCACCAACATCTAACCATAGTACCAAGTGTAGATAGTTATTCCTTGCTATCACCGCTAAGGCAACTTTTTCACCATCCCGGAAAACTCTTCCTTCGTATACGCCTTAAGGGTCGTCGTCCTGACATTTCCAAGCGAGCCAAGCCCAAGAGCGAACGTCATTCCGACCTCATCACTGGGAGCTTCACCGACGGCCACGTAGTCGTATTCCCCCATAACAACGTAAAAGCCAATCACTTTGCCCCCCATCTTTTCAAAGGCCTTTATGCCTGCTTCGATCCGCCCAGGTGCATCCTTGATGGTTTTGGCCCCCTGGTCTGTGAGTTTCATCAAAATAATGTAGTTCGGCATGGTCTTGCCCTCCTTTCTGTCTTTAAAGATTTAGCAGGTGCGCCACCCCTTCCTCCCAACCAATACCACGTATTACTGATCACCCCTACAAATGGTGGAGATTGGATCTTATTAGGAATTGAAATTCTTTCTTATGCCTGGTAACTTTGTTATGGAAATTCAAGCAGTAAGTCCTCTACATTAACTTACAATTCTCACGCAATTATGGGAACCAAATGGATTTTCAACTCTCTCCTGAGCATGGGTATCATCGTGCCAAATTCCATCAACCCAGAAACGGTACTCATATCTTCCTAATGGAAGAGGAATACCAACCTTCCAGTTTCCTTTGTTATCCTTTTCCATTGGCGTTTCATTAACATTCCATCCATTGAAATCACCGGCAAGTGAGACGTTCCGGGCCTTAGGAGCAAATAATTCGAATTCGACTTTCTTTGTTTTTGCTTTGGGTTGTTTGGAGGATGTTTTAGCCATTTTATACCTCCTTTCCTTATATGATGATCCTTACGGTGAACTAAACTTTGATGTTCTGAATAGAAATTCTTCCAAAATGACCCCCAGACAGGGTCATTCCGCATCCAATTCCTGGACTTCTCCGGTTTCGAACAATAGTTCGTCGCGCTCGTAATAATCAATTTGGCTTAGCTCAATAGATTCCCAACCTTTACGGAGATCAGGTGGTGATACTTCAGCAATCTTCTGTGATAGTTCTTCTCCAATGATCGCCTTAGTCAATGAAATCACTGCACGAGCCGCATCGTTAGCTTGTTTCAAATCTTTTAGGTTAGCCATCTTCATAACGGCTTCAAGGAATTCTTTTCTTGTTTTCATATTTCAATCTCCTTTCCTTTAATAACCTGCCTACTTACAGATCCTCCTTAAACTCCTCTGAAGGAATGTAACCTAGCCCAGAATGAATACTTGATCTCCATAGTTATTGATGAAGTAAAAGGAATATAGGAATGGGCGTAACTTAATACTAAATTTTAACTAAACAAAGAATGTCCCTCCATTTAAAATAAAAAGGCCGAGATTACCGGAGGTTCATCCTTCGGCAGCTCGGCCATCTCTTTATTTACAGACCCGCCGCTTTCCGCCCTCTTCTTACGAAGGGTTTAGCTTTGTCGGGTGAGCCAGCTTAATTAAGTTATTCATATATCAAGAAATGTTGGATTTGTCAATCGCAAAATAGTCTTGTGAAAATTATCTTTAAAACTTTCCGTTCAGATAACCTGTAATTCATTCGTTCATAAACAAATTTTTTGAATAAAATATCCTCCTCCTGAAAGGTTTGACTTAATTGGCCCTCCGTTATGAATAATTTCTTTATCAAGAGAAACCGCCTTTGTCAATCAAATGGTTTGATTGGTTTAAGGCATCAATACAACCAAGCTTCTTAACGATTACTGTCCGAAATCTCCACTATTAAGGCAAAACAAGTTACTAACGAGTACAGGAAAGAGTCCTCAGAAAAGGGGATGTGAATAACACCTACAAAGGATTGAAGATTGGATTGTTCAGCTGTCAAAGATTTCAGATTGAAAGCAAAGATGCGTGAACTTAGCAGCAAAGAAAGATTTTATGAAGAAAGCTTCTCTCAGAGTACAGACATTCAGGGGGGAGATCGAGCATTATCGGATCTCCGTCAAAAAGATTATTAAGCGCCTCATTGATCTTAGATGCTATGGCCAATTTATTCCGAAAGGCGAAGTTCTGAACAAATAACACCCCTTGGATATTTTGGATTGGAAATGTCGGCATTTCCTGGTTTCTCCTTCGAAAGTCTTTTTACTTCAGAATGAGTAACGATTTGGGATTGGCGAATCTTTGATTGAAAGCACAAAGCCTGGTCGTAATAGGAAACTTGTGGTAAGCAAGTCTACCGCTCCAGAGTACCAGAGATTACCTCGCGACCGTATGGATAAATTATAATAATCGATGACAGTTGTCAAGAAAAATAAGGAATGAGTAGGTTTGAGTTTTCAAGCCATCTGCCTGAGTCACTGATTGCCACATGAAATTATGTATTTCTTACAAAAATGTACACTTATGGACTTCAGGAAGGACTCTACACATTTACCGATGCTCGCTTCACCTGCATGTCTTTGGCCTTATGCACCCCGGAAGTTGACGATTTCCAGGGAGTTCTTGGGTGAGGGGACTATCACCACCAGGAAAAGTATTAAGGTCCATTAAATCTTAGTCTCGCCGCGTATGACTATTTCATGGATTGATTCGAAATCAATCATATTTTGACCTGAAGGTTGCGGCTACAAAAGTCATTGATATATTAATTTGGAATCGCACTATTAGTCTCAAGGCTCAATAGTGAAGTAACTGTCGCTCACATCGCTGCCTCTTGTTACATCCTTGTCATCCTTCAGTATTACTTTTACCTTGCACTTGTTCCGGATGGAACCGACTGGTGGGACCGTCCAGGGATGGCTGTAGTCATCAGGAGGAAATGGGCCTAACGGGGGGTCCTTAATTGAGATCCAATTGATTCCACCGTCTTTTGTATATAATAACTTCACCTTAGTTATAGGTTTGCCCGTGTCATAGATTGTCCACGTAATCGGGTTGGAAACTCCGGATTTCAGTGCCGGCGGTCCTCCGTTCGGAGATGTCAACTTCACTACCTCTGTCGTGAAGGGTGAATCGCTGGCATCAGAGCCTAATTTAATTCCTGCCGCACTGAAGGCAACTATCTTTACAAGACAGTTCATCTTGTTGCCGGCATTGGGTGTAGGAACTGTAAAAGTCAGGCTTGTGCCTGTCACGCCGCTGCCATTTTGGATGGGGTTCCACGTCGTTCCATTGTCGAAAGAGAAAAAGAGGTTGAAGTGATCGGCCTCGGAAGATGCTATCCAATCTATCGCCTTGGACTCTCCTGCATGAAGAATTTCACCTCCATTCGGATACGTTAATCCTACTACCCCTATGGTGAAAGGTGAGTCCGATGGGTCAGCACCCACCTTTTTCCCTGATGAATCGTAGCCAATTACCCTTATAAGACATCCTTTTTTATTCCCTCCTGTTATGGGAACCTGCCAGCAGTAACTTGTGCCTGTAACATCATCTTCTATGAGCTTCCATGTTGTTCCATGATCAAATGAATACATTAGTTTGAAGGTTACTGCCTTGGGAGGAGCTACCCATTCTATGACATACGTCGAATCGGAAGGTACGACCTCTCCACCAATAGGGGAGAGGAGAGTAACCTTCATAGGAGTCAAGTTGTAAAACACTCTGACGTCGTCCAGATACCAATCTCCATAGTTATTTGATCCTGCCGTTGAGTCGAAACGAAAACGGAGAAGGAGATTATCGATTCCGGCATAGCTACTGAGGTCTAATACCTCGTAGACAAAATCGCCCGTACTAACTGCTGTTTGATCACTACCGAAGTTCCCCAAAAAAGTCCAGTTTGCCTCACCATCCTCTGATGCCTCCACCCAGAGTTTAAAACTCCGATCCAATTGGTACCGGTGGGAAAAAGTTAAAAAGTAGTTTCCGTCTTGAGTCAGATCGAGGGATTGAGCCAATCTTAGGTAGTGGTTTGTAATCCAATTTGTGTTATTTCTGTCCTCTATTACGAACGCACTGTGCGTGGGGCTCACAAAATCCGTGTCCACAATTTGCCATCCGTAACCTGGATCCGGAGGGTTATCATTTGTGATAATCCACTTATCAAGGCCGTTTTCAAAATCATCGGAAAATATCTCTTGACCGGTGGTAACCCTTCTCCCAGCTACCGGATAGTTCGGCGGGGCTGTGGGAAACACAGGCGCATCCGTATCGGTTCTGATCGCTCCTACGTCCTGAGCCGTGAGGCTGCAGACGAATGTTCTGAGCGGATAGAGGTCATCGGCAAAATCATAGGTGACCAGGAGATACACGGGGATTAGCTGCGTCAGTTCCAATTCGGGGCTGAGTAAAAGGAGCAAGGTTTCATCATTGGCGGAGAAGAATCCCTCGGCAAGCAGGGTATCCTCTTCATCCACGTGGCCGTTTGCATTCCAATCGAGCCAGAGTTTCACCTGTGAAATGTAGTTGCTGTACATGCATGGGAATAAGGTGTGGATTGTAAAACTGTCCACACGGATGGGAATAGGACCATGGTTGAGAAGCTTATAGGACGCGACAGGAATGTTTGTTTCTCCACCCTCGACATATCCGTCCTTGATCTGGACCGCAGGAAGAACCTCAAAGTTTGCTTCCCAGGGCTCGACGTAGGTGAAAAGTGATGCTGTAGAATCCGGGTCTCCAACTCCATAATCATGCCAGATGGCATGGGTGGTATCGAAGGCCCAGATATTGTTGCCATGACAGCAGAGCCCACCACCGGCGGATTGGTAAAGCCAGGTCAGTCCACCATCATATGTTACATATGCAGGCCCCCCAGCGAGAGCGAACCCTTTATCCTCCGAACCAAAGTCCATGTATTGAAGAAGCGTAGTGGATACCATTGTCCAGTCCAAGCCAGCATTCTCACTCCGATATAACCCAGCAGGGAGACTGCTATTTGCGGAATTCGTTACCCAGGCAGTGTCTGCAACCATTGGGACATCGGCCGGCCCATATCCGGAATTAGTGATTAATTCATTGTCATCTATTCTCGTCCAATTTCCAGATATGTCACGCAGAGCCACTTTTCTTAAACCTCCCCATGCGTAAGGAGTAAAGAAAGCGATGGCCTTTCCGTTGACGTCAGTGCCCAGGCCAGTGCAACTTCCATAATCTTCCTGCCAGTACATTTTAATTTCCCAGCCGCCCCCTCCATTTGTCGTCTCCCAGATGACCTGATAATTCGGAAGGCCGTAACTACTTGTTCCTGCGTTGCTGCCACAAGCGATCCAATGATTGGAATCTATCCCTGCGAATCGCCCGACAGCAATATCATCCGAGGCCGTTGCTTCTGGAGGGTTAGGGAAGTCGCTATAATTCCAGGTGGCTCCTCCATCCGAGGTATAGAGAACCCCTTGGGTATGGTACCATACTACATCCGGGTGGGCATTTGTATCTACCATTGCCTGAATGGCACCATGATTTTCATCGGCAAAGTAGAATAACCGAGCGAGATTGTCCGGATACGGAGCTTCGCCGGAGACCCAATGTCCTATTTCGGACCATGTCACTCCCCCGTTGAGGGTCCGATAGAGTTCCACCCTTTCGGGATCTATCCCTGTACCACGGACCCGGAAAAGAATAAATCCCACCTGGTCGCTGACAAAGTGAGGTGTCCAATCATTGACATAACCAGTAGTCCCCCAAGTGGACGGATATCCAGCCAATTCCTTCCAATGGTAGACCAGATCAAAGGAGACCCCGGTTACAGAATCTCCCGTCACATTAACCTGGACCCTTTTCGAAGATTGCGTAAAGCCATCCTGATTATTCTCAATCAGCAGCAATGTAATCGGGCCTGAAGGAACTCCGGTTAGGGTAAAATCAGCCGTGTAGTGAGTGAGGGGAACAACCTCCGCGGAGATATCTGTCCCTTCCACCCGGACTCTCATATCATAAACCCTGGCCCTGTAGCCCATATCGGAATCCGGAATGGCGACCTGTCCACTTACTGTAGCTGCCCAAGTGATCGAGGGGAAGGAACTCGCCAATAATGCATTTATCCCCATAATAACAATAAAAGATATGATGGTAAGGATAGAAGCTCTTTTCATAAAATCACCCTCCTCTTTGTTCCTTTTCTCCCCCCTTATGATGAAAGAAGGTTTAGTTTTCGAAAATCACAAACAATTGGACTTCTTCTAAAAATAAAGGCCTGGCGTCATCATTTCGAAACCAGGCCTCAAAATCTCATTCCACCTCTTTCCCCTCCCTAAAAAGGGTGGCTGATATCAAATTAAAGAGATTTCTGAAAAAGCCCAGAAATCCCTGATTACAACGATTATGAAACGATTACATCGATTAGAAAGGCAATGAAAGCAAAGAAAATCTATGTAATCATTCTTTAGAATCTCATTAATCAAGAGAGCGATAAGTGGTTTTTCAGAGCACTCTTAAAAAAGTCTTGACTTAGAATCTACATGGTGTCTATTCCTTTGATGCACGAGCGTAGTTTGTTTTTTATATATAAAATCGTGTGACCTGTCAAGAATTTCTTACGACCCAAATCCCGATTTAGAAACCGAAACCCATTTTCCAATCCGGTCATTGCGAGCACCTGCAAGGTGCGCGGGTCGTATCGACCTTCGGTTCCACCGCAATGACAATTTCTAAATCTGAATTTGGGTGTGAGCTCTTTAAACTACTTTTCGCTCTCTTGATTACGGAGATTTCTGGACTTTTTCAGAAATCTCCTTGCAAGAATTTGATTTTGTTGTTTGACAAAACAGTCGACCAAGACATAGTATAGGAAGTGGGGGATTACCAGGAGATAGAGAACCTAAAAAATATTTCCATAGGGAGTGTGATATCCCATGTCATCGGGAAACCTGATCGAAACTGACGTGGGAACAATTCGCCAAAAGGAGAAAGGCCAGTGAACGTCGAAGAACTCGAAAAACACGTCATCCTCATGGAGGATATCCAGGAGATAGAAGATCTGCAAAAGAGGTACGGTTATTATTTCGATACTCAGAAATATCAGGAGGTCGTAGACCTTTTCTCCGACGATGCCGAGTCCGTTGAAATAGAGAGCTGTGGTTTGTTCGTGGGAAAGGCGGGTGTCAAGAGGATGTACGTAGACTGTATAGGAAGCAAGAGATACGAATCATGGGTGCAGTTCCGTATTCAAATGATAGGCGGTGTAGTCGATGTCGATCCCGGGGGCAAGACAGCTAAAGGCAGGTGGCAGACCTGGTTATGTGAGGCCATGCCGGTGGGAGGAGTACCGAGACAGCAATGGTTGCACGGGTACTATGCCAATGAGTTTGTTAAAGAGAACGGGAAATGGCTGTTTAGAAAGCTTCACTGGAACGTGACCTTTTACACTTCCTTTGAGGCGGGATGGGTAAGGATCCCTCTGCTCGGGCTCTTGACTATGGCGATGGCCGACGGGCCGCCAACAGCCTTCCACCCCTATCCATACGGTTACCACGTTCCCTATCCCTACAAACACCCGATTACGGGCAAATAGCCTATCTGCCTTTTAATGGGTGCCTAAATAACATTTTAAAAAGCAGCCAGGGGCTATGATAAGATTTTGCCCTTGGGTTCCTCGGCGATTTGAATGGTTCCGAATGTTTTTTCGTATTTTGAGATGTTTTCCCGGAGGGCCTCAAGGATTCTTTTCATATGGCCGGGGCTGACAATGACCCTTGCCGTAACGGTGCCTGCGGGTGGAGCAACCATTAAGAAATCCAGGACAAACTCTTCCTTGGTATGGGAGACCACCATGTTATTAGAGTAAACACCGCCCTGAAGCCCCGGAGGAAAATTAACCTTGATCTCTTGCCCGTTTGCCATAAAAAACTCCTTTTCGATAGAAATTGGGTGAGTTTCTCATAGTCCTGGAAATATTCCTAATGTAATGTTGCAAGCTGAATCGTGAAATAACCGTCACTGACATCACTGCCCACGGTTTTTTCATTTATGTCCTTCAAAATTACTCTTACCTTGCAGTTAGGTTTTTTTGCTTTAACAGTAGGAACTGGCCAGTCGAAACTCACCGCATCTCCCGGGAGGGAGGTTATCGGATACCAGGAACCTCCACCATCCTTGGAGTAAGAAAGTCTTATCTTATCCACAGGATTTTTAGTTCCGTTCTTCTGCCATGCGATCGTGTAAGTAATGCCTGAGGTCAATACTTCCTTTCTAATCGGTGATGTCACCCTTACGACATCTATCGCAAATGGAGATTGGGTTCTGCCTAACACTAACTTTTTCCCCCCTGAGTTAAAACCGATTACCTTAACCAAGCATTTCCGTTTATTGGTCAATGGGATGGGAACATTCCATGAGTAACTCTTTTCTGTGACTCCCCGAGCTATCTCGTTCCAGGTCGCCCCACTATCCATTGAGAACATCAACTTAAATGACACTGCATCAGGGATGGCCTCCCAACTTACCATGTAACTTTCTCCCGAAGCGATGGCTTCTCCTCCAGTTGGCGTGAGCACAGTTATTCCAGAGAAGGCGAAGACTTCCATCTCCTCTTCGTTCTTCGTCACCTGACTCACAAATATTCCACTGGTTGCGTCATAGAGTCCCCCTCGGCCGTTGATCATGGCTTGAGCATCAGTTAGCCACAGGTTGATGCCCGAAAAGGTTGGAAGATGTCGAGGGGATTGGCTGATCGGGTACATAATATATTTAGCTGCCCAGTAATCTAAAGCAACAGGGTCCTGGCTTGCCAGGATCTGGTTGGCTCGAAAGGTTGTATCAATTGGATATCCTGATAAGGAGGAGTGGGAGACCCAGATGGCATCTATAATATTGAGGACCGGAGTTCGGACAGAAACGATCATCTTCCCACAGGTTTGTCCCAAGCCGCCGTAATGACGGAACCCGCTTTGGCCGTCATCCATTGAAAGAATCCCGTAACAATGCTTGAGAGATGCAGTAATCTCTGAACCGCCTGTATCGTGATGTTTAAGAACAGGCAGATTGATCAGTTTAAGGTTCTGAGTATGCCCGCTCCCATTCCAGATACCCTCCCGCAATTCTACTCGATAGCCCCCGGTCGTTGTAATACAGGGGTAGGAGACATTCTCATAAATCCGATAGCCGTCGTTAACATGGTTGCCTTGTTGTATAAAAGTACCTCTGATCGGGTCAAGCAGATACGCGGAGACCCGGGCGTCGTTGAAGACGGTGTCCACCAGATATATGAAGCTGTGACTTTCATTATTCGCATTGGCGTGGACAAGGGCATCCGGATAGTTGGAGCGGGTGTCACAATTGAGGCTCCCTCGCCCTTGCCCATTTTCAAAGATCGCCACCTCACCGCTGAAGCCGTCAGGGTGGTCAAGAATCCTCTGGATTAAGCCCCGCATGAGGTCGCTGTTCGTGCATCCACGATATTTCCATTGAGCATTGACCTTGATTAAAACGATATCATTCGGTCCGATCATTCCCGCGGGCCCCCCCAGGTCTGATTCAACTGATGAGAGGTAAAATTTCAGCCCTTGCTCCCCCATGAGCCGCAAGAGTTGGTCGACTCCGATGTGATAATTCCCATTCCCTCCGCCATAAAAGGGCTGATTGGGAATATTTCTAACCCAAAAAAGAGGATTGGGCGGGTTGGCCGACACCTCCCTTGCGGAGTTCAAAGGATAAAGCATTGAAAAGCAGAGTCCTGCCATTGTACCCTTGAGAAACGACCGACGGCTGATGGGTTTTTGCATGAATGATGTTTTCATCGACTTGAATGCAATTTCCTTATAGAGATCCCTATGCTTTCCTCCAATCGTCTTACGGACTTGTTTGCTCATAATCGTGCTCCTTCGTAGGTAAGCATTGGAGTCAAACCTTATCCTTCATGGCCCATTATCCTTCTTTTGTCAATTATCTCAGGGGAGATTTCTGAAAAAGTCTCGAAATCTCTGATTACACAGATTATGTCCGATTACGCAGATTTGAAATGCACTGAAAATAAAGAAAATCTCTGTAATCATTTTTCTAAATCGATGTAATCAGGAGAGCGAAAAGCGATTTTTCAGAGGTCTCCAGGACTATCTTCCTAAGAACCAGACTTCATAAAAAAACCAAACACGCTACATGGGCACAAACTTGAATGCCACTTATGGAAATAACCGAGCAAAAAAAATTCCAGTGCTACCAACTCAGGGCTTCGATATACCTTTCTTCCCTAGTGGTCCAAAATATCCCACCTGACATCCAGCAAGAAAAAGTGCATTTCATCTTCTTGAGGTTTGAAAAATTACACCTACAAGTCATTAGTGAGAACCGTATTCAAGATTTCAAGATTATGAGTTGAAAGTGAGGATAACGCTGCGGCTCAGCGGCGGCAGAACGCCGTCCGCCGCAGCTGCTTAGGATTTCTTATGAAAGCAATGTTCAGGATGTTAAAAGTTAGAGTAACTTTGTTGTCCCCAATAACTACAGAGTATTTCTCTTTCGTTTTTAGTGAGGTGGTTTTTAAAAGACTTCTATATTCAGGATTCAGCTCATGGGAAAAGGTGATCTTTGAATAAAAGGATTCAGCTTCAGTAAAATTATGTTTTTGAAACAAACTCAGCATCTCATCTCGCGTATACATTTTGACATGGCCATCTTTTTTTAATCTTTGGAACTTATTTATAAAATCCTCATGGTCATGGTCATTTCGTATAGCATCTGAAATTACCAGTATCCCGTCATTTTTCATGATCTTGTTTATTTGTTTGAGAGTCACATCAATTTCAGGGAAATGGTGTAAACCATATCTACAAATAATGCCATCAAATTTTGTGTTAAAATCGGGGAATGTAATTCCATCAAAAATAAAGAAGTCTATGTTTGATAAAGCTAATTCTTTAGCCTTTTTAAGATTTTCAAATAATGTTTCATTCGCAATGTCTAAACCTATTACTGAACAATCGGGATATCGCTTTTTTATTGAAAATCCTACATACCCAGTACCAGTCGCTAAATCCAGATAAGCACCCTTTGACTGGACCCTCAATAATTCAATTAGCCTCTCGCGCTGCTCATCATCAGAAATAATTTTTTGATACTCTACTGTTTTAAAGAGCATATTGAAGCTGTTTTTCGCTTGAACGATTAATTTCTTAGATGTTGTTTTCTTCATTAGAATGTTTTCTCAATAAAATACATCCTGACTTATTTTTTATGCTTAGGAAGTAGGGTTCCTCCAGGTGCCTATTTGCGATAGTAATATACACTATTTTCAAAAATAGGGGAAGTGAATGTTACAGGAAGGAAGAGTCGATCGACTTTTCCTGGCTAAGTTCTGAGACCAGGGGGGAGAAGGAGGCCGATTTTTTCAGCCCCCTTCTCCAAGCGTGGTAACGGAGGGAGAAGAGAATGCACGTTAGGGAGTGAACTTTAACCGTGTCACTACCCCGGCATGGTCAGACGGCCAAAGCCCAGAAGGCGTTTTATCCGCCTCATTGTTTCCCACCACGTTGACCTTGACCTTCCCGTCAGGGAACTCACTAGAAAAGATTACATCGATGCGCTCTTCCAGGATCGAATCCAAATTCAAAAGATCCGCGGCCTGACAGCAAGTTAAGCCAGGGGGCTTTCCCGGCCGCAATGTCCAGGTGTCTACGTACTCTGCCAGAACAAGCTGCATGTAAGGCGGCACGATCATATCGGATCCAACAATGAGGATCTGGTCTTGAGGTGACGAGTTGATATCGCCTACAATCACGACTTTTGCCCCATCGGGGATCGGGATGTTAGTAAGAATCGATATCAGTTCAAAGGCCTGCGCTGCCTGGATGATTGGCGAGAGGGGGTTGAAGGGATCTACTTCTCTTTCCTCCAGATGTGTGTTGACAAAGCGAATAAGGGTATTGCCTATCGAAGCATCGACAGCCACAAAGCCGCGCTCGATTGAAATTTCTCCAGCAGCAGAGATGACCCTGGCAACGACCTGATAGTTGCAGCCATCCATTGACTCCTTGCACCCACTCAGGGCCACAGGCAACACCGAGGTGGCCACATCGCCTCTTGCCAGAATCACGTCACGGTCGATAACTCCTACTATCATGTTCTCGCCCAGGGGGAACAATAGATCCACGTTCTTGACAACGGCTGCTACCCTGTAGTCCGCCCCCTGGGCAGACAATGCACCCATAAGATCCTCCAGGTAATCGCGAAAGGGGGGCAGGTAATTGGACCCGTTTAATGTAAAGTTAAATACCTCCTGCAAACCCACGAGATGCGGGTTCTTTTCCGCAATCTCCGCTGCCAGGGCCCAGGCCCGCTCGGGGAAGTTGGTGGCGGTGATCTGTTCCAGGACCACCTCCGCCGCTTCAAAAAACTCCTCCGGTGTTTCTGCTGTTAACACCGGCGTGAGGTCCGCGCCCAGGTATAAATTCCTCGTCATCAACGTAATGTTCTGGACCTTGGCCGCATGGGCACTCAGTGGCAAGAGTAGAGAAATGAACAAACAAAGCGCACAACCTATTCGTGTAACCATATGATACCTCCCTTTGAGTCGGTTTTTTAATGCTTTCTGATTGTCGTGACGGTGGATCTCGATGATCACCTCCTTTTCATGCCTAAAATTTTATTCAGATTTCTTAAGACGCAAATTGGATTTGTCAATCAACTATTTATACCGGGCGTAAGCGTTTCATTGGTACACATCCTTTTTAGGGTTAATATCGCAAACATCATGCCGAATGAGAAAGGAAGGTCGAAATGGATCAAACCTCCAGATCTGTTAAAGGGTTTTTTGGGATATGGTGAATCCTATTATTTAACCCGGTGCGAAAGGGATTGCGCAATTTAAAAGAATCGATGTGAAATGTGTTACTCAGCAGATCGTATTGAGTTTCAACAGTTAACCCACCATCAAAATCGAGAGAGACGACAAGATTAGATAGAAGTATTAGGAAGTTTTCGCTGGAAACTCCTAATTTTAGGAGGATTGTTTAAAGGTCTTTCTCTATCCGCCACCCCCTTTGGAAATAGAAGATTTAGTTGAAATTGTACGTTTATTACTACACAAAATGAATCCTTTGTCAATCTAAAATTGGGGTTGTGAAAACTATCTTTTCACATGCCAAGAGGTGTCAAATCATGTAAAATGGTTAGCGCTATTTAATACTGCGAAGTGGTCCGAGTTTTATTTATTATAGGTTGAAATCTTGTATGGAAAGGGATCTTTCGCAAAACAACATTACAGGAAGGAGTTTTGGGAAAAAGGGTTACGAAAATTTACAGAAATGTCTGGATAGACCGTCATTTAAAATTGCCGTCAGCAAAAGGGTAGGTATCAGTGGGATCGTATGGATCTGGGGAATATTCCAGAACCTGAGCATACATAAGTGAACGAAAGGCATGGGCCACTCTCGGAGCAATAGTCAATCTATTGCCTGCTTTCACGATCAGCTTTTTGCTCGAAGAGCTTTCGAGTTCCTTCACTAATAATTCCAACTCTCCAGTAAGGATATAGAACCGTTCGGTCTTCTTGTCGTGATAATGATGTCCTCTTTCTTGATTAGTTCTGGTGGAATCTAACTCCCAGTAGACTAAGTTTTTGAAGGCTTCGTCTGTGCGATTGAGTATCTGTGCCATTTCGCCCTTTGCCGAAAAGATCCGCCTTTCATTACTATCATTTCCTTCCATAGGGAGCTCTTCAATAATAACTTTCCTCTCCAGCATAAGTATCCTCGCTCAGTAAGAGATATTTTTCATTTAAATTATGTCCCGGCCCCTCCTTCTCCGGCACTTCTGCGTGCAACGTTCCCCCTCACCCCCTCCTTCTCCCGCCAGGGGAGAGGGAGATGAAGTGATTTCTTCTACATAACAATTCGAAAAGCGGTAACGAAAAATGCTCTATGAATCGGTACTCTTCAATATCTCTGCGGAACTCCTCACAATGACTATCTTATCGAGGTTTTTTAAAGAGTGCTCATGGGCGTCCTTATCCATTGAGGAAACGCAATCGGAGACCACGACAGGATAAAATCCCCTGTTCGAAGCATCACGCGCCGATGACTCGATTCCGATCTCGGTCGCGATGCCTGTAAATATCAGGGTCGTTATTCCCCTGTTTCTCATCATGTGCT
>Ga0214473_10000557_pt1 | contig 52213 bp, 44 predicted proteins | sample RVTome_7_FD_203509 | JGI IMG/M metagenome (GOLD analysis project Ga0214473, IMG submission 203509) | Soil microbial communities from uranium-contaminated site in the Upper Colorado River Basin, Wyoming, United States - RVT98D197 | ecosystem: Environmental > Terrestrial > Soil > Contaminated >... | reverse complement strand
TAATTCCATACTGGCCGCTCAAGCACACCCACTATATTAATTATTCATAGATCCCGGTCCGCCGCGGCGGACTCCGGTTGATTTTGGGAAGCTTGGTAATGTGAGAAGGTCGCGATGCCGGGCTACGAGGCTATATTAATTATTCATAGATCCCGGCAACGCTCCGGTTGATTTTGGGAAGCTTGGTAATGTGAGAAGGTCGCGATGCCGGGCTACGAGGCTCAACGTTACAATTTGGAACGCACGCTCATTAACATTCGCGTTTCCGATACGGGGGAAAAAAGACCCACCATAAATGGTGGGGTACCACTGGAAAATTTACAACACGCTGCCCTCGAAATCGACGATCTCCCCGTCCGCGTCCGTCGCTACAACAAGACATACCAGCCCGTCCTCAAAGCCGGGATCGTACGAGCATGCGGTGAAAATAACCTTTACATCCGTCGTTTCGCTCAAAATAATCCTTACAACCGGGATATTGTCGCCGCTTGTGTCGCTGCCGAGAGGTTTCCCGTCAGCGTCGTTCACGGTAAGGTCGAGGTCCTGAATATGCGCGCCGCCGGACGCGTAGAGGGTATAGAACCCGGGACCGAGCTGCATTGTCCAGGTCTCCTCTCCGCAGATTATGCCGTCCTCGTTAGCACCGCCATAAACAGTGCCCATATACTCGCCAAGAATCTCGTAACCCTGATTTTCCGCGGTGGTTCTCCATTCGGTCAGCTCGTTTTCGATATACGCCTGAGGGTCGGTAATCACGACTCCCGGCTTTGCGATCGTCAGATTGAAAAACCCTTTCTCACAGACAAGGGAAAATCCGTAAATTTCGATCCTGTATTCGGCTCCCTCAGGTCCCACCACAAGCCTGAGCATGGGAGAATTGTCAGAAAGCGCGTCCTGGAAAAGGGCTTCCTCCCCGTCTCCGTATACGTACATATCGATATCCGTCAGGCACAATCCGTCGCCCTGGGCGTAGATATAATATATTCCCTCGCTGAACGCATACGAGGTCGACCAGGTATCGTCATTTTCACCCGAAATGATCGATTCAGTGAAGCTGTCGACAATCTCCTCGCCGTGAGACGAAATCACCTTGTTCCAGACCTCGGATTCCGTTGTCAGCGTGCTCAACAGGCTCTCATCGTCGTAATAGACATCGTCATAAACATAGTCGTCGTAATAATCCTCGCTGCTTGTGAGGATAAACGCGAAGAAGTCATCATCGATGCCTTCGACGAAATCAATCGCCTCGATAACAAAACTGACTGTTTGCAGCTCGGGTACCGAAAAGGAAACGATGGGGAAATTGTCGTCGAGCGTATCTTCGTTCAGAAGCGTACCGGCTTCATCGTAAACGTGCATGTCCAGATTAGCGACCGCGACTCCTCCCTGGGCTTCCGCGAAATATGATCCCGGCTCGAGCTGCACGTCATAAGTGAAAACATTTTCGCTCTCGGAAATTTCGTACCAGTCCTCTTGATATACAGAGACACCCTCATAGACATTATTGTCGTGCAGGGTAGTGAGCTGGTCCTCGATATATCTAATACGGTCTTCCCTGTTTGTCCCGCCGAGTTTAAGGACTACGTAGCCAATATAAGTTTCCTCTGCGCCCTCAATAAGCGTATAAACTTCGAGGGCAACGCTAACAGCCTGATGAGAAAGAACCATGAACTCGCAAATCGGCAGGTTGTCCTCGAGGTGGTCATCGGCCAGTTGAACATCACTCGCATCGTAGATTGTTATATCGAGATCCGAGCACCGCGAGTCCGGTTCAGCATAGACCTGGTAAAGTCCGGGCTCCAGATCCAGATCAAGCGTGGCTCCGTCATAGCCGGCCCCGATTACCCCGCTGTCGAAAATTTCATTGCCAAGCCCTTCCTCGTAGCTGAGCCAATTTTCGAGAATGGAATCGGCTTCCGCACGGTATGAATCCTCTCCATCTCCCCCGTTTTCCGGAAAATCGGTTATCGTCTCGCCCTCAAAGGAGTTGATCCCGCCTTTGATCTCGGAGGCCACAACAAGACAGAAGTAGTCGCTTGTCGCTCCGCCTGTGAATGAGAATCCGGCGATCTCGAAATCCAGAGTTATGCGCTTATCGAGTTTCAGGATGACGATCGGGATTTTGTCGGGTTCGGTATCGCTTCCGAGCTCGATGCCGTCCTCATCGTACGCATAGGTGTCAAGGTCTTCGACATTGTCGCCCCCCGACGCATAGAAATGGTAGACACCCGGTTCGAGATCGAAGGTATAAGTCTCCGATGTCTCGCCGACCTGGCCGATGTATGTCCCAAGGACTGTGTAACCGTTGTCGGCTGCAACCTGGGTCCATTCATCGATCTCGCCCTTAATATAGTCTTCCGCATTGCCGGCGAACACCGGCGATGCGGCAAACAGAAGAATAATAATTAATGAGAATGCGGGAAGGTATCTCACGGGATTTCTCCTTTGCGATTTAGTTGGCACATTAAGACCTGTTAAGTTTAACAAAAATTAACAAAAGATGTAGCCCCCCATTATGGATTCATACAAATTCCGGTTGCTAAGGTTATCTAACGTTTGCCTCATACCGCCTCAACCTACGCAAGCTCCGGTTGAGGCGGACACAGGTTATATATCCTATAAATTAGGTCCTTTCGGGTTATCCGTGGGTCCGGATTTGCAGCGTTCACGGCTTTAGGCCGAAGCTTTGCTCGACGAGCATCGTGCTTCAAGGGATTGTCTAAACGCGGACGGGACGTCCGCGGTCCAGCGGGCGGGACTCCCGCGCTCCTGCCGACCGGGAGGTCAGCGTTACAGCCGACGGGACGTCAGCGTTACAATTTAGTTGGAATCATGGCGGCAATCAGGATATCCCGTAAGGAAAAACACACAATACCCACTCTAAACCCGGAAGCGCCAAAAGGAATAGCCTCAACTGGATGAAGTCCCGTCAGATAAATAAAAAGGACCCCCGGATTGGGGGTCCGCATCTGTCAATTTATAATCTGGTTCCCTGTTATTTACAGCAACTGATCGATCGCGTTCTCAAGTTCGGACGTTCCGCTCATGAAAGCGCCGACCCTGGAGTACCTGCAGTTTCCATCGCGGTCGAAGAGGAAGTGCTGCGGGATGCCGCCCAAACCGCCGTTGAATTTGGTGCTGAGCTGGCTGAAATAGCCGCCGGATGAATCCATCGCCCAGTACGTGCAGTCGAAGTCGTTGCTGTTGATGAAATTCATAGCCTCACTTTCCGTTTCCTGCAGGTTAAGGAAAATCTGGTTGTAGCCCTGGTAGCCTTTGTACTTGTTGTAGACTGCGGTGAGGTCGGGCATCTCGGCGACGCAGTATCCGCACCATGTCGCCCAGATATTTATATAGCATACCTGATGTTCAAAATCCGAAGGCATGTGGAGGGTCGTCACAGGCACGATTGACGGGAGCGTTCCGGAAGGCATTTCGCCTTTATCTGGAAGATTGGTGCTCCACAGGTTGAAATTTTTCTGGTCGCTTCCGCCCTTGTCATCAAGCACGGTCACGGTGATCGCCTGCGGACCGGTATTGGATGTTGTGGGCTTCCAGTACGCGAAATTGCCGGATTGGCCGGTGAATGAGCCGGACGCGGCCTCGAACTGGTAGCCGAGCGGATCGCCGTTCAGGTCGTGCGCGAGAACTGTGATTTTGCATTTTTCATTCTGTCCGCCGTTGGCAGTGGTTCTGTCGACCGTGATATCGTCGATCACAGGATCGTCATTGGGACCGCCGGTTGTCTGAACAACCGAAAGGGCAACCTGTCCCCATCCCATATGGCCGGAAAGATCGATCGCGTACACATTGACCATGTACCATCCGATCGGCACGGTTACCGCAAACGCAGTCGACCCGTAAACGCTGTCGCCGGCACCGAGGTCGTTATGCGCTCCATCATCATAAAGAAGAGTCTGCGGACTTCCGCCAAGAGCCATCAGGTCGGTCATGGCTGTCGCCGGATTCAGATCGCCCTGATGATCGAAAATCTTCGCGCGGACGAATGTCGTTGAGAAGCCGTTGTTGACAACAGCATCGGAATAACCTTCCTCAATAAGAGGCTCTTCTACATAACCGGGCCATGAGGCATCCAGAATGTAGGTCAGGGTTTTGAAATCCTCTCCGCCGGGGAAGTAGAAAGTGAATTGGCGGCCGTGAACCTCATACCCTCCGAATGTGCGCTCAGGGTCGATATTGATTGCCCTGAACTGCATCGGCGAACCCCAGACCGAAGTAATGCCGTCCGGGTTCAGAAGGAATTTCTGACCACCGGGATTGCTGATGACCGCGCGGACATCGTAACCCGTGATCGGGGTCGGGTTGGTGAAAGCCATCTGAACATAGAACCTGTTTGAGGGAGCGTCATATGACGCACCGGCTACAGTAACGCAGGTGTAGCAAGTAGGTGGGGTAACCGAGCCCTTAACATTAAGGTGCACTTCCGCTGCGCGATTCCAGACAATTTCGGCTGTGCCTTTGTCCAGATCGAACGCGACATCGAATACGCCCCAGGCGGCGTGATTTTCGGGTACGCCGGCAAGTTCGTTCGGAGTGACAGGATTATTCGTTTTTCCGTTGCCCGAGCAACCGAAAATAACCACTGCCCCGAGAACAAGTGTTACAAACAGGGGGAACCTTGACATCTTTTTTAGCCTCCAGGCTTTACCGAATCTCTCGGTAGTCCGTTAATTTCTAATGATAAACAAACCAAGGGCACAAATCAATCAGCCCTGATTTTTCAATGAATAAGTTTCCAGCCATTCCAAATCAACATATATTACGATTTTTTTTACCTTAAGGTCAACCTTAATATACCTTATTTTTCAACTTTTACCAGGATTAAAATAACGATATGTCACAGAATGTTACAGTATTTGTCCCTCGGTCGACCAATTTAGATACCAAACCGGAGCATATTGCTCAGGTAATTGCTTCGCTTTAATCACTTGAAAATAAGAGCTTATCGAAGACCTTGCCGATTAGCCAAAATCCATTGAAAATTGCCCTGAGTCAAGGCTGTTTTAGATTCTGACCTATTGTGGAAAACAGAATGATGTGTTATATATCCAAATGCAGGACCGAGCCCGTCCACGGAGGCGGAAGTAGGCCCTGCGTTTTTATTTCCCTTTTTCACCTCTTTATCCCTCAACTCGGATAATGCCTTCAGGATCTGTCTTTGAAGCCTGAACCACCAGGATTGGGCTAAGCTTGGCAAAAGCTTTGTCCAAGCCGTACTTGGTCTTCGAAGGCAGCGGATGCTCACGTCTCAGCAGCGAATAACTGCAAAAGTCAGCGAACTGGATGAAATACGACTGGTCGGACCGCTTGAAAAAAGGGTCCTCAATGACCCTCTCAATAGGAAAGTTTTTTGTTGCCATGCCGGTATCCACCCACATTCCCTTATTACTGGGTATGGGATTGTATACGTGCAGCTTCCTCGACAATCGTGTGTACTCTCTTTCATAACCCTGGTCTACGATCATGATGCACCTGCTATCCCACGCTTCCATTGTTCGGTTGATCCGGTTCAGCAGACGTTCAAACGCATCAACTCTTCTGCCAACCGGTGCAACAGCGTTGAAAACTTTAATCCCTTCCATAGACGCCAAAAGTTGCAGGCCTTCTTTGAAGATTTCACATCGTCGCGTTTTTGTGACAATTCTGTCGGAAATATCTCCTCGCCCCGATACAAACTTCCACGCATGCAGTTCCTTATACACGTAGATTCCATCGCTTTTTCTGATCCCTCTGCGCCATTCCCTTACATGGCGAAATGCATCCTGCCATGACCCGGATGGGACTTCCAGCGCTGAGATTACACAAAGAGTTTCATCCATCGACTCATCAGCATAAATCAAGTGCATTTTTTAACTCCCCACCGACCTAAAACAGCCCGGATTTTTATTCTACTCTTTCTCAGGCTCGTGGATCTCCGTGTAAACTTCCAGAAGCGTCTTGCGGAGCGATTCGCCATCAAATGCGGGCATCTTGCACATGCTGTCGATGCACACAAACGCCGCCGCCTGACCCATGTCAGCGTAACCTTTACGTTCAAGCAGTTTAGCGTCAACACCGGGTGTCACGATCTGCGAAACTTTACCGGGGTCCCATTTTTCAAGTCCGATTTTCAGAAGCTCAAGCCCGACCGCGTCATCCACAGCGGAAATCACGGTCGTATGGACGCATGTCGAATGGACGACATCATACGCATACGCCATTCTGACTCGCTCGATGTAATCGTAACCCGACGAATATCTAACACCTTCCTCTGAAATTTCCCTCGCGGCTTTTTTGTAATCCTCAAGCTCCATCAGCCAGCCGAAATTATGGAGCGTTATGGCCATGTCGGGATAATGCGGGACCAACTTCCCGATCTCCTCGTCCCCAAATTCATCCTCGACAAGCACCTTTGCGATTTCCTCAGCTTTGTAGATTATTTCACTGGACGCAGTCAGTTGGTAAACGCGGTTTATTAGGTCGATTATGTGTATGCGCTCTTCGAGAGTCATCGATTCCGGGTCGCCCGCTTTTTCAAGAACCGCGTCCAGCATTGCCTTGCTGACAGGAACAATAAACTCCGACACTTTCGTCCCGCTCGCGGTGGTCATGTCCATGATATCCGGAGATGCCATGGCGATTTCCAGAAGCGACGACATCGTGCGCGCGTTGACCCATGTGATATCCCTTGGACCCATTGTCGGATTCAGAAGCCGTCCTTCCACAAAATCCAACCCGGCGAGGTCCGCATCATCCCCAATATATTCGGAGCCTCCTTCGAGCACGCTCCGGATGTCCAGGTATGGGGGAAATCCGCCTGCATAAACCCCAGTTTCGCCGGTGATCATGAATTTGAGCGAATCGGTTAGCTTGAAAGGATTGACGGGATAGATTTTATTGACGGCGGATGCGGTCAGGAATGCGGTCAGGTTTCTTTCGACATCGACCGCATGTCCGCTCCCCTCGACAAAAACCGAATCCGGCATCCAGACGATGTCATTTCCAAGCGCGCTGATGCGGCTTTTCCAGGTGGCCACAACATCGGCGATTTTCTGCGACGATGTCTCATCGTAACCCAGCCTGTACGCGAGCCAGAGAGCTTCCTCGGGCCATAAGTCATCACCGTTGAGGAGTTTTTGATGAATCGATTCGAACATGGTTTCGACATAAGCGTCGGTGTCCATTTCGGCGTCGTAGGGAATTTCGTCGATGTCGTATATTTTGACTCCGGACGGATTTGTAATCGCTTGCGTGAATTGCGCTATACGGGTCTCGGAATCGGGATTTTCAGAAGGATTCTCCTGCCCATGTAGCGGCCATGAAAGCACATCGGTCCCAGTCCAGAAATCTATCACAAGGCATCTATTTGGACCTGTCCACGGTGCAGCGATAAAAACCGCAGGTGCCGGATAATCCCCCAGGAAACTCTGGGCGAGCGACGGAGCCTCCCACCAGTCGAGCTCCCATGCGACGAAATTGTTCGCGATTTTATCGATATATGCTTCATTACCGAACAACCCCTCCTCGATTGTCCTGGTTAGGTCGCTTTCGTAATTGCTGATATAAAGCAGGATGGGCTTTCCGGACGATTTCGACTGCGCGATCGCTTCATCCTGTGTGTCGCTTTTGATCCAGGTTATTTGGCTCCCCAGACGCCACCGCGGAACACGTCTCTGCGTGTCCCAACTAAACGCCTCTTGTTCCTGCTCACCGTTGCCGTTTGCAACTTCGGTTCCGTTTTCCGGTGTTTGTGCGGCAGGCGGACATCCCGTTGTCACTACAAGGAATGTCAGAAAAATCGAAAATACCAATGTGATTGAGACTGCTTTTCTGAATGTCGATGCGCTCATTTTCATTTCTATCTCCGGTCACCCGTGGTTCAGTAAAATGAAACAAAGGAAAGAATAGTATACGTCCGTGGGGAGCCGAAATAAATCCGCATGAGGATTTCTATAGTCGCGCTGACCTCCCACAGGCTATAGAAAAAGTGTGATTTTAACCGTAGGCTCGCACGGCAGTGCGTCTAAACGACAATATTGAAACCCCTGACGCACTGCCGTGCGAGCCTACGGTCCAATTTCTAATCCTTAACCACATTAATCGAGTGCTGCTGCAGAGGCTGATTTCAGCAACATGCCCAACTTATGTCTCCGCTGACGCTCCGACAAAAGTTGGGCATGGCACCGGGGATTTCGAGATCTGCGCAGCCACTTCCCCATATTACTTATCTGTGGTAAAATACTTTTTGCGAAGTCTATTAAACCTTGATTCGTAGAGGCGACATCATGACTGAGGATAATTGCAAAAGCGGACGCAGTACAATTTCGAGGATCACCGTAGGCGGCATGACCTGCCCGCACTGCGCCGGGACCGTGAAAAGGGCGATTGAATCGGTACCCGGGGTCGAGGAGGCCAATGTCGATCTTCAGAGCGGGATGGTGGAAATCAAGCATGTTTGCGAGGACAGCATAGTAACTCGCTCCAAGATAGCGGTAACGGGGGCGGGATACACTGTCAAAGACTGAACTCTGTGCATTCTGTATCTCTCCTTGCGCATTGTTTTCATATGGGTCCGGCGACGGGAAGTATGTTTCTTCCCGTCGCCCTTTTTTATAACGAAACGGATCATCGACGGGCCGTCGATGCCACGATGTAATTGGGTGGTTCGGACTATCGACGGGCCGTCGATGCCACGATGTCATTTCTTCGTGCTACAATACGGCCGGAGCACATAATATGGCCGGAGATAAAACTGAAGAAAAAGTGACGTTGAATGTAACCGGGATGCACTGCGCTAGCTGCGTGTCACGTGTCGAGAAGGCGCTTCAAAAAAACGAGGGCGTTAAGTTCGCGTCGGTGAATCTCACGACTGGGAAAGTCGTCGTCGCGTTCGACAATAATCTAATCAACACCGACAAATTAATTAAATCGGTAAAGGATGCCGGTTACGGCGCCGAGGTCCTTGGAATATCGGATGAGGAGCTCGATGAAAAGAGGGCTGCTGAGCTCAATCTCCTGAAATTACGCGCCATTGTCGCGATCGGCATCGCTGTTGTCGTCATGCTCCTCGCGATGGACATGGTCATCGAAACTGTTCCTCCGCTGGCCGCGATCCCAATGACAGCGCGCCACTGGATCGCGCTTCTGCTCACACTTGGCTCTATGGCATGGGCAGGGAAAGAGTTCTACGTCGTTGCGTGGAAGTCGATTCTGAAGGGTGTCGCGGAGATGAACACTCTTGTCGCGGTCGGGACCCTTTCTGCGTTCGTTTATTCGGCGATCGCGACAATTTCGCCCGGTGTATTGGGATCGGACCAGATGCATGCGCAAGTTTACTACGACTCCGCGGCGATAATAATCGGGCTGGTCCTGCTTGGACGATATTTTGAGGGTCGCGCGAAAAATCAGGCGGGAGGCGCTGTCCGGGCATTGTTGGACCTCCGTCCGAAAACCGCGTTTAGACTGGTCGATGGTAACGAAATGGAAACACCGGTCAGCGAACTGGCGATTGGCGATACCATTCGCGTAAAACCCGGAGGGCAGGTCGCTGCGGACGGCACTGTTCTGGATGGAGCTACATCAATCGATGAGAGCCTCCTGACCGGCGAAAGCGTACCGGTCGACAAACATCCGGGCGACGAGGTCCATGCCGGGACGATAAACACAAACGGGACGATTACTTTCCGTGTGGACAAATCCGGGAAGGAATCGATGCTGGGGCAGATAATCGAGGCGACGCGTAACGCGCAGGCGCTGAAACCGGCCATCGCAAGGACCGTCGACAAGGTAGCGTCGATTTTCGTCCCCATCGTTATTGCAATCGCCATCCTTACAGCTGTTTACTGGTACGTTTACTCGAATTCCGCTGATATGACGAATCTGGTTGAAAAATTTCCTGGCCTTGACGGCATTAATATTCCGCTCCAGACCTTTATTTCGATCCTGTTAATTGCCTGTCCGTGCGCGCTCGGACTCGCGACACCAACGGCCATTCTCATCGCGAGCGGTGTCGGGGCTCGCAACGGTATTTTGATCAAGGACGGCCCGTCGCTTGAGATCGCAGGATATCTGGGAGCGATTGTCCTCGATAAAACCGGCACGATCACCGAAGGGAAACCGTCGGTGACCGATGTCCTCGCGTTCGGGGAATTTACGGAAGACGATGTTATCCGGTACGCGTGCAGCGTGGAGCAGTTCTCGGAGCATCCCGCGGCAAAAGCGGTCATGGCGGAGGCCGAAAAGAGAAAAATCAAGCCCCGTGAGGGGGAGGAATTTTTAGCGGAGGTCGGGATGGGCGTAAGGGCGAAAATCGGCGGAAGCTGGGTCAGGATAGGCTCCGAAGACTGGATGGAGCTGGAGGAGATCGCGCTCGACGATGAGCTTGTCAGCAAGGCGGACCTGATGGCCACGGAAGCCCGCACGCCTCTATTCGTGACGAGAGGATCGCACCTGGTCGGACTGATCGGCATTGCAGACAAAATAAAAGAGGACGCGGCGACGGCAATTTCCCATTTGAACGCGCTCGGACTCAAACCGGTTCTTTGCACGGGCGACCAGGAGAAGGTTGCGAGGGCTGTCGGCGCAGCGGTCGGAATTAAAAATGTGAAAGCGAAGGTGGGTCCGAAGGACAAAGCCGGGATAATTCAGAGGCTGAAACGCGAGGGAAAAGAGGGGACCTATGTCGCGATGGTCGGGGACGGGATCAATGACGCTGTCGCGCTGACTGAGGCGGATGTCGGGATGGCGATGGGAACGGGATCGGATGTCGCACTGCAGGCCGGGGATTTCGTTCTGGTGCACGGCGATTTGAAGAGCGCGGTAACGGCGGTGGAATTGTCGCGGGCAACAATGAGCACGATCAATTCCAATCTCTTTCTCGCCTTTGTATATAACGTGGTCGCGATTCCCGTCGCGGCCGGCGCATTGATCGGGACTTTCGGCGAGCACGGGTTATTAAATCCCATGATCGCCGCCGCCGCGATGAGTTTAAGCTCAATCAGCGTGGTGACAAATTCTCTGAGGTTGAATAATTTTAAGGGGAGTATGTAGGGCGGACGGGACGTCCGCGTTCCAGCGCGCCAGAGTCGCGCGGTCCTGTAAATATCATGCAAACAATTTCCTCTTCGACGGACTCAGTCGGTAATAATTCAATTTTGAGAAAATCGGGTAATTTGACAGTCCAAGATATTTTTCGAGGAATCCCGCGCACTGGGCGGCATGGAATGTGTCACCCTCGAGCTGCTTTACGAATAATGTGACTGCAGGACCGTCACAGCGGGCTTCATGGATTCGTCCCCAGAATTTTTTAACATCCTCCGGATCGATTCCATCCGGGACAACATCATCTTTCACTTTTTCGAGCACATTTAGAATACTGTCGAGCTGTTCGGGGGTAACGCCGTCTCCAAAGTTGACAGTGTATGATGCCGCCTCGATTTTTCCGAATGGATTTTTTGTGACCATGCGTCCGGCGTCGCGGCAGAATATCACCGAGATGCCGTCCGGGCAGGTTTTATCGAGACGTCGTTTGGCCTCATTAGGATAAATGGCTTCAGATAGTCCGAGGAAAGTAAGCTCGGTGAAACTTTCGACACCGACCGGTGTTGGGGGGCTGGTTTTAATTTTCAGCTTATGAGTGGGACCCTCACCTATGGATGTGGGAAGTCCCGAGCGGATAAAGATGGACTGTTGCAGGTCCTGCCAGTCGAGATGTCCGATAAAGCGCATGAGGCCGGTCTTGGCGAATCGGATGAGGATGGGAAAATGTATGGGCTGATTCGGGTCGGTCATGTCGATTTGGTTGGAATAATAGAGGAAATGGGCAAAGTGGGCAAGATGAAGGCAGGGATGGGTGTTGGAAACTTATATTTATTAGGAATCCGCTCCATAACTGTCGCGGTTCTGTTGTTGGAAGCATATATTCATACAGAACCGCGACAGTTATGGAGCGGATAATTTTTCAGTTGGCGGAATTATCATTATTTTTAAAAATTCAGGCAAAAAGGTATTGACAATCCGGATATTATCAGTAATAATACTTGTTATTGTTAAAGACCAACTATGAATCAAAGGGTTAAACATAGAAATACACGTCAGCGGCAGATAATACTGGATGAGCTCAGCAAGCTGAAAACTCATCCGTCTGCCGCTGACCTGTATGAAATCGTCCGCAAGAAAGTACCCAGCATCAGTCTCGGGACCGTGTATCGAAATCTGGAATTCCTGTCTGAATCGGGCAAGATAAAAAAGCTAACGCTTACAGGAGAGCAGGCACGTTTCGATGGTGATATTTCAAAACATTTCCATGTCAGGTGCGATGCATGCGGACGAGTGGATGATTTTGAGCACGAGATTGGAGACCCTTTAGCCGAGTCCCCCGAGAAGCTGAGAGGCTACAAGATCAATGGCTGCAGGATGGAATTTTACGGCATCTGCCCCGACTGTCAGAAAAAAGCCAGGGGATAATATTATTAATCTTAATCAAAGAGAACATCCGGTCATCAAAAAAGGGATGGCCTGATCATGGAGGACACAAATGACTACATTAGTAACAAAACCGGCTCCCGAATTCGCAGCCAAGGCTGTCATGCCGGACAACTCATTCAAGGAAATCAAGCTCTCGGATTATAAGGGCAAGTACGTGGTGCTTTTCTTCTACCCGCTCGACTTCACCTTTGTCTGCCCGAGCGAGATCATCGCCTTCAACCAGGAACTGGGCAGGTTTAAAGAGAAGGGCGCTGAGGTTATCGGAGTTTCGGTCGACAGCGAGTACACGCATTTCGCGTGGAAGGGAACGCCGATCGAGCACGGCGGGATCGGCGATATTCAATATCCGCTGGTTGCCGATATCACAAAGCAGATCGCGAGAGATTATGGGATTCTCCTGAACGACGCTGTCGCGCTTAGGGGTACATTCCTGATCGACAAGAAGGGAATTGTCCGTCACGAGGTTGTCAACGATCTCGGACTCGGAAGGAATATCGACGAATCCCTCAGGATGCTGGACGCTCTGAAATTCAACGACGAGCATGGGGATGTATGTCCCGCCAACTGGCATGAGGGTGAAGAGGCGATGAAGCCGACCGCCGAGGGTGTCGCGGAATATCTATCGAAACATGTGGCGCATGTATAAGACCGGCCGTACAGGCTTAGCAACCTCCGTTTTATAGATAAAACCATAAGGGCGGCCGTTACGGTTGCCCCCTTGGTTTATAAAAAAATGTTAAAATCTATCAATCTCGAGAAGGAGAGAGAGGACAAATGACAAACAGACTTGAAATCTACAAATGCGAGATCTGCGGCAATATTGTCGAAGTAATGACTGCCGGCGGCGGCACGCTGGTGTGCTGCGGCGAGGACATGAAGCTGATGGAAGAGAAGACCGCGGACATGACGACCGAGAAGCATGTCCCGGTGATCACCAAAGTCGACGGCGGCTACAAGGTCGTTGTCGGCAGCACGCTTCATCCGATGATCAAGGAACATTACATCGAGTGGATCCAGCTCATCGTGGACGGGAAATCGTACCGCCAATTCCTGAATCCCGGCGACGCTCCGGAGGCGACATTTATGGCCAGGGGAGATAAGATCATCGCCCGGGAGTATTGCAATATCCATTTGCTCTGGAAGAACGAACTTTAGTTGAAATTTTTTTGATTTAATCAAATTATCCCTGTGAACCGTGTGTTTTATGGGGGAACGAGAGGATAAACATGCCCGATATGAAAGGATCGAGGACGGAAAAAAACTTGCTCAAGGCTTTCGCGGGGGAGTCGCAGGCGAGGAATCGCTACGATTATTTCGCCAGCCAGGCCGTGAAGGACGGCTACATGCAAGTCGCTCACATATTCGAGGAGACCGCTCTGCAGGAAAAAGAGCATGCCAAGAGATTTTTTAAATTCATGAAAGGCGGGGATGTCGAGATTCTCGCCGCATATCCCGCCGGATGTATCGGGAGTACAATTGAAAATCTCATCGCGGCTGCGGGTGGCGAGCATCACGAGTGGGGAACATTATATCCCGATTTCGCCAAAGTCGCCCATGAGGAAGGCTTCGACGATATCGCAAAGGTTTTTGAAGCGATATCGGTCGCCGAGAAACAGCATGAGGCCCGGTATCTCGGCCTTCTAAGGAACGTTGAAAACGGCACTGTTTTCAGGAAGGACCGACCGGTGAAGTGGCGATGCAGAAACTGCGGTTATATCAATGAGGGCACCGATGCTCCCAAAACATGTCCGGCTTGCGCGCATCCGCAGGCTCATTTCGAGCTCCTTGCAGAGAACTGGTAAATTTTCATAGGGGTTCGCTAAACCGCATGAATACCATTGAATTTCCATGTGGAGGCAGGCTTCTCTGAGGGCTTCCATATAAGGTCGAACATATTCATTTAAATAGGCGTCCGGCACCTATTTGAGATCGGACATATTCATTTAAATAGGCGTCCGGCACCTATTTTACAAGTGAAGCTGGTGACAGGATGACAACAGCGCTTAGGAATAATATTGACTGGGTCGGTTATGTCGACTGGAATGTGCGCGATTTTCACGGTTATGAGGCGCTGAGGGGAGCCACATATAATTCCTACCTCATTCGCGACGAAAAAAATACGCTGATTGATACTGTCAAGGGGCCGTACGCGACGAATCTCCTTGAAAACATCGCAAAACTTGTCGATCCCGCTGAAATAGTATATATCGTGTGCAATCACGCCGAACCGGATCACTCCGGCTCACTTCCGAAAATAGTTGAAGCATGCGTGAATGCCGAAGTCGTGAGCAACGAGAAGTGCCGTCAAACTTTATCGCAGTACTACGACGCATCGGGCTGGAAATTCAAGGTAGTAAAAGACCATGAGACGATGTCGATCGGCAAACGCACGCTGCATTTTGTTAACACGCCGCTGATTCACTGGCCGGAATCGATGTTCACCTACGTGCCCGAGGAGAAGCTGCTGTTTTCCATGGACGCTTTCGGTCAGCACTACGCCACGTCGCGGCGTTTCGACGACCAGAATCCGAAGGAAATCGCTCTGGAAGAAGCGAAAATTTACTACGCGAATATTGTAATGCTTTACGGAAAACGCGTCGCAAAGCTTCTTGATGAAGGCGGTATGCTCGATGTGGAAATGATCGCTCCGAGTCACGGCGTGATCTGGCGCAGTTACGTAAAAGAGATTCTTGAAGCCTATCACAACTGGGCGACATACCGTGCGACATCGAAGGTGATTGTCCTTTACGATACGATGTATCATTCAACTGAGACGATGGCGGATGCGATCTATGAGGGCGCGCTTCATCCGGATGTCGATGTCAAGCTTTTCAACGTTCGCAAAACGAGCCTGACAACGCTGGCGACTGAATTCCTGGACTGCGCTGCGGTCGCGGTCGGCTCTTCAACACTGAATATGGGAATGATGCCGATGATCGCCGCCGCTTTGACCTATATAAAAGGCCTTCGTCCGGAGGGCAAGGCCGGATTTTCGTTCGGGTCGTACGGATGGACACGCGGTGGCGCGGAAGGCGTCGACGCGTTTTTGAAGGAAATGAAATTCCAGATTCTGCTGGAACCGATCATCAGCCAGTTCCGTCCCGATACGTCGGTTCTGGACAAATGCCGTGAGGCCGGTAAAATGATTTCCGAAAAAGCTCTGGAGATGTCGGCAATCCCCCAGGCTGAGATATCATCCGAACCGTGATACAATTCCCAGGAAATTATCATGTCCCAGGAGGATGGTAAATGAAACTGTATGTATGCGATGTCTGCGGTTACGTGTACGATCCGGAGGAAGGCGATCCGGAAAACGGAGTCCCGGAAGGAACCCCGTGGAAAGACGTACCCGCTGACTGGGTCTGCCCCGAATGCGGTGTGGGTAAGGACGACTTCTCACCGCTGGAAGACGATTAGTTTCGGGTCATCGCTGTCAGTAATCAGCAGCAAAGCAGGTCCATCGCGACCTGTTTTTTTTTATGGCGGATAAATATCCTCAATATGTCTCATCCGGAAACGTAAGTTCCACAACGGTTTCCTCGTTGTCCCTGACTTCCACGCCGGTAATAGTTCTTACGACCCCGTCCACTTCACCCTCCAGCGTATAAATACCGACCGGGATATCGGTGAAGCTCCATTCGGGCTGCTCGACCGTCTCACGGTCATATCGATCATACAGGTTGCCGTCGGAATCATACAGTTTGACCCAGCCCCACGCGTCGTTGCCCGACTCGGTCCGGAGTGTCACAAAGATGTCGCCGAGGTCGACAAATATGTTCATATCGACCTGCATCTCGTCGCCGGAGATAAGCGTGACGGTTTTTTCAACGGTATTCCCGTGAAAATCGGCGGTCACTCGATATTCGCCGGGCGGGATTTTTGAATATAAATAGGAACTGTAAGGCGCATCGTCCATCAATGTGCCGTCGGAATCGAAAATCTGAATTTTCGCGTTAAGCGGCGTGCCCCACATATTCGCCACCTCGACCTCCAGCACTCCAAGCGCGACCGGGACCTCCAGGTCATACGTGGGGTTGTAACCGGGACCTATCATTATCCCGCTGAAATCATAGGTCATGTCGCCCAGACGGATCTGCACCCTGTAAGAGCCGGGCGGGAGTTCGACCCGGTGAGACGTATCGAGGTCGGTTGTCAACACAGGCTCGTTCGATGAATTGAAAAATGTTACGCGGCCTTTCAACGGCTGCTCGTAGATATCCTTCAGCGCAAGCGTGAACGGCACAACGTAAATATCAAAATCAAGGTTGACGGTGAAGCTGCCGCCCTCGGTGACGACGATCGTGTCGCTTGTGGCTTCTGAACCTCTAAACCGTCCCTTTACAACATAAGTGCCGGGTTCCAGGTTCGTCGAGTAATCCGAGACATCGAGGATTTCCGATACAACACCCCCGGTGTTCGCATCCTCAATAACGACATCTCCGATGACGGCGGACCCTTCGTTGTCCTGCAGGTATATTCTCAAGTTGTTCTCAAACTGGGATGCGAAAGATACCAGAAGGTCGGGAAGATTTTCGAGGTCGTCCGTATTTGTCAGACGTCCCCCGGTAGCCCTGACAATATTACCGATTGCGTCGCGCGATCGCTGGTCCAGATCGAGTCCGTAGACAATGACCTGCGGTACATTCGAGCTGAACTCATATTCGCGCGCCAGGACCGACATGTCCCTTTCGCAACCGTCGCCCCCGTCCGTAATTACCAGCACGACTGCGTCGACACCCTCGTCGGAGCGCTCGAAGTCGGTAAGGCAATCCTGAATTCCCTGGTAAAGACCCCGTATGCCGGTCGGACGAACGGTGTCAAGAAAATCCTGCAGACGTCCGCGGTCGCCCTGACTCGGTGTTGAGAACGCGAACGAGAAATAGCAGTCAGCCGTCGGAGTCGCGCCCATCAGCCGCAAGCCGACGCTGACCTCGGGCGGGAGTGCCTGAAGCAGTTCGTTGACCGCGATACGGACCTCGTCGAACTTGCTGCTGGACGTGCCTGGGGTACCCGGTGCGGACATCGAGCCGGACGCGTCGAGGAGGATCATCAGGTCCGTTTCCGCGTGTACCGCCCCGGCCGCAAGGAATACAACCAGGCTAATCGAAAAGATAAGGGAATTTCTGAGTAAGTTTCTGGGATTATTCATCATTTTCATTTCCGTCCCCCGGAATTTGGATTCAATAAAATAAGTATACCACCGTCGGGAAGGTCACGATGCAAGGTTACTTTTTCTTCTTACAGTTTAACTCCACGAGCTTTGCCCAATCGATCCGACCTTCCACGCAGAACTCCCTGGAAAATTCATCAGTGAACTTGTTAATTAATTGAGCATATTCTTTCATGAAATTTTCATTTTTTTCTTTTGCGTTGTAACCCAGTGGTTCAATAATATCGATGTAAAGCCGGTCGTTACCGGAGATCAACTCCCAGAATCTCTGACCGCATAATTTCAGGTAATCTCCTTTGTCGGGATTCTCATCCTGCCCGTAGCAACAGCCGTTGACAAATTCCATACGCGGTGCTCTTACCCCCCCACGCAGAATTTTCTTTGCCTGCTTAAAATTATCAACCATCCTCTTGATCTGTCCACTATTACCCCAATTTGGGCCAGATTTGATGGATACGAAATACCGTATTCTGTCTCTTGAAAATTCCAGATCAATACCCTCGGTGCTCGATTTTTGTCCTCCATAAACCTTCCCACATACGAAAACTGCAAGGTTTTCCAGAAAATCCCCGAAAATAGCCTCCTCCTGTGAGGAAAGATAAGCATCAAGATTCAATTTAACCAGTTCACTGGCTATCAGGATGTTTTTCGCGCGGAACAGGTACGGGTTCTTTCGTTTAAGGACATTTCGGAGTTTTAGTTTTTTTAGTTTTTCTATCCTCTTCTGATGAAAATCAACAATGTTCTTGTTTACATACTCCCTAACATCATCCAATTTCAATGTATTCACATTGTCACTCCTCACTGAAATTTTCACTCAGATTTTCTTCAGCTATCCGGCAATATTCTTCCAGTAAATCTATGCCGACATAATGCCTCCCCAGTTTTTTCGCAGCGATGGCGGTTGTGCCGGATCCGATGAATGGATCAAGTACCAGCCCACCCTTTTTTGTGAATAGCTTAATAAACCAATCGGGAAGCGCGACCGGAAAGGTAGCGCTGTGATTCCTGTTGGAACATTCTGTCGCAATATGAAGCACATTCGTAGGATATACTTTGTCCCTACCTACCCAATTGGAAATATTCTTTCCAAACCCGCTTTCAACCTTGGATTCATCCCGCTTTTTATCCGTTTCACTCAGTTTTTTAAGCCGAGTCTCAGCCCATTCACCAACAGGCACCATAACAGCTTCCTGGTCCATATAAAATTTCTTACTCTTGTTGAATTGAAGGAGTCTTTCCCATGAATCTCGAAACCTGTTAGGCCATTTACCGGGATAACAATTTTTTTTATGCCAGATAAGTTCTTCCGTCCACAGCCAGCCTTGCTTGCGCATCTCCAAAATTAAGTTTAAGACGTAAATATGGCGTTCTCCATCCGATACACGTTCTTTAATGTTAAGGATAAACGTGCCAGTGGGTTTTAAAACCCTGAGAAACTGCTTCGTGCGGGGAAGAAACCAATCGACATACTTGTCGGGATGTACTCCGCCATATGTATGATTCCTTCTGTCGGCATATGGAGGTGAGGTCACAATCAGGTCGACACAGTTGTCCGGGAAATTCTGCAACACGTCAAGACAATCGCCACAGATTATCTGGTCGATGATTTGATGCCCTTTATCAGACGATCGTTTCGGCAATTCGCTTTCCAGCCCCCTTCCAGTCAATTCATGTTCCTCTGTTCTCACACCCAGGCATTTGCCGTGTTCATAGGTGAAATTATCAAACAATCCTTCAGGTTCTTCACCTAATTTACGTTTAGTATATTCTACCATTGCAGCGTCCTTTATTCAACTCATTGTTGATTTCCATAAGATGAACGAATGGGCGCTCTAAAAACTGACACCAATTCCAATTTTTTATGCTTTTTTCTCTGACCACAAGACTGTCATTACCTCCCCAGGGGGGCATAGTGACAGCTGCTCTCTTGCTCCATTCGATGCCAGGTAGTAAAATGAAACCGTAATGCCTATCTATGTTTACGAACATATCGCCGAACCGGGTGACGACTGCGAAAAGGAAATCGAGGTCTACCAGGAATTCGGCTCGGACCATCTCGAAAAATGTCCGAAATGCGGACGTAAAATCCGTCGGATAATTGTGTCCGCCAATTTTTCGGTCGACCGTTTCAGCAGTACCGCCCTTAAGGACAAAGGTTTCACCAGACTTGTCAGGCGCGACAAGGGGATCTATGAGGTCGAGGGTACGCCGCTGAAAAAAAATCCCGCGCTCACAAACGACCCATAATGTTTAACTCCGGCACCTGCTCAAAAACGATCCGTCATGTAAAGCTCGGACGAATATCGTTCGACGACGCTCTCGCGCTGCAGGATCGTACGATTGACGATTTTCGAAGTTCGGGCACCGGGCTTCCGGTAATTTTCTCGCTCGAACACGACCCGGTCATCACATGCGGACGGTCGACGAAGCCGTCCAACCTCCTTTTGACAACCGCCGAATACGAAAAACGGGGAATCGCGGTCAGAGAGATCGATCGCGGAGGCGATGTCACGTTCCACGGACCGGGGCAAGTCGTGGTGTATCCGATTTTATCTCTCAGGGAGCACAATTTACGCGCGGGGGAGTATGTCAGACTGCTTGAGCAGGCGATGATAAAGACCTGCGCGGCTTACGGCGTGGACGCATTTGCCCGTGACGGATATCCCGGCTGCTGGACCGAAAAAGGGAAGGTCGGGGCGATTGGAACTTCCGTAAAATCCAGGGGAATAACAAAACACGGACTCGCGTTCAATGTCGAGACCGATCTTGATTATTTCAAACTGATCGTCCCGTGCGGAATCCGTGATCACGAGGTCGTTCGCCTGATCGATCTGACAGGTAAAGCGGTTGAATTCGAGAATGTGGAAGCTGAGATTGTGAAGAACCTTGCGTCGCTTTTGAAATGCGATATTAAAACGGCTTAGAGAACCTGTCAAATTATAAAAGCGCATGCCTACCCAGCGCGACATAATCACAAAGATCAAAAAGGTCCGAATTAAGACCCAGCGGCTTGTCGACACACTCCTGTCCGGCGAGTACGCGTCCGCGTTCCAGGGTCACGGGCTCGAGTTCTCCGAGGTGCGGCCGTACGCGGAGGGCGACGATGTCCGGCTCATCGACTGGAACGTATCCGCCCGCATGAACGCTCCCTATGTGAAGGTCTACATCGAGGAGCGCGAGTTAAAAATCAACCTGCTCGTCGACATCTCCCCGTCGCACGATTTCGGCACCCTCGTAAACCTGAAAAAAGACCTCCTGGTCGAATTCACCGCGACACTGGCCTGGCTCGGTATTTCAAGAAACGACAAGGTCGGGATCACGCTTTTCACCGACCGGGTCGAAAAATCGCTTCCTCCGAAAAAAGGGAAACGCCAGCTCGCGCGGATCATCGAGGCGCTCCTCTATCATAAACCGCTCGGACATGAGACGAACATCGAAAGCGGCATCGCCTACCTCGGCAAGGTAGTGAAAGCGAGAGGGATAGTTTTTATCATCTCGGATTTTCTTACGAAGGAAGATCTTTCACGGCCGCTGAAGGTCCTGGCGATGAAGCACGATGTGGTGCTGGTGAGAATATCCGACCGGTGGGAGAGAGAGCTTCCGAATGTCGGGCTTGTTGAGATCGAGGATCCAGAGACCGGCGATATACTGACCGTGAACACGTCGGATCCGGAGGTCCGCGCGGCGTATCTCGAATCGAAACGCGCGCTCGACAATATTTTTGAACTTGCGCGCAACCGTGCAGGCATACCGCTCGTCGAATTGAGCACAGGCGAGCCGTTCCTTCATCCGCTCATGCAATTTTTAAAGCGAAAGAGGACGAAGAGCAGAATCAGGACGGGGTAGTTAGCTAAAATCAGATCATGTTTATTCACAGGCCAAAAATAAAGATGCAACCGGTACATATGGTTTTGGTTGTAACCATTGTCCTGGCAGTGATTATGTTTCAACTTAATTGCCAACCTTCGTCTCTTGGGGAGTATAAAGAGACCTGTATTAGTGGTTTGGATCTCATCACGCAGGGGAATTCAATTCCCGTCCAACTGGACAGGGTGGAATTCGTTAAAACCATTCATGTTACTGACAAGAATTTAATCAATTGTGTATTTTTGACGGATGACGATTTGGTTGCTGTCGACGAGTGGGGCAGTGTCTATCACGTTACGATATCCGCGGAATCTGTAAAGGAGATAGCACATCTGACATCGAATAACGGATTTTGGGATCTCAAGCAGGATCAGCCCGATGAAACAAGCTGGCATTTGAGCATTGTCCCCCACACCGAGTCTAAGTTCCTTGTCGTCGATGCTTGGAAGGAAGGCAGTCCCCAGGAAGAGGGTTACTCAATATGGGCGATGGACATCAACGGCACGGTCCTTTGGAGTAATCCGCACCTCGAAACACCTGATAAAACCTACCATGGGCCGATTTTTTATTACAGCGATGGATATAGAATAATCAGCGAAGACGAAAACAACGAATTTATCATTTGTGAAGTACGAAAACCCGGCGTGCTTGATGTTGTGTCGGACCCGCTCGGGGATTCGTCAAGTCTTTTCTTCCATATTCCGATACCGGACGGGATAACGTGGATGAGCCCGAGGAAAGGCCCATATTTTTCACAAATTGCCGGTGGAGAGTATGAACGGATGGCATCATGGAGCCCTGGTTATGACGATGGGCTTGTAGGTCCGAAGTATGACCCGGACGGAATCTGGTTTGGTTATAAAGATACCGAGTACATTTACAACGAAAAATCGAATTTTGTGGTGCTTAAAAAAGGTGAACCAGCCAAAGTCTACAAGTTTGTGGACGACCTTTCGCTCGATTCATATAAAATCGACTCCGTCTGGGCATGGAACAAAGTCTCATCTTCCAGTAATGGCAGAATCGTTTTCGGATGGCTGCACTACCTTCTCAAAATTGAGAATGACGAAATTTCAATTTGGCACGATGACCTCGACATTTACGCTGATGGCAAGATAGGTGTGACAACTATTGGCCCAGATGGAAAAATCTCTGAAACATGGGATGCGCTTGTAATCAAAGATGTTTATTTAGACACTACCGGCAAAAAATTCATCATGCTTCTGGATAAATCTATTCTGTACGGAGGCGATGAATTGGAACTATTGAAGCTAGATAGCGACATAAGATCAGGATTATCCTTTACGCCTGATTATTCGAGGGCTTTTTTACTCTCGTCAAAAGGTGATATTGTAATCCTCGACGTAATTTCTACCCCATCCGACTAGTTTTATACCCTTCCATTACGCAACCATTTGTGTTAGTAATGTGTCAAAGACAGAGCAATGAAAATCTATTACCAAAACCAGCTTCCGGGGAAACCTCCAAAGGAATTCAAGCTCGACGGCATCCTCGGGACCATCGTCGGCATACTCATCACAGCCGCGATCATCGCGCTGTTCGTGTTCGTCATCATCCCGTTCGCGCTTTTCGGGATTTTGATTTTCATAGCTGTGGTATTGTTCGCGCTTCTGGCCGGATGGGTATCGCTCGGATTCAGGATCGGCTGGCGGAATCTCTGGGAATTCACCAGGCTGTTTTTCACGATCGCGTTCGGACAGTCGGCGTTCTCGTCGAAATCAGAGCGCATGAAGCAGGCCTGGGATAATTATTCGAAAGGCCGTCCCGGAGAGTGGGTAAAGTAACACTCCAACCTCAAATCCTTTATAATAATTGCAGTAGATCGGTACCCCATGCTTCAGCATGGGTCGGTTGTAAGTTTTTTTGTATCGGAAACGCGAATGTTAATGAGCGTGCAGTCACTTTTAGTAATGGTTACAATATTTGCAACCAACTGCACTCTCGATGTTTCATGGCACACTCGCTTACGCTCGCGTTTCCGATACAGATAACAACAGACCCACCATAAATGGTGGGGTACCGGTGGTGTATGAATTATTAAGAAAAGTAAAAACAATCATATCGGTACCCCATGCTTCAGCATGGGTCGGTTAGATTTGAAAGGGGAAAACCATGTCCATAGTCACAGGCACCGGAGATGACGGGTATTCATCACTGTTCGGGGGCAAGAGAGTCCCGAAAAATCACCCACGGCTCGAGGCGTACGGGGTTGTCGATGAGGCACAGAGCGCGATCGGGATGGTGCGGTCGCTCGGCGGTCTCCCCGACGATATCGAAAACCTCCTCAAACTGGTCCAGAAAGACCTTTTCGTCCTCGGATCCGACCTCGCGAGTCCCGACCCCGACAACAGAATCCCGCGCGTTACAAAGGACATGATCCAGTTCATCGAAAACGAGTGCCATAATATTGAAAATTCACTTCCCGAATTGAAGAATTTCATAATGCCGACCGGGACATTGGCGGCGTCGATGTGTTTCTGGGCGAGAGCGGTCGTACGTCGCGCGGAAAGGGAGGTCACGGACATTCTGAATGAAGGGGGGCATGTGAATTATCCGCTGATTTATCTGAACCGGCTGTCGGACCTTCTATTTCTGATCGCGCGAAAGCTGAACGAGGTCGGGGGAATTGGGGAAGAAATTTGGGATGTGTGAGCAGACATCGGCAGGATGCCGATGACGCTGAAATACCATGGCCAGGATGGCCATGACACGTAGGTGGCCGTGACACGTAAGAGATTGCTGCTACTTATTAATCCCCTTGCCAGTTTTGATGTGCTGATGTATATTTTCACCTGCGCGGGCGCGTAGCTCAGATGGTTAGAGCGCTACTCTCACACAGTAGAGGTCGATGGTTCGATCCCATTCGCGCCCACCAGAAAGTATAAATCCGGGTTGTGTGCCCGGTTTTTTTATTTTTCCGGGCGGTGACAGGCACCCCGATTTCGCCTGTCGAGCAGAACGAGAAAGTGATGCTGGTAGTTGGGCGAAATCGGTGTGCCAGTCCCCGCCTGGTGCAGTCCTCAGTTATATTATTGGTTCGCTCCCTCACTCCGGACAAAATTCTTCCCACTTGCCGGTTGTCAGATACTCGTGCATCGCGACCGACGCTATCTTCGCCTGACCCATCGCCAGAATTACCGTAGCTCCTCCGGTGATTGAGTCGCCGCCAGCGAATACGCCCTTCTTTGTCGTGCGTCCCGACTTTTTATCAGCGAGGATAACTCCCCACTTGTCGGTTTTGATGTCGGGAGTTGTGGATGCAATCAGCGGGTTCACGCCGAATCCGAGAGCGGAAATAACCGTGTCGCACTTGATGACGAATTCCGAGTCCGGGATTTGCACCGGGCGACGACGTCCGGACGCGTCCGGCTCGCCAAGCTCCATCCTCGCGCATTTCATTCCCGCGACCCAGCCCTGTTCGTCCTCAAGAACCGCAAGCGGCTGAGTCAGGAATCTGAACTCGACGCCCTCCTGCTCCGCGTGCTCCAGCTCTTCAGTTCTGGCCGGAGCTTCCGCGCGTGTGCGTCGATATACGATGGTCGAATTTTTGCCAAGACGTTTGCACGTTCTTGCGGAGTCCATTGCGGTGTTGCCGCATCCGATCGTGACCGCGTTCTCGCCGATGGTTACAGGTGTGGAATATTCCGGGAACAGGTCGGCGCGCATCATGTTTATGCGTACGAGAAATTCGTTTGCAGTGTAGACGCCCTTCGCGTTCTCGCCCGGAATTCCGAGCATCCAGGGAAGTCCCGCGCCCGTTCCGAGGAACACGGCATCGTAACCCTCTTTCAGCATGAGTTCGTCGATTGTGTACGCCTGTCCGATGAGCGCGTTCGTGATTAACGTTACGCCAATCCCTCTTAGTTTCTCGACCTCGGCGTCGACAATCTCGTTCGGCAGCCTGAATTCGGGGATGCCGTATATCAATACCCCCCCGATTTTGTGGAGCGCTTCGAAAACCGTGACCTCATGGCCGTACTGAGCCATCTCGCCAGCCGTTGTGAGGCCGGCTGGACCCGAGCCGATAATCGCGACCTTTTTTCCCGTCGGCGGTTGGACTTTGGGCAGCACCGTCTCGCCGTGCATGCGCGCATAGTCGGACGCGAATCTCTCCAGACGTCCGATCGCGACGGACTGGCCCCGTTTCGTGAGTACGCAGACTGCCTCGCACTGCTGGTCCTGCGGGCAGACACGTCCGCAGACACCGCCGAAAGTGTTTGTTTCGAGAATCTTGCGGTTGGCGCCGTGGAAATCGCGGTCGCGGATCAACGCGATGAAAGCGGGAATATCGATATTGACCGGGCATCCCTCGACGCAGGACGGTTTCTTGCACTGAATACACCGATTCGACTCGACAATCGCATGCTCGGTTGCGTAGCCGAGAGCGACTTCGTCGAAATTCTTTATTCGGGCGTCGGGAGTCTGCTCCGGTACCATCTGGCGGGGGAGCTTCATCCTGTCGCCGCCCTTCATTTCCGGCCCGAGCATTTCGAGCGAAAGATTTTCAGGGAGAGTGGCGTGATATCGCTTATCAAGCTCCTCGACCGTGGGGGTAACAAGAACAGTACACGGCATGTCCGGGGATTTCAGCTTGCCGTCTTTATAGAGCTCGAATATTTCCTTTTCCTTGGGTCCGTAGAATTTAGTTCTGGTGACGAGATTTTCCCAGTTGACCTTGTGGGCGTCGAAATCGGGGCCGTGGAAGCACGCGAATTTTATCTCGCCCCCTACCTCGACACGGCAGACGCCGCACATGCCGGTTGCGTCGAGCATTAACGCGTTAAGGGAAGCGTGCGTCGGAATTCCGAGCGGTTCGGTCATGTTGGCGATCGCGCGCATCATGGGGATTGGTCCGACCGCGAAAACCCACCCGACCGGTTCGCCCTTGTTTATCAAATCCTGAAGGGCCGTTATCACAAAGCCCTTAATGCCTTTGGAGCCGTCGTCGGTGCAGATGATGACCTCGTCCGCGACTTCTTTTGCGTCCTCGATACAGAGAAGAAGGCTCTCATTTCGAGCGCCGATGATCGCGATTGACTTGTTGCCGATATCACGGTTTGCCTGGCAAACGGAAAGTATCGCGCCCGCGCCGTAACCGCCGCCCATACATACTGCCGTTCCGCAGCCGGGAATGAGATGGGTCGGTGCGCCGAGGGGACCGAGGATCGAATGGACCCTGTCGCCGGGTTCGAGTGATGTGATCTCCAGCGACGATTTTCCAACCGCCTGAATAATAACGGTTATGGTTCCTTTATCCTTGTCGCCGCCCTTGAGCGAGATCGGGATGCGTTCGGCGCGCGCGTGAGCGAGGAAGATCACAAACTGACCGGGCTTTCGCGAACGGGCTATAAGAGGTGCGCGCCAGGTCAGCTCGTAGGTGTCGGGGGCGAGGAGTTTCTTGCTTAGAAGTTCGAACTTCGCGCTTCCCGCCTCCTTAGCGGTCTGGCTGTAGGGTACGCACGTGTCTTTTTTCGAAGAATCCGTTTGAACCACTTTTCGGTCTCCTTACTGCTTCAATAAAAACCATTGATTTGAAGGGACTGTTGAAAAAGTCGGAATCTAACCGTAGGCTCGCACGGCAGTGCGTCTAAACGAAAGTATGATGCCCCTGACGCACTGCCGTGCGAGCCTACGGTCCAATTTTTTATTCTCAAAACACATTTTTCAACAGCCCCCGAAATCAAAGGCACAAATCAGTCGAGTTTGCAGAGCTCGTCTGCAGCGACGCTCTCCGCTTTCTTTCCCGTCAGGTATTTATAAGCCTCTTCGGCATTTTTGCGGACAATGAATGCCCGGTCCCATTGATGCTTCCGGTCGGCGCCAAGAAGTGAATCAAAAGTCCTGATCGCTTGCGACCTCCGGTCGTCTTTCAGGTAGCCCATTTTTCCGAGGAGGCCGATAGCCCTGACCGCGTTTGCCCTCGTGTTGGCGTGCGAATCAGGAATTTTCGCCATGAGCCTGTCAAACGCATAGCAGGCAGTGTCGGGAGTCAGACACTTTCCGCCGATGCACTCGATCATCGTACCCAGAGCGGCGACCGCCATGGCTTTTAATTCCGGGTTTTCGTGATCCATAGCGCTTACGACCTCGTCGAAAATTTCCATCAGCCCGGGATCGTCTATTTTAGACAGCGCGAGCAGGGCGAGTCCGCGGTTGAACGGGTCGCTGTCGTGGCGAAAACGGTCCTTGAGCACCGCGATCGCGGGAGCGCCGATCCTGCCGAGTGTTTTCGCTATCTGGAAATCGGCCTGCAGGTCTGTATCGGTAAGGCCGTCAATTAATATGCTCACAGTGTCCGCGCCCATTTTTATAAGAGCGTCGGATGCGCATTTGATAACCTCGACATAATCAAGATTCTTGTCGACATCGAGATAAAACTGCCCGACAAGCGCGTCCGCGATTGTCCTGAGCTGACCCATATCCATCTCGTGGACCTTCTCACCCGCAAGCTTGCAGGCTCCCATCAAGATGTCCTTGTCGTCAGACCTTAGCCCGTTATAAACTGTGTCCAGAATTTCTTTATCCAGCATAAAATAACCTCACATCCATGGGTTTGAGGAAACCCAGCAATTCTAACGGTTGGATGAAAAAAATCCAACCGAAGGTTGGGAAGTATTTCACAAAAAATGAGAGAAATATAATAATTTCGGGTGGAATCAAGCCCTGAAAACCTCCCAATATCCCTCAAACACGCCATCCGTGACGTGCTGAGAGTCATTCAATTGCTATACGGCAATCCGCGAGAGAGTCGCAGACGGACTTCGCAAAATCGTCGCCGATCAGTTCAATTATCGTTTTTGACTTCAGCCCGAGAAGGTCCCCTACATCAATTGGAACGTCATCCCTTCTAACCTCGCCATCGATCCCCATCGACATAACCCTCGCAACCTGCCCGGCGACATAAACAAGCGCCGCCTCCGGGAAGTCCTCGGACACAACTGGAATATGGCATCCTTTTACAATCAATGACAGCGATTTCGGCAGACCCATCGTATCGATTAGAAGAGCGCCGGCGAGAGCGTGAGTGATCCCAAACTCCTTCAGTTCTTCAGTTATGAGGGAGGTATTTTTTTCTCCAGAGGCCCTTATCGCTCTGCGGAAACCTTCCGGACGCCACCGCTCCAGGACAATTTTACCGACATCGTGCAGCAGGGCGGAAGTGCCGGCAAGTCTCTCACGAATTTCAACGTTCGCGGCGCAATACGATTCGCCTCCGACCTTGTGGGAGAACCAGGTCGCTATCCGCGATGTCGCTATTGAGTGCTTCCAAAGGTCCTCGGTATTCAGGTGGTCCGGGTTTGTTTCTTTAAATCTAAAAATGCTCGCGATGGAGATGATTTGGCGGACCTCTTCGTATCCGAGCAACTCGACCGCCCTTGCGAGATCGGTGATTTCTTCATAGATGTTGTAGTAAGGCGAATTCGCAATGCTCAAAGCGCGTGTGACCAGTTCCGGTGTACGGGCGCATTCCAGGTCGAGCGCTGATTTTGGGATATTCGGGTCGCTAAGCGCGCTGAGAAGACCGGCCGCCGGAACGGGCAGCGCGGCAAGCTCCATTATTGTATACGCAAGGTCTGCCCAGCCTCGATCCGAGATCATCTCTGCATGGTGATAGATCCCGTCTTCCGATTGTATGAACTGAGATCTCAGGGGATAGCCGTCTTCCTTGATAAGCCCCTCGTCCTCGTCGGGATCATCGGGATTAGGCTGAGCCAGAGCCGTGATTTCGGACGCGATCGAGCTCAGTACATTGTTCCCGGACGTCGCAGGCTGCCCGGAAGGCTTTTTAGTAATCGGACGGTTCACCGCGCGATAATAAAAAAATGCGCCAACACACGCGATCCCTATTATCAAGCTGTAAAGTGCAAATGCCATGGCAGGTTTCACCTTTCCTCAGAAGAGCAGGCCTTGTTTTCTATAATAATGTCGTGGTTGGGGGCTTGAAAATCCACCGTTTCAGGGATTCGGTCCTACCGGCATGATCAATCTGACGGCATTATCGGTTCCGACAATTTCAGCTATTTCAGCGTCGTAAAACGCCCCGACCGAAACAGTGCCCAGGTCAAGCGCCTCGCATTGGAGGTATATATTTTCACAGACCGCCCCAACTTCTGTGTCGATATAGCGCATCGAGCGGTCGCCGTACTTGGCCTCGGTAATTGACGGAATCGCGGAGATAATCAGCACAATCTGGCCGTGGGCAACGCACTCCTGGTCGAGAGCGGCGGCACAGAGGTCGTCTGCAATGTTGCCGGATTTAACAAGCCTGATTGAGTGATCGCCCGGGAGATATTCCCAGCTTCCGGCGTCGATTCCGTCGACATCCCGTACCGCGACAAATATCCGGATCGGGAAGAGTCCTCCAGCCGATGGGGCGGTCCGCGCTCCCCAGTCGGCGGTTATCCCCTGCGCGGCCCATAGAAGTTGCGACACCTCGTCGATTGTCAAAGCCCGGTCTCCGTATTCGCGTACCGACCTTCTCGCGGCCAGACATTCCTCGAGAGATATGTCGCTTTGCATTACGGGGTCCGGCAGCTTGATTGTCAGGGGATTATCGTCCTGCGCCATAGAATGACCTCCCGGTAATGCTGAGAAAAGCATCATGGAAACAAATAACAATCGAAGTCCTTTCATGACTTGCACCTCCTTATGTAATTACACTCTGATTGGCGAAATTGACCGATTGCACTACTTTGGGCAAGCGATCGTTAGTCTTTTGGGTCAAGCATTAATTGCTCCGGAGGCTCCATATTGATTATGCCCAATACCTCGACAATTTCATAATCAGTATCTATGAGTTCATTATCATAGTCATATATTACAGTTGTTTTCACTTTTGCCCGCAGGGCATCTCCCGGTCTTACATCGTATTTCCTCGCCCTGAAATTATTAAGCCAGGAAAAATCGGAAACCTTAGCGTTTATCGGTTGTCTCCCATGTCGAAATTCCCATTGCGATATTCCAAGGTAATCAGGTTTTTTAATTTTCAATATCAGCTCGGACGTATGCTCTATTGTCTCCTTGGTAATTAACTCATCCAATTTTTCCGGAACGATATCGAACTCAGCATTAATGACAGTCTCGGAATCCGCCGTAATAAAAATAGCCTTATCCTTCTCATTCAAATGTTTGGTTGCCGACGATATTTTTCCTAGTCCCATCAGTAATCTCTTCCTGTTTATTTTAGTGTATGCCGGGAATTTCCTTACTTCCGTCTCCTCAGCAAGGGCAAAAAGCCCTGTTTCAATCTGGTCGATTTCTTCTTTTGTTGTAATCGAGGATTTACCTTCCAGGTAGTTTATCAGAAAATATTTTGCCTTTACCAAGTATTTTCCCACCTGGGGTTTCCAATCCAGTTTTTTAAGAGCCTCGTCTTCGATTTCCTTGAGTACAATTTTTAACCAGGCCCGTATCGACCCGGCTTCTACATCCTCAATGATTGCTATTGGCTCAATTTTGGGATCGATCGATTGGACTAAATCAAGGTCTATTTCCTGGAAAGCCTCAATTAGCTCGGACATCGCGCGGAACACACGAGATGGGCTTTCAGAGCCTTTCTCGAAGTCAATTTCGATGCAGAAATCAGCCCTTGAACTCAGGTCGCTCACAACACAAGTATTTTTTATAATTGTGGAAAAGTCAAGTCGTATGCAGTTTTAAGTAAGAATTAACACTGACAAGTAAGCGGGTCGTTTTTTAAGTTATTCTATTCGTGCTACAATAATGCCCTCAATAATCGATGGGAGGTCGACCGCTCTGCTTAAGCGTACGGTAATATTTATTTTTCTCTCGCTCTCTATTATTGCGACCGCTTTGAGCTGCGGCGGACCGCCTCCCCCCGAGCGCCCGGTGCAAGTCTACCTTCAACTCCTTTCCGGGGAGATGTCGTTCACAGAAAAGCTGTTCAACGCCGTCACAACGGAAAATTACCGCAGTTCGGAGCACGCGCATCTTCTAACTGTGCTCAGGGAGGAGGGGGAGGAATCGATTGATCTGGTCGAGGAGCTGAGGAACGACCCGGTTCTTCAACAGGTCTTCGAACTGGTTTCGTGGGAGACGACGTACGAGGTCTATAAAAAAAATCCATCGGAGGCAAGGGTAGTGGCAAGGGTTATCATGGCGGAGAAACGTCCGGGTGACCGCGCGAAGGCGCTCGCTGTCCCTGATCTGCCCGATCCGATCAGGGATGTCCTCGAACACGGTCTTGAGCTTCCGTTTCAGTTCGAGTTGAAAAAGGAGGACGGGATGTGGAAGATAGACGATCTCACGATGCCGGAAGCCCTTTTGCCGCTTCTCGACCTACCGGGTATCGCGATTGATGAAAAGGAATGAATTTTGAGGGCATCCAGGAATTGATTTTCAGGTTACGTGATTCTGGGGTATTGGGAGAAATTATTAATGGAACCCGGCAACGCTCCGGTAGTTTGTGGGAGGATTGACAGATAGTGGATGTCGCGTTGCCGGGCTACGTAAAACTTCTCGATCTTCCGGGTATCGCGATTGATTAAGATGAAGGCGAAAATGAGTGAAATATCTGAAATTTTGTTGAAAAACGCAACCAATTCGGCTTACATACATCTGCTTTTGTGGCGTATAAGGTCGTATAAGACCATCTCTCACTTGATTTAACAGAATTTTTCTGGAGGAACCAATGTTACGTAAATCAGGACCCATCGCAGCAATTATCCTGCTCCTTTGTGTCGTCAAACCCGGAACCGCGATTGCCACCGGGACAGACGACGGGGCGCTGAAATTTATCCCGAAGGACGCCCCTATAGTCATGGCGCTCGATGTCGATCAGCTCATGGACTATTTCGGGGATGTCGGGGACGGCTGGCGCGACGCGGATACAGCCCGGTTTATCGACAGCCTGGGTGTGCTGTCCGACAAAATCACGCTCGAAACGGGCAAGCCGGATATCTTTACATTTTTCGGGCACCTCAATGGTCTGCAGTCGGCGTCAATCGACCCGGAAGGCGGTTTCCCGCTTCTCGTTTTATCGGCAGGCTCTGAGAGAGACATGGATGTGCTTGTCGGATACACCGCCTCATATATGGTTGAGAAGAAATTCAGCCACCGGCTTCGCAACATCACCGACGCCCTTAACAGCTATCACGGCAGGGTCGAGACGGACGAGGAAACCGGCAAAGAAACATATCCCGGCGATTATCCTGCAACACTCGACGATCTTGTCGAGTTCGGTTATCTTGAAAAGATCCCCATTAATCCATACACGGGCGAGCCGATGAGGGTCCTTGCGGAAGGCGAGGAAGGTTCTCTCGGCGACATCATGTATGTACCGCGTACAACCTGTTGCGCTGATGACTCTGAATCGGAATCCGAAGATCAAAAATATTCTTACTACATTCTTAAATCGTGGCACATCACCGGTGTCCTCACTCGCGATGGGTGGGATAAATCCTTCGAGTCGTACGACGATATCGACTCACGGATGAGGGACTTCGCCCACGATTTCAAGGCCAATGTGGCGGGGGGACCTGAGTCCGGTGGATTCTCATATAAGGGCTATGAAGAGAAGGGATACGCGATAGCATATGGCGATGGATATCTACTTTTCGGCTCTAATATCGACACGCTGAAACAAGCAGTCAGTACTTATCTAAACGGCGACGGCTTTGCGTTCGATGAGGTGGACGGTTTCGACAAGGAAGGGTCGTTTTATTTCGAGCAGACCGATTTCCCGGCGTTGTATGAAACTTACGGTCCGCTCCCGTTAATGGCCATGAGAAGTTTTGGCGCAGGCGAGATGGGGCTTCCGGACGAAATAATGGGCATGATCGAGGGCATGTACAACAAAATGGGATTCAACGAGCTCGGAAAGGATTACAAGGCGTGCAAATTCGAGAATGGCGACCTCGTCTCGGTTGAGAGAATGCTCATTACTGGCGACGCCGAGGGCACGATGATCTCAAGAATCCTGACTAGTCCGCCTGAGGACCTTTTGACCGCGGAGGGCGGTCCGTTCGATATCATCGGAGAACTCGCCTGGGCGAATCCAGACGAGTACGCCAAGGCGTACATCGATTTCATACTGGAATCGGTTCTCCCGCTGATTTCCGAGCAGATGGGCTCTGAGGAAATGGACCCCGGGGCAATGCTCGGGATGCTTGGTCTTAGTAATATTGAAGAGATGAATTTCGGCGACCAGCTATATATGCTGGTTACGTCGTCAGAGGAACGGTCGAATGGGGAGTATATTCCCGGTATCACCACGCTGCTCAAGACCGACAACCAGGATTTAATGTATGTGGTTGTCGGGCTTATGGACACCCTCTCTCTCATGGTGCCGGAGTTCCCGTTTTCCCAGCTCGAATCGAACGAGGAGAACATCTACACCTGGACTCTGAACGTGGAAGAACTGCCATTCACTCCGACTATCGGATGGACCGACGGCTGGATCGTTAAGGGTCTTTGGAAAGAGGATGTTTTGGCGGCGCTCGATGCTATCGATAACGGCACCATGTTCATGCCCGATATGATGGAACCGGCCAACTCGCGCCTCCATGTCCACAGACAGGAGCTTTTAAGGGGGATTGCAGATATTGTCTATCTGGTCCCGGAGGATGAAGCCAGCCTTGTAGCGGGGGTTTTCGAACTGATGGCGCTGCTGAGCGACCCGGACGAAAGGCTTTACTGCGAGACTAAGTCAAACGGCGAATGGGTCGAGACTCGAAGCGAATTTTCGATAGATGTTTTCGAAGAGGTCATGCCTCTGGTGTCGTATCTAATCCAGGGGATTGGCGCGATCGATTAAAGTCGGTAGCAGTTAGCTTTTTCGTCCTCGAAAAAGTAACTGCTACCCGGAATTTGTCAGAAAATAAAGTATATCCTCCCGTCAAGGGGGGATTTTTCGTGTATAAATCGTTCATCCGAATTGACTGTTGTAGCAATCTGAACCGACGTTCAGCGTTATATGTCGCAATATGATACAATATTTTCCACATTCCAAATGTTAACCAATGTTAACAATCGATTATCCATGGCTGTTTCCCGCATTCCATGCGGATAAATGCCGGTTTTATGAACCTGGCACGATTTTTGTAGTCTAAAATTGTGAAAGGTACATTAATTGCAAAGTAACAAGTGAACACTTAGTTACTTACATAACCCCCCTAAGTTCTGGAGGTGGAAGTAATGGCCAGACTGGTAAAGTTAAGAGGCCCGCTCCGCTTCCGTAGTAACGATCCCCAAGCGGAGCAGCCTGAGAAAAAGATGGATCCCGTGGACACAATTGTCCCGAAGACGCTGAAAAGCTTATCACCTTTTCAGCGCGCCAAAAACGGCACAGGAGATTTTTTCCTGGCAGCGGACGCAGTACCCACCCGCAATCGCACAAACTGATTCACACCAGGAAAGATCCCCCGACAAAATCGTTTTTGAATCCGGAATTGCAGTACGGAATAAATATCCGGTGGACGGGCTCCCGGACACCGGAGAATGATTCGATGCGGTCCGAACAACTCAATTTACTCCTCCACACATAACGCGGTTCCTCCTCCCCTTGAGCCGGACCGCATCGAAAAATACCCCTCCTCCCCTTGTGAATGGCCTCCCGCTTCCCAAAGCGGGAGGCCTTGAAGGGGAAAAATTCCGGAGTCAGAAAAATTATCTCTCCACTGCAATAAAATTATCTCTCCACTGCAATAATCAAAACTACGAATGGTTTGACAGGCTTAGTTCCTCATATCCCTCCCACTATGTAATTGTCCGCTCCATGACAATGCCGGCTCCAACTGAACCCTCAAATACAGAAGAGTCGCAGGAGTAATGGAGCGGACTCTTTTTAGGCGAATTATCCCGTAGTACGGACTTTCCAGTCCGTCAGACTTCACGTAACATGTGGCATACGCGGCTCGCGCATGATCGCATGAAAACATCCCGACAGCCTTGACTGTCACTCGCATATGGTATAATTAAGCCGTACAGGATGTCCGGGGTGAAACGGCGTATGTTGACGGGGGATTTGGGTTGAACGACCATACCGGATGCTTTCGGAGGGACCTTGCGACGTGCGAGTAGTCGAGAAATACATAACCTCTCCCTGTATTTTGCGGTGGACGTATGATACCGTTGCTGAAGAGTGGAGTGAAACCCTTAACCGCTACGTTCACGACGGTAGCGCGCTCGCACAGGAACATGAGGTCGCGGCGTCGGTTCCGGACACGGAATGGGTTTACACGTATACCGATTTAACGCGCGATTATCTTAGAAAGCCCGGCGGTGTGAGGGAGATTTCCCGCAGCGGCGGCAACGATACTTACAATTTCCTCCTCACCGACGGCGGCGCGACTCCGACAGCCAGCATCCAGAAGGGCACAACTACGACGGTCGCACGCATGGAGCTCTCCGCGTCCGGCGAACGTCAGATGACCGGCTCGACACAGCCGTTAGACCCGATCAGCAACATCGGTCCCGGCGGCGGATATATCGAGGCGTACGGCGGAACTACGTCGGGCCAGACGAGTTATTTCGACCCGTTGGTGCAGATGGGAGGTAGGCATATCTTACCGAGCTTTGGTTGGTATTTGAATAGGAAAGGCAATCATCCAATGGCAAAGGAATATGACGGAAACACAGAATTGGAACTTCTGATTGATCCAGGGACTATTGTATCTGGGCTAATACTTTGGCTCATAACTCGCCTTTTAATGCTTATTCCGGGTGACGAGCCCGGACCAGAAGTGGATATTTTCACCTATTTGTGTTGTTGTGCCGATCATTGGCAATGGGGATCTCATATCAATGAATACCAGTTGAATTGTGCACCGTATACTCATATTGAAATTATTGAGGGTTGTCAATGTCACTACATATGCTCTGGCACGAATATAGTGCACACCCATTGGAAGATACCAACGAAACCGTGCTTATGCATTTTTGCAGACCCAAGCGAGGACTGTCAAACTTATGTTGCCCTTCGTGAAGAGAATAAAGTAGTTTGTGGAGCGCAATTTGATCATGCATCTACTCCTAGTTGTGACCAGAAATGTAAGGACGCGCTGAGTTCTGGAGTTTACCCACTCTTACACCTGTTCAAAAATGCCTGCAATCGGACCGAAGTATGGGTGACAGAGATGAAGGAGGATTGCCCAGAATGCGAGTAATAGATTATTGGAATGATAGACTTATTCTGATTTCGAGATAGAATGATCCTCAGGTTTTTAGTGGGTTAACAATGATGAAATTTCTTCAATTAATCATCGAAATCTTGGGGTTGAACGCATTAAAGGTCGCTTCCAGCATTTGTCATCACGAAGACAACCCTATTACATGTTACTGGGAAGATAAGGGTGCTCCATCGTCATTTGCTCGTTGTTTGAATGTCTCTCCCCCCCCCACAAACGTTCCAATTACTAACAAAGTGATTGTTTCATCGTTGTTAATAATTAACTTGCATCACGCAACTGGGATAGATATAAGAAACTTATGCTCAAGTGTTAGAATTTTATTACCCATTCTTGTTTTGACTTATATAATAATAGCCAATATTTTCGTAATTGGATTGAAGCGAACCGGGTTGATATTATTTCTAACTATTCAACTCCCACTCCTACTTGAAGCATTTTTTCTCGAAATAATCACACTTGCGATTTGTATAGCGTTAACATCAACGCAAATTAGGAAACCTGGACCAGTGTCTTGGATATTGATTTGGGTTCTTACGGCAGTAACAGCTTTATTCGTTGCATCATATTTAAATCGAGTTATGAATCCTACGCAGTGGGACGCAATAAAGGTAATAGGGATTACAAATACATTAATAATCGGGACGTTCCTTCTTTGGATATCAATTAACTCGATAATGGTAACGATACTTGAAATAATTGTTCGGAAGAAAAGGCGAGGCTTGAACTAACGTAAAGAAAATGTCGCGCTGATCAAAACGATCGAGTACAAAACCGGCACAACGATGGCGGGTGGAACAGGCGAAGCGATTACGTGGGCAGGCGGGACGATCACAGCCGGATCCTACATCTCCGCCGTCAGAACGTACACCTACAAGGGCGCGGGACCGGTCTATTACGACATGGTTTACACCGCGAACGCTCATGGACAACCGGAGAAGACGTATTTCATCCACTCCGACGACTCGACGACGAAAAGCTCGACGAAATTTTACAACTGGAGGGGCGGACTGAGGAGACTTGCGCAGCCGGACGGGTCAACGAACATCGATTTCACGTATGACGACAACCTCCGCATGACCTGGGAGACGGGTCAGGTATTCGGACCCGACTTTCGGACATTTGTGGGCTGACACCAGGCGCAGCGGGTCGGGACACAATTTTATTCCGAAACCACCGACGCCTTAATAATCACGTCCGGTTCGATCCCTTTGATCGGACCGTTACGATCGTATGTTACATTTAGCGACCTGTTCACATCGAGGCCCTCGACCAGTTTTCCGTACACCGTATATTGTCCGTCGAGATGCCTGCAGCCGGTGTCGTCGTGACAGATGTAAAACTGGCTTCCGGACGATTTTCTTTGAGGGTTGACCTGGTCGCCAAGACGAGCCCCCGCGAGCGATCCGGCCTCGTGACCCACGCCTATTTCGGCGGGGATCTGGTAGCCCGGACCGCCGGAGCCTGTGCCGTCGGGATCGCCGCCCTGGCTCATAAACCCGGGGATCACGCGATGGAAAATGATTCCGTCGTAAAAACCGTCCTGGACCAGCTTCACGAAGTTCGCGCAATGCAGGGGAGCGCGGTCGGGAAACAGCCGGAATTTGAGAATGCCCTTCGATGTCTCCATCACGACGCGGGCGGTTCTCAGAAGATCGATCTCCTCTTTCGTTATGGAGTCCGGAGGCCATTCATCGTACTTTCCAAATATGTTTTCAGGAATATTCGTCATAGTTTTGTCCTTTCTTGATTTAGATCACTTATCAGAAACCGCAATTGTAGCAGACTTTCGCGGCAACCTTAATCTGTGGCATGGATACTGTGGCACATACACGCGGAGCCTGCGTAGCGTGTATGTGCCAACTGTCGTTTAATGGGCATGCACATCCCTCGCGGACTCGGGCGTGTGCATGCCACAGGGAATTTTTTGCTTTGTGACGGCATTCATTAAGCCGCGCATATTGCAAGTATTATTTATGCGCATCTCGGTAGCAGCTAACCCGGAGCGTCAGCGGAGGGTAGCTGCTATCCGAGATGTAAAAAAATGCACACATTAGGCGCGGCTTAGTAAGGATGAAAATAGCAAATTGATTAACATATTCAATTAAATAGGCGTCCGGCACCTATTTAGGCGCGGCTTAGTAAGGATGAAAATAGCAAATTGATTAACATATTCAATTAAATAGGCGTCCGGCACCTATTTCTAAATAGGCGTCCGGCACCTATTTCTCATAAACATATTCAATTAAATAGGCGTCCGGCACCTATTTCGGCACCTATTTCTGTTTAACCGCTGGAAACTCTCATTGACTTAATTCCCGTTTCATTTTAACATCACCGGACTTCCAGAGAGGGTTACTATATGAGCAGCATTTATCAAGGCGGGAATAAGCCTTACCTGTCGAAAACCGATGTCCCGCACCGCGTGGAGCTCGCGGACATCACGGTCCGTGACGGATTTCAGTCGCTCGAAACCATTGTCTCGACACAGGATAAAGTCCGGTTCCTCGAGGGTTTGATCCTCGCGGGATTCAAACGGGTTGAGGTCAGCAACTACGCTCACCCGAAAATGGTCCCGTTTTTTAACGATATCGACGATGTCTTTAAGGGCATCCTAAACAGCGGGAAGGTCGGGCATCTACTCAAGCAGAACCGAAGTCCCGAGGACATCGAAAAGGGCGATTTTGTCGAGTTGACAGCGATCACAATCACACGCAAGGCGGTCGACAGGGCTCTCGACGCGAGGTCGAAGGGGTACGGTCCCGACAGGATCCTACAGATGGTGTCGACAGACCCGGAACATCACATGAGGAATTCGGGATCGGAGCTGGAGGAGTACTGGAAGATGTCGGAGGAGTGCATCAGGGACGCCCATTCTGCCGGACTGGTTGTTAACGGAACTGTCAGCACGATTTGGGGAAGCCCGTTCAAAAACTTTGTTCCGTCGCTTGAGAAGGCAATCGAGTTCGTTAAGCGGTATTTGAGCATCGGGGCAGATGATATCGAGCATGCCGACCATGACGGGTCACTGACCAATTACGAGGACTCGCACAAATATTACAGCATGGTCCTCAATCAGGAGATCATGGGAGTCGGTCCGGACGGCAGAAATTACGCCGACCCGAAGCTGCACGTGGCGCATTTCCACACAAAGTCGATGGCGCATGGGCTTCGAAATGTAATTGGAGCGCTGAAAGCGGGGATAATCAGGTTCGAGTCGACACTATCCGGTATTGGCGGTGAGCCTGCGAATAAGGTGGACGGCGAGATGATACCGGGACGTGTCGAATATTACTCCGACCATTTCAACCACGGGCTTGTGGCATCGGAGGATGTTGTCGCGCTGATGAATCTGCTTGGCATAGAGACGGGCATCGATGTAGCGAAACTCGGAGAAGTGTCTGCGGGAATCAGCGGGCTTCTTGAAAAATTCAATAAAAACCAGCGGAGGGTGGGTCAGCCGGAGATGAGGACAAGGTCGTTTATGGTGAATGACGGAACGCTGGCGGATAATGTGACTGAGCTGATTGATTGACAGTCGGTGTAAAACTGAATTCTCATCAAGCGGCAATGGGTCTATCGACAAGGTCGTGAGTATAGGGAGAGACCTTGGCCAGGAATCCCCTGAAAGAGCCCCAATTTACCAAACCGTCATACTGAAGACGTCCTACAATAATGCCGGGATGTCGTCTCATTGCTGACGCCAGAGAGATAATTTCTTTTTTTGAAAACGGAGGTTTTGATGCCGTTAGAAATCTACTGTAGGCTTTCGGATCGACTAACCAGTTTTGAGCCAGTTTATTTGCCTCGAGTTCCTGTTTGCCTATTATCCCGGGTGCTTGGTTTGCGGCAAAAAGAGTATCCAGCTGTCCTGCTTTGTGCCCCAGCTTTATGTGGGCAATTTCATGCATTAACGTGAACCAGAAATAATCGACACGGTCAAACCTCTGAGTCAATGCCACCACTGGTGTTCCATTGACCCAGAATGAGGCGCCGTCTATGTGTGTTTTTTGGAGATGCGGGACAATCGCGAATTTGATGCCATACTTGAAGAGCACACCAGGAATTTTCACTGTGTCTTCTACGCAAGCGGACAACTCGAGTAATCGATGGATGCAGTCGTCCATTGCCGATGGATTGAAGTTTTTAACCTTCTGATCCCTGACAAGGTACTCCACGCGTTTGAGCCAGGCGATTTGGGAATTTTGATTCAACCCGCCGGGGTTGAAACATCGGAGATTAACATGGCATGACGGCATTTCATTGAACGAATTAATCTCAAGCAGATCGAATATCGATTTTTTGAGCGTTTCAACGTCATTTGTTTTAGGAATCCAACCTATTTTCTTAAGCTCCGCGACCGGGGCGAGGCTGTAAAGTTGGCTTCTTATTGTGATGCTGCCCGATTTTTCAGCCTTGCGGGCTTCCCAGAGTCTGTAATTTCTGTCGAGGTTAAACCAGAATTCCGCAGATGTGCCGAATGCATGTCCAAGCTGTATAGCGGTCTCCGGTGTTATGCCTTTTTTGCCGTTGATTATCTCACTGATCACCTGTTCCGGCCTTTTAATAATCTCGGCAAGGTCTTTCTGGTCCCATCCTCGCGCTTCCAGTTCGAATTTCAATATTTCACCAGGCGGAATCAGCCTCGCCGGAATTTGTTCTGTATTCATTTTTTCATCCTCAATGGTAGTCTTCGATATCGATTATCACCAGAATTTTTCCAGATTCGTCTCGCTCGAATGCAAAGACCAGCCTGAATTGCTCGTTAAGCCTTATCGAATACTGTTCCGGTTTCCGCAGCTTTAATTTTTCGAAACGCAGCCCCTTTAACGCCCTCAGGTCGCGCTCGTCGACGGCAGCTTCAATGATCGTCATCACAATATAGAAATTGTCGACGACATTCTTCGGGTAGGCTTTTATCCCCTTACCTTCGAAATATAATTTCTCCAACTTCTTCCTTTTGAAGCGGAATCGCATAAGGAAGGACTATATGTCATTTGGATTGTACCATGCAATTAGAAATTATGCAATAAGCTATTCAATGAAGGGGTGAATTATACTTACAATTTTATATACTGGATATAAGACACCGGGCTGCTTTTTGGGGCAGCCCGGTTCAGGATATGAGTTAAGCACGCAAGGTCGTCATTAATACTTATCCCCCGATATCCCACGTCGCTTAACTTTCAGAGGAAAATGAAAGCTCCCGGACTTTTATCTCCCCGGGAGCTATTTTTCTTCTTCATTCCATGGTCTTCACTCACTCGGTACGACTTTTCCTTTCCGTTGCCTTATTCCCATACGTCCTTTGATCACCAGATTGTGTCGATCGGCACTTGCAGGAGGTATGCATCGCTCGCGCCGGCCGACGTCCTTTCTTCATTGCCGTCGATACCGAAGTTGCAGGCGTTACCGAAGTCGCCCGTGACCAGCGCGTTGCCGTTATGGTCCATTACGACAGAAAACGCATTGTCCCAGTCGCCGTAATGGGCGCCCCAGACATGCACACGCTGGTAGTTGCCGTTCGAAAGGAATTCGGAAATGTAAACTCCACCGTAGTCCTTGATGTCGGTCGTGCCATCCGGGTCGAAATCGACAGTCCCGTCGTACGATCCGACGACATAAACCTTTTCTCCGTCGATGGCAATTCCGAAGCCGGGTTCATATCCGGGGGCCGGTGGCGGGATCCATTCGGTCCAGCCCTTGGCCCACATGAGGTTGCCGGCGGTATCGAACTTGCTGAGGAAACTTCCCATGCTGCCGTCGTACGCGATTACATCCGGACCCGGGTCGAAATCGGTCCAGTCCTCGTACTTGCCGGTGACATAGATATTGTTGCTGGAATCGATTTTGACATCGTAGGTATCGGTCGCATCCCATGATTTAGCCCAGATGAAATTGCCTTCCAGATCGAACATCGAAAGGAATGAATCGGTCGATCCGACGCTTTGGAGGAGCAATTCACCCGGTCCGGGATCGAAATCGACCTCATTCTCGAAGTGGCCGCCGACAAACGGGTTGCCGGATGAATCGATATCCACATCGTATATGATGTCGCTTCCGGTACCTCCCCAGGTGCGCTCCCACTTGAGAGTGCCGTCATAGTTGAGGCAGGTAAGGAAGCAGTCATCGAACGATGAACCTGCCGGTTTGAAATGACCGGCGACATAGACGCCATTATAATAATCATAGGCTATGCCCTGGCCGGTGTAGTTGTTGTCGTATGTCCAGAGAATGTCGCCGAACTGGTTGAACTTGATCAGCGATGTCGTTCCCGCGATGTAGATGTACCCGAAATCCGAAACGTAAATCTCGAATCCAACGGAGGAATCCTCATCGGCCCATGTGTTCACCCATTGGAAATTCCTGTCGGGGTCCAGTTTCATCAGGAACGCCTCTGAATCGTAACTTGTCGAGCGGAGAGCGATACCGTCGCCGGGATCGAAATCCACCGTGCCCGAGAATGAGCCGCAGAGATAGATGTTGCCCTCATCGTCGATTGCGACGCCGTGCCCCGTGTCGACTCCGGTCGAACCCCAGGTGGTTGAATTGCCCTGCGAGACCGCGACAACAAGGGGCTGGTCCAACAGGTCGATCCCGCCCTCGTTGTCGGTGACCCTGAGCATCACATTGTACACGCCGTCATCCTCGTACGCTTTATTAACAACCATGCCCTCCGAGTCCCAGACACCGTCGTTCTGGAAGTCCCACTCGAATTTGGCGATCGAGGCTCCATTGCAATCGGTGTCGACTGAACCGCTCGCGTTGAACTCGATAGCCTGTCCGGTCCCGGGATTGTCCGGATAAAATTCCGCGTTCGCGACGGGAAGCGAGTTGTTGATAACGACGATCAACGGGTTGGACAAAGCCCCCATATGGCCGTTATCGTCGGTTACCCTGAACTGCACGGAATGGGTTCCGCCCTGGCTCCAGGAATGGTTGACGACAGTGCCCTCCTCGTCGAAAACTCCGTCATTTTCCCAGTCCCATTGATATTTCACGAGGGATTTTCCGGACTGAGGATACGAACCGTTGTTCTTGAACTGGATAGACTCGCACGGGGAGGCGGGGTTGGGGTAACACGTGGCTTTCGCCACGGGATCGAGGGCTCCGTTGGAGATTGTCACCACGATCGGGGTGTCAAGGAGGTCTGAATTGCCGTCGTGATCGGTAGCTTTGAGCTGGACGAAGAAATTGCCAATGACCGTGAACTGGACATTTGGCTCACGAGCCGTAGAATCGGCCTGGAGGCCGACATTCGGGTCGTATGAGAAATCCCATTCCCATTTGATAATGTCGGACCCGCTGTCCGGGTCGTGCGAATAGTCCCGGAACTGGATAAATCCACCGGGTTTGACGCTTGGGGGGTCTGCCTGAGCGGATGAGACAGGCGTGTGTGCGGCCTGTCCGGGTTGTCCGCCGGGTTCCGCTTTGTCCTTGATAACTACAGGGGCTTTGGATATTGTCGGCGAATCGCCGTTATCGGGTGTGATCGAGACGGCTATCTCGACCTTAGTGTCGATTGACACTGTACCCGCGATAAATTCGGTGTTCGCCTGTGCGGGGTCTTTGAAGCTGCCCAGTCCCGCCGGGCTTACGGTCCAGCGGTAAGAGGTTACGGCGCTTGCGTTGCGCCCGTCGACCGCGTACTGGGCCAATGAGCCTTCGGTGACCGTTGAGGGTCCGCTGATTCCGCCTGCGGTGTGCCCGGGAGGGATGGTGGCTGTCCCGCCGCCCCCCCCACCGCAGCCTGTGGATAAGAGTATCAGGAGGCACAATACTACAGGGGTAATCACGCGCATTTTGGCTCACTCCTTACTATGCGGTAATTTGGTAATTTTGGTTTTTAACAAGCTGCGTGCTTAATCACATTATCTTGATACCATATTATTTTAGCCGCCACAAGTAGTTAGTCTCATTTTTCATAATAAAAATAGGATATACTTATCTTGTCATGCGATAGCGGGTTATTCGGTATGGTGTCGCCCTGTATCGGAAACGCGAACGTTAGTGAGCGTGCCTCCACTAATGTAAGGGATACAATCTGCGCAACAAACTTCACTTTGGATGCTCCACGGCACGCTCACTGACGTTCGCGTTTCCGATACGAAAAAAAACGACCCATGCTGAAGCATGGGGTACCGGGAAATTCGCGCATGTCATCAAATGACGCCGGCGGAAATCATCCTTTGAAGGTATTGACCGCAATTGCTGCCGATCTCGTTCTCTTCCCTGTCTCCGATACTGACCAGCACTTCATAACCGGATGTCTCAAGCCCTTTTATGCGGTCGTTCAGCTCCTCCTGAGGGGTGTTATCGATATAGCTAACGAGATTGTTGCTCTCCGCACGGAATGTCGGGTTCAACGGCGTGATTTTGATTAGAAACATAGACGGGTCGAAATATCGCTCGAGGACTTCGACATCCAACGGGTAACTTTTCTCCAGCGCGAAGTTCAGAGTGACCTTCCGGTCGATTCCCGGCCTGTGAAACCTCTCCCCAAATTCCGCGATCTCCGAAAAATCCCATTTGTTAACTGGAATTATCCTGTTTCGCAGATCCTCATCAGTCGTATGTATCGAGAACTGAAGCTGGAATCGACCGTCACTGTATAATCTGTTCTTTGTTTCAAGAAGGCTCGCAAAAAATTCCTCCCGACCTCGCGGCGCTATTGTCGATAACGACGCATAGATTCCATTTGGACCGTAACGTCCCTGCAAGATCTCCAGCGCATCGAGAACGGTGGGATTCAGAGACGGTTCCCCGACCCGGGCCATCTGGACTTTGAATTTTCTGACCGGCACAACCATCGATGGGAATCTCCGCTCTACCAGGAAATCGACCTGCCCGACTATCTCATCGCACGTCAGCTTGCCCCTGTACCAGCCGCCAGCGTCGCAGAAATTGCAGCCGACCGGGCATCCGTAAAGCGATGAAATGGTCAGCACCCATTTTTCGTTGATCGGAAGCGGCCTTTGGAGCGACTCGGCGAATTCGATATACTCGCCAGACTCCGTCTCGGCGATATAAACCTTCGCGAGATCGTCACGTCCTGTCTCCCTGATAATTTTCATATTTTTTCCCGTCTCAATTTTTCACAGATTTTCATCGCGGCCAGAATTCCGTCGCCGACACTTATAGCCGTCTGTCTGTAATTCCCATGGAGCATATCCCCAATGCGATATAGATGCCCTGAGTTCTCAAGCTCAGAAATCCGCTCAAGGATATTTTCGGAGAGGTAATTTATTTTCGGTTCGCGTCCGATCGCAAAAACCAGGTAATCGACGGTTAATTCAACAGGGAAGCTGTCCATACAGAGCTTCAGGCTGAGGGTTTCTCCGGATTTGCAGATACCTTTTATTTCGGTATTGACCAGGTATTCGATGCCCGGATTTTTCTTTACCCTATCCTCAAGGAGTCCGAGGCATTTTGACTTTTCGCAGCGGTTCAGAATCGACACATAATTCGACCTGCTCAGGCTCAAAGCGTAATCGAACGCGGCGTCGCCGGCTCCGACAATCGCGATTGTTTTGTCGGAAACATTACGAATGGGGTAAATTTCACAGAATATATTATGTTTGCACTCATCCGGGATTGCGCATTCGTCATATTCTTTCGGGCTGGTTCCTGTCGCGAGAACGATGATCCTGCTCTGAAATTCCCCTTTTATTGTTGAGATGGCAAAAAGCCCGTCATTGTGTTCAATCCTGGTGACATCAGCAAATAAAATGTTCACACCGAGACGTTCAGACTGTTCAAGAAAATTGTCCGCAAGGTCATTGCCTGATATGCCGCCGGGGAAGCCGGGGTAATTTTCCACGAGGCACGCGTTACGCAAAAGCCCGCCCGCCGTGTCTTTTTCAAAAATGACAAGATTTACCCCCGCACGCTTGAGTTGCATCGCGGCGCTCAGTCCCGACGGTCCCGCCCCGATTATCGCCGCGTCATATATCATGTTCATTTTCCATCGCGTCCAGAATTTCCCCGCACAGAACCGGATGCGCGAATCCGTGCGACAGGTTTAACAATGCCGCATCGTGAAATTTACGGTTGTACGTCGCGGTTCCGTCGATAGTAAAAAACACCTCGAATCCCCGCATGAAGGCGGATCGGGCGGTGGTTTCGCAGCAGAGATGTGTCATGACGCCTGTTATCACGACTTGCTGGACTCCCGAAAATCGCAGCTCGCTCTCAAGCGACGTACTATGAAACGCGTCGTACTGGCTTTTCAAGATCACAGAAGAATCATGCAGATGTTCCGAAAGCTCATCAACTATGGCGCTTCCGGGGTTTTCATCATCGAGCAGATCCGACCACCAATCAGCCATACGTCCGGCATTTCTCGCGGTGTTTACGTGCCGTGAAAAGAAGACGGGGGCACCCGCCTTTTGAAAGGAGTCGCATAATTTCAGAATGCCAGGAATTATCGCCGCTGCGGACGGGATAAACGCATGAGAATCCGGATCGAGAAAGTATTTTTGCATGTCGAGAACAAGCAGAGCCGATTTTGTCAGGGAAAAAGTGAATGGGTGCCTGTCCCGGAAAGACCAGACATCGTCAAGCATGCCGAGAGCGACGGAGTCGATTGTTTCGGTCGTGAAATAGGGCTCTTTCAGCGATGTATATCTCATTTATGTCGGTTCAGACCTAAAATACAAACAGCCATCCCAATGAGATCGGGATGGCCGTATTGCTGGCCTGACATAATCTCAGGGGGGTAGTTTACTCAATGGGATGTTGCTTGGCAAGTTAAGTGGTTGGCTTTGGAGCGGATTCCGCTCGCGGAACGTTGCGGGCTTAATTACATGCAAAAATTCGGATTTTTACCCGTATTTTTGATTTTTAACGGTTTTTTCGCGAAAACATCTTGACCTGACCGCTCTACTATGTTAGATTCCCTCTTCGCGCCTTTCGGAAGACGCTATTGGACTTTGTATGCCTACAATTAACCAGCTAGTGCGATTCGGCCGGAAACCGGTTGTCAAGAAAAACAAAGCCCCGGCCCTGAAAGCGAACCCGCAAAAGCGAGGAGTTTGCACCCGCGTATGGACCATCACCCCCAAGAAGCCGAACTCGGCTTTGCGGAAGGTCGCCCGCGTGCGCCTTACTAATGGAATAGAGGTCACCGCCTACATCCCCGGCATCGGACACAATCTTCAGGAACACTCGGTTGTGCTGATCCGCGGAGGCAAGGTCAAGGACCTCGGCGGTGTCCGCTACCATATTCTGAGGGGCACGCTCGATACCGCCGGTGTCGAGAATCGAAAGCGCGGCAGGTCAAAGTACGGCACCAAACGTCCGAAGCAATAACCCTTTTTCAAGAGGCAGGCCAGCAGGGGGGATTACGGGCTGCAAAGATTGAGAAAATCAGGAATAGCCCGGGAGTAAGATAAGGATATAAGAAAACCGAGTTAACGATAAGGGTCGCAGGGGTGGTTCCAGAGGGAGCCATTACGCCAACCACGACTCGCACGAGAGCGCACTGACGCGCAACGTTGCGACCCGACTATGCCCCAAGAGGAGTCGGGTTCATTTTTTGAGAAAAGGTTCGAACGGATAAGAGCTATGAGAGGAAAGAAACCGCCGAAACGAGACACACTTCCCGACGCTGTCTACCAGAGCGAGAACGTCACGCGATTCATCAACAAATTGATGTGGCGTGGGAAGAAAACAACCGCCGAGAGCATTTTCTACGGCGCTATGGACCTTATCAAAGAGAAGACAGGCGAGGAAGGCTTCGAGGTTTTCAAGAAAGCCCTCGAAAACGCCCGCCCGCATGTTATGGTCAAGAGCCGAAGGGTCGGCGGTTCGACATACCAGGTCCCGATCGACATCAAGCCGTCGAAGCAGATGGAACACGCGATGCGGTGGCTGATTCAGTATTCGAGGTCGCGTGCCGGCAAGCCGATGCATGAGAAACTCGCGATGGAATTGATCGATGCGGCGTCCGGGACCGGCTCGACCGTGAAGAAGAAGGACGATACGCACAGGATGGCGGAAGCGAACAGGGCGTTCGCGCATTACAGAGTGTAAGCCGGTCGCAGACCGGCGGTACAGCCGGCCAAAGGCCAGCGTTACAAAGTATTATTGAAATAGAACGTAGAAAGGGAATGGATAAGGAACTACCTGGCATGATGAGTACACCTCGAAATATGTGCGCCGACACGAACCCCGTAAAGGGGTTATTGTGAAGCGCGTAAAAAGAGGTGATCCTGTGAAATACGAGCTTGCCAGGATTCGGAACATTGGAATTGCGGCGCATGTTGATGCCGGAAAGACCACGGTCACCGAGAGGATTCTGTTTTATTCGCACATGATCCACAAGGTAGGCGAGGTCCATGAGGGCACAACCACGACGGACTGGATGGTCCAGGAGCGTGAGCGCGGAATCACAATCACCTCCGCTGCCACGCACTGCGAATGGAACCACCACCGCGTAAACATCATCGACACCCCCGGCCATGTCGATTTCACTATGGAAGTCGAAAGGTCGCTCCGGGTGCTCGACAGCGTTATCGCGGTTTTCTGCGCTGTCGGCGGTGTCCAGAGTCAGTCCGAGACTGTCTGGAGGCAGGCCGACCGCTACAAGGTCCCGAGGTTGTGCTTCATAAATAAAATGGACCGGATCGGGGCTAACTTTTTCGGCGTCGTCGATGCAATCAAGGCTCGACTGCATGGAAATCCTGTCGTCCTTCAGATTCCGATCGGCAGTGAAGGCCAGTTCGAAGGTATTATTGACCTCGTCAAAATGGACGCTGTCAGGTGGCTGGATGAGGAAGGGATCACATTTGAAAGGTTTCCCATCCCGTCCGACCTCGCCATGACGGCTGAAAAATGGCGCGACAAGCTCATCGACAAGCTGGGCGAGGTCTCCGAGGAATTAATGATGGAGTATTTCGCCGGTGAGCTGAGCGAGGATACCGTTAAAGCGGCGATTCGAAAGGGCACGGTTGAGGGAAAATTCACTCCTGTGCTCTGCGGAAGCGCGTTTCGCAACAAGGGTATCCAGACGCTTCTTGACGCTGTGGTCGATTACTGCCCGTCACCGCTTGACGTTCCTCCGGTTGTGGGTATTCATCCCCACACCGGGAAAGAGGAAGTCCGTCACGCGAGTCCCGACGAACCGTTCGCGGCGCTGGCTTTCAAGGTCGCGACAGATCCGCATGTCGGCAGGATCGTGTATGTGAGGGTCTATTCCGGCGTCCTGGAAAAAGGACAGGTTGCTCTGAATCCGAGAATCGGTAAGCGCGAGCGCATAAACAATATTTTAATTATGCATGCGAACAAGCGCGAGCCGGTCGACGAGCTTCGGGCCGGCGAACTTGCCGCCCTTGTCGGGCTTAAATTGTCAACTACAGGCGACACGCTTTGCGATCAGAAGAATCCGATCGCGCTTGGAAGCATGTACCTTCCGGAGCCTGTAATCGCGATTGCCATCGAGCCGAAAAGCCAGGCTGAAAGCGAAAAGCTGGACAAGGCCCTCCTGAGGCTTGCGGACGAGGATCCGACCTTCAAGACCACCAGAAATCAGGAGACCAGCCAGACGGTAATCAGCGGTATGGGTGAACTCCATCTTGAGATTATCGTCGACAGGCTGTTCAGGGAATTCGGAGTCGAGGCGTCTGTGGGAGCCCCGCAGGTCGCTTACAAGGAATCGATTTCCGTGAAAGCGAAAGCCCGTGAAGCCTATATCAGGCAGACCGGGGGACGCGGGATGTACGCAGATGTAACCCTGGAGATCGAGCCGAGGCAGCGGGGCGGCGGAAACACGTTCGAAAGCGTTGTCGGCGGAGATAAGGTCCCGAGAGAATACCTGTCGGCTGTTGAAAAGGGCGTCATGGGCAAGCTGCACAGCGGAGTTCTGGCGGCGTACCCGATGGTGGACATCCACGTGAGATTGGTCGACGGCGCTTACCACGAGGTCGATTCGAGCGATCTGGCATTTGAGATAGCGGGCTCTATCGCCGTCGAGAAGGCTGTGAGAATGGCGGGTCCGAAACTTCTGGAACCTGTCATGAAGGTCGATATCGAGACTCCCGAAGAATATGCGGGAAACATCAGGGGCGATCTCAACGGAAGGCAGGGTCAGATCGAGAGGGTCGAGACCCGCAGCGACGGATTTGTAAATATGGTCGCGATGGTTCCGCTGAGGCAATTGTTCGGTTATGCCACTCACCTGCGGTCGAATTCGCAGGGCCGGGCGACCTCGGTGGCTGAATTTGCCGAATACCGCGAAGTGCCGAGAAATCTTGCCAGGGAGATCATTCCTTTTTACGACGATGTAATGAAGGAGATCGCCAGGGCAAACGGGAAATAGAGTTGATTCACTTGATCGATATGCGCCGTAATAACCGACGAAAAAAAACTTTCAGACTGAAAGATAGAAAGATAAAGGATCAACGATAAAGAACATCAAAGGACGCGGAGGCGTCTGCATCTTGAGCCCGACAAAAAGGGCTGAAGGAGCGCTGAGAAAAATGGCTAAAGCGAAATTCGAGAGAACGAAGCCGCATTTAAACATCGGGACGATCGGGCACATCGACCACGGCAAGACGACCCTGACCGCCGCCATAACAAAAGTGCAGGCGTTCAAGGGACTGGCCACCTATGTGCCGTTCGACCAGATCGACAAAGCTCCGGAAGAGAAGGCGCGAGGGATAACAATCAACACGGCGCACGTGGAATACGAGACGCCGAACCGCCACTACGCGCACGTGGACTGTCCCGGTCACGCGGACTACATCAAAAATATGATCACGGGCGCGGCGCAGATGGACGGGACCATTCTCGTGGTAAGCGCTCCGGACGGGCCGATGCCGCAGACGAGGGAGCACATACTTCTGGCAAGGCAGGTCAACGTGCCGAAGGTCGTCGTGTTCATGAACAAGGTCGACATGGTCGACGAGCCCGAGCTTCTTGACCTGGTAGATATGGAGATTAGAGAACTCCTGGATAAATACGAATTCGAAGGCGACGCGACGCCGATCATCCGCGGGAGCGCGCTACAGATGATGGAGAGCCCGTCGACGGATCCGAACGACCCGGTGTACAAGCCGATCGAAGAGTTGCTGCAGGCGTGCGACGATTTCATACCGATGCCTTTGAGGGACATCGACAAGCCGTTCCTGCTTCCGGTCGAGGACGTATTCACGATCACGGGGCGGGGGACGGTGGCTACAGGCCGCGTTGAGCGCGGGATTGTGCACACGAACGACAAGCTTCAGATCATCGGGCTGGGACGAGAGACGAGGGAGACGGTGTGCACGGGAGTCGAGATGTTCAGGAAAATTCTGGACCGGGGCGAGGCGGGCGACAACATCGGAATTCTCCTGAGAGGCGTAGAGCGCAAGGAAGTCGAGCGCGGACAGGTCGTCTGCAAGCCCGGAAGCGTAAAGCCGCACACGAAGTTCACGTCGAGCGTATATATTTTGAAGAAGGAAGAGGGCGGACGTCACACGCCGTTCTTCAAGGGCTACCGTCCGCAGTTCTATTTCCGGACGACGGACGTGACGGGCACAGT
>Ga0214473_10000556_pt1 | contig 52230 bp, 33 predicted proteins | sample RVTome_7_FD_203509 | JGI IMG/M metagenome (GOLD analysis project Ga0214473, IMG submission 203509) | Soil microbial communities from uranium-contaminated site in the Upper Colorado River Basin, Wyoming, United States - RVT98D197 | ecosystem: Environmental > Terrestrial > Soil > Contaminated >... | reverse complement strand
GAAATCGACGGCAGAATCATCGAGAGACAAAACTTCGCACAGACGCAGTTGTCGGCCGGCCAGAGCATCGAGCTGGTACGATTTGTCGGCGGAGGTTGATCGCATGGACGAGCTGGTCATCGCAGAAAGACAATTCCACTCCCGCCTGCTGATAGGAACGGGCAAGTTCGCCTCGAGCGAGCTTATGGCCGCCGCGATTGAAGCATCGGGGGCACAGATCGTTACTGTTGCGCTTCGCAGAGTCGATATCGGAAATGAAAACGACGATATGCTCAGCGCTATCGACCGCAGCCGTTATTTGCTGCTTCCGAATACATCCGGCGCGAGGAATGCCGAGGAAGCGGTCCGGCTGGCGAAACTGGCGCGGGCCGCAACGGGCATCAACTGGCTGAAGCTGGAAGTCACGCCGGACCCGTATTATCTGCTGCCCGACCCGGTGGAAACGCTGAAGGCGGCCGAGGTCCTTGTTAAGGATGGATTCGTCGTTCTGCCCTACATCAACGCCGACCCCATCCTGGCCAAAAGACTCGAAGATGTCGGCACGGCAACCGTGATGCCGCTGGCAAGCCCCATCGGCTCGAACCAGGGACTCAAGACCCGTGCGGCGCTGGAGATTATCATCGAACAGGCGAATGTCCCCGTGGTCGTGGACGCGGGGCTGGGGCTGCCCTCGCACGCCGCCGAGGCAATGGAAATCGGCGCCGACGCAGTTCTGATCAATACGGCCATCGCCACGGCGGCCGACCCGACGGAGATGGCCAGAGCCTTCAAGCTGGCCGTCGAGGCGGGGCGAACGGCCTTCAGATCCGGACCGAGGGCATCGAGTAAGCAGGCAAAGGCTTCCAGTCCGTTGACGGGTTTTCTAAGAGGCGACTGACAATGTTGGGGGCTGAAAAACACACCGGCGCTGACATGCGAACGATATTGGCCGAGAAAGGCCTCGACAGTCACGGCGCGCTTTGGCAGGAACGGTTGGAGGCAATCACCGCCGGGGACGTCGAGCGGGCCCTCGCCGAGCCGCCGGGCTCTTACAGTTTGGAGAGGCTTTCGGCGCTCATCTGCCCCGCCGCCGAAGATTACCTTGAAGAGATGTCGCAGTCGGCCCACGAGCTGACCGTCCAAAGATTCGGACGGACCATCAGGTTGTACGCCCCTCTGTATTTGTCGAACTACTGCACGAATGCCTGCATGTACTGCGGCTTCAACAGAGAAAACACGTTTGAGCGAACGAGATTGAGTATTGACCAGGCCGTAGAGGAAGCGAATATTGTCGCCTCCGAGGGTTTCCGGGAGCTGCTGCTGGTCAGCAGTGAAGACCGGGAATTCGTCGGCGTCGATTATCTTACCGAGCTGGCCCACAGGCTCAGGGACAAATTCAGCTCGATCTCGATAGAAGTCTATCAGATGAGCACCGCCGAATACGCAAGGCTCTTCAAGGCGGGCATCGATGGGGTGACACTCTACCAGGAAACATACGACCGCCACGCCTACGGCTACTACCACATGGCGGGGCCGAAGTCCGATTACGACCACAGGCTCAGCGCTTCCGACAGCATCGCGGCGGCGGGAATGCGCGAGGTCGGGCTGGGCGTGCTCCTGGGCCTGACGGACTGGCGGGTTGAGGCGCTGGCCCTTGCCGAACACGCCCATCACATCATCAAACGCTATTGGCAATCGCACGTTTCGTTTTCCTTTCCGAGACTGCGCCCCGCCCACAAGGTCCAGGAGGCCCAGTTCAGCCCCTTCACGGACAGAAATCTCGTGCAGATGATGACGGCGCTGAGGCTGTGTTTCGCCGACGTAGGGATGGTGCTCTCGACGCGAGAGCGGGCGGCGCTGCGTGACAACCTTATCGCATTAGGCGTCACCAAGTTGAGTGCCGGCAGCCGGACCAGCCCGGGCGGTTATTCTGGCCGCACTGAAGCCACGGGACAATTCGAGATCGACGACCAGCGCAGCCCCGCCGAAGTGACCGCCATGATAAAACAACGGGGTTTCGAGCCCGTCTGGAAAGACTGGGACAAAGCCTTCGACGCCAGGTGATGGGTAATTGGTGATTGGTAATCGCGCAGTTCGGCGCGAAGTGCGACGGACTCATTCACCAGTCACCATTAACTATTGACCAGTTACTCTTTGGGCTTCTCGCCCATGAGTTCGGCCACCTTTGGCTCAATGGCCTCAGCCCATATCTTGTAGCCCTCTTCGTTGGGATGCAGATAGTCCGGCATGATCTTCTTGGTAAGAAAACCGTCCTTCGTCAGGAACCTGTCGTTGATGTCCAGGTAGTGAATCATTTTGCCGTCGGCGAGCTTCGAGGCTGCCAGCGACGCCTTCTCGTTCTTTTCGCGCTGCTCGGACGGCTCAGGCCCTCTTGGGAAAATAGCCAGGATAAGAATCTTCGTCTTGGGGCACTTCGCGCGTATCCTGTTGCAGATGGCGATAATGCCTTCGCCGATTTCCTCGGCGGTGTTGTCGTCGCCGTTGGAGTTGTTGGTGCCGATCATGAGCACGGCTAACTTGGGCGATATGCCTTCCAAATGGCCGTGATCCAGCCGCCACAAAACGTGCTGCGTCCTGTCGCCGCTGAAGCCCATGTTGACGGCGTTTCGCGGCTCGTAGTACTTGTCCCAGTACTTCTTGCCGCTGTTTTCCCAGCCGTGCGTGATCGAATCGCCAATCAGGAGCAAATCCACGTTGCCCTGTTTGACGCGCTCGTTCACGGCGTCATTGCGCAGCGTCCACCAGATATGCCGATGCTCGGGTGAAACGGCTGAGTTCTTTTTTTCTCCGGCGACCAGAAACAGGCCGGGCAGAATCAATACGATAAGCGACGCGACCAGAAGTTTGCTCTTCATCCTTCGTTACCCTTAGATAGAAATCCCACGTTTACATTTCGCTCAGCCATCCCAATACTCCGGACTGAGCCTGCTCGCGTAGAATATCAAATCCCTCAAGGAATTCAACATTTGCGTCATTTCCCCCTGGTGAGAAGCCATAGAATTTGACATTCTGACCATAATACTTCATAATGCGCACGTTTTCTTGGGCATTATGCCGCGAACTGAAGTGGCATTATCGGCCTTACTCACAGGGAGCCAGAATGGCAAAAGGTAGATCATACAACGAACTCAAAGCTCAAGCAGTGAACTTCTGGCCGCTCGACTTGACCGAGAAAGAGAAAGATGCCAGCATCATACCGCGCCTCATAGACACACAAGACAAGTTCATCAGCTTGCTACATGTTGCTGACTGTGACCCCCACGCATGGAAAGAGATTCTGCCGAAGACCAGCCAGCTACCCGCGAACCTTTTTCTAAAGCATCTCATGATTCTATCGGACATTGGTGGCGAGCAACTGCAGCGGTTCAAGACTGAGTTGCCTTCGATTTTTCAACACCACACCATGCCGTTTACGTGGAAAGGAAAGCAGTACGAATACGTTTTTAAAACCCTTTGCGGTAAGACCACGTGGAACAATAAGACCCTTGCAGTTGACGGATCCGGTCTTGCCGCTGGCGTTGCTCTGGACGACACCATCGAAAACGTTACCACCCTGCTGATCCACGGCGCTGCATCAACCACCGATGAGTTGCCCCAAGTCATTTCAGACAAGTGCATTATTGGCGGTCTGCTTGGCGATAAGCCCGGTCTCGATAAGTTCGTTCGTCAGAGATACATTTGGGTAAGCAGAATCACCGGCGGGGCAACTGCCAATGCAATGGGCCAGCTTGCCCAGGATTACGTCAAGCACCAGCTCCAATCCATGTTACCAGACTGGGATTTCTCCAAGAAGACTATCGGTGGAATAAGTCAGACAGGCGGGCGAACAAATATGCCTTTTGACATGGTTGCCGAGGCTCCGAGTAGAAAACGCTGTGCTATTGAAGTCAGCTTCCAGTTCACAACTAATAGCACCATTGAAAGGAAAGCTGGCCAAGCTCAGTCTCGCCAGAGCCTTCTTCACAGAAAAGGCCACTGCATTGCCTATGTGATTGATGGGGCAGGCAATTTTGAACGTCGTTCTGCCATCTCTACGATATGCAGGTACAGTGACTGCACCGTCACGTTCCGTGATTCAGAGATTAGGAGGCTCGCGGAGTTCTTGGAAGAAATAGCCGGTGGCGCGTGTAGGTCCATTGAAGCGGAGGGAGCGTAATGAGCCACCTGAGCGAGAACAGCGTCCCCCTCGCTATCGAGACCCTGGAGATCACGTCCCCGGATGCTCTACCACAGACAAAATTACCCCGTACGGGCGTATGGCTATTCTCATTCCCGCGTGAGCTATCAGTTCCACTCCTCGCGGACATTGGGGAGTGGGCATACGCCTTGAAGCTTTTTGCCGACAGCGTCGAAGAACATACGGTCATCTGCATTTTGACGACGCCTCCCTCCGCCGCTGTTCTATGCTCACTGCTTCAGCACTCCTTGCAGTATCAATTGTGGATATCTGTAAAACTCGCCCGTCCTTTTGAGGCTCGCGGAAAGCTCCCTAACCATCATGCAGCCCTTTTAGTATTCACGAAATACGGGGGAAGCCTCAAACATACGAAGACACGAATTGCCTACTCATACTGTCCTCACTGTAACCGAACGACGAAGGACTATGGAGGCAAAAAACATACATATCATTCGTATGGTACATTGATGTCGGACGTCTGGCGCGATATTACTTGTGATGCCCTGGAATTGGCCGATGATGTCATAGCCCGATTGCGCGATCTTTTCGGGCTTCCACCCTACCGCGCCTTATATCACGTGATTGTCAGGGCGGGAACTACATCGATGCCCACCCTGTCTCGCGCAGAGGAGTCCAGGTGTAGCACCTCGCCAGCATTGCCGGCACTTGAGGACGGACACGCACTCGTGAGGGGCGACTGCCTCGAAGTCCTTCAGAGGATTCCAAGTGAATCGGTCGATTTTTGCTTCGCCGACCCTCCGTACAATCTCAAGAAGAAATATGACAAATGGGATGACACGCTCGAGATAAAGGAGTATTTCGAGTGGTGCGATGCGTGGCTAACTGAATTGGTGCGTGTCCTCAAGCCAGGCAGAACTCTTGCTGTGCTCAACATACCTTTATGGGCGGTGCGACATTTTGCTCGTCTCAGGACCCTAATGACATATCAGAATTGGATTGTCTGGGAGGGCCTAAGCCTGCCGGTCAGGATGATCATGCCCGCCAACTACGTCATTCTCTGCTTCTCAAAAGGCGAATCGCGGGACTTGCCCGGCCTTGACCCTTGTGCCTCCAAGTCCATCGACACTCGTGAGTTGCTTTCTTTTAAGGAGTCATACTGTGTCCGTGCATCCTGTCTCAACGAACGCGCTGTACTTGGAGTTCAGGATAAAACCCCTATAACGGATTTATGGTGGGACATTCATCGGCTGAAGCACAACTGTCGGCGTGTCGATCATCCTTGTCAGCTTCCACCAGCCCTGATGCGACGACTAATAGCCCTATTTACTCAACCGGGCGAACGCGTCTTAGACCCATTCAATGGCGTGGGAACAACAACGTTAGCAGCCGAACAGCTCGGACGAGCCTTTATCGGAATCGAGCTCTCCGAGTACTACCATACTATTGCGTGTCGACGCCACGATGAACTGCGTCGAGGCTTCGATCCTTTCCGAAAGCAAGAGCAAACTCCATCAAGCAAGAACAGCCCAGTTGCTCGCCTTAGAAAGCAAAACTACCTGGTCCCCAAGAAAACGCTTCAGCTTGAAGTCAAACGAATCGCAGAGCAGCTTGGTAGGCTTCCTACTCGTAACGAAGTCGAACTCCTGGGCAAATATCCAATTTCCTATTATGACAACTATTTTGTGAGCTGGGGAGAAGTCTGTGCCGCTGCTCGTACAACCGGTATGACCGAGACCCGAGATTCAACGCCGCCAGTGAAGTCTGAAAATCAATTTTTACTTTTCAAGTGACTCGTTCTTATGCAAACCCGGAGCATTTATAGGCAAGCCTACTCCGGTGTGGGTAGCGCGGTATGATTCTCGGCACGGTTGTATCCGCCGCATCGGGCGGTGGCATTCTGGTGAAGGGAGCGATGTTCAGTATGGCTCAGCGAATCTTTCTTTTGTCGTCAGTGGTGTTTATCGTCGCGGTATCCGTTGGCGCGTGCCTGGGTCAGTCCGCCACACAGAAGGCGGACAAGCCCACCACACAGGAGGCAGGCGAGGCAGCGTATCAAGTCAAGACGGCCCATCCGCGGCTGTTCGTAGAGGACGTGCGGGAATTGACCCGGCGGTGCGATCCGGCATTCCCCGGGGATAGCAGGCTGGCCGATGACTATGGGGTCGTCAAGCAGCGGGCGGATAGCGCCGTTCAAAAGGGCGGCACTCGATCAAATCAGTGGGCGATTCCCGAAGACTTGATGAATTGCGGTCTGGCCTACCTCGTCGAACGCCAGAGAGGACGCGAAGCCCTGCCGTACGCGGAGGTCATTGCCAAGCAATGGGGCGACGGCAGCATCATTTCCAACCCGAAGGGCAGCAACTTCGGCTATCACGCCATCGCCTACGACTGGATTTACGACGCCCTGACGCCGGAGCAGCGAGTTCGATTCGGCGACGCCCTTGGCGGCTGGCTTCGGTTCTACACGGACGAGCCCCGAATCCTGCTCAAATGGGGCCACTGGGAATACAACCAGACCTGGGGCCCGATTCATCTGAACGTGATGAACAGCCGGGATTCGCTCACGCAGAAACTCCTGATCGCCCTGGCGATAAGCGGCGCAGGCACGAGATACGAGGCCGATGCGAAGGCGTACCTCGACTCATGGAACCAGCGGGTGCCCGCCGAGTGCATCCCGGCCTTCAACAAGATGGGCGGCGTCTGGTCGGAATCGTTCGGCCACGGCGGCTATGGGCCGGTTACCGTCATTCCATACGCCTTTCATGCGTGGCGTACCGCGACGGGAAAAGACCTGTTCAAGCTGATAGAACCCTGGGGCTATCCCGTCGAATCGCCGCGCTGGGTGGCTTATACGATGATGCCGCACAACGAGCGTACCGCCTGGATCGACGACGGCGACGGTTCCCGCCCCGCCGCGTTCGCCCGCGCGGCTCCGTGCCTTCGCGATGGGCTTTCCCAATGGTTCGCCAACCGAGGGCGGGAGTGGCTGAATGAACGCTGGCAGTGTTTGGCCTGCTACGATCCGTCCATTGCAGAAACACCGCCGGACAAGCTGCCGTTAGGCTACCTCTTTCCCGGCGCCGGGCACGTCTATATGCGAAGCGCCTGGGGCGATCCGAACGCAACCTGGGCGTTTTTCGGCTGCGGCCCGCAGTTCGCCGGCCACGCGAGAGACGACGAGGGCCATTTCCTGATCTGCAAGCGAGGCTCGCTGGTCTCGCGTCAAGGCGGGCAGGGTCACAACGACACTGACTACTTCGCGGGCGGCTCGCTCATCTACAACATTGTCACGATCTTCGATCCGAACGGGAAGTTTCGGCGGAACAAGGGCAATGAGAACGACGGCGGCCTTCTGCGGCACGTCTATGAAGGTGGCCCCTTTCCGCGAGAACGAGGGCACATCACCGCCTTCGAGCACAATCCGGATTACACGTACGCCGCCGCAGACATTACCAAGGGCTACAACGACAAAAAGGCCCGCGAGGTGACCCGTCAGTTCCTGTACCTGCGAGGAGAGCGGGAGTTTTTCGTCGTATTCGACCGCGTCGAGGCGACCCGCCCGGACTTCGCGCGGCACTTTTTCCTGCATGTCCCGACCGAGCCGCAGCGTCAGGACGATGTTCTAACATGGCTGAGCTTGCCCGAGGCCGATGGCGATAAGACAGTGTTATCGCATGGCCGCTCTCGGATGTTTCTTCACAGCGTGCTACCCCACGAGCCACAGGTCGTGACGCGAGGCGGCCCAGGCAAAGAAGCATGGGGCCATCCGCTCGAACCCACGGCACAATACAACCACGCGACCGAGAGACGAGGCAGACCACCGATCTGCCCCTGGCGGGTCGAGGTGGCCGACCCGAGCACAGGGAATCGCTCACTCTTTCTGCACGTTTTCGAGATCGTCGATGAGCAGGTTCGCCAGCCAGCCGACGTCACGTTTGCGGCGCCGGCGGGGGTCAACATTGCGGGCCGATGGCAGGTGCGTTTCAACTCCACGGGTACAATGGGCGGGACAGTGAACGACAGACCCCTTACGACAACCGTGCAAATCGAATCGCAGTATCCTCTGGGGCAGAAGTGAAGCCATGAATCGCCGGGAATTTCTCAAAGACCTCGCCCTGGCGGCCGCGTTGCCGTCGATGGGTGGTGATGTCCTGGGTGCTTCAGACGCCGACCCGACCTGGGATTGGCTCGCCCGGTGGGAGAAGAATATTCTGGGCAAGGCACGCTTACGTTATTGCGACAAAGAGATGGGTGAAGAGATCGGGTGGCTGATGAGCCCATTCCTCAACGGCTTCTATTACGGCTATCGGGCCACAGGGAACGCCAAGTGGGTTGCTCTGCTGGTGGATTGGGCGGACTCGTGGATCAAGCGCGGCGTCAAGGAGCCGGACGGCTTTGTCGGCTGGCCCAAGAGCGGAACAGGCGGCCAGGTGGCGGAAGGCTTCTACTCCGACAGCCTGCTGGGCGAGGCGATGGGGCTGCGTCCCATCGTCCTGATGGCGGATGAGATACAGAGGACCCCTGCACTCAAGGAGAAGTTCGGTCTGCAGGCCCAGGCATATCTCAAACTGGCTGGGCAGGTCTTCGAGAAATGGGATTCACGCGGATGCTGGCGCGAGGTCGCCAGCGGCGGGCTCTGGGTGGTGCCCTTGTTCGGCATCGACCCGAAAACCGGCAACTGGACCGAGGGCTACGCGCGGCGCAACACCGACGGGTTTTCCAACCCCGACAACAAAGAAAACCACATCGCCCGCTGGCTCCTGGCCATGTACGACGTGACGACCAAGCCTATCTACCGGGAGCGGGCGGAGAAGTGGTTCCGGCTGATGAAATCGCGCCTGAAAACACGCGCGGACGGAAAATACTTTGTCTGGAACTACTGGGAGCCCGCCGGACCGTGGGACTTCAAGGCCGACAGCTCACCCAGGCACTGGGTCGGCGTCCATCCGAACGGCGGCTACTACCAGATCGATGTCGCGGCCATCGTCGCTGCCTTCGAGCATGGGCTGGTCTTCAGCAAGCAAGACATCCAGCAGCTCATCGCCACGAATCGGGACTTCATGTGGAACCGGCAGGTGACGGACGCCAAGTTCCAGCGTATCGACGGCGGCCGGCCGGATCCGCGATGGAAAGATTCCCCCGGCGTGCTCTGGACGGCGCTGGTGCCGTACGACCAGACGCTCCGAAAAATCTTCCTCGCAAACCACAACCCCTCCGGTTGGGGCGGCCTATCCGCCACACCCTGGTTCCTCGCTCGCGAGGCCGCAAAACAGAAAGAGGTGAAGCTATGAGAACTCCAGTTGAATTGAACCGCCGCCAGTTACTCCAGACCGCCGCAGTCGCGGCCTCCGGACTATCATTGCCGGCGACGGCAGCAGAACCGTCATCACGAGCACAAGGCAAGCCCGCCGGCCGCGTGGCGGGCAAGCCAAAAGTGGGTTGCCTGAGCTGGTGCTTTCACAGTCTGACTCCCGGTGCCGACCCTGAGCCGGGCCTCGACATCATCGGCGAGATGGGCTTCGACGGCGTCGAGCTGATCGTGAATGCGCCCGCAGACCTCAAGGACTTCTGGACCGATGAGCGGATCGAGCGGCTCAACCAGAAGCTCCAGCGCAATAAATTGCGCGTGTCGCAATTCGTCTTGTTCCAGCCGGTGGTCGAGGACCTCTCGAGCACAAACCCGGCGGCCCGCGAGCAGGCTTTGAATAATTTTGAGGCGGGTTGCAAAATCAGCAAGAAGCTCGGCGCGCCCATGATCAATATCGTGGCGCCCTGGGCGCGCGAGCTGAAAGGGCCGACGACGTATCTGCCCCGTTACTACGAGATCGCCAATCCCAAGCCGGGCCAGAAGTATCACATCGACATCGCAGAGAGCTTCGACTGGGACCGCGTATGGAACGCATACGTAGAGACTACCAAAGCCTGCCTGGCGCGAGCGAAGGCGCACGGCATGAAGTTCTCCATTGAGCAGCACACGCATTGCCTTGTGCCGGACGCGGCGTCCTTCCTGCGGCTCTGGGACCAGATTCGCGACGATGATCTGGGCTACAACATCGACGCAGGCTGGACGCTGCTCCAGCGCGAATACCCGCCGGTGGCGATCCATAAAGTCGGCAGACGATTGATGAACGTGCACATGCGCGACATCGATGGCCTGATGCGGCGGTTTCCGGCGTTCGGCCGGGGCGTGATGGACGTCGAGGCGATCATCACGGCCCTCAAGCAGGTCGGCTTCAACGGCTTCGCTTCGATCGAGCAAGACAAGAACGCTGGCGACCCCGATATGGCAGAGACCTGCCGGGAGTACTTGCGGATCATGCGGGGGTATCTATGAGAAATCGCACGTTCTGCCCACCCGCGAAATGTCTTGGCTTCCTGGTGCTGCTGATGACGTTGGCCGACTGCGGACTGTGTGGTTCACAGATCCGCAATTGGGAGCCGGCGGGCCTGTCGGGCGGAGGCGGCATGTTTTCGCCTGCGATCTCTGGGGCGGACCCGAACCTGATGATGCTCAACTGCGATATGAGCGCGGCTTACATTTCGCAGGACGGCGGCCACAACTGGCGCATGATCCACCACGCCCAGCTCAGAAGCGATACAAGATGCCGGCCCGCGTTCCATCCGTCCGATCCCAACGTCATTTACGCTTCATCCGGCGGCCGGCTCCGGATCAGCCGCGACCGGGGTGAAACCTTCGCCCCCATCGGCAATCTCAAAGAATCGCTCTATGGCGAGGTTGCGATAAATCCATCCGACCCAAACGTCATGCTCGCCGGTACGCGCAGCGGGCGGGCCTGCCTGTCCCGTGACGCAGGCGCCACCTGGACAATCTGCCAGGGTCCTGAAGGCCAGGTGACAGGCTTCCATTTCGATCCCATGACCGGCAGACGGGCACAGCCCCAGGGGCTTATGTTCGCCGCAACCGACAAAGGCATCTGGCGATCCGACGACGGAGGCCAAACGTGGATGGAGAGAACCGAAGGGCTGCCATGGAAAGAGATACAGGGATTCGCCGGCGGCTCCGATCCCGCCGGCGGTGTCACCATGCTCTACTGCACTGTAACCAGCAAGATGGAGAATGGCGCCTTGCGAGGGGGAGTTTACCGTTCACGCGATCAGGACCGGAGTTGGCAGCCAGCGATGGGCGAGGGGATCAACGTGGACACGACAACCGCCGACCAGTGGGCTTACGGTCCCATCGCACAATACAGGCAGATTCTGACCACGGACGCCAAGCCCCTCACCGTTTACGTCACCAATACAAGCACGGGATTCCACCCTCCCCATCACGAGACGGTTTATCGCAGCGACGACGGCGGCGTGACATGGCGCGCCACCTACTTCCAGGATCCGCGTTTCAAGCAATACAACGTTGCGCCCAACTATGTCACCGCGTCGGCGGGACAATCGTTCAAGGGAGGCGATACGCCTTTCGGGGCCGCGATTTGCAATAGCGACCCCAACCGGCTGATTCTGGTGTGGAGTCAGTCTTATGTTACCCACGACGGCGGCCGGACGTGGTTCAACGGCGATACGTATCCCGCCCCGAACCAGGAACCCAAACCCGGCTGCGCCTGGGTGTGCACCGGCCTGGTGGTCACCACGACGTGGAACTACTATGTTGACCCTTTCGAGACCAACCGTCATTACATCGCTTATACCGATATCGGCTTCGCCAGGTCCGCGGACGGCGGTACGACCTGGATATGGTGGGACAAAAACTCCTGGGTCCCGTGGCGGAACACCTGCTACGAGATCGCGTTCGATCCCGACGTGCCGGGTAAGATGTGGGGCGGGTTCTCCGACGTGCACGACATACCCAACGACAACATCATCTCCGAGCGACATGGGCACGACCGTCCCGGCGGCGTGTGCGTTTCGCGTGACTTCGGCGCCTCGTGGAAGAACGAGGCCCAGGGCATCCCGCCCAGGCCGGTGACCTCTATTGTGCTCGATCCCGGCAGCGCAAAAAATGCACGTACGCTGTACGCAGGCGTGTTTATGGAAGGCGTGTACAAATCAATCAACGATGGCGGGACCTGGACGCTCAAGAAAGACGGTCTGGGCCATCCGCTGAACATGCGCGTCTCCCGCGTGATCCTGCATAAGGATGGCACACTCATGGCGATGATCTGCGCCATGCGTCCCGCCCAGGGAAAGCCGCTCATGAGTGAGGGAGTCGGGTTGTACCGCTCCAGGGACGGCGCGGAGACCTGGGAAAAAGTCAATGCGTCGCACCTTTTCCTGTACCCCAAAGACTTCGCGGTCCACCCGCAGGACAGCAATATCATCCTGGTGGGTGTCTGCGACGCAGGCGGGGGCGACCAGTCCGGCGGCCTGTGGCGCACGGCTGACGGCGGCCGGACGTGGCAGCGCATCGGCCGGGAGGGCCGCCAGACGTTCGGCGGGTACTTTCACCCGAAACACGAAGGGTGGCTCTACATGACGCTCACCGAGGGGGCCCCAGGCGCCGGTCTTTGGCTCTCGCAAGACAACGGCCGAACCTGGCGCGCATTCGATGACCTGCCCTTCTCAAACATCCAGCGACTGGCGTTCGACCCCTCGGACGACGCCCTGATGTATGTCACGACCTTCGGCGGCAGCGTTTGGCGAGGACCGGCTGTCCCGCCGTAGCGGGAGCATGTAGGGTGTGCAAAATTCCGTTTCGCCGTTAGGTGTCCCTGGCGGGATTGCACACGCTGATCAGCGCCGCGTGTGCAACGAGTTGCACACCCTACCAATCTCACCATCGGAAGAATCGGTAAGGGTCATCCCATTCTTGCGGCTCATCGAGGTAGAGGCCGTCCAGCCAGCGTCCTTGCGATTCGGCGGCATCGACGGGCTTGGAGAAGCGCTCCAACAGCGGCGTCGAGCCAGCTACTCCCATGTTCGCCACCAAACGCGAAACGAGGAAGGATACGCGCCGGTGCGTTCGTCTGAGGTTGGATTGCGTGCCGGCGAATTGCCAGGGGGCAAGCTGGCAGAACACAACGTTCGCCTTTTGGGCCCGGGCCAGGACGCCATCACCGATCACCTGCGCCCCCGCCGAGACAAGCGGCAGCTCTCGCGGGTCGCGGTTGTGGACATCCGCAGGACCGATCCCCTCCAGCAGAGAATTCATTCCAAACGGCTCGAAGAAGGTTGAGATGTGCTCGGCATTTTTCATGCTGACCTTAAGAGGCAGCAGCACGTCGGCGTCCGATTTATCCAGGCCAATCGCCAGGATGTTCCCTCCCGTCTTAAGCCACTCGGCGATTGCAGCCGCTTTGCCTGTTAGCTTCTGCGAGCAGCCGGGACCTGCAATAAGGACACAGTCGGGCGGCAGGCTCCCGCCCTCATACGACCCAAGTGACACGCCAATAGATTCGAGATGGTCCCTCCCTGCAAGTTCGCCGACATAGACAGCTTGCCGTCGTGGGCTCGGCTTCCACGCCGACACATACTGCAAAAGGTTACGCACAAGCGTCTCAGCCACCGGCTCGCTCTCCGTTCGTCCTGTCACGTCCATCTGACAGAAGAGGAGTACGCCCTTGCCTTCGCGGTACTCCATAAGCGGGCTGTACTGGAGGCTGAAGCCGCCATCGAGGATCGGCAGAAAATCGCCTCGTGCGGGCTTCTCGACCAGCACCGAGGCAACGTTGCCGCGATTGCCGCAGCGCCACAGCCGGGTGACGGGAATGCCACACCACTGAACGGTCGGGCCGTAACGAGGCCGCATTTCGTACTTCAGTTGCGGCGGAAGAATCGTCGCCTCGCCGCACCAGTCACGCAAGTGTTCGGCGGCGATTCCCGATAGAGCAGGATGATCGGGTACTCGCGCGAAGACTTGCCTCAAGCCGTATTCGGCCACGCGGAATCCGAATCGCTTCTCAAGAACGTCGCAAGTCTGCTCGAAGACGATCACCCTCAGCCCGTCGCGCACCGCCCTGATGTCCGGCGCTGGTCCGTCAGCCGTCAGCGCAGATTTGCCCACGATGAAAACGTCGTACGCAGCCAAATCAGCGTCGGCGTTCACGGGTTGGCTGCGAATCCCCAGCCGGCTTAACAAGGCGCCTGTTTCACCCTTCGGGTCGAACAAGGCAATCTTTGAATCCACCGGTACAATCTTCACAAGCGGCACGACATCAATAGAGAAACTGTCTTGCTGGGTTTGACCGTCACTGAACTTGAAATCGGCGGTGAGCTCGTACCGGCCTGGTGCCAGTGCCGCTGGTAGCTCGAAGCGCAAGACGATACGTTCCTGCCCGCCCACCGCAACAGTGACTGTCTTGCTGCCGGTGATGGCTTGTGGCAGGCTCAATGACCATTCGCAATCGCAGGTGACGGCCTCGCGGGAATTATTGATGACGATGATTTGTTTCTCGACGGTTTCGCCGGGACGGAAATTGTGGTCCTTGCTGGTGAATCCGGCGGGCTTGCCGGCTATGTAGGCGAGCAGCGGACTGTTATTGCGAATCAGGGCCTGGGCGGCCGCCGTGGCGATCCAGTCGGAACGCTCGAAGGCCAGGTCCATGCGCTCATATCGCTGCTCAATGTAGTCGGGGCTGAGCCCCGGCTGCTGCAAGCTTTCCCAGTCCACCTTGAATTGCTTGCGGCCCTTGTCCACGCCCTCGCGCAGCTTCCAAAAGTGCCCATGCTCCCACGGGGAAATCGCCGACACTCCCCACGTGCGAAAGGCCCGCCAGTTGTCGGTCAGATACATGGCAAATACGGGATAACGCTCGTCGAAGCGGCTCGAGCCCACCTCGTAAGGATAATCCCAGCGGTGCCACAGATTGCCCGCGCGAAACTGCTTAGCCTCCCAGCGCAGATTCGCCTTCTCCAGCTCGCTGATCTGGAACGCCTTGTCCCCAAGAAACTGGGCATTCCACTCGGCCAGGCAAAATTCCCACGGGACCCTGGCGCTGCCGAATTCGCGCTGCCCCTTGTACCAGCCGCGATACATCGTCCAATCCCATGAGAACGGCGCCCCGTATTCACACAGGAACGCCGGCTTGACACCCTGCGTAGCCCAGTGCTCGAACCAGTCGGACATTTCCTGAATCGGGACGAAATTCGGGTAGAAATTGATCGGGTGCATCGAGCCCAGGTTGCCCGATGCGTGGTGATAAACGATCCGGCCCGGGTCAAGCTGCTTAACGATAGCCTCGGCCCGCAATGCGGTCTTGGCGTTCCTCAACGCCCAGGTATCGCGCCCGTCCTGGATTCCATCGATCATGTCGGGGTTCATGTCCTCGCTATAGCCCGTGGCGTTGTGGCTCATGGAATACGCCACAACCGACGGGTGGTTCTGTGCCGCTCGTACATAGAATTCCGCGTGGCGGGCGTAGCCATTGCTGCTGTCCGCGTCCGGGGCTTGCCAATCGTAATGGCTGAAGTGCGGCTGGGAGAGCGCTACGAGCATCCCAACGTCGTCGGCTGCTCGCAGGACCTCGGCGAAACTCAGATGCGATCCCGGCTCACAGCCATAGTTGTGCGTATAGACGAAATTGATTCCGAAACTCTTGAGCCGCTCCAGGCTCTCGCGGGCGGCCTCGTAGTTGGCCAATGCGGCGCCGACCTGAGCATTGTCGAGCGGGACGGCGGAGAGAAAAATGCGGGTGCCGTTGAGGTAGAAATCCCGGCCTTCAATCCAGAACTCGCGGAAACCAAAGGGCACTGTCCAGCTTGCATCCAGCACCCTGCCACCGGCATCCAGAAGCGAAACTTCGAGGCTGTATTTGTTCTGCGGCGTATGGATATCCCATAGTTTGTCAGGCATCCATTCTTGTGTGCACGCGATGCGGCCATCCGCATGATCGCTTTGCCCAAAGGCTTCGGTGGCAAACTCTTTGATGCTTCGGCCGTCTTTGACGATCCGCGCGCGAAGGGCATACCGTCCGTCTGAAGCGAGTCCCTCGACCGCTGTGTTGAACGTGAACTGCCGGCGGCGAATGGACGTGTCCACCTTCACGTCAGCGACGTGCGGCCCTGACGGCGTGCTCACCAGGTAAACGTCGCCGCACAAACCCCGCCGAGCCACCGAGCCTTTGACCTCCCGGGCCGAGGCGCTATCTGTATATGAAAGCATGACGCCTTTTAGCGGCATGGCGACCACGAACAGACTGAGCCTGTGGGTACCGCCCGGACGGCACACAGAGGTCAGGTCCACCTCGCCTCCTGGAAAGCGGATTTCACCCGCTGGTGCGCCATCCACATAAACCTTCGCGTAGGAGTTCAGATACTCAATGCGGATTGCAATCCGGCGACCGGCCCAATAGGCGGGAATCGCGATCTCCCGTTCATACCAGGCGGCGGTGACCTCGCCGAGCCTGCGATTCGGCCAACTCGGATGAGCGTAAACCGTCTGACTGTCCTTCTGCATATAGTCGGTGATACCGGGCCAGCACCCGGGGACCTTGAAATATCCCCAGTTGTCCGCCGGAACCTCGTCCGATTCAGCTTCGGCCGGCTGCCATCGCCAAAGCCCGTTGATGCAAATCTGTTCACGGGTAGGCGTTGTCTCCCGATACGCTTTGCTCACGTCCCAGACTGCCTTCACACCAGGCGGCAAAACGGCGGATCGTGCCGCGTCCCCGGCGCGGAGATTCGACGCGCTCGCCATCGCCAACGTAAACACAGCGATTGTCACAATTATCACCTGTCTCATTTGTTTACCCTTCGCAGATAGAGGATTGCATCTCCGTCGAACGGCGCCTCGAATGAGCATCTTGAGCCACCGGCAACATTTTGACCTCCCACGGTGTCTCCCGAACGCGGATTGAGCCAGCGGGCGGCCAACGGGCCTTTTCCGTCGCTCAGATCCACGGACACTTGCCCACCGTGCGGCAGGTAAACCACATAAACCTGCCCCAGTTCGGCCAAGGCGACGGCCGTCTTGGGCGCTACTCCCTCAAACGGCTGCATCCGCCAGAAAGGCAGCGACACGAAGAAGTCGTACAAGAGGCCCAACTGCTCAGCGGCACCTTCGTCCTTCACGACGAAAGTGTAGTGGTTCGGGGCATCGATCCGATTCCAGGAGTCGCTGTGCCCGATAGTACCGTGAAAACCGGCGGCGAAATAGCCTCCTGCGCATACGATGCGCCAGGCTGAATGTCGCACCTTGTCGGTATGGTGCACCTGCTTCTTTCCCGTCGGATATCCCCGGAGATATTCGTAGCCACTTTCGGTGTTGAGTACGGGCCGGCCATACCGCCGGTCAGCGCGAAGGCTTGCAACCAGGCCGGGGGCATCGCCCCTCCAGCATTGAAGTTGCTCGTCCCAAACGACCCCTTCGCCGGATTGGCCCGTCTGCTGCGAAAGCACGTCTATCGCATCGTCCTTACCGAAAAATTCGCCGATCCGCCACGGAGGATCAAATGGGTCGTTCGGGCTCGTAGTGACGCCGTGAGGCGTTTCCTTCAATGCCCTCACGGGCACACTACAAACCGGGTGCACGGTGACCAAGTGCCGATAGGGGTCGTGCTGCTTGATGAATCGGGCGGTTGCCTTGGCCCAGTCCGGGTCGCCTGGCACATCGAGGCGATAGCGGCCATCGGGGTGCGTTTCGTACTCATTGGCGATGGTCCAGAGGAACAGGTTGGGAAAGGCCGCATATCGTGCGGTGACGTATCGCAGCCATTGCCGCTCCCGCGCGGGCGTCCAGGCTTTCACATCCGTGAACGGCCGCAGATAGTAGTTGAGCACGATCAACTCGGCGTTCATTCCCGCCGCTTGCATCTCAGTCAGCACAGCGTCCAGGCCCCGAAAGAACTGCGGGTTGAATCGGTCGAAATCGGGCTTCCCGGGCGTCCCGCCCCATGGCCAATAGTTGGGGTCGCTCACTCCGTGCGTCGGGCTGTGGATGACACCCATCCGCACGAAGTTGAACCGCTGGGAGCGACGGGTCTTGAGATACTGCGTTCGCAATGCCGGCGTGATGGGGCTGTCGCTGTACAGGCCGTAGCAGGTGTCGCCCATGGGAAAGAACGGCGTGCCGTCGGCATAGGCAAAGGCGTATGGACTGTCCGGGTAGACGCGGATAAAACCGTGGCCGCGCGGCGAGGTGCATCGCAGCCGCCCTTGCTGGTGCAGCTCGACACCTTCTCCACGCAAGAGGTAACGCCATTCGCCCTGCTCGTCCGGCGTGAAACGCAGCCGCCAGGTGTCGCCCCCGTCGTAGAACCCCTCAGCAGTAATCTTCCTGCCGGAGGGCGAGGTGAACTCGCCCACCAATGCCGCATCGCTGAACGGATTGTCCACGTGGCTGCGCCCATGCAATTCAAATTCGTGCATCTGCCAACAAGGAACGGTGACAGCAAGCTCGTCGGTCGTAGCAGTTGCTGGTCCGGCTTCGATAGCATCGAGCGTCGCGAGCAGCGCCCGGCCGAAGTCGCCGCCGGCCTTCCTGGCATCCTGTTCGTCGCGGCCCGACCAGGGCATCTCCCAGCCCCAGACCCGCGTGCCGTAGTGCTTCATCGCGTACTGGTGCACGTTGTTTTCCTGAAGCGTGCGGCCAAACCAATTCTTGGCAAGAGGATTCGCCTCGCTCTCCCAGCGATGCCCCGCGCGACGAGGCGAGGCAAATCGCTGTGTGAACAGGTCCCACGCACGCCGGCTGGGCTTTCCCTTCTCGGAGTCGGTGTAGAACAGGCAATCGACGTCGCGCGGCGCGATCCAATTATGCCAGGTGACTGCAACGTGCGGCCGCAGCCGGTCCATCGCCTCGCACGTCAGCTTGGCCGTGGCCGTGCCTCGCGGCTGAGGATAGTCATAGCCGCCGCGGTACTCGTAACCCTGCGCGACGCCGTCCACGTTGGTCATCGGGTGCAGCACGAACCGGTATCGCCGACGCGCTTCGCTGGCGGTATCCGACAGAAGGTACGCGACGAGTCCCTCCATCGCATACGAGGAAAAGGTCTCGTAGGCGTGCTCCCGCGCGTGCCAGAAAATCGTTCTCTGGCCGTCGGCCGGCATATTCGGATCAGAGATAGTCAGCTCCCAATGCTCCCGACCGCCGTCGCTGACGCCGAGTCGCGTCTTCCTCAGATGGGGGTGATTGGGCAGTGCCTGGACGAAATGCACATAGTCGGCGTAGGTGTACCAGGGGCTGAGGCCCACCTTGGTCTCGCCGGGCGGTGCGGAGAAGCGCACGGTGCAAACCCAGCCTGCGACATGCCCGTTGATCTGCCTCCAGGGTTGTCCCGGTGGCTGTATAAATAGAAAGTCGCGCGTGGACATGCCGCCGAAGAGATTATCGTCTGCATTGGTCCGGCGGCCATCGTCGGAAAGGTCCAGGTGCAGCGTGACATCTTCAGATTTCACGCTCTCGTTGTGGCAAACCAGATCGACGCGCGAGACGGCGTGGGTCAGCGGGCTACGGCCCTCCTCCGCACAGGCGCGAATCCGGAACTCGCCCGGCCCAACGGCCTCAATCCGGCCCGGGTCACGCGGCGTCCCCCCGTCTGCTGGGGCAGCGAGGAGAATCCTCGGCGCGTTCGGCTCGGCGCCATCACCCGCGCCAGGTATTGTCAGGACCATCAGACACAACAAAAAACTGAGAATTGAGAATTGGGAATTGAGAATTCGACATTCTACATTCTTCATTCTAAATTCTCCTTCGCTGGCTCAGCGGGAAATCGTCCAGGTGCCGGCGGGACCTTCAAACCACGCCGCACCTGAATCTTCGTTGACACGCAGTTCGAGAATCTCTGCGGAGCCTTCGCGCTGCGCGTTCCAGCGGCCCGGCTCCAGATCGGTCACAAGCATACGCGCTGAGCGTTGCCCTGGTACGGCGAATCTCACCGGTTCGGCGGAGCGCTGGTTATTCTTGTGCAGAAGAACTACCCACGTTGCTTCGGGTCCCTCGATGACGCAGCCTACGCGCTCGCCTGCATCCAGGCGTCCCACGGGCCAGCGGCCCAACGATTGGCGGTCGGTCACTTGCATGACGTTAAGGAACAAGTCCTCAGCGGCAGCAATTCTTGGCGATAACTCGATGCGCCACGCGCCGGGCTCCATGGAGCTTCGTTCCAGGCGCTGCGAATCGACGTCGTTGGCGTAGTTTTGGCCGAACACCCAGAATTCCTTGCCCGGGCCGCCGACTTTGGCCAAGTCCGCATTGGCGGCGGATGGCAGCAGTACGTCCAGCGTGAGCCGGCCGCTACTATCGTGCTGAGCACAGTCCACCACCGCCGAAGTGGATTCCACGCGAGGCTCTTCGAGCGTGTGGAGCAACCAGTATTTGCGGAAGGATGGGTCCGCGCTCACCACCCGGTCGAAGACGACCATCGCCGCTGGCACATGGGGATTGCGCAGATTCAGAAAAACGAAGGACCGCTTCACCTCTCGGACCTTCTTGCTGTAGGCATCGGTGATGTCACCCTGCAATAACGTGAAGTCGGGCGTTTGCGGGTCGGGACCAAAGCCGTGCGCCAGGACCTTTCCCGTGCGATATCCGTTCTGCGGCGCAAGCAGCACGCTTAGGTCGCGCGCCTCGGACCGGCCGTTGGGCAGGCGCTGGCCGCCCTCGTTGCCATAGCCGCGTCGGCCGAACTCTTCGCTCGGGTCGTAAACCAGCAGGCTGTTGTGCGCGATGGTCCGCCAATAGTAGTTCATGCAATGCGGGCTGCCGTACGCGCCGGAGGAGCCGGAATAAAGGCCGGTATCGACGGCCAGGGCTCCTTTATAGTATACCTGGAAGGCGCCCGCGTCGAGGTGCTGATGGTTCACGAAATTGTATTCGTTGATCTTCATCTCGGCGATCACGGCATCCTGGCCCCAGCCGGTGCGCGCCACCATCCAGCCGAAGGGCGGACCGAAGTATCGCGAGAAGGGCAGCGTGGCGACGGATCCCCGCTGAAGCGACGTGTCCCGCCAAAGAAACTCAAAGATCGTCTCGTTTCCGCCGCTGCCGCCCTGACGTTCATACTGGTCGAGCAGGACGCCGTCGCCGTAATAGCTCGCGGTCAGCACCGTCCCGATGTATTGTCCCCAGGGCCGGCCCCGCGGTGCGCTATGGGCGAAGGTGTCGCCGGCCCGCAGCCGCTGGCCGTCCGGCCGTGTGGTGTAAATCCACAAATAGGGAACGAAATGCTGCTCGGGGTTATACACATTGCCCGCGCCCAGCCGGTCGAAAATCCACAAGGGGTACGTGTCCCAACTGTAGCGATGCGCCCCATACGAATCCCCCTGGTGGTAGGCGTGCCCTGGGTAGAACCAATTGCGGGCAGGCAGATGCTCCTGGAAGAAGCGTCCGGCCGCCAGGCGATACATTTCAGGGAACTCGTCGTAAATAGCGATCCCGGCCGAGAGCATGTCCCGCATAATCATCGCTTCGGAGGAATGACCCGTGACCGAGCCCTGGCGCGCGGGCGGATAGCCGCACTCCTGCGTCTTGGCCAAACGCACCAGCTCCCGGATGAACGCCTCTTTCTCGGCGGCAGTCAACAGGGCGTAGCACCAGTCATAGACGATCGCGCCGGTCACCATCATCCGGCCCGTCTCGCGGCAGGCGTCCTGCCGGTCCGCCAGCTCGCACTTCTGCAGCAACGGCAGCGCCGCCTCAATGGTGGCACGCCCCAGGGCGGCGTCGTGCGTCACCAGATACTGAATGGCGTCCCACTCAACCCTGGATTGCGGCGACCTTTTCGCCTGCGATTGGAGCTGTTCGACAATTGTCTGAAGCACCGGGTCCTTCAGCCGTTGCCCCCATTGTGCCGCGTGCTCGGCCCGAAGATACAGCCGCGGATGCTCGGGCGGCACAGCGGGAATCCTCGGCCCCTCGGAGGCGGCGGCAGAACCGATAATACAAAGTACAGAAAACACAAGTGCATTGGTCCACAGAATCGTAGTCTTCATGCCTGTTTCTCCTTCTTGCTTGAGCCTAATGAGCCTGCGATCTCTTCGGCTGCATTGTAACAGAGACGTTCGCGCGTGGAAACAGTGGGCGAAAAATTGCTCGCCTCTTGTCCAAGGGAGAGCAACAGTGTATTCTATGAACAAAAACTCACCTGGAGCCGGCGATGAGGCAGATAAGCTATTTGCAGTGGGCCATTGAAAACACGAGAACCGCCTGGTGGCATGATTCGGCGGAGCCGAGCGAGCTTGAGCGAGGCCTCGAACGAGGCGCCGTCGGCGTCACGACCAATCCTTTTCTCTGTCATCTTGCCGTGTCCAAGAATAAAGACAAGTGGACCAAAGAGATCGCCGACGCGCTCCGCGAGCAGCCGGAGCCTGAGACAAAAGCCGAACGGCTGATGAGCGTGGCAATAAAACACGTGGCCCGCAGGCTCGAACCGATCTTCGAGGCCACCGCCGGTAAGATGGGTTATGTCTGTGCGCAGGTCAATCCCGCCCGCGCCGCAGAACGCGAGTATATGCTTTCCGCAGCCAGACGTTTCCACGCCTGGGCGCCGAACATCGCCGTTAAGCTGCCCGCTACGGCGGCGGGGCTGGACGTGCTGGAGGATTGCACAGCCGAAGGCATCACGGCGACCCTGACCATCAGCTATACCGTGCCGCAGGTCATTGCGATTGCAGAGAGGCACCGCCAGGGGATCCGGCGGGCCAAACAGGCGGGCCGGGAGCCGGGCAGGTGCTTTGCCGTGATTATGATCGGCCGCCTGGATGATTATTTGCGAGACGTTGCGCACGATCACAAGGCGAACGTGAGCGAATCGGACATTCGCCAAGCGGGTCTGGCCGTCTCCAAGCGGGCTTGGTCAATCTATACCGAGCGCCGCTACGAGGCCGCATTGATTGTTGCCGCGATGAGGGGGACATACCACATGACCGAATTAGCCGGCGCCGAGGTTATCATGTCGATCTCGCCGCCATACCAGGAGATGCTGGTCTCGGATAACTTGCCCCGTGAGGAGCGAATCAACCAGCCGATACCTGCAGAAGTAATCGAGAGACTGTCCGCGCTGCCCGATTTCGTTCAGGCGTATGAGCCGAACGGGATGTTGCCCGAGGCATTCATCGCCTACGGCGTAACGCAAAGGACACTTTGCCAATTCTACGAAGCCGGCTGGAAGCTGCTGGAGAATTTTCGCTGAAGAAAGGTTTTGCCATGAAAAAAATCGGTTTTATAGGACTGGGCATCATGGGCAAACCCATGGCCATGAACCTGCTCAAAGCCGGTTACGCATTGACGGTCTATGATATCGTGCCTGAGAGAGTCAAAGAACTGGTCGCCGCCGGCGCAAAGGCAGCCGCTTCGAGCAGAGACGTCGCCAAACAGAGCGAAATCGTGATAACGATGCTTCCCAATTCGCCCCACGTCAAAGAGGCGGTGCTCAGTTCAGGCGGCGTCCTCGAAGGCGCCAAATCGGGCATGATCCTGATCGACATGAGCTCCATCGCGCCGTTGGCAAGTAAAGAGATCGCCGAGAAGGTTGCGCAAAAGGGTGTGGCCATGCTCGATGCGCCCGTCAGCGGCGGCGAGCCGAAGGCCGTCGATGGTACACTGGCCATCATGGTTGGAGGACCGCAGGAGACGTTCGACCAGGTTAAAGACATCCTTGCCGTGATGGGGGCCTCGGTGACTCGCGTCGGCGAGATCGGCAGCGGCAACATAACAAAGCTGGCCAACCAGATTATCGTGGCGCTGAACATCGCGGCGATGTCGGAGGCGATGGTCCTGGCCGCCAAAGCGGGTGTCGATCCAGAGAAGGTCTTTGAGGCGATTCGCGGAGGATTGGCCGGCAGCGCAGTCCTGAACGCCAAGATGCCCATGGTGCTCAAAGGCAACTTCAAACCCGGATTCCGTATCGAGCTGCACATCAAGGACCTGGCCAACGCGCTGGATACGGCGCACGAAGTAGGAGTTCCCCTGTTGCTGTCGAGCAGCATAATGGAAGTGATGCAAGCCCTGAAAGCCGACGGCAAAGCAGCGGACGACCACAGCGGGATCATCCAGTTCTATGAGAAGCTGGCCAAGGTGCAGGTAAGACAAGTATGATTTATGATTTATGATTTTCTAATGAAGCTGGCACCGAGACGAAAGCCGCAATGACAAATCAAAAATCGAAAATCGAAAATCAGACAGTGCTGCCGATGGGCAAGATCGGCAACGTTCGGATTAGCCGGCTCATCTGCGGAGGGAATCTCATCATCGGCTCAGCACACGATCGCGACTTGATCTATATCCCGGCGCTGATGAGACACTACTTCACCGACCGCAAGATCATGGAGACCTGGCAGTTGTGCGAGGAAGTGGGCATCAACACTATGATAGGCCCCGTCAACAGCCCCTACGCCTTTGGCGAAGACCCCACCCTACGCGTCTTAAAACGCTACCGCGATGAACTGGGTGGGCAGATCCAATGGATCGCACAGACGTACCCCAAGACGTTTGACCTGACAGGCTCGATTCAAACCGCAATCGACAACGGCGCCGTGGGCGCCTTCATTCACGGAGGCATAGGCGACAACTGGGTACAGAACAACCGGGTGGACTTGTTGGCCAAGGCCATCGAGTTTACCCGCAAGAACGGCCTGATCGCCGGCTGCGCCTGCCATGACATCAAGGTCCCGATGGCAATGGAAAAGGCGGGTGTCAAGCTGGACTTCTACATGAAGACGCTCCACGACGACCACTACTGGTCCGCAACGCCGAAAGACCAGCGGTCCGGCTACAGCACCTCGCCCAACGATAATATGTGGTGCCTTCAGCCGGAAGAAACGATAGAGTTTATGAAGACCGTGAAGAAAGCGTGGATCAGCTTCAAGGTGCTGGCCGCCGGCGCGATTCCTCCGAGCGATGGGTTTAAATTCGCCTTCGAGAACGGCGCAGATTTCATCAACGTGGGGATGTTCGATTTTCAGATTCGCGAGGATGCGTTAATCGCCCGAGATGTGTTGGAGGACGTGTTCCGCAAGGGACGGACGCGACCTTGGATCGGATAATCGCCTCTACGCCAGAGCCGTCAGACAGGCCAGCAATGAGAACCAAAAGGGTACTCACAATCTCACGCTCCATCCATTGACAATGACTGTCAAAGATTGAGGTGCTCTCTCGCAAACAGGAGACACTTCTTGATATTCTCCTCCTCAAGCGCGACCAGCTCATCCTGCGGCAAGTGATCGACCTTTGGCAAACGCTCCGGCGTTGCGTTGGCGCGGACATATCGCAGAGTGCGGGCAAGATCGGAGCCGCGCACGTCCTCAAACGTGGCCCAATATTTCTCCGTCAGGCAAGGGACTTTGAGCGCATCCCGCGTGGCCATCTCCAGGCTGAACTGGATTTCGCGATTTGCCTTTCGCAGGACATCGACCATCTTCGGCAGATCGAGCAAGCCCCGGCCGAGCACAACGTCGGCAAGCAGAAAACCGTCGTCGTATTCGGCTACAGCCAAATCCTTCAGATGGACGGAGAACGCGCAAGGTGCGTACGCCTCGACGACCGCCATCGGGTCTTCAAGAAGCGCAATGCTATTATTCGTATCGACGCACACACCGATGTATTCGCTGCCGAGACGTTTGAGCATGTCCAGCATCTGGTCGATTCGCCAGTCTTTGTGGTTTTCGACGGCCAGCCTTACCCGGTGACGGCGCGCGACCGGTTCGGCCAATTGCAGGCAGTTGCGCGCACGCTCGGCAAACGCGCGGAACTGGCCGGCGTCGCTGAACTGCTCGTAGCGCCGTCCGCCAATGGCGAAGCGGACCACCTTGGCTCCTGAGTCTTTGGCCGTCCGGACCGCCGCGTCAAATCTTTCGACATCGGACTGATCTTTCGGCAGAGAAGCCGAGCCTTCGACGAACATCTGATAGCTTTGCGCCTTTTCGCGGAGCTTGCGCGTGTAAGGCTCATCTCGGATTCCCACGTTCATCTGGACGCCGCCGGCGCCGATTTCGTGACAATGCTCCAGCAAGGTCAGAGGGTCAGCAAGTCCGCCCTTCGCTTGCCCGGAGCGTTCCGCTCGCAGCCGGATATTGTAGGAATAGTCCGCGATGCCAAGCCGGCCCCTGGAGACCTTTTCGGCATTGGCTGCTGCCGCCGCAATATTGCCCAGCGACGCGCTCACAAGCCCCCCTGCCATTGAAAAAAGCATCTCTCGGCGATTCATAATCTGCAACATCCTGATGATCTCACACGCGTTCGGGAACCACAAACGGCTCACGGTAGTTCCGGCCCAAAAACATATTCGCCATGTCACTCGCCTGTCCCGTAAATCTCTCAGCTTCCCGGTCGAACTGGAGCCAGTGCCCCACAGTCAGAGGCTCCTTATCGAGGTCCACGCCATTAGCCTTGAGGTGCTCGACGCAGCGTTCAAACGCTTCGGCCAGGACGCTGTTGTCGGCGACGGCTTCGGCAATCTTCTCGACGCTTTCCTTTCGTCCCAGCCGGTAGGATATGTTCGCTATGTGGCAAAGCGTAGCTGAAACGTGGCCTTCGAGAACATCGGCCTTGAGGTCGCCGACCTTTCGGCTGCGCATCGCCTTGATGAAATTGGACTGGTGGCCCGGGCCGCCGTCGCCGGGGAACTGCTTGATCTTCTTGCCAGCCTTGTCGTAGGCCCAGCCGCCGCCCCTGCCCCCGACGAAAGAACCGCCCTCGCAATCGACCGCCATGCCAAAGCTGGTTCCGCGATAATGGTCCCGCGCGCGGAGGCCCGTTCTTCGCCGCAGGCCGCGCATTTCATACACGATGGGGACCGGCTTATAGTCAAAGAAAGTGATTTGCGTGTTGGGTGTTTCGCCGTCATCGTTCAGGGCCAGCCGGCCCCCGATGCTGATGGCCCTTTCGGCCACGTCCGGCTGACCGATCATCCAGCGGCTCTCGTCCACGTTGTGAGCGCCAAGATTGCCGACCTCCCCGGTGCCCACGTCCCAGAACCAGTGCCAGTCGTAGTGCAGGGTCTGCCGCATCAGCGGCGTCAGCGCAGCCGGTCCCTGGAAGAGGTCGTAGTCCAGGGTCGCGGGAATCGGCTGGGGACCGTTCACTTTGCCGATGCTCTCGCGCAGGCCGTAGCTGATGGCGTGAACAAGCTTGATAGGGCCGAGATTGCCTTCTTTGACATACGCGGCAGCCGCCTCCAGCCCCACGTCGGAGCGGTCCTGCGAGCCGGTTTGCACGATGCGCTCGTACTTGCGGGCCGCCTCGACCATCCGGCGACCTTCCCAGATGTTGTGGGAGAGGGGCTTTTCCGCGTACACGTCCTTGCCGGCCTGGCAAGCCCATACCGTCATCAGCGCGTGCCAGTGATCCGGAACGGAAAGCACCACGGCGTCGATATCTTTGGCCTCGAGCAGCTTGCGGAAATCCACGTATGTGGCCGCTTCCTCGTCGCGATCTTTCGCTTCTTTGGCCTCGAAATCCAGAAACTCCGTGTCCACGTCGCAGAGCGCGACGATGCGAACGCCGGGTTCTTTGCCGAACAGGAAGATGTGCTCCTTGCCCTTCTTGCGAAGACCTACGATGGCGATGCGAATATCGTCGTTTGCACCCAGGACCTTCGAGGACGCTGCGGCGATGACATTTTGCATTTTGAGCCTTGATTTTTGCATTTCTTCTTACCCTACCATCATGTGCGGCGGCGTGATGACCAGCTCCGGAACCACCGCACGCGGCGGCAATTTCGCAATCGCTATGACGCAGGCGGCGATATCCTCCGGCTGGAGCATCTGCGCGCGTTTCTCAGGCGGAGGCGGAGAGGGACGCTTATCAACAATCGGCGTATTCGTCTCGCCGGGATAGATATTCGTCACCTTGATACCATTTCCGCATTCTTCCAGGTTGACAAACGTCCCGAGGGCGGCGGCGGCAAACTTCGAAACACAATACGGCAGGCCCGCCAGAAGCATCGCTCGCTTGCCCGCCAGAGAGACGATGTTGACGATCAGCCCTGAAGCCTTCTGACGCATGACCGGCAGCGCCGAATAAATACAGTTGAACGTTCCGGTCGTATTGATTTCCATCACGCGGTCGAACTCGGCCGGGTCGATGTTGGACATCATCCGTTTGCCGATGTTGATGCCGGCGCTATTGACGAGGATGTCGATGGATCCGACTTCGTCGCCAAGCCATTGAAAAAGCTGCGAGACTTGCTCGCGGTCGGTGATATCGCAGGTCCGCCAGTGGAACGACGTGCCCTTCCCCGCCGTTTTCGCCGCAGCCTTCAGGGCCTCTTCGCTAATGTCCGAAAGCGCGACACGGGCGCCTTCGGCTGCAAAGGCCCTCGCGATCCCCAAACCGATGCCCCCCGCTCCGCCAACGACCAGGACTACTTTGCCGCTCAAACTCATATCAAATCCTTCCTTCTATTTCCGAACGATGCTGACCAACGACCAACCGGCTATAATAGCAAAACCCGCCAGCGAAAGCCACAGCATCCCATCCCACAGTCGGCCGGCACGCAGGTTCCGGTCGCTGCGCCGATATCGAAAGTACAAAGCAGCGGCACCCAGCATCGGCAGCATGATTGCCTGTGCCGTACCGCTGGCCAGCACCATCGCCGTCGGCTCGCGAACCAGTATGCAAATCCCCGCCACCCTGTGGGGGTGAACCGGCAACGCCTGGCATATCTGGCCGTCGGGTCATCCGGGACCGTGGGGCATAAGGTCCGCCTGCAACAGCACATGGGCATGGAGAATCTTCCCGGCCGCTGCGTTTGCCCTCGCCGACCAAACGCTGCAAACCGGCTCGTTCTTCGCCGGCCAACCGAACCACACGTTTTTTGCTCATGCCGATTCTCCTCTTCATGGTATCTCAAATGCCTTCTGTGTCAAAGGAGATCGGCAACACTTACTCACTCACAACATCAGATATGACGGGCCACTAACCTCAAATGAGGCTGCTGGGAATTCTGGGGCTACTATAGTTCATTCATTATTGGTGGGCGGGAATTGAGAGTGTCCGGCTGTTTCTTCGAGAAATGACCGGGGATCTGCGCTCTCACTGCTGCACCGCCGTCGCTCCGGCGGTGTCATTTGGCGATTTGCTTTCATCTGACTTCGGTTATTATCGGAGTCTTTGGGCAAGAACTTCAGTCCTTCAGGCATAGGGGATTCAGACGAAAAGCTGGATTCGAATGAACTCCGGCAAAGCAAAGATTTCGTGCTCTCAGCCACCCTGTAACCGACGGATTACAATCGGGCAAAAATGTAGTTGACAGGATGGGAGCCGTTGGCGCAAAATGCCCGTTTTGTTGAGACTGTAGTAGCTTCACAGAGTAAAACAGAACTTAAAGGCTTGGATTACAATGACTTATATACGGACGAAGTCAGACAATCGGAGCTTCTGGCTTTCCGTTGTGGCAAACTCGAACGTCAAATTTGGTTTTCCCATGATTCTGCCACAAATGACGATTGGCCACCGCGTAGTCTACTCTGTAACCTTGCTACAGTCTCGTTTTGTTTCGTTATTCTGTCGGCATTAAGATACAACAGGAGCTTTTTAGGGAAGCATTATATGTCGAACAAAATATGTATGGCTGTCATAGTGGCGATTTTTCTGGCGGCTGGCGTCCAAATTATCGCACAGACGAATCAATCTATCGCTCCGGAGGCAAGCAGGCTCTCCGACTCGGCGTCGGAAAGCTCTTTTGTGTGGTTTGCCCCGCTTACACAATACAGCATCGGCGAACGCGTCGCCGTGCTGATGGTTCTTGGCGTGGCAATCGCCGGGCTCTTATATGCTTTGATGCTCGTGCGGCAGGTGACTCGGGCCGATAAGGGCACGCCCCGAATGCAGGAGATAGCCGCGGCGGTGCGTGAAGGCGCCATAGCCTACCTGGGTGCACAATTTCAAAAAATCGGTCCACTGATCCTGCTGCTGACCGGCGTGCTGTATTTGACCAAATGGGGCGAGCCGGTCTTCGCCGCCGGCCGTGCGGGAGCTTTCCTGGTCGGCTCAATATTTTCATGGACGGTCGGATACGTAGGAATGCGTCTTGCGACAATTGGTAACCTGCGAGTGGCAACGGCCGCTCGAAAAAGCTACGGCCAAGCCATGCAATTGGGCTATCGAACGGGCACGGTCACGGGGATGCTGACAGACGGCCTGGGACTGTTGGGCGGAACAACGATTTTCCTGATATACGGCGAGCACGCCTATGAGGCCCTGCTGGGCTTCGGATTCGGCGGCACGCTGCTGGCCCTGTTCATGCGGGTCGGCGGCGGTATCTATACCAAAGCGGCGGATGTCGGCGCCGACCTTGTGGGCAAAATAGAAAAGGGCATTCCGGAGGATGACCCTCGAAACGCCGCCACTATCGCGGACAACGTCGGCGACAACGTCGGCGACTGTGCCGGTATGGCCGCCGATATCTTCGAGAGTTACGAAGTGACCATCGTGGCGGCAATGATCCTGGGCCTGGCCAGTTTCGGTCATAAGGGTGTCATCTTTCCTTTGCTGGTCCGCGGCATAGGGGTGCTGGGTTCCATCATCAGCACGTACTCGGTCAGAGCCGGGGCCGCCGACACGTCGGATACAGCGCTCAAGAGCGTGCATAGAGGCTTCTGGATTGGTTCGCTGATTTCTGTGGTTGGGTTTTCTGTGCTGGGGTTGATGTACCTGCACTTCGATACAGCCTATCTGGCGGTGTATCAGATGGCGTCTTCAGGATTCCCCAATGGTGATCCGGGACAACTGCCGCTCTGGGCCAACTTTGGAATATCCGGCCTGGATATGCGTCCGGTCTTCACCTGCCTGGTCGGTATATTATTGGCCATCGCACTGAACAAGACAACATCGTATTATACCCATACCTCCTTCCCGCCGGTCAAGTCGCTGGCTAAGGCCTGCCAAACGGGTCATGCCACGAATATCATCCAGGGCTTTGCCGTGGGGTATGAGAGCACCGTAGCGACGGTTATGCTGATAGCCGGGGCAATCGCGATGTCTGTGATGTGCTACTGGGGAATGCCGCCTGTTTTCATCGCGTACGGTGTGGCGATGACCGGCATTGGTATGCTGACGCTGACCGGTAACACGATTTCAATGGACGTTTTTGGACCGGTCGCCGACAACGCCAACGGCATCGGCGAGATGGGTTATGACCGGGAAGCGATGGAAAAGGAAGAGCCCGGTTCATACAAGCGCGCCCGGCAGGTGCTGGCGGACCTGGATGCCGTGGGAAATACCACCAAGGCCGAGACAAAAGGCATTGCTATCGGTTCAGCCGTGATTGCTGCCGTGTCGCTGTTTGCCAGTTTCATTGCCGTGATTGCCGTGGGCAGTGAAGATAAACTTAACATGATGCAGGAGCCGCAGTACCGGTTTTTTGCCGGTCAACTGACGGTGGCCAGCCCGTTGGTGCTGATTGGCTTCTTGATCGGTGGAGCCGTGCCTTTTCTGTTTAGCTCAATGCTGATTCGGGCAGTCGGTCGAGCCGCGTTCTACATTGTCAATGAGTGCCGCACTCAGTTCCTGGACAAGGCCATCTGGGCGGGCACCAAGAAACCTGACTACGGCCGAGTCGTGAACATTTGTACCCGCACGGCGCAGAAAGAACTCATCGGCCCGGGAGTGCTGGCTCTGCTGGCGCCGTTGTTTGTAGGTTTCCTTTTGGGACCGTACGCCCTGGGAGGCTTCCTGGCGGGTATGATCCTGGTGGGCCAATTGCTGGCCGTCTTTATGGCCACCGCCGGCGGAGCGTGGGACAACGCGAAAAAGATGATCGAAGACGGATTATACGGAGGTAAAGGCTCCGAGGCACATCACGCCGCCGTGACCGGTGATACCGTCGGCGACCCGTTGAAAGATACGGCAGGACCTGCTATCAACCCGCTCGTAAAGGTTATGAATATGGTGTCTCTGCTTGCACTCGGAACGGTTCTGATGTTCAACGTCGCCGGTATCAATCCCGACAGCCAGTCGCCAAACCCAGAAAACTGGGGCAGAAATTTGCCTACGAACTGGATAGTCGGTCTGATTGTTTCGGCAATAACATTGGTCTTGATTCTCTGGGCAGTGTGGCAAAGCAAGAGAGAAACCGAGGAGACGAACGAAATAGACGGCAAACCAACCGCTGAACATAGTGCGGGCAAATAAGAGATGAATTCGTTTGGGCCTGTTAGGAGACCATTATGAAACCCTACCTGTACTTGTCGTTGCTGCCGGAATCACTGATCGCGTCGATGTTACCGCCGGAACAATTTGGAACCTATATGGCTACCGGAACCGCCAAACAGCCGCACGGCCAAGCCATATTTCTGCAAATCCGGCGGGACTTTCAGAGCAAGGATTTTGATTTGGCGCAGGCCGATGCTCGCTGTGTTCCTTCTCCGGACGGCCGGCCGAAAAATTCCGTATATTTGGCCATTTACCGGGTGCTGGAGCGTATCCCGTTGGAGGCGATAGAAAGCTTGTGGCTGGTTACCGCTCATGGCCGGTGTCTCGAGCTCAAATCTGCCCAGCCGCCCAAAAAGTTTTCGGGAAAATTCCATCTCTACCGCGAAATCTGCCCCGTTCATCCGTTAATCGCCAGTTCTTTGGACCCGCTTGCGTTTACGGCATTCATCACCAGTCCCGCCCAGTCTATCTGTGTGCCCAAAATCCTCTTCGTGGAGCTGGGTTTGAACGGTTTGGTGGACGATGCACGTACCGGTTGCGCCGATAACCTGCCGTACAACAATATAAACCATCTCCGCAGTTGCTTAGCGGAACTGGATTCCAAACAAACCAAGACAGTGGACAGGGTAGCGCAGAAGGGGATTCTTTATCGCTGTGTCAAAAGTGGCAGTGGTTTCTTCCTGGGTGACCAGCAGAGGGTCATCTACTATCCTTATCCCGGCAGAGACGACTTGGAAGGCAGGTACAACGCCTGGTGGCGATGTGCAAACGATTCAGAGCTTTAGTATGCAGCCTGGAGCTTCTAAACCGCCGGGAGACTACTCTACGCGACGAAGGCTTTCACAAAAGGTGACGAGTGAATTGGTTAATTAGTGAATCGGCCTGGTTGACACGCCCTGACTCACTAATCTCCAATTCGCTAATTCACCAATTCGCGAACTTCCTGCTGCGGCCAAATCTCCCGATATGTATAATAGTGGTCGATCTTTGCTTGCCTCTTCATTCTACAACCTCTCAATGGCCCTGAGCACCTGTCTTAGCTGACAGGGCCTGGGTTGAGGATTCGGCGCTGGACCAGTCGCTTTCGCAGGCGGGGATGGGCGTCGAGCCGGCAGCCCGGAGGACATGGCCTCGGCAGTGGCTTTCTTTGCTCGGCCGACTCAGACTATATCACGGGCCAGACACTGAACGTGGACGGCGGATTTGAAGTGAACTGAGCCTTTATTCGAGCTGTTGCGAAAAACCAAGGAAGGAACGAAAGAAGATGAGCGATCGTGACTCTCGTCAGACAAGTTTTGACGAAGCGCGGGCCTTACTGCACCAGTTCAAGGGTGATTCGTATCTGGCCGGGCCGAGGGTTCTTGCCGACGTTGGCGAGCGGGTGGCCGCCGCCGGAAAGAGAGCAGCATTAGTGCGCGGCTTGTTCGCGGGCAGTGACGACTTTGTTGAGGTCATAAAAGGGTCACTATCCAAGTCCGGCGTCGAGCTTATCGCCGAGATCAGGGGAGCAAGACCGAATTGCCCGCGAGAGGACCTGTTTCGAATCACCGATGAGCTGAAAACCGCCGACCCGGACGTCGTAATCAGTTTCGGCGGGGGCAGCACGATCGATGCCGTCAAAGCGGCAGAGGTCCTTGCCGCGTTGGGGGGCCGAATTGATGATTATTTCGGCGTGGGTTTGGTCAGCGAAACCTTAAAGAACAGCGGCAGGTCGCTTTTGCCCCACGTGGCCATTCAAACCGCCGCGAGCTCCGCGGCGCATCTGACCAAGTACTCGAACGTCACAGACACCTCGACGGGACAAAAAAAGCTGATTGTCGATGAGGCCATCGTGCTGGCTCATCCAGTCTTTGACTATGAGGTGACATACAAGGCGCCCAAGTCCCTCACTATCGACGGGGCGCTGGACGGGCTTTCTCATGCCCTTGAGGTTCTGTACGGCGCCGCGGGCAAACCGTCTTATGCCAAAATCGAAGAAGTAGCCGGCGCCTGCATCTCGCTTGTTGTCAGACACCTGCTGCAAGCCGTCGGGAATCCGAATAACAAGCAGGCCCGCGATGCGCTGTGCCTGGCCACGGATTTGGGCGGATATGCCATCATGATTGGCGGGACGAATGGAGGACACCTGACAAGTTTCTCTCTTGTCGATATACTCACTCACGGCCGAGCCTGCGCCATCCTGAATCCGTACTATACGGTGTTCTTTGCCCCAGCCATTGAAACGCCGCTGCGGCTGGTCGCGGGAATTTACCGGCAGGCCGGACTTCTCAAGGCCGACGTGAAGAGCCTTCACGGCAGAGACCTGGGACTCGCCGTTGCAGAAGCCATGTTCGAGATGGCTCGCAGGACGGGCTTTCCCACGCGGCTTGCCGACGTCGAAGGGTTTAGTGACAGGCATATCGACCGCGCGCTGGCCGCTGCGAAGAATCCGCAGCTCAAAATGAAATTGCAGAATATGCCGGTGCCGCTGTCCGCCGAGATGGTGGACGAGTACATGCGGCCTGTCCTGGAAGCGGCGCGAGATGGACGTCTTGATGTCATTAGGAATGTTTCGTAGGAGTCTTGCGATATGAAGATACGACTGGCATACGGCAAGAAAGGCATGGAGGTCCGCCTGCCGGATGATTTGCACCCGGTAGTGGTGGAGCCTGAATATGTGCCGGCTCTTGCAGAGCAAGCTGAGTCCATCCGGGACGCATTGCGCCGGCCCATAGGCTCACGAGCTCTGAGGGAGGTGGTCCGTTCCGGCGACAAGGTAAGCGTGGTATTCAATGATATCACGCGCCCGACTCCTTACCCTGTCATTCTGCCGGCCCTGCTGGCTGAGCTCGACCACGTGCGGGACGACCGCATAGTTCTGCTGAATGCAACAGGGACACACCGACCTAACACCGAGCCGGAGCTGCGAAGGATGTTGGGCAATCAGATCTTGGACAGATTCCGAATCCTGCAAAATGACGCGATCGACCGCAGCACGCACACTCGCGTGGGAACTACCCGCGGCGGCAATGAGGTATGGCTTCACAAAGAGTACGTCGAATGCGACGTTCGGATTCTGACCGGATTTATAGAACCCCACTTTTTCGCCGGCTTTTCGGGCGGTGGCAAAGCCTGTATGCCGGGCCTTGCCCTCCTCGAAACCGTGCTGAGGAACCACAGCGTTGCCCATCTGGACGATCCGAAGGCAACCTGGGGCGTAACGTATGGCAATCCGCTCTGGGAAGAAATCCTCGAAGCCGCATCCATGGTGCCGCCGGCCTTCCTGCTGAACGTGACACTCAATCGAGACAAACAGATCACGGGCGTATTCGCAGGAGACCTTGAGCAAGCGCACAAGCAGGGCTGCGCGTTCGCGAAGAAAACCGCGATGGCCCCCGTAAGGCAGCCCTACGACATCGTCATTACCAGCAATTCGGGCTACCCGCTCGACCTGAATGTCTATCAATCCATCAAAGGAATAAGCGCAGCTTCCCAGATTGTCAAAAAAGGCGGCAGTATCATCATGGCCGCTGACTGCTGGGATGGAATACCCGATCACGGCCAATACGCTCGCCTGTTGCGCCATGCAAGCAGCCCGGAGCATCTGCTTGAGACCATTCGCGCGCCTGGTTTCTCGGTGCAAGACATGTGGCAAGTGCAAATTCAGGCCCTGATATCACAAAAGGCGGACGTTCATCTCTACAGCGAGAGCCTGCGCGACGAGCAGATAATCGCCGCTCTGCTCAAACCTTGCCACAACATCGGGGCCACCGTTCAAGAGCTGGTGCAGAAGCTTGGGCGGGTAGCGTCAATTTGCGTGCTGCCCGAAGGACCGCAGACCATCCCCTACATTTGCGAGAAGCCTGTTTGAGTACAGCACAGCAGAAAAACTTGCGCCTCTCTTCAGTGCTTCGGGCCATCTGCTAATTGCTTCATCACCATAGAGTCATCTTGACGGGGACTTACCTGCCGCGCCACCTTCGCCACTGTCGTTGCGCGGGCACACACACGCCGATCCCCAGTACCCCGGCCAACATAGCAACGGTCCGCGACCGGCTGAGCTCGGCAGCAGCCGCGACCACCACCTCGTGCCGCAAAGCGAGCAGGTACCGAATTACAGATTCTGCGTCCGCTGTGGACAACCCCGCTATCTCTGCCATTCCGGTCTCGAACGCCACCAAAGCGTCATCGGTGGGGAAGGCCTTCATGTCGTTCGCCGTGGGCAGGCTGTGACAGACGCCGCATGCGCCCTCAAAGATCACCTTGCCCTGCGATAGAACCGACGCAGGAGTGTTGGGATCAAACGTAATCGTCTCAGGAGCAGGCTCCTTCGGCAACGTCTGTGAATACGCCCCGAGGTCCGCCACATCCAAGGTCGTGCCGCCCCCCGCAACGGAGCTTGGCATCGCCCTACCGGGCTGACCGAAGCGGACCTTGTGCTGGAATTCCCATGGGTTCTCATTCGACAGCAACCCGATGTAATCGCCAAAATCGGGGTACCCCGGCGGCGGGGTCAGTCCAAGCGGACCGTGGCATGTTGCGCACCCTATGTTGGCGCCGATCCCAGAATCGTAAAGCGTCTGTCCCGTCGCCACGTCCCCCACGAACATCCTGTCGGCGCCGATGATGCTGTTCGTGTCGATCAGCCCTTCGGTGACGAATGCGGCCAGATCCCAGATGTCCTCATCACTGAGGCCAGCGGTTCCGTACCCGTGGTTTGTCTTGATCAAGTCGAACACCTCCTGTGCCGTCTTGGTGGTGCCGAAGATCCCCGCGATGCCGGTCCGATGGCTTCCGCTGGCATAGGCGCCATCGACGCCCTTGTAATCCCAGCCGTGGCATTCCTTGCATCTCCAAGTGTCCGCCCCGGTGCGCGTGTTGCGAGTGGTATCGGGACGCGAGGCCCACAACGGGTGATTCGTGGTAGGTGCGGCAGCCCCGGTCACTGCCCACCACGTGTCATACATCGCCCCGCCACGAACTACAGGCGGATCTTTTATTGGCGCCTGCGGCAGCGTCTGCGAATACGCGCCGAGGTCCGCCACATCCAGGATCGTGCCGCCACCAGCGACGGAGCGTGGCATCGCCGCGCCGGGCTGACCGAACCGAACCTTGTGCTGGAATTCCCATGGGTTCTCGTTCGACAGCAACCCGATGTAAGCATCAAATTTAGGATGCCCCGGCGGCGGGGTCAGCCCAAGCTGGCCGTGGCATGCCGCGCACGCTACGTTCGTACCAATCCCAGAATCGTAAAGCGTCTGTCCGATCGCCACGTTCCCTAAGAACACTCCGTTGGCGTCTATGATACTGCCCGTATTGATCAGCCCTTCGAGAACGAACGTGACCAGATCCCAGATGTCCTCGTCACTGAGACCGGCAGTTCCATACCCGTGGTTGGTCTTGATCAACTCGAAGACCTCCGGGGCCGTCTTAGTGGTGTAAAGGATTCCCGCGATGCCGGTTCGGTGGCTTCCGCCGGCATAGGCACCATTGACGCCTTTGTAATCCCAGCCGTGACATTCCTTGCATCGCCAGGTGTCCGGGCCCGTGCGAGTATTACGGGTTGTGTCCGGCCGCGAAGCCCACAATGGATGATCAGTCGTGGGTGCGGCAGCGCCGGTCACTGCCCACCAGTTGTCGTACATCGCCCCGCCACGGACCACGGCCGCATCTTCATGCGCCAAAGCCGTGTTCAGCAGGGGCAACAGAAACACTGCTAACATCAGACACATTCGCTTGTTCATCTTACTTTTCCTCCCAAAGCTAACGTACCCACGACCGGAATCCGAAAGGGCGTGCTCTGCGGCCGAAATCAGATTATGCGCCCTTGCTCTGACTCCAACATAACGAATTAGAATTCTATGTAAATCGGGGCAAACCTCTTTTTGTTGTAGGGCTTGTCACTACACATATTGGTCGCCAATTTGCTGAACGTCTTCTTCGGCGTAAAGAAAAGGCCGGCAGCGTCCACCATAAAGCTGCCGGCCCTTGTAGATAATCCGTCGAGAGCGATTCTACAACCGGACCTGTTGCCTGCGTCCGCTCAGTGTCCTTCCGGGTCCCTTGGGTAAGGAGGCTTATACGGATCGGAGATATTGTGCATCTGGTCGGGCGAGAAGGCTGTGTGTTCGCCGTGGCATATAATGCACGTCTCGACCTCATCGCCGCCGTAGGGATCGTCCGGGGTCAAATCAAACGTCATCAGCGCGCCGTGGAAGATCGCGGCATCGCTGTCGTGGCACGCAAGACAGGCCACCCGGGATGGTTCCTGCGTCCACACAGGGTTATCCGCATGGCATTTCGTGCAGTTCCTGACGTCCTGCGGGAAGATGATCCCCCCGAAGAGCTCGGCGTCTGCCTCTCCGTGAACCTCTTGCGGCTTGTTCAGATAGTGGCCAAAGTGGACGCCATGAATCCTCCGGGAAAGCGGTGCAGCGCCGAATCCCCAGTTGGAATCGTTCCACCCCGTTTTGCCGGACAACTGGTTCTGATAGTCGTGACAACTCTTGCAGAGGTCGGGATTGAAGGGGTACGAACCGTGCATCCTGGTATCGTCGTGGCAATCGGTGCAGTTGGTGCATATCTTCGGCTCCTCGGTCCCCGTGCCCACCTGGAAGTTAAGGACCCCCACGCTGGCCGGGTTATCGACAAACCTGGCTTGGACGAAAACCGTATAGGTGCCCGCCTCCAAGCCGGCGGCGTCGCCAAGCTGGTACGTGATGCCCGTGGCCGAACGCACAATACGGACATCCTCCTTGGCCGGGTCGGTGCGCACCCGCAAGTCGTTATAAATATAAGAGCTTGACCCTGAGAGTGCGATCTCGGCGGCGGAGGTCAGCGCCGGCTCTGTATGCTCACGCGGCCCCGAGACCTGCAGACGCACGCGATTCCAGGCCGCCTCGGCAATGGTGGCCGGATCGACGGCCACGCCGGTGGCGGCATCCTTGATCGTTATGCTGATCTGTGGCATCTCTCCATCCACATAATGAGTCCCGTTCGCCGGCGGAGTCATGCCAAGCTCCACGGCAAACTCGGTGCTCCGGTCGATCTTGTGGGCTTCGGCGATGGGTTTGGCTCCGCCCTTATCCGCCGGGTGACAGAAAGCACATCCGGCGTCAGCGGACTGTGAGCCGCCCTCGTGCATCTCCGCCGTTTCTGGCTTGCTGGCCGGCGAGCCAAACCAGATATTGTCATGGCAGGCGCCGCAGGCAAGGCGTGAAGGTGTCGTCTTCCAGCGATCATCCACGTGGCAGTAGGTGCAGTTCTTGATGTCCGCGGGAAATTCAACATCGACATAGTCCCTGAAAAGACCCGTAACCGGATCGATGTTACGCGGGTTCTTTAAATCCGCTCCCTTATGAACCCCGTGGACGCGATGTACAATGGGATCGGGAACGCGTACGCTCGAATCGGCGGGATCGCGGTAGGCCGCATAGCCTTCCGTGTTGTGACAGCTCTTGCACGTTCTGACCGGCCACGACTCAAGCGATGGGCTTCCGACGGAACCCGGCGAAGAAGGGTCCACATGGTGAAAATAGAACTGCCCATTGTCAGCCCCTAAATGACATTGGGCACACTTGTCCTTATCAACTATCTGCGTTTCCACAGTGGCGGTTCCGATCTGGAAATCAACCAGTAACATCTGTTGATCAAGTGGATCGGCACTTGAGACAACCCGTAAGCTCGCGGTGTACGTTCCAGGTTCCTCGTCGGAAACGGCCTGCAGATCATACGTAAGGACCTCGCCGTTGACATTCACGTTGGGATTTGTCAGGAGGTCAATGTAATGATGGGGCCTCGCAGCGCGGTCTGCAGAAGCATTGAGCAGCTTCACCGCTGTTACAGTCTTATTCGTTTCTTGAGGACCATACAGGTAAAGGTTAAGTGATGAAAAACCATCCTTGCTTGTCCCAGGAGGCAGAGTGACACTCACTGCCGGTTTCTCCCCGGCGACAAAGTGAGATCCATTGGCCGGCGCCGATACATTCAGTGTCACTGATCCCTCCTCGGCCGCCTGCCCAACCGGCCCGACGGTCAATATCACCAAAACCGCCCCAAAAAGCAGCATCAAAAGTCTTATCCTCTGTGTGGAAATAACCAAAGCAGTTCGCACCATCCGCTCACTGTAGGGCTGATTTCTCAACATGCTTCCGACCTCCAAAAAAGTCATTCCGGGGCTCTTTGATTGGCTCCTTCAGATTTTTAATAATAGCAGAAGGGCCGGACCTCCAAAATCGGGGAGTCGCTGATTCTACTGTAGGGCGAATCACTACGATTGCAGATATGAGGGCCGTGCCGCCTGGGCAAGAGCCGTGGATTTGAGAAGGATATCCATCCCATCCATGAAGAGGGTGCTTGATAGGCCGGACTACAGGTGTTCTTTGTCATCCTGGGTGTTCGACCACTGGAAGGCGCACCGCAGCAGCTCCGAGCCGCTGCTCAAATTCAGCTTTTCCTTGATGCGGGAACGATACGTCTCCACCGTCTTTACGCTCAGGCACAGACGCTCGGCGATCTGTCGCGTTCCTTGGCCTTGGCCGAGCAGGCTGAAAACCTCCAGCTCGCGGTCCGTCAGACGCTTTATCGGTGAGACGCCGCCCTCCAAAGTGCGGTCGCCCACAAAGTTGTACAGCAGCTTTTCCTTCATGGGATCACTCAGGTACAATTGCCCGCCCAGCACGTTGCGCAGCGCCACGATGACTTTCTTCGTGGCTTCGTGTTTGGTGATATACCCCCGGGCCCCCGCTCGCAGCGCACGCTCGGCATATAACGACTCCTGGTGCATGGACAGGGCCAGAACGGGCAGGCCCGGAAACTGGATCTTGATCTCCTTGATCAGCTCCAAGCCGCTCGCTCCTTCGAGCGAGATGTCCACCGTCACCACATCCGGCGCCACATCCCGGATCGCCTTGAGCGTCTGCGGGATATCCTCCGTGCAGCCGCATACCACAAGGTCCTCTTCCTTATTGATCAGGTCCGCAAGACCTTCCCGGACAATCGGATGATCATCGACGACCAGGACCTTCTTCTTGTCCCGGCTCAGCCTGTTTTGCCGTTCCACACTATCCATATCGTCGACCTCCAAAGGATCTTGCATTTGCAGAGCTCATTCATGCACTGGCCTTGTTCGAGACCACACAAGTTACACTCGTTCCTCCATCGGCACCTTTGCGAATATCCAGCGAACCTTCGATCATTTCCGCCCGATAGCGCATAATACTCAAGCCCATTCCCTTGCCGGCGACCTGGCCCGCCGGAAAGGCCAGGCCGTCATTGTCCACCTGCAACGTCAAAGCCTCCTCGTTGCCGGCCAAGGCTATCGTTATCGTCCGGGCCTTGCCGTGTTTGATCGCGTTGGTGATCGCCTCCTGGGCAATGCGATACAGATTCGTCGCCGCCGTCACGCCGGGGGTACAGACGGGCTTTTCACACACGAACGTGCACGAGACGTTGAAGAGCTGTTCCGTATCAGCCGCCAGCTCCTGCAACGCAAACGCCAAACCGCTTCGCTCCAGGTCGATGGGCTGAAGGCCCTTGACAAGCGCGTGCGTCTGTTTGGCGGCATGATGGATCCGTCTGTTGACCTTCTCGGCATAGGACGCCTCCTCAGACAGCGACTTTTCGGACAGCTTCTGCCCGAGCGCTTCGACCATAAACGCAATCCCGGTAAGCTGCTGGCCGATCCCGTCGTGCAGCTCCCGCCCCGTTCGCTGCCGCTCCCGCTCGACCACGCTCAACAATTCTCTCTCCAAACCCCGCCGCCGTGAGATCTCCTCCAGCAATTGCCTGTTCACCTTCGTCAGCTCCGTCGTCCGCGCCTCAACCAGCTCCTCCAGGTGCTCCCGGTGCCTCCGCAAATCCTCTTCCATCTTCTTGCGCTCGGTGATGTCACGAAATATCTCCAGTTTCGAGATGCTCCCGTCCGGATTGTGTATGGGGGTACAGAGCAAGTCGTACGTCTTGTTGTTCGCCGGGCAATGCCACTCCCAGCGGACGGTAACGCCTTTGAAAACGTCCTGGCTCTTGCACCAGGGGCATTCGTCCGCCCGATCACAAAAGTACTCATAGCACTTGCGCCCGTTGGTAGGGCCAAATTCCTTCGTGAGCGCGGGATTTATGTACTCGATCTCATATCCATTGCTGGCGATATATACGCCGTCCTCCATCGAATCCAGGATGTTGGTCAGCTTGTCCTTTTCAAACTGCAGCGCCTCCTCGGCTCTTTTGCGATCCGTGATATCCAGACAATATTCAATCATCTGGGCAACGTCGCCCTTGCTGTCAAGAATCGGAAAACCATGCACTTCAACATTTCGGGCATTACCGTCTTTGTCATAGTGGATGTGCTCGACTTTCGCCGGTTTTTTTGTCTTTTTCACGATCTCAAGCGGACACGGATGAGTCTCCATCCCGCAGGGCCTGTCCGTTCTGTGGGTCAGGGCGAAACACGTGGCCGTCCCCGTAATACGGCCAAGGCGAGCCGCGGAGTTCGCCATCTTGATTGTATAATCGTTGGCATCGATGACATAGAACGGATGCGTTAGAGATTCCAGAACAGTCTCCAGAAATTGGCCCTGTTGTAGAACGTCCGGCGCCCTTGACTTGTGCGATTCAGTCGTTTTCGCAGGTTTGCTCTTATCTTTCTTCACGACACGAAATACCTCGGGCCAACAGGCCTGCAAGAAAACGGCATGAGGCGGCTGCACGTTCTCGCCCAGCCACCGGATCTGCTGCGTCACCTATCGGCGATCTTGATTGTCTAAGATGCAATCACCGCCGTCAAGCCAAAACATCGTTCGGCCGCCATACGCACGATAGAGTTCATCCGCCCCGTGGCGAGCGATTCCCGGTTGTGTTGAGACTCCGGCCGACGTATAATACTGGCCGCTGAGCTTAAAGTTCGTTCTGAAAGACCAAAGACATGGCAATCAGGTATTCACTCAAGCCAGGCCTCGCTTATATCACGGCCGTTTTCTTCTGCCTGCTGACGCCAACGGCATCGACCGCCCGCGTGACTTGTATCCGGCTGACCAGCGACCACATCGCCGATACTACAGACCTCAGACGCTTCCGGCAGTTTGCCCAATGGAGGGACAAGACCGGCAACGACCTGGCGCTGGCCGTCTGGAAGTACCTCAGCGACTACGAAACGGGTCTGTATCATTTTAGTGAAATCCTCGAAGGACCCGACCCTTTCGATGAATACGCAACGGTGCGTGATCCGCTGAAAATACTGAACACGTACAACATGGCCTACTGCGGGATCTTCGGCCCGGTCCTGGACGGTATATTCCAGGGCGTCGGCTTCAGCGGGGGTCGCTCGTTCGGTCTGGAGGCGTGGAATCACTGCGCGACCGAGGTCTGGTACGACGACGGCTGGCATTATCTCGACGTCGATGTCCGCGGGGTGCTGTTGCGGCCCGACGGCGTTGTAGCCAGCCTCGGCGAGGCCCAGACCAATCGCAGTCTTTGGGTCGAGCCAGCTCGCACCGTTACGCCGTTCTTCCCGAAAGACCCGGACAAGGCGAAGCTCTTCGACATCTACAAGGACAGCCGCGTCAATTACAACTATCGCTGGTTCGAGGCCGGTCACACCATGGATTTCTATCTGCGAAGCGGTGAGTCGCTCACTCGTTTCTGGACGCCTCAGGATGACCGATGGAACCACCTGCCGCGCTACGCCACAACAAAATGGATCAGGGACCTGATCGAACAGGAGCCCCGGGGCCCCAAGCCAAACCACCGCGAGTTCACTCGGTGGAATCACGGCAACGGGTTCTTCGAGTACCGGCCCATACTGACGAAAGCGTCCACGGATTTTGAGGACGGCTGTTACAAAGCCACGAACGCCCAGCCGGGAGAAAACGGCCTGGAAGTCATCCAGAACGGCCAGGCCGAAGTCACATTCGAGGTTTTCACGCCGTGCATCATCGTTCCGAAGGTCAACGATCTCGATGATCCAAACGACGACAAGGAAGCTTCCGTCGTGGTTCTGAAAGGTCCGGGGCCGGTTGAGGCGTTGATATCTCTGGACCACGGCTTGTCGTGGCGCCCCACCGGAGAGAGCAAACCTGGCCATGCAACAGACATCGATTTTACGCCCTTGGTCAAGAACACGTATGGCTACCTCCTGAAGCTCAGAACATCAGGCAAGGCAGGTTCGACCATCATCGATTCTCTGCATATCAGAACCTGGGTCCAGGTGGCGCCGACCAGTCTCCCGGCTCTGAAGAAGGGCCAGACCACGTTTCGATATGATACAGGTGATCGCTATGGCCGGCAGACCATTCCCATGCTTGTCGTGCCCAACACCGCCGACCCGGAAGACTTGAAGAAATACGTGCTGCAGATGCCGGGCGATTATGACCCCAGCCGTAACACGTGCCGCATACGAGGCGAGCTCATCCTGCGCCTGACCGCCCCGCCGGGAACAAAGATATCGTGGTTTACTGTCGGAGGCACCTTTCGCACCGACCAGGGCGAGTTGGCGAAGAACACGGACAACCGCATAGCTTATGCAACCGACCAGCCGGACCACTTCAGGCAAATCCATAAATCAGATGTGCCCACGTGGGTCAACCACTGGCGGTACAACTGGGACCAAGACGTCGTCTTGTCCAATCCGGCTGAAACCGTTTATGTCAAATACACCGCTCACACGGGCCTTAATACTATCCGTGCGTGCCTGCACTTACTTCCCAACCGCACACCCGAAAGTAACGTGAAAATCGTGCACGAATATCGCCTCGGCGGCCAGTTGAAAACGACGGAGAAACGGCTGGCCGGCCCCGCTGCTTACACGGTGGACTGTCCCGCCGAACCTGAGAATGTATCTGTCAAAATCGAAGTACCTCATGGAGAACAAAGGAATGGGGACAATCGAACAAGGCGTTAAACAGGCGATCGAGAATTGCCTGAGAGTCAAGGCGGGAGAGAGGTCCGTCGTTATCACGGACAGACAGACGCTCGAAATCGGCTCGGCCCTCAATAGCGCGATAAAGACAATCGGCAGCGAAACCCAATTCTTCGTGATGGAGGATTTCGGCGAAAGGCCCATTGATTTCCCGCAAGTTATCGAAGATGCCCTCAGCGTCGCAGATGTGAGCATCTACGCCGCCCAGGGCGCCAAAGGAGAGCTCCAAACCTTTCGCAAGCCGATGCTCAAGGCCATCGAAGCCAACCGCAAGCTCAGACACGCCCACATGATCGGAATCACAGCTCAGATTATGAAGGATGGGATGTGCAGCGATTACAAAGAGATTCAGCGGGTCAGCAGACTGGTTTACCAGGAAGTCCGTAACGCCCACACCATAAGGGTCGTGACCCAAAAGGGATGCGACTTCGCGGCGGAATTTAGCCCGGAATTGAAATGGATCATCAGCGACGGCGATATCACCCCCGGGTTCTGGAAGAACCTTCCCGATGGTGAGGTCTTCACCGCCCCGGCCAATGCCAATGGCACCATCGTCATTGACGGCTGCCTTGGCGATTTCTTCACCGAGAAATACGGCTCCGTCGAGCGCACTCCCGTCACAATCGAAGTTGCGGAGGGCAGGGCTGCAAGAACGAGCTTCCGGTGCGACAATGAGGACCTCCGCCGAGAGCTTGCAACGTATATCTTCGAGAACGACCAAAACAGCAACAGGATGGGTGAATTTGCCATCGGCACTAATATCGGTCTGACTAAATTGATCTACAACCTGCTCCAGGACGAGAAATTCCCGGGCGTTCACGTCGCGTTCGGAAGCCCCTTCCCCGCCAAGACCCGCGCTACCTGGGACAGCAAGGCCCACGTGGACGGCGTCATCAAGAACCCGTCCATCTACGTTGACGGCGAAATACTTATGAACAACGGCAAATTCTGCTTTGGCGAATTGACTTAAACTCCAGGAGGCGAACATGGATTCAAACAAACATGAAACAGTGGGGATGGGACGCAGAGAATTTCTTTCGCAACTTTCCGTGGCCGTGACGGGTTCGACGCTGGCCCTCTCGACGGCCCAAGGGCAGGGAGCATCGGCGCAAGAATCCTCTTCGCCCGCGCCGGCGCTGCCCACGATACGTCTCGGCGAACACCGCATCACACGGTTGATCGTCGGCTCGAATCCCATCAGCGGTTACTCCTACATGGGGCCAATACTGGACCGGCACATGAAAGAGTATTTCACACCCGAACGAATCGTCGAATTCCTTTCGGTCTGCGAGCGTGAGGGCATCAGTACCCACCAATTCAGCCACCCGGAACAGATGGGCGAGGTCTTCCAAACGCTGCGGGACCGGGGATCGAAGATGAAGTTTATCTGCCTGCACTCCGGCGATACCGAGAAGACCCCCATCGAACAAGTGGTCAAGAGCACGCAGCCCATCGCCGTCGTCCATCACGGCGGGGTCACTGACAGGTTGTTTCGCGAGGGTAAGAGCAGCCAGGTGCGCGATTTCGTCAAACGCGTGCGCGACGCAGGAGTTCTGGCCGGCGTCTCAGCCCACAATCCCGATTGCATCAAGCGGATCGCCGACGAAGGCTGGCCGGTCGATTTTTTCATGACCTGCTTTTACTACCTTACCCGGTCGCCGGAGGAGCTCGCGAAAATGCCGCCGGTCGTCACAGTCGAGGTCAGCTACTCGTTCTTCGCCTCTGATCCGCTGGCCATGACCGAAGTCGTCCGGCAGGTCGATCAGCCCTGCCTGGGCTTCAAAATCTTAGCGGCGGGCCGGATGTGCAGCCGTGAGCAGAAAGTCGAAGCGGCGTTCAAGTTCGCCTTCGAGCATCTCAAGCCTACCGACGGCGTCATTGTTGGCATGTATCCGCGATATCAGGACCAAATCCGCCAGAATGCCGGCTATGCGCGGAAGTTCGCAGCGACTCGGGATACGTGACGTGAGCGCCCATCAAGGCGCCTGCGTTAAACGGTTCTTCGCAAACCATTGCAGAAGCAGTTGCATCCGCTTAGTCGGTTCCTGCGCGGGATTGCGATCGTTCCGGTTTGGGCCGTGCTCGACGCTCCAGCCGTCCCACTCACGAAACGCATGATACGACCAGTCCCAGCCGTACTCCTCGAACAAATTGATAACATCGTGCAGATAATTATAGCCGCTGTCACCCGGAGCCCAGCGAATCACGCTGAATTCGCCCACGTAGATCTGCACGTTGAAGACCTCCTGGAATTCGATGGCCGGCAACATTTCCTCTCTAAGCCTTTCCTTGTCCCAAAACTCCCCACCAATCCGGCCCGGATACGCGATGCCTGTCTTGTTGTCGTACACGCCCTGATGCGTGAAACTGTGGGGCCGATACATGTGAAAGCTGTAGATAACACGGTCCAGGTCCAACGGCTCCAGCGTATCGAAACCATCGGGGCCTCCCCAGGGACTGGGCTCAAACACGACGGGCTTGCCCGGATCGACTGCGCGAATGGCCTTGGCGGCCTCCGTCGCCAGGTCCGCCCAGTTCAGCAGCCCGTCTGCAACCACGCCTTCGACAGCCTCATTGAGCAGATCATACGCGTATACGACCTGTCGTCCTTTGTAGCGTGCGGCGATCTTGTTCCAGACTTCGATCAGCTTGTCCTGGTAGCGCTTCTCCTGGAACATCCGGCAGACTCCCCCGCCGGCGCGCCCTCCCGGCGGCGTATGCAAATCGACCAGCACTTTGATTCCGTACTTCTGACACGCGGCGAGCGCTTTATCGCATTCATCCAACGCTCCCGCCAGCCAGCGGTCGTAGGCGTCCAGGTCTTTCGCCCATTCTTCGGCCTGCTTCATCGGCGTCCAGTTCAACTGCCACCGAATCTGGTTGGCGTTCCACTCGACGGCCAGATCCTCGATATCGTCCTGGCGAAACGACGGGCCATACATCACGCCGCGTAATCGCGGCAGGTCATGGCCGGTGAACCTTGTTTCGCTGCGGCGTGCTCTTCTCGCCGGCCGGCCTGCGGTCACCTGCAGGTTGTCGAACCATGCCGCGCCGCTGACATCCTCAAGCCCCACCACGAGCCATGCACGCTTGATGTCTCGTGGAAGACGCACGGTCTGAGCCATTAGCTGCCAGTCGAATGTCCCGGTGGCGATTTGTATTTGCGGATATTGCTTCGAGCCGGACGAGTTCTCAAGCACGAGCATGACCTTGATGCCGTTCCACGAATTCGGTGGGTCAGAAACGCGCTCGGCTTTCACCACGGCTTTCAGCGTGGCCATACGATCCGTGAGTTGCTCGGCGTCGATTGGAAACCGCCGGCTGAGCGAGCCGGCGCCGGCCTGTTCGATGAGCAGCGACCGGCCACCCTCGAAGCCAGCAACAAGTTTGCCTGCGTCACCCCCGGGAGCATCGCTGCGGTCGAAGTCGCACTGAAATACCACCTTCTCGTCGGCGAAAGACAAACCCGACAAAACGGATAACAGAAGACATGTCAAAGCCGTTCTCATTTGACCCATTCTGCAATTCCTCGACTGTCCCAAATCCAGGCCGTTGTTGGCGCGGTATTTTACCAGCCGGAACATTTCAGGGCAACATCTCTCCGGACACCGGCGTGCACTTCGGCCAGCTACATCGATTTCCCAGTGTTGAGAAAGTCCCCACGATAAGTCGACTTATTGCAGGATGGTTGTTTCCGAAACTCCCGGCTTTTCGTATAGTACTCTTGTAGTGATGATTTCCGAGGTCCGTGCTTATTGTTCAACGGGTACAATGTCTAATTCCGCAGAGCTGCTTGTATCGTTCGAGACGTATTGCGCGGTACTTGCCAAGGAAGAATTCGAGCAGTCATTTGACGGCCGCGCTGATCGAGAAAGTACTCGCATTCAGAGCGAGGCCCTTTTCAGAGACTACCTGGCAAGATGCGCGGACTTGGCTCGCAGTGATCACATTCGAGCCAGATATGCCCCCAGCCTTGAGGAATTGGCGAAGAGCAGGGCAAGAGGAAGCTCGCCCGGGAAGGAGGAGTTGGAAGAGGCAAAAGCAGATGCAGCCATAATCGAATTCTACAGGCACGTGTTCGGTCCCCATGTCACTGTCGATTCATCTGCGGCCCGGGCATATCCGGATTGGCAAACGGCCCTCGTCAACGCGTTTGGAACGAACCAAAGGTATCTTCAGGCGATACAACCGGTCACCACGGCGCACAGGAGTTTGATGCGGAAGAAGGGAGGGCTGGATAGTTACGTAACCGTGGTTCTGAAGGTGACCGACGCTTACGAGCGGGCCAGGGAACGAATGTTCGAGGCCGGATCGCTGGTAGGCCGGTACCAGATAAGTTCTGAATTGTGGGAATCCCAAGAGGGCGAATACGAGTTCAGGAAAAGGGTCGACCTCAACAAATCTCTTGCCGACGTGAACCGAAAGACCGGCTTTGTCTGTATCGACAGGCGAGGAGACCTGGTTCACTCGTATCATCTTGCCTCGATCATGAAGAACTGGCGTGGAGAAACGATCACCTCCCCGGCGGCAGACCTGAGCCCCGTCCTGCTCGTGCCCCACACTTTCGAGCAACGCTTGGACGAACCTTCGCCCATCTGTTTTATCGATTTTGGAAAGCAGCAGAATTACAGATTGAAAATAGTCTTGCTCTCAAAAATTAACTAAGGAGTAGCGATATGAGAAAGTTCATTCATCTGTGGGTATTGTGCATCGTCCCGATGGCTGCTGTCTGCCTTGGCGAATCACCGCCTGGGGGATTTGTCCCGATCAAGGGAGGAACGTTTAATCGGGGGACAGGTGCAAATCAGAGAGGGGCGCTTCTGCGAGTGGAAGATTTCGAGATTCTGGACCACCCCGTGACAAACGCCGAATATGAAGCCTTTATCAAGGACACGGGTTATTCGCCTCCACTGCATTGGATCGGCGGCAAGATTCCAGAAGGCAAGAGCGAGCATCCGATCATTTGCGTCAACCGCATCGATGTCAACACCTATCTGGACTGGCTTTCTCGCAAAGAAGGACGCCTCTACCGCCTGCCCACGTCCGTCGAGTTCGAATATGCCGCGCGCGGCGGCCTCGAAAAACAGCCGTATCCGTGGGGCAGTGACAGCCCTGCGGACAAGGCAAATTATGACCCTGACGGCACGCGCCGCTTCGACAGGTGGCAGGACTATCTCAAGCCCGCTCGCTGGGGCTCCAGAAATCGATACGGTCTTTACGGGATGGCGGGCAACGTCTGGCAGATGACCGTCGCTCGCCACGACCCGGCCACCGAGCAATATAAATATCGCATTGAAGAGCCGTCTCTTATCGAATCGGCGGTTATGGGCGGCTCCTGGGCGAGAAGCGACGAATACCTCAAGTGCGGATATCGACTCGGAATATCCGCGGGCATCCGGCATCCCGACCTCGGATTTCGACCCGTGCGGGAACCCCACCCTGGCGACTGGGCCGTGCAGAATCGCAACCTGTGCGCCGTCGCGATGGGAGAGGGCAAGATACTCTTGAGCTGGTCCTTGCTGAAGGACGACACCGCATCCACCCGGTTCAACGTCTATCGGGCCGAGGGACGCGAGGAGGCCGGCAGCGCGGCACAGAAAGAACCCATTGCCGGCTCGACCACATTCGTCGATTCGGGCCTCGCGCCAGAAAAACGCTATCAATATTACGTCAGGCCGATTGACGGGGCGGGCCGTGAAGGCAAACGGTCCGAATGGGTCGGGGTCACGGCGCCCTCGCAGAGCAGCCCCATCATCGTCTCGTTCAGGCCCTTGTTCAAGCAAGGGGTGCTGGTCCCCATCTTCGGCGATCTCGACGGCAATGGGACGCTCGACTGCGTGATTCGAATGGACAACGGCAACAGCGAGATGTCACAGGACCCCGGTGTGCCGGTCCAGCTTGAAGCGTTCACATCCTACGGCCGGTCGCTCTGGCGCAGAGACATCTGCTATCACGACCACTGCTACGGCAGCGCCAACAATGTGCCGTTCAATGTCTGGGACATGGACGGCGACGGCAAAGCCGAAATCATCACCCGCCTGCAAATCGGCGATTCCGTTTATGCGGCCATGCTGAACGGCATGACAGGCAAGATCAAACATAAGACCCCCTGGCCCGAAATGGTTTCGGATTTCTACAAATCCTCGACCCGGATTCACATGTCCGTGGCCTACCTCGACGGGGAGCATCCCGCCGTGGTGACCCAGACGGGGCTATACGAGAATGAGGTCTTTGTAGCGTTCGACGCACAACTGAAACAACTCTGGCGGTATGACAGCTTCGCACAGACCAACGGAAGCGGAGGCCACAAGATCGAAGTGGCCGACGTCGATGGCGACGGCAAGCAGGAGGTTTTCGATGGCACAACCTGCCTGAATTCCGACGGCACCCTGCGCTGGTCCATCTACAAGCAGCACCCCGACATCGTTTCGATACACGATTATCTTCCCGACCGCCCGGGTCTGGAAGTCTTCTACATCGTCGAATCCAGCGTGCACGCCGGGGTGTATATGGTCGATGCGAATTCCGGCCGGATCATCTGGAAGGTCAATCGCGAAGATGACCCGCGATGGACGCACGGCCACGTGGGATGGACGGCGGATATCTGGCAGGGCTCGCCCGGCATGGAATGTGTGTCCAACCGGGCGGGGCACGGCGACCGCAATCTCGTCCTTTTCGCGGCTGATGGAAAAGTCCTGCTGGAACCTTTCCCAAATGGATACACGCCGCTGGAGTGGGACGGGGATCTTACCCGCGAATTACTCGGAGGCGAGAACAGCAGGATCGGCGATTTCGATGGCAAGAAGATTGTGCTCGCTGTGAACAACCAGCCGGATTTGCCGAATGGCAGCCAAGTCCTGATGACGGCGGACCTGTACGGGGACTTTCGCGACGAGCTTGTGCTGTCGGTAACAGACGAAGACCGAAAGAAGTGCATCGCGGTGGCCGCGGCGACGCACCAAACGGGCCAAAGATACCTAACAGCGACTGAGAGCCTGGATTATCGCTTGTGGCTCGGTCGCAACATGGGCGGAGGATACAAATCGGTCTATGACCGCCCGCTGATCAAGCCCTGAGTGTGTAAGGTTTTTTTCTGGCGCGATGCAATTGCTTTGTGTATAGTGACTTATGAACCTTATAAGAAAGGAGATTAAGTCATGGAAGATCAACAGGTTAGTGTAGAGGAATTGAAGCGTGCGATGG
>Ga0214473_10000555_pt1 | contig 52270 bp, 34 predicted proteins | sample RVTome_7_FD_203509 | JGI IMG/M metagenome (GOLD analysis project Ga0214473, IMG submission 203509) | Soil microbial communities from uranium-contaminated site in the Upper Colorado River Basin, Wyoming, United States - RVT98D197 | ecosystem: Environmental > Terrestrial > Soil > Contaminated >... | reverse complement strand
GGGGGTATAGGTTGCCGTTCCCCGCGGGGCGCCGGCGGTGGCCTTGTTGACATCTTCGAAATTGTCGCCGAAATAGACGTAATGAAGCTTCGCATTCAAACCCGGCGTCCAGCTCAGAGTCGGGGCCGGGTCTTGATACTTGGCGCCGTCAGCCGGGCTGGGTTCGTATGCCTTCTGCGGACGAATCCAGAAGCTCCAGACAGGGCCTTTCCACGGGCTGTTCGGATCGGCGGCGTTGACCTCGTCGATGCGCCAGTAGTACGTCGTGCCCGGAACGAGACCGCCGGGATATGGATCCCCAGGCATGCCGAGACCGACAAGGAAAAGCGGTGAGGCCAAGTTGCCCCGGAAGGTATTGCCTGTGCCGGCGTTGACATCGTCAAAATTGTCACCTAAATACACATCATGCGTGACCGCAAGCTGTCCTGGTGTCCAGCCAAGACTCGCCCATGTGGCAGCAAGCTGGGAACCATCCTTGGGATCCGGTCGGGTGGCCTTAACAATTGGCCTGGACGATTCGATCTCAATGAAACAAGGCTTGACATACGAGCCCGTCGGTTGCGACCAGCTTAGACGTCCATCGGTCACGGCAATGGTGAACTCAAACTCATCGAAACTATCCAGGCCATCCGGGTCCAGTGAGAGCAGTTGCCCTTCCAGCTCGATTTGGTTATCCGAATCGGCATTCGAGGGATCGCCGGTTACGATAAACACGCGATAAACACCGGGCGCAAGTGCGATTTCCCACACCGCGCCACTGTCGCGGACAAAGTGAATGAGCGTGTCATATCGCTGGTCCGGCGCATTGGCGCTGTTGCGGTCGCGGGTTTCGGCGGTCCTATCCATGTTCCAGCCGTAGCTGTAGCCGTTACCCCGGTCGCCGAACACCAAGCCCGTATCAGGCAGGTAGCCCTCCGGCACTGGCGCTCCGGCCAACTGGAAGTTGATCTTGATGAGCTCGCCGGCACTGAGTGTCCCAGCCAGTCCCAAGACCAACAAGACCATCAGACAAATTGTTTTCTTGCACATACACAGGTCCTCCTATAGAAAAACAGTTGATTGATACAAAAGCGACCAACGATGATTCTTGTCTCTACCACATTTTCTGGTATATCGGCCCAGAACAGATCTTGTGATTTGATGCTACATCCTTTCTTCACAGACCAACAACTCATTGATGATAAGAACCTCATCATCCGACGCACACGGCTTCGATGGTCGTGGTTGGCCTGGAACTTGTCAGGAGGGACCCTGCTCGCCATACACAGAAACCGCCCCTGACAGCCCGATGGCTGTAAACCCTATCTATCTTATTTTTACCAGATTCACCCTATCCGCGTCAAGGAGAATCTTTGCTGAACGCATCGGGCGAGCCTGCACACATGGCCGGAGGATCGCCAAAAGCGTGTGCGAGCAGGAGCCCCCGGAAGGCTAATTGAGGACGACTTGGTCCTGATAGGCCGGAACGGAGACTTGCCAACCCGTCTTTTCAGCAATGAAATCAGCGAAATGGCTGGCACTTTCCGATTCGCCATGTACGACAAAGACCCTTTTGGGCGGCCTCTTTAGGCTGCTGAGCCACTCCAAAAGCTCCTCCTTGTCCGCATGGGCGGAAAAGCCGTTGACCCGTACTATCCGCGCATTGACCGGACACTGCTGGCCAAGAATTCGGACCTGCTTTTCACCGTCCAGGATCCGTCTGCCGAGCGTGCCGACCGCCTGGTAGCCCACGAACATGATGGTGTTCTGGCGTTTTGTGATGTTGTTGACCAGGTGGTGTTTGATTCTTCCGCCCGTGCACATTCCCGATCCGGCGATAATCACGACCGTGCCTTTGATATGGTTAATGGCTTTCGACTCGTCGCTGGTCCCGATCATCTTCAGCCCGGGGAAGTCGAAGGGCGAGCTTTCGTGCCGCAGAAGCTCTTTCATCTGCTCGTCGTACAATTCGCGGTGCCGCTGAAAGACCTTGGTGATGCTCGCCGCCATGGGACTATCCAGGAAAACCATCAAGTGCGGTATCGCCTTCTCGATGAGCAGCTCATTGATATAGTACAGAAGCTCTTGCGACCGCTCGAGTGCGAAGCTCGGAACAACAAGATTGCCGCCGGCCTTCTTGGTCGAATTGATGACGTCGGCAATGGCCTTCTTGGTATCTTCCGGCTCCGCGTGCACGCGGTCGCCGTATGTGGACTCGACCAGGATGTAATCGGCCTCATCGACCAGAGAGGGATCTCGCACAATAGGTCGGTGGGGCCTGCCGACATCGCCGGAAAACAGGATGCTTCTGTCCGCGCCATTTTGACTAACCTTGACTTTTATGATCGAAGAGCCGAGGACGTGACCGGCCTCGCAGAAAGTCGCTTTGATCCCGGCGCTGAGTTCCACGGGCTGCTTGTATTCGACGGGGGCGAAATGAGGAAAAGAAGCCTCGGCATCCGCCACGGTATAGAGCGGCACCTCCGGACGAGGACCTTTTCGACCTTCACGTTCGTGCCGCTTGCGCTTGAACTCGGCGTCTTCTTCCTGCAGCTTGGCCGAATCCAGCAGAATGATTCGAGCGAGCTCCGCCGTGGCTTCCGTACAGTATATTTTGCCCCTGAACCCGTCCTTGACCAGCTTGGGCAGCAAACCGCAATGGTCCAAATGCGCGTGAGTGAGCAGGACGGCCTCTAAACTTTCGGGCGGTACCGTAAAAGGCTCCCAGTTTCTCGCCTGAAAATGCCGTTCCTGATAGAGGCCGCAATCCACAAGCAGCCTGGTTCCGTTGGCTTGGAGCAGATGCCTCGATCCCGTAACGTTTTGCGCGGCACCAAGGAACTGCAACTTGATCGACATATTTTACCTCATCAACATATGCAGCAGCCTTCGTATGACCTATTGTACAAAAATGCACCTGTGAGGTCAAGAAATGAATGGTCCTGACTTGCCCTGGGGGGCCGCGCCGGTAGCGTTCAGAAATCTCTGAACGGCCCGCGAGGCTCGGCGTCGGCCATCTGCTTTTCCCATGCTGCGAACCGGGCCTTGACCATCCTGAGCACATCGGGCTTTTCCTTCGAGAGGTCGCGCTGCTCCCCAATGTCCGTCGAAAGGTCAAACAGCCCCGAGGCGCGGGCAGACTCGACCCATTTGTAATTGCCGACCCGTGCCGCTTTGTCGCCTCGTCGCTGCCAGCACATTTCCGTGCGAAGCGATCTCTGCCTTCCCGCCAGGACGGGCCTCATGTCGAAGCCGTCCAGCACCACGCCGCTGGGCGGCCGAACCCCAGCAGCATTGCAGAGCATGGGGAATATGTCCATCGTGCACAGGAACTCGTCGCTGAGGGATCCGCCCTTAATGACGCCGGGCCAGCGCACAATGCACGGCACGCGCAGCCCCCCCTCGAACATCTGGCCCTTGCCGCCTCGAAGCGGGCCGTTATCGGCGCCCCCGCTGCCGCCATTATCGGAATGGAAGATCATGATCGTATTATCTGTGAGCCCGTTCCGGTTCAGGGTCTCCAGGATTTGGCCAATGGCTTCGTCCATATAGGTAACGGCTGCCATATACCGCATGCGCCTGGCGTTGCGGGAATCGGCGTCCTTCGGGTCGTACTCTCCATAGTGAGCGCGTATGTATTCGAGGGGCACCTGAACGCCAGGACGGGGACGATCAAGATTGGAAGCGCCGTGAGGCGCGTTGAATGGCACGTAGCAGAAGAACGGCTGATCCTTGTGCTTTTCGATGAACCGTATCGCCTCGCGCCGGAATAGGTCCGTCGCATAAGTTCCTTTGTCGTCGGTGGTCGGCTCGTTGCCGCGCCGCATCGAAGGGACGCCGTAGCGATCATGTGTCCAGTAGTCGATGCCGGTGTTGGTGAAGCCGTAGAACTCGTCGAAGCCTCGCTGGAGCGGAAGAAAACGATGCAACTGCCCCAGGTCCCACTTGCCGAAGATCCCGCTGACGTAGCCGGCCTTCTTGAGGATGCGAGGGATCAGCACTTCGCGGGTATCCATCCCCCCGACCATCTCCCACGAGATGGCATATTCATCCGGGCCATAGCGATAATCGTAATCGACCAGATCGTTGCGGAACATGTCGTATGTGCCGTTGCGCTGCGGGTAGCGGCCCGTCAGCAGGCTGCCGCGCGAAGGTGTGCAGGCGGGCCAGGTCACGTAGAAGCTCGTCAGCCGGACCCCGTCAGCGGCCAGGCGGTCGAGGTTGGGCGTCTTGATGTCCGGACTGCCGTAGCAGCCCAGATCAGCGTATCCCTGATCGTCAGAGACAATAAGCACAATGTTGGGCGGACGTCTTCCCGTGAGGTGGCCAGACAAACTCGTGCAGCCTGGCACGGCCAGCGCCGCTATTCCAAGACCTGCGGCCTTCAAATACTCGCGTCGATTCATCTCGGTGACTCCTTCGGCAAGCCCCTGTTTGTAGTGACGCCGTAAGGCGTTATTTCAGACCCATGCCCTTACGGGCACACTACAAACGGGCTTCCAGCCTGTATTGATACAAGTTGTATCCCACCTCGCGAGCCACGTTGACGATCTCGGGGTAAGGCTTGTCGCAGATGTCAAGAAAGCCGATCTGGTAGTTCTCGCCGTCACCGCGGCCGGTGGTCGCCTGGTCCTTGTACTGGAACCAGTGCGTCCCGACGATATATGGATTGCGCAGCGCGCCCTGAACGTAGCTCTTGTACTTGTCGGCGCGGTCCTGCTGATTGGCGGTTTTCTTCAGCCCCGTGTGGAACATGCCGCGATCCAGAGCGCCGAAGTGGAACTCGCCGATGATCGTGGGCTTGTCGATTCCGTCGGGCAGGCGATGGTCCTCGACGCTGTAGCTGTAGCGGTTATAGCCGACGACGTCGCAGAACTTCGTCGCTGCTCTGGCCGCACGGTCGTTCACCCACGCAAAACGGCAACCCAAATAAAGCTGGTTCGGCGCGACCTTGCGAAGCTCGTCGCGAATGGTCTCAAAGTACGTCTCTGCCGTCCTGGTGTAGAAGGTGGTCAGGTCCGCTTTGGCTTTCTCCTTGTCAGGGGCCTGGCGGCTTTGAAGCAGGGCTTCCCACGTGGCGTGCTGCGTCCCCCAGGCGGCATTGAGCTTGTCTATCGTCGCGTACCTGGCCTTGAGGTCTTCAAGAAAAACCTTCTTGGCTGGCTGCTCCGCCGGAGAGATCAGCGTGGCCACGGCCAGCGAAGTCTCGTCGCCCCAGGCCAATTCGTTGTGGACAAAGTAACCGATGCACCATGGATCGCCCGCGCTCTTTCCTTGTTCCGACGCGAGGCGCTTTCGCAACTCCTCGCGGAAGCTCGGGTCAAATACATCGTAGAACTTGCCCCAGTAGCCCTCGGAGCCTTCCAGGGTCCTGGCATTGTAGCTGATCGTGCAGACATAGGGCGTCCTTCGCATCAGGTAGATGTCCGCGTCGGACCAGTTAGCAATGGTATTCATGCCCCAGCTTTGCAGGCGACGATGCGTGATGACGGCGAATTTGCCGCGCCAATTCCTGCCGTACTTCTGCAGGAAATTCGCCCGGCTGAAATCGTACGTGCGATAAGGCGAATGGTCCTGGTAATATCCGTGCGGAGCCCAGGCGCCCTGGCCGTAAAACTCTGAATACGGTGACGCTGGCTCTGGCAGATCCCGGAAATAGTGCTCCCGGTCGCTGATGGGCGTGGCGTTCTCCGAGCGGACGCAATCGACGCCGTGCGACCAGAACAATCGGCCCTCGGGATCGACCAGCCACCACTTGCCTTCGTGTTTCTGGACGCGGAAGAAGCCTGTAGCGTCGAGTTTCGGGCCGGCGGTCCAACCGCCGTACTTGTCGCGGTCGGCCGGCCCCGGGTGCGCGTCATGATCCGCTAACTCAGCCGCAATGCTCGCGGTCAGCTCATCGAGCGAATGGGTCTTGCCGGGCCAGTCGCTGTGCACGAACTGGCCAAACTCATCGATGAAAGGGCAGAACGTCTCGGCGTCGAGAACCGTCACCGAACCGCCTGCACGCAGATTTCTAATCTCGAAGGCATGATCAATCCGAGGCTGGTTCACAAAAAGGAGGATTTGGGTGACATTCGACGTATCAACTTTATCCGAATAAACCGGCGCCGCTCTCATGCCAATCAATTCCAGCGGCTTCGATAGTTTCCAGGGCACAGGAAATACCCGGACCGTCAGTGTCCCTTCCTTCCCGCTGGCCAGCGCGATGTTGTCGCTCACGCAATTCTTATTGCCGTCGGCGCCGGGATTATCCACGCGGCAGCTCACAGTGACCGGCTCAGCCGCAACGTTTTTCACATCGACGCAGACATACTCGTACTTCGAGAGGTCCCACTTGCCCGCCGGGGCTTTGAGCGTGATTCCAGGCCACCGCTGTTCATGCCCGGCTTCAATATGTAGTCCCCCCGCTGGGGCCGGCGTGACTCTGGCATCATTTGTGATGACCGAGCTAATATCGAATCGCCCGCCAAAGTCCAGGAGGGCCAGCGAGTATGCCTGCTCCGCCGCAGACAAGTGGATCGTGTGCGTCAGAGAGCAGCTCAGAACAACCGCCGGAATAATCATCAAGACACCTTTCTTGTTCATGGCTTTATCCTTCCTGTAGCAGTAAGTGATACGCGAACTCTCCGCCGGCGGTACGGAACTTCACCGTACCCGGCGCGCCCTCAAATTCAACGGTGCGGATAGTCTGGCCATCTTCGCCCACCGCAATGACAGACTTGACCCTTGCACGGCCGCCGGCAGGCAGCTTGTCGAGATGCACCTCGATCGTGAACGGATCGATCTCCGGCAGCGGCGTGACAACAATCACATCCTTCTTTGCCTCGCAGCGAAATGCCCCTTCAGTCACCACGGGGCCGAAATTGATGGGTGTCTTCTCAACGTTCCACCGCGTGGCAGACCATATCTCGCGCCGGCCGTCGCGATTGAACGCTCTGGCGTTGAAATAACATTGCGATGGAGATCGCGATTGTTCGACGATGATCCCGCCGATTCTCTCGATACTTGACTCAATCACTCCGCTCGTGGCAAAATATCCATACTGAGGCAGCACCTTTCCCGCAACGTGCCAGTCCTCGGCGCCGCGATTGACATAGACAGCGGCGCCCGACGCCCATTTGATAATCTGCCTGTGGATGTCGCCGCCAACAAATTCCACGTCCGCGATTTCGTCGAGCGCGATGCTGCGAACGAAATCCTGGGCCAGCCAATACTTTCTCACGGCGCCGCGGCCAAACGCCTGCCGGTCGATCATCAGTGCGTGCCCTTCGAGTATCTCGGCGCTGATGTAGTCATCGCTTTCGATGCCGCTGTCCCGGCGGTCGCGCCCGCCCTGGTAGCGGCTGGAATAGCCGACGCCGTGCAGGCTGAATTTGTCGTGCAACACCGCGTCGAACCAGGGCACTCGCTGCCAATCCCGGCACGCAAGCTTTATGCAGAAGCTCCCGGCGGTGGGCGTAAGCTGCAAGTGCTGGCAGTCGGATCCATCGAGATATCCGATGAGCTGGTCGTGTCCGGCCTCCGAGGTCATGGGAGCATCAGCCCCCAGATAGTCCCGTATCCAGGCGAACGCCTCGCCCCAGCACTTGCGGGTTTCGAGCATCGAATGAAACTGGCCCTGCTTATCGTAGAAATCGAAACACGGCAGTGACGTAAAGACATCGATGAAATAGTGGGTCGGTTTGAGGTCGGGCCTTATCAACTCCAGGTTGCGTTGGACGAACGGCATGATATGGTCGGGCCGCCAGCGATAGCTCTGAGCCTGGCGTCCCTCGTTGAGCCACGCTTTGATCGGCTCGCCCTGCTCGGTAAAACAGATGTGGTCATAGCTGTACTCGGCGGCATCGGGATAGAAGTCGATGTAGTTGTCGTGCAGACCCCAGGGGATGTCGTGCTCGGCGCAGACCTCGGCAATCTGCTGCATATCCGCGACGGTGCCAAGCTGGGGCTGCGGCGGATAAATGTCCGGCAAACGATAGTCGTATCCCCACCTCTGCCAAACGTGCACCGTCAGCAGCGAGTCCGTCAAGCCGTAGGCGACCATGCGTTTCATCGTCTCAGCAATCTCTGTATAGCGCCCTCCCCAGATATCGAAAACGAATCGTCCCGCCTTGCGTTTGAAGCCGGCCGAAGCCTGCTTGTCGAACAGTGGGCGGTATTTTCGGGCGCATTCAAAGGCGCCGTCGGCGCTAGGCACAAGCGTCATTGTCGCATCGAGGTGCGTATGCAGCGAATACTGCTTCTGCTCGGGAGTGACTTCCAGATAGTCAGGCGGATTGTCAGATGCCATCAGAAGGGATAGTCCCCCTTCAAAATCGAACCCGACGTGACTTGTCGAAAGATTGTGGCCCCCGAAACTTGCCCTGAACGCTTCGGGCTCGACGATGCAATACCCGTGGCCGTAATAGACGCGAGGAGCCTTCTGGTCGGCCGGCCCCATCGCAAAATCTGTGATGCGCTTCGGACAGACGGCCTTGATCCGTAATCCGCCTTCTTCCGCCCGAAACTGCACGTCGAGATCAAACGCCTCATCTGCCGCCCGCAGGGGAAGTTTGACGCTCAGCGAGTTGTTGCCCGAGGCTTCCACTTGCGGGGCTGCAATCCCGTAAGCTCCTTCTTCGATTTCCTGGCCCAGCACTTCAATCCTGATGCCGTCAAATACGACGCACTTCTCTTTGTTGTCGATGGCAATGACCGTATCAGCAAACCCTCGCCTGCCCAATATGATGGCCGCCCGGTGTTGCGCGTCGAGCGTCAAAATAAAGCCGCGACCACTTCCCGTTTTCACAAGAGACCTTGCCGACTCGCGCAGCTCATCTTTTTCAGCTTCAGGCATGGGTTCAGACGGCCTTCTGGCCACGATTGCAGGTTCCGCCCAGTAGGACGAATCGCACGTCGTATTGCGCTTCGGTCCCGGGTGGCTCTCCAGACGCAGCAGTATCTGCCTGCCGGCAAATTTGGTCAGGTCCACCTCTGCATCCAGCCACTTCTTGCTGTCCGTGTGACGCTCGAAGAGCTTTTCGTCACCCGCCCAGACGCGAAAGGTGATACCGTCGCTGGCGGGCTCCGGCGGCGTATTGTCGCGAATCGCGTTGGCAAAAGTCAGCGTGATCGGCGTCACCGCCGGCAGATCGAGCAGGAACTCGGCAAAGATCGTCCCGCCGCCGGGCTTCCAGGGCGGATGCATCACAATCGCGTTTCTTGTCGCGCCGCGTGAAACCCGGTCGTATGAAAAGTTGGCTGATGACTCGATCGAGGAACCCTGCCACCCGACCGGCATATAGACCAGGGGCTTATCGTAGTAGCACCAAGCTACACGATGCGTTCGCAATCGGCATAACCATAAGCTCCCATTGGCTGGGACAGCGTTCACCGGCAACCGCGGCGGTTCCACTGAGGCAGCGAGTGACTTGGTGAAGCTCGACTTGAAAATCTGGACGGCGTGAGCTGTGATTGTCCGATTCTGATCCTGAAAATCAGCGTAGATGTGAACGGGGTATAACGCCGAGCACACGCCTTCTCGCGCCGCTATCGCGAACCTGGTTTCCGCCGTGCCACCCGGAGCAACCACAACGTCCCTTTCGCCCTCGCCCACGGCGTACCATTCGTCCACCAGGCCCGCTATCCTCAAATGGACCGCCAGCGGCGATTGCCCTTTGTTGCCCACGGTGACTTTAACCTCGCGCGGCTCGCCCAAATCTTCCACATCCGCGATCGGGTCGATGGTCAGCTCCAGCGGCCCCTCAGTGGCAACATGCCCGTTGAATGCCATCGCGGTGCCAGTGGCCAACGTGAGGGCTACAATTAATCCAACACGCAAAGCTTGAGTCATGGATGTCACCCCCTATGGAAGTTTCTGGCTGTATATCGCCGCATTGTCGTATGTTCTGCCTTTGCCGTCGAAGGGACAGTGAAAGTACGACCTGCCGGGCCAGACCGTCGGCAGGGAAGCCGGCTTTCCTTCGAGGATGCAGTACAGATGCAGCAACACCAACGGCTCGACGGCATCGAACTTGACATAAATGTCTTTGCTTGTGTTGACAAAGAAACCGTCCTGGAAACGTGCGGCCAGAATATTGTCCCCGATCCTTTTTGCCATGCTGAGATAAGCGGCTTCTTTCGTCTTCCTGTGAAGCTCAAGAAATCCAAGAAGGGCCGGGTAATCCGAACAACTCGAATCAACCTTCAATTGCGGCTTGGCGTCCGAGGCCGCCCCGAGGTCACCAAAGTCGTTTCCTCTGGCGATGTCCCTCGCCATCTCCCACATAAAGGCGTCCCCCGTGATGCGCCAGGCCAGGGCATACGTCCAAAAATCCATCGGCCCGGCGCGCCCCGCTTTCAGGACCCTGCCCTTGGGTCCGAAGTAGCCGTCCTTCTTGCAGACGTATCCTTCCATGCTGGTGCCGTCGGTGAGCATCGGAATGAATGAGTTGTCCTTTTTGCGATACGCTGCTTTACCCCAGGCGGTCAGCTCTTCGAGCGCCCATTGGGCGAATTCCTTGCCGTCGGCCCCTAACATTTCGCCTAACAGGAACTCGCAGATGCGAGGCTTGACCTCGGGCGTGTCACCATAGCATGGAAACAGGGTCCCCTCGACGACGAAATGCCCCGGGAAATCGTCGCCGTACTGATATTGCGCCCGGTCCCCCTGAATGCCGGGAGCGCACGATGCCGTGCGGCTCTGACTGAATTGATACCCGCCTATGCCGGTCTTTGGGTTTCTGGTATCGACGTAGCGCTTCGCCATCCGCTTGCTCCAGATGAGCGGCTCCTTTTCACCTGAGAGCTTGGTCAACATCGCGCCGGCATAGAACAGGTCGCTTCCGGTATTGATAAACGAAAGACCCGTCCCCCAGAAGAACACCGGCCCCTCCTTGTACTCGTTCTTCCACGGATTGCCGAACGGCTTCTTCATGTTGCCGTGCCGGTTCATCTCCAGGTTCGACCAGTCGAGAATATGCGCCGCCCAGAACGTCTCCAGATACTGCCTGGTCGCCTTCGGGTCCACCTGCCACATCAGCTCGTAGTAAGGATAGTTGCACTTCAATTCATGGTTGTACTGTTCCATGCAGAGCTCATCGGCCAGAGCATTGTAGGCGACGTGCCCGCCCCAGTGGAGCAGCCCGTTGGGACTCCGCAGGTTGGCAAATGCGTACTGGGTCGCCTCGACAGCCGCCCCGCGATACTTGGGGTCACCTGTCAGCAAAGTCAGCGCGTCCAGCGTGCGGAACAGATTCTGCTGGCTGGCCAGATTGGACAGAATCCACTCCTGGCCGTCCTTCTTCCACTTGGCCGGCTCGTGGGTGCGCAGATTGATCCCGTCGATGAACAGCGGCGCCTGTTTCGGCCCATACGTGTCTTTGCCATACATAAGAACGTTGTCAGCAAACGTCCGCACAGCGGTCAGATACGTGTCATCCTCGCCAGCAAATACGCAACTGCCGGCTGAGAGTATCAGGCCAGCAACTAGGATTCTCGAACTTCTCATTGGAAAGACCTTTCAATATCTGAGCTTCGTTCCCGCCTACCGTGTCAAGAGATACCACATTGTCCTGTAGTCCGGCGAGAGTCTCAGGACGCTGTCACCAATCAATGCCCCACGCTCTGGCATCCCGTCAGGGCCAAGAGGTTCTCGCGTCCATCGCCCCTCCGGCAAAGTCACCGTTCCTGTGACGGTTTCAATTTGCACCGGCGGGCCACCCCAGTTTCGCCCGACCGTCTGCCGGTCCTGCGAAAACACCATCCCCGTATTTTCGCATCGCCCGCACGCCGTGACCAGAATCCTGCGGCTTGCCTCGAGAGCGGTCCCGTCCAGTGCAGTCACAGTCACCGTTGCGAGCTCCGGCGCCGTGATGGAGAGTTCGCCCTTTGTTGCTTTCTCGAACCGCTCGGCGTGGCCACTGTAAACACAGGCCCTGGAGCCGAGCACAGAGTAGAACCCCTTCCCATTCTCAACCGACCAGTCAGCTTGGGCATTGGAGCCACCCAGGCTCAGCACACCCCTCGGTTCACCAAGAGTGACAACACACTGCGCTTGGAGCATTTTCTCGCGGGTCATCCCGCCCCGCTCAGCTATCGCGGCGAACATATTGCCGCTGTGCTTGAGATGCAGGCTTGCCAACGACGAAAGCACGTCGGGGGGGTCTGCCAATGGGACATAGGCAGCGCCATTCAGCGGGCTGATGCCTGCGTCGCGGAAGATCGCCGAGCCGACACGCATGAAGCCCCACTTGGCGGGGTTCGTGTCGATATCGAAGTAGCTGCTCATATTCTCGCGATGCCAGTCGTCCGCGCCGTGGCTGTAGGTATAGAGCCAGACGCCGTCCCAATCCTGAGCCGCGGCGAAAGAGGCAATCACAGGGACACACTCGGCCTGCGAGTCGAGCGGCGCCGGATGGTTGTACTCGCTGAGCGTGAAGGGCTTGCCTTCCAGCCGCTCGGCAGCGAGCCGAAAAACCGTCGCTTCCGAGGGGAAATCAGTCATAGGCTTTTGACTGACGAGCCAATTGCCCACGTCCCACGGCTTTCCGGGAAACCGCGGATGCTGCCAATAGGCGTGAGAATCAATGAAATCCATATCGCTCTGGGTGTATAACCCAAGCGGCCCAAAAACGATCGTGCCGGTCACCAGGGCAGCACAGCCGAGGTCGTTCCTGATGAAGTGACGCATCTCATCGAAATAGCCTTTTTCGGTCTCAGCCAGGAAACGCATACGGTCGAGTGTACGTTCGGCAGTTTCGTTCTCGGCAAAGAGTGCCACGGTGCCTGCATCGATAGACTCGCCCTCAACGAGGCCCAACCTGCCGCCGGGGCGAAACTCAACATTCGCAAGGTACACGGAGATATCGCTGCCGCCGACCGCGAAACTAACCCGCGCATTGTCATCGTCGTCTTTAGCCACAAAGCCGAAACAAAAGTCTTTCCAGTCCTGCGTCAGATCCACAGTCCTCGACAGTCCAAGATTCGCCCACGGATTGTGCGCCTGGCTGACGTTGCACGATGCTTCTCGCGGCTTGTCGGCCGCAGCTTCAAACGACACGGTGTAATACCGCCCGGCCTTGAGGGAAAAACCGCCCTGGGTCAACTGAAGATGCCATTGTGTTTCATCGGCCTTGTCGATCTCGATACGCGCCACAGCCGGCAACTTGTATGGCCGGACCAGCACCGACGCTTTGCACCCCGAATGCTGCTCAAGGTTCCAGCCTTGAGGCACACTCGTTCCGGGCGATGCCGCCCGAAAATCGCCATTGGTCAGGACATTCGTTCCGAGCGGCTCAGCGCCCTGTGCCCACGCTTTGCGAAGATTCTCGTCCGAACCGTACCGTTGGCCGAGCCAGGCGTTGAACTCCCTGCGAAGGACATCCGCGTAGTACGGCGCAAGTGTCCGCAATGTTTCCTCGCCGCTCCACATGAAGAAGCTGTTCTCGTTGGTAATCTCCACAATCGCCACCGCCGGGTCATCGGCATAGCGGACCTCCCGGTAGGGATTCTCGCGCGCCAGCAGCTCGCGGGCATACTGTTTTTGCGCCTCGATCAGCGCGGGCGTGAAGATGTTGGATATCTTATCGTACTGCCGGTTCGTCTCGGGCAGCCCCAGATACCGGCTGTGCGCCCTGCCGACGTGAAGGTTGAGATCCACGCAGATGCCCCGCCGCGCAAGCTGGTCGATGAAGAAGTCCAGCCTGTCCATCGCTTCGGGCGAGATGGTTCTGCCGTCCTGGGCATTCCACAACCCCCGCGGCCATTGAGCGGTGTCCAGGTGGTGACACCGGACAGCGTTGACACCGGCCGCCGCCAGACGCGCGGCGATCAGCGGAGCATCCTCGTGCCTGGGCAGATTCGCCCCGAACGACAGATTGACGCCCCATAGCCTGACCCGCTCCCCAGCGCGGTAGAAGTGGCCCGACCGCGCAACCAGCCGCTGCGAGTCCGCAGTGATGGCTGGGCCGGGCTCGGCCGCAATCGGCGAGTCAAGATTCGGCCTGGCGGGAATAACAAATGGAACGAAGTCTTGCGCTCTGCCTCCATTTGTCAGGAAAGCGCAGGCAAAAACGCAAGCTATGAGCTGGACCCGACGTTGCGCAGGTGGTCTCCAACTAATAGGTTCGTGGAATATCTGCATGATCGTAACAGCCTCCGATTTACATTGACTCTGGGCACTGGCACGCAGCCGTCGCCGGAAATGATATAGTCTGCCCCGAACACTATCAACGGAAAAACGCCGAGCACACGCGAAGGACCCCCTCGCCCGGACCCCACCCGTTTGCCCTGGGGCAAATTTCCACCGGTGCTTGCAAACGGAGCGGTTAGGGCATATCATCTATCCCGGTATTGTTAAACGATAGGTAGAATGGACAAACAAGGCTGCCGGGACAACCCGCAGAACGGAGATAACATGGCACACAAGTTCATTAATCAAATCCAACCCGGAGAGACCGTCAACGATATCTACATCACTAAAGACCCGATCCTGCGAAGCACGTCCAAGGGCGATCTCTATATAGCCATGTTCCTGTGCGACCGCACCGGGCAGTTGAACGGACGGATGTGGCAGGCGACGGAAACCGCCTATAGAGCACTGCCGAAACCCGGCTTTATCCATATCCAGGGACGAAGCGAGCTCTATCAGAACAATCTGCAAATCATCATCAACACTGTCAGCGTGATTGATGCAGACAGGGTGAATATCGACGATTACCTGGCGCGAACGAAGAAGGACCAAAAGCAGATGTTCGCCGAGCTCAAGGAAACGGTCGGCCGAATAAAACACCCGCAGTTAAGGTCGCTGGTGCAGGAGTTTCTGGCCGACGCCGCTCTGATGGAGAAATTCTGCAATGCCCCGGCCGCGATGAAAATGCACCACGATTGTATCGGCGGGCTGCTGGAGCACGTCCACAACATGCTGCACGTCGCCGTTGCAGTCCTGCCCTACTATCCGGAGGTCCAGGCGGACTTAGTCTTGGCCGGCATCTTCCTTCATGATATCGGCAAGACCGAGGAGTTGGCGTACGATATGGCCTTTTCGTACACCGATTCGGGCCAGCTCCTTGGGCACATTGTCAAGAGCGTCCTGATGATAACCGCAAAGGCCAATGCCCTGCGAGCCAGGGGCACTCAGATTGACCCGGTGCTGTTGGACGCTCTGACGCATATTATCCTGTCCCATCACGGCGAATACGAATTCGGCTCGCCCAAGCTGCCCGCGACGCCCGAGGCCTTCATGGTCTATTACATTGACGATCTCGACGCCAAGATATACCAGGTGACTTCGGCGATTGAGAACGAGGCAAGCGATTCCAACTGGACAGCCTGGAACAACGCCCTCCAGACCCGGCTCTACCGAAAGCGTATCGAGTAACCAGCCACGAGGAAAGCGAATTAGAGAATTAACGATCAGTTGGTTGGTTCACGGCGGTGCGCCTAATTCACCAATCCACTAATCAACTCAGCACGCCGAGTGAGAAGATCTGCGCATCGGAGGGCTCTATCAGATGTTTTGAACGGGGTCCCGCTGCAAAACGATGCCGGCGAACCGCCACATTTTCTCGAACTGCCGATGGGGCACCAGTCTGGCGCCGGTAACCGGGTCGGCGACGGTAACGGCATTGTCCGAGACATCCAGCACTGCAATACAATGGTCCAGAAGGAACGCATCCTTGACAACGACCAGCGTGATCCCGGCTTTTCTGAGCTGCTCGATAGAGTCGAAGCGCCGGTACGAGCACCTCAAGCCTTGAGCGCCATAGCGCTTTTGCAGGGCCGAAGACAGGCAGGCCGGCAGGGTCCCTACCATGGGACTTGAATACGAAAGCATGGCGATCTCCCCCTCGTCGGCGGGCAGTCCCAGCCGTCCCAGTGCCGTCACCGCAGCGGCGGGGCCGCAGGTGAAATCCGTGGTCTGGCGGCAGACGCCGTTCGAGTCGAACCGCGTTTTGAGGTTGGATAGCCGCTCCCTAATCAACGCCGGAACAAGAAAGGGCAAAACCGAGAACCAGGCCACAAAAATGGCCATCAGGGAGCACACGGTGAGCTTCTCCCATCTGCGAGGCAGGCGCGACAACGGGACAGTCAGCCCCATTGAAACCGCCAAAGACAAAGTAATGAAACGGACTCGCCCTGTGGCCACCCAGAGGAAAGGTCGGACAAAGTAGAGACCGTTATCGAGCCGGACCACGCCCAGCATCCCAATCAGCACAAGCGGCAGAATATAGCCCAGCACCCAGTACGGCTTTCCAAAACGCGAAAAGGCCCTGCCCACAAGGACGCCCAACAGAGCAACAAGGATGACCCCGGCGGTCTCTACCCAAGGATTCATTATCAGCCTTTCAACCCTCATATTGATAGGCTGATTGTACCAAAATACCCCCTCAAAGTCAAGCGAATTGTCATCGGCATCGCCGCACTATTGGCGCGGCCCCGCGTCAGAACCCCTATTCCCAATATTGAAACACAGCTTTCAGCGCAGCGCTATCGCGCACAGACCAAAATCTCTTCCCAAAGCTGCGCACCAACCGCGTCAGATACCCTCTGCCCCGGCAGCTCAGAGGCTCGCCAAGCTCAACGCGACGCCTTTGCTTCCGGCGTTCCCTTGAATCCCGGGGCTTGAAATGGGCTGTAATTCATCCGGCAATACTTGGCCATCATCGACGGACACGCCCAGCCGGCGTAGTCCCGCCTGCACCCATTGCGGCAGCGGATCGCCCCAAGTCCTTTTCGCAAAAGCAATTAGCTTCTCCGGATCCAGATCGGACCTCTCCGGCAGTTGCACAGAATCCAATTCAGGCGTGCCAGATTGGCTTTGTTTTGCAGAATTTGTCTCTTTGTCCGGGTGGGTGCGGTGCTGCGCCTCGGCCACATCGGCTTCGGCCGCTCGGCGCATCAGTTGCATGGCCCGAAGCTGGGCGATGGTCTTGTACAGGCTCTTCTCGATCCGTCGCTCGTACTCGAACAGCCGCTCCACCAGCCTCTGGCCGCACCAGTCCTGCTTCGCGACGCGCCCCAGAGCCAGATACGCAGGTTCTTCGGTGGGGTCCTTGGGTGTCCGGCGACCCAAACGCCACTGCTTGGTGCTGATATGAGATTCGATCATCTCCTCGATAGCCTGGCTCTGCATGGTCTCGGCGCGTTGGAGCCGCCAGGCGAGGCTGAAGGCCCGCTGGGCCAATAGAGTTTCCATCGACCCGACCGGCGCCAGATCGGCGAGCATTTGCTCCCGCATAGAATCAAACTCGGCCTGATTCTCGGTGGGCACCACGTCCCGCACGGCAAACAGGCCATGTTTGAGCGCATTCTGCGAAACCGCAGCCTTGCCCTCGGGTGTCGAAGGCCCCGTCGATTTCTGGGCATTTTCCCGATTGGCGTTGATTTGAGCCTCGGTAGTCATTGATTTCTCCCTTCCCGATTAAAGATTTGAGATTTGAGATCCGCAATTTCGGATTGCCGATTTTCGATTTGAATGAAATTGGGTTTGTTTTGCAGAATTGCCTCGCAGCCACAAAGGCACGAGTTGTTCCCTTCCCGGCCAACGAACGAATCCACTCATTTTGCAGTTCACTGACTCCCTCCTGATCCCCTGCCATCCTGATGGCCTGCCTCCTGGTCGCCTGATGACCTGATTTCCGCCTTCCCTCCTGTATTCTCTAATCTGCTGTTCGACTATTCTACATTATTAGTTGGATACATATAATACAACACAGCGAATTGTCTGTCCACTGAAATTCAGAAACACAACAATTGGCCACAGATTTACCCGGTGAGATGGCGGGCGAGCCTATCTCACGGGGTGAACGCCGATTTGGATGCGCCGCAAAGGAACGAAGAAATGGAGGTTCTTGATCAAGCATGGTTGATACTTCAAAAGTGCAACGTCCAACCTTTGCCGACAGAATGATTCCTGACCCGATATGTGACCGTTACATCCACCCGGGAATGCGCTGGACACCGTCTATCCTCGGAAAGCACAAGATTTCGCTTGACATATGATGGTCTTGTGGTAAGATCCTGGTGATCGACTCTGGAAGACTGGCTTTACGGCGAGGGCATGATGCTGTGTTTTTGGGAAATATGATTGGTCTATGGGACGACACGCAGGGAAATCACGCGGCGGGCGAGTCCTCGGGGCTGCTCCACGGGCCTTCAACGATAGAAAGGGCAACCCAACATGCAATGACATAGTCGCAGTGGACTTGTTCTGCGGTGTTGGCGGGCTGACGAGGGGACTGCTTGACGCAGGAATCAAAGTGGTCGCAGGATACGATATTGACGAAGCCTGCCGGTATCCATATGAGCACAACAACTCGCCGGCGGTCTTCATGAAAAAGAGTGTGAGTGACATCACATCTGAAGAATTGTCAGGGCTCTACCCTGCTGGTTCTTGGCGCATCTTGGTGGGATGCGCACCTTGCCAACCCTTTTCCCGGTATGCTCACGGGCTTCGCAGAGCCAGCGATGAAAAGTGGAACTTACTCCACCACTTCGGACGACTCGTGGAAGAACTGAAGCCCGATGTTATCAGTATGGAGAACGTTTCGGAATTGCAGCGCCATTCCGTGTTTGCCAGATTCATAGAACGACTTGAGACACTCGACTATGAGAAGACCTTCTCCGTGGTCTTTTGCCCTGACTATGGAGTTCCCCAGTGCCGACGTCGATTGGTGCTGCTCGCTTCACGACTCGGACCTATCTCAATCGTGTCCCCGACACACACGCCAGACGAATATCTGGCGGTCCGCATGGCTATCGGCCACCTGCCCAAGCTTGCAGCAGGCGGCGTATCGAAGGCCGATGCCCTTCATCGAAGCAGCCGTCTATCCCCACTGAACATGCGCCGCATACGCGCGTCGCAACCTGGGGGGACATGGCGCGACTGGAACCCAGAATTGATAGCGGCCTGCCATCGAAAGAAAAAGGGCGAGACGTACCCCAGCGTTTATGGCCGCATGGAATGGGATGCTCCATCGCCGACAATCACGACGCAGTTCTACGGGTTCGGCAATGGCCGTTTCGGTCATCCAGACCAAGATCGAGCTATCTCTCTTCGGGAGGGATCTCTGTTGCAAACGTTTTCGCCCGACTACCAGTTCGTCAAGCCAAGCGGAAATTATTGTTTCAAGACCGTCGGTCGTCTGATCGGTAACGCGGTTCCGGTTAGGCTTGGGACGATTGTGGGCAAAACAATCGCACGACACATACAGAAGATGGATGTTAATCCATGAAAAGCTACAAACTCACCATAGACTTGGCCGCGTTGAATCATCTTGGCATCGGTCTGTACAGCAATATCCCGGCGGTGCTTTCTGAAGTGGTCGCAAATGCATGGGATGCCAACGCCAAAAACGTCGACATCGACATTGATGTGAAGAATGGTGTTATCACGGTGAAGGATGACGGCTGGGCAATGACGGAAAAAGAAGTAAATGATCGATTCCTGAAAGTCGGCTACCGAAAACGCGAAGACAGAACGGCCGAGATTCCGAAGGGGCGCCTTCCCATGGGCCGGAAGGGAATTGGTAAACTCGCCCTTTTTTCTATCGCCAATAGCATTGAGGTTCATAGCGTCAAACTCGACGACCGAGGAAGCATCATCGAAAGAAATGGTTTCATCATGCGCGCCACGGATATTGAGAAATCCATCAAAGCCGGAGGCAAAGATTACGAGCCTGAGGTGGTGCCTGAGGGGAAAGTCAAAATCAAGAAGGGTACACTGATCAGGCTGACTGGACTGAAGACCGGCACCACGGTCACGGAGCCATTTCTTCGGAAACGGCTTTCGAGACGCTTCAGCGTTATAGGGACAAGCAGTGGATTTGTGGTAAGAATTAACAAGGGGCCTGTCACTATAGACGACCGGGATTACTTTGACCGGCTGGAATACATCTGGTGTGTCGGAGAGAAAAGTGAACGATTCGCAGATGAGTGCAAAGCACCACTGCGTCACGAGAGTCTCCCTGGAATTGTCGATGAAGCCAAAGGCTATGCGGTGACGGGGTGGGTCGGCACGATGGGCGAACACAAGAGCGTTGAGGAAGGCAACAATGGTATAGTCATTTTGGCAAGAGGCAAGATTATACACGAGAATATACTACCGGATCTCAAAGAAGGCCGCGTCTTTAGCAAGTACCTGATTGGCGAACTGCATGCCGAATTTCTCGATCTCGACCATCTTGAGGACATTGCCACAAGCGACCGCCAGAGCGTCAAAGAATCTGATCCACGATACCAGTCGCTCAAGACTTTCGTGAAGGGAAGCGTGCTGAACCGGATCGGAAACGTGTGGACTGACTGGCGGAATGAGGACAAGAGTAAGGATGCCATGGCGAACCCGTCGATTGAAAAATGGTACAACGGCCTCAGTTCCCGACACCGTCAATTTGCCAAGTCTCTGCTCGGCAAGATTGCATCATTTCCGATTCAGGATCGTGACTTCAAGAAAACGCTATATCAGCACGGCATCCTTGCCTTTGAAACACTTGCTGCGAAGGACAACCTCCATGCGCTCGAGTCTATAGAAAGCAGTGCCGAATTGGAGCGTCTGATAGAATTGTTCAAGGATATGGACGATCTTGAAGCTGTTCACTATTGGCATATAACCAAAACGCGCGTGGCGGTGCTTAGGAAGTTCGAGGAAATAGCACCGAGGTCTCGGGAGAACATCATCCGCGACTATATCTTCGACCACCTCTGGCTCCTGGACACGTCTTGGGAGCGTGCGTCCACTGACGCGAGAGTGGAACAGTCTGTCACCCGGGAATGGAAGAAAATAGATGCAAATCTGACAAAGGAAGAGAAGGCCGCCCGAATCGACATTCGTTACCGTACTGCCGCTAAGAAGCATATCATAATCGAACTCAAAAAATACGACCGAAAGGTTCGAACCGAAGATCTCTCTGTTCAGATCCGCAAGTACCAATCGGCCTTGACGAAAGTCCTCAAGAAAGTATACCCAGATGAGAGCCCCGTAATAGAGGCGATCTGTATCGTCGGGGATCGCCCCGAACCAGAAGACCGTGATAGCGAGAACCGTCGCATGTTGGAGGCTATCGGGGCTCGTTATATCACGTACGAGCAACTCATCAGGCAGACACGTGAGAGCTATTCGGACTATTTGCAGGTCAACCAGAGGCTTTCTCGCATACTTCAGCTCGTGGAAGGAATCTGAGTCGGAAGGAACGTTGGATGCCCGACCACATGACACCAGAACAACGGTCGCGTGCGATGTCACGGGTCAAGTTGCGAGATGGGCCACTCGAACAAGACATCCAGCGAGAACTTCGTCGTCTCGGTCTCCGCTTTCGAAAACACATGAAGTCTTTGCCGGGTTCCCCTGATATCGTCTTGACGAAACAGAAGATAGCAATCTTCATAGAAGGCGACTTCTGGCACGGTTGGCGATTACCGGTTTGGGAGCACAAATTGTCTCCCTTTTGGAGGCAGAAGCTTTGGGCCAATCGAAAACGCGATCAGAGTAACTTCCGCAGACTCCGTGCCCGTCACTGGCGAGTGATTCGCATTTGGCAGCACCAACTCGAACGAAACAAGGAGGAATGTGTCCATAGCATCCTTGCGGCGCTCCATCGGGCGTGAGAGACGTGCTACTGGGCATAGGAAATCTCTCCACATCCATACCAAGGCGTTGTCAAGCCCGCCTGAGCTTGTCGAAAGGACGACCGCGGGGTTTTTCCAGGGGAATTCCAAAGATATATTCGCCATCACCTGGTTTTCGGTTCAGGGCGCAGGTTTTTCGTGCGGGACTGTGAGAATCTCGGCCGGGCGGGAAACGCCAGTTTTTTTTCAGTTTGGGGGGCGTATCAAGTTCATTGGGCTGGGACTTATGCCGATAAATGGCGTATGCAAGGTGACGTGCAGAAATGTGGAAATAGTAGCTTGACAGGACAATAGAAAGGGAATAGTAATGATAAACGTTCGACCGATAACAATGGCGATTTTGCTGCTAACGGCGTTTGTTTTGACGGGTTGTTTCTCGTCCAATCCGGAAGACCAAGAAGCTTTCAAAATGCCTCAGGATGTGTACGTCTCAACGGACAAGTACTTGTTGTGTCCGCCGGATGAAATTGAGGTGCACTGCTCGAAGGCCCCGGAGATTAACATGCAGCGGCAGCAGATTCGGCCGGATGGCAAGGTGAGCTTCGAGGCCATCGGCGAGGTCGAGGCCGCAGGCAAAACGCCAGCGCAGGTCGCCGAGGTCGTCCGGCTGAAGATCGTGGAGCTGTATAAACTATCCGGCGATAATCCCGTCGATGTTCGCGTGGTTGCGTTCCGGAGCAAAAGGTACTACGTCCTCGGGCAGGTGGGCAGTCCGGGAGCCCAGGTCTATTCAGGGCGCGATACCGTCTTAGGCGCGATAGCGCTGGCGGGGAGCCCAACGGTGCTGGCTTGGCAGGAGCGCATCCAGGTGATAAGGCCGTCGCACGATGAGAACGTCAAGCCCAGGATATTTGAAATCAACTTCGATCGGCTGAGCGCCCACGGCGATGCAACCAAGGACGTTTTGCTGGAGGACGGGGACATTGTATTTGTGCCACCGACGATCCTGGCGGCCGCAGCTATGAAGATAGAAGAGTTCATACGACCAATCGCCAGAGCCTTCTCCGGCTACTACATAACGCAACCGGATCGCTATCCCGGCGCTGTCAGCGGGGGGGGCGCATATTACTAACGGGCGTCGCAGCTACGTGCCTCTCAACCGGCGCATAGCGGACCTCAGAAGCAGGAGCAGGGTGTACTGATGAGGCGGCAAGATAAATTGAGAAGAGCCCACGTGGCCAGCACGATCTGGTTCGTTCTGGCCGTCGGCTACATCCTCATACTGACGTTGCGCCAGGCCGGCGTGAAGTGGTGGGTCGTGTTTTCTTTGTCAGGACACGGCGTCCTGATCGCCTCAGTGCTGGTCAGCCTCTACTTGTTCGCCTTTTTCAGGGGGATCAGCAGCAGCCAAAAGGTGCTGGTCGAACATCCGCTGACCAGTACAATCTACTATGCAGTGTTCTACGTTCTGACGCCTTTCCTGGGGGCTGCAGCCGGTTGCCTGGGAATGATCGGGGCCCGCGGGGTCGGCCAGTTTTTCCTCGGAGTCGCCCTGGGCACTCTCGGGGTTACATTTGTCGTCTGGGTGATTCTCGACCCGGTCATCGGGCTGCTGGAATTGCTGCTGCCCCCAAGCCGGAAGCATCGCCTCACTCGGCTGGCAGAGGCGCGGGCTGAACGCGAGAGGAAACAGAAAGAACGCGAGCGTTTGTTGGCGCAAGTGCTCGCCGAGGAAGACTCGCAGCGCCGCTGCTGGGCCGAAATGTTCAAGCCCCAAGCCCAGAAGCTGGCGGGATTGCTGGAAGAGGGAGCGGCCGACCCGCAGCAGGCGGAGCGCGAAGCGGTGGGCATAGGCGTCATGGCCTGGCAAGCCGGGGGTCTGAGCTGTATGCAGGAGGTTCGTGACACGACCATAGCGATCTGCAAACACAACGCCAAGGACAAAGCCGTTGTGGATTATCTCAGCTTCTGGTGGGATGGCATTGGCAACTGGCGAGCTGCGCCGCTCGGCAGACGCTCATAGTTCGCAGGCTCGCTTATGCGATCTCCCATCTTCTCAACCAGCCAACAAGGCATACGCCGATGCCGCCCAGCACGATGGCGCCCGGAGCAGGAATTTCCGGCGGGCACTCGCCTGTTCTGACGGCCCATTCCTCGAATCCCGCGTTATTGGCGTGGTTCTCGCCGAATCTCGAGTAGAGATAAACGTAGCTTCCATAGCTTTCGTCAAACAAGCCGTCGGGAATGTAGGCCAGCACGTCGCCAGTTCCGCTGCCACGATTCAGCCTGTAATCCAGCCAAATCCAGTTGTCGCCGCCGGCATCGAGGTCATAGATTGGCGTGCCCAGAGCGCGATATCCCGTCAGGTCGCCCGAACCGGCCAAATAAACCTGCATCGCATCCAACGACAAGTATCGGCCTTCATCGGTCCCCTTCTGGTTGATGTCTAACAGAAACTCTCTGTAAAGCGTTCCAACATTGTCCACGGTCGGAACATCATCCAACAGCAGCGATCGAGTGAATTGGGGAGAATTGTTTTCATCATACTCCAGCGGACGTGCATCGGTGTTATAACCCTGCGAGATGTCCTGATTCGTGGAGATTCTGACAAACGGGTCAATGACTCCCGATCCGGTTGACTGCGGGTCGGTCTGCTCGAAGTAGGCGCTGCCGATGTATCCGGAACTTCCAGCCGTCGTCAGATCTAACACCACGCCCGCCAGTACGGGCGTACAAAGAAACGCAGACAGCAGCATAGCCGCAACCAGGCATATCCTCATCCTTGTTCGGGAGGTTTGTCGAACAACAACAAGTGTCCTGGACGCGATAAGCCAAAACAGATCACATCTCAACACTGCACTGTAACAAAACGAGAGAAAGCCCAACAAGGCTTTCATACCATCCTTAGCTTTCATGATTCCCATCCTCACATAAAAGGCCCCGCACGAACGGACAAGTTTCTCTTATACAAATCCTGCTCCTGCCCGCTGGCGAAGGCACGGTTCAGACCACTTCGCACTACAGAACTTCGGCCCATCAAAATAGGGCCTGCACGTTGTGCAAAGTGGGCGGTCCGCGAGCCGGTCCGGCAACGGCAAGCGCTATTGCCGAACCAAAAGGCGGCTGCGCCCCGAGGGCCCCCGACGATTGCCCGTACATTTGCGACCAAAGTGATTGGGCAGACCGCAAAGATTCTGTGCAAATGCCTTGCAGTGGTGAGCTGCCAAAACTAACAGGCAGCCTGTGAGATTTGCTTGCGGCACGAATTAGGTAGCCAGGGCATGGTCCTGTAAAGTCGAGCCTGCTTTTGCCGTCGAGAGGATTTGACGCGAAATCCGAGGAAACATGCGGCCTAAGAAGATGCCGAGCGCGGGCCTCTCTCCTCTCCAGCGCGCCCCCCGCTGCGGTCAGACGAAGCACCCTGAATCCTACCAATTCCCTGGTATCTTTGCCGCGCACCATCCTGCTCTGTCTCCTTACAGAGTGCGATGACATCAACCTTATTGTCTGCCGGTCACCCTCTCACACAAAGATCGAGATGACCTCTCCTCAATGGTTAAGGCGCCGAATCTCCGAATCCGACGCGCAGTTAGTATATACTGCCAGCCGCTGCGAGAAAATGGAAAAACTATTTTTTCTTAGCAGACAACGTATATTTTCGGACGGTGTGCTCCCATGAACTTTATAGAACACACCGGGCCGGCCGCTTTAGCCGGGCTGCGTGCATCGTGCAGAGAATGTGAACAGACCGGTGGCATCGTGAGTTTCCTTGATGGCGGTCCGCAGGGCACAGATCGAGTCTATTCAGACGACGATCCGCGGTATTGTGAGGCTCATGGAAGAGGAATTGAAGGTGTCAGGTACTTTCCACGTTTGATTGTGTACTAATACCAACAGGAGGGAGGATTACTCTCTCTATCTATGCCAGCCGCTCTGGCCCAGGCCCTGGATTGCGATCTATCCTTCACGACCGGCGGAGACGCAGGCCAGGAGTGGGACACCCAGAGCGGGGCGCCTTACCCCTACTATGGTTCCGACATGGCCCAGGGCGGGGGCGTCGGCGACGACGAGGAAGTCTGGATGCAGACGAGCGTCACCGTCAGCGACGGCGAAAAGATGTCCTTCTACTGGAAGGTCTCCTCCGAATCGGGCAGCGACTATCTGAAGTTCTACATCAACGACCAATATCAGGCCGGAATAAGCGGAAACGTGGACTGGCAGAAGAAGTCCTATACCTTCAGCGGCGCGGGGACCAAGACCCTCAAGTGGGTCTATTACGGCGGCTCCGGCGGCCAGAATTGCGGCTGGGTGGATGGCTTGGTCATCGGCTCGGGCTCGCTGGTCGGCCCGCCCAATGAGTACAGCGAGGCCCTGGACTGCGACCTCAAGTTCACCAGCACCGGAACTACAAACGGGGATGACTGGTACGTCGACAATGGCTCGGCCGCCGAATACTACCTCGACGCCGACTCGGCGCAGAGCTATGACAGCCTCGACGACAGCAACGAATCCTGCCTGCAGGCGATTGTCGAGTCCGATTGCAACGAAACCATCACGTTCTATTGGAAGGTCTCCTCGGAAGAGGACGCCGATTACCTGCAGTTCTACATCGACAGCACCCTTAAGGACCAGATCAGCGGCGAGGTGGGCTGGCAGCAGAAATCCTACAGCGTGGCCGCAGGCACGCACATCCTCAAGTGGCGATACGCCAAAGACTCCAGCGAAGAGGCAGGCGACGATTGCGGCCGGGTGGACTTTGTGCAATGGACCGGGCCTTCCCCCGCCCAGGACCCCTCTAACTGGCAACAAATCGCCTACAAGCACGATGTGTTAGGCCGGCGCGTCGAGAAAAAAGTGGATGGATTTTCGACGAGATACGTGTATGATGGGGCGCATGTTATTGCCGAATACGATGGGAACAATAATCTCTTGAGGAAGTACATGTACGGCCCAGGGATCGATCAGCCGGTGTGTATGATAGAAGTAGCGGATGCCAATGCGACCTACTACTATCATTACGACGCCCTCGGTTCGGTCGTAGCCCTCAGCGACTCCTCCGGCGATACCGTCCAGACCTACGAGTACAGCGTCTATGGTGAGGTCGCCGTCGAGGACGCCAACCACCCCAACCCCTATATGTTCGCCGGCGTGCGCTACGATATCGAAATCGGCCTTTACTATAATCGGGCGAGATATTACAATCCCTTCACGGGCCGGTTCCTCCAAACCGACCCGGTCGGCTACAAAGATGGGATGAACATGTACAGGTATTGTAAGAACAGCCCACTGAGCCTGCGTGATCCGTCTGGTTTATGGACAGAGGAAGCGCATCGCGATCTCGGCAGGTACGGCGGAGGAGGGCCTAACGATCTCTTTGATTACGCCAGACTCGATATAGACCACCCTTCTACCTCTATCCTGGGCTATGCGAGGCATTTCAGAGATTTGAACGATGCTGTTTGGGATGCAGTGATGGCTGCCAGAGATGGAAACTGCACGGATTTTGAATATCATATGCATGAGGCACAAGACTACTGGGCCCACATGGCTGCCGGTTACGATGTTGTCATGCCGCATGTGTCCAAAAAGGTAGACGATCCTAATAGAGAAGAGAATCGCTGGAGATATGAGCAAGCTGGTGCCACAACTCGATTTTTGGAAGCTGTTTGGGATGCTTTTAATCCAGACCCAGCCGAAGGGCATTGGGAGGAAGACTGTCTTCCAGATTTTTGGGATCCAAACGATTGGAATTGGGACAAACCTTGGTTTGGGCACCATTTCTGATAAACGCCCCAATTACGTTTTTTTGTTGAGAATCAGGAATGTCGGCACTGTGAGTTCCCTATCAGACAGTTGCCATGGCAATACCCGGCAATGGTAAGGAGTAGCTACGATGCGAAAGTTCCCTCTGCAATTCGTTTTGAGCGTGGTATTTGCGATTGTCTGCGGTTTTTCTATGTGGCTTATCCGAGAATTCTTGGCCCTCATCGGAGTTACCAAAGTGAGTCCGTTCATTTTCGGTTACACTCATTTTATGCTCGTGATCATACATTTGGGCTTGCCGCTGGGGGGTGTCTTAGGGGTCTGGATTGCAAACAAATGCCTTTCAAGGGCATCGACGCTTAGCGTTAGAGGCGCAGCGTTGGGCTTTGCGCTTAGTCTTCTGGGAATGCTGCTGCTGATTATTCTTCGTTTAGTAGCGGAGGGACCTGCGGGTGAAGATAATGCCTTGCTGCATCTTCTTAGAAGCGGCCTGATATTGGTTCTAATGTTCATTTCAGCGGGTCTCTTAGCTACGATTGGCTATAACCTTGGGGGGAGATGGAAATAGGGGGGCAATTATTGTTCTCGGAGATTTGTCGAAAAGCAGACCCACCATAGGCCAAGGGAATGGCGCAGAAGAGGACAAACAGGAGGTATCGCGTCGTTGTCAAAAGCAGGCTGGCCGAGACGGAGGGACGGCCGGGCTTGTGCGAGAGACGTTTCTATCTATTGGCCTTCGGCGTGGTTCTGGTCTCGGTTCTGACGCGAACGTTCGATTTTTCGCTGTCGCCTCTGTCGTATCATGGGCTCTTTATTACCCGGCCCTATGACGGCCTTCATAGCTGGGCCAGCGCCAATCACGCCTGGGCCGCTCGCAGTCACGTCAAGTACGGTCTGGGCTATACCAAAGGGGATAATTGGATAATTAGGGACAGCCACCTATTTGTTGCTTGACATTTCTCCCTCTATCATCGGCTTGCTTCATGTTTGAAACGAGATGATCGCGGCTGGGTGGACTTTGTGCAATGGAGCGGGCCTTCCCCGGCCTCCGCCAGGGGATGGATTGCGCCACAGGACCCCTCTAACTGGGCAGTCCCTGGGGGATCCCTTACGGGAGAAATCGCCTACAAGTCCGCCTGGGGATGGCTTGCGCCAACGGCAATAACAACCTGCTGCGCAAGTACATCTACGGCCCGGGCATGGACCAGCCCGAATTTAGCCACGAAGGCACAAAGTCACAAATTAAGAGTGTATCAGGCCCTTGGAGTCTTGGTGTCTTTGGGGCAAAAGGAAAGTCACAAATCGACAATCGCAAATCGTAAATCGAAAATACCTTGGGGTCGCCGTCGAGGACGCCAACCACCCGAATCCCTACATGTTCGCGATTGAACGAGTGCTTTACGTAAAGATGTGAGCCTTGTGAGATGCTTTCAGGTGAGAGATCGGGGCGACAGGCCTTGCCCTGGGAGGAGGTTGCAGACAAACTGTCGGGCAGCAAACCTGTGCGGAGAAGTGACCGGCGGCTGAGTAGGTGGGTGGTCTTTGTTTCGCAACCAGCTCAATCCATAGGGGGAGGCGACTGCGCAGCTCCGTCAAACGTGGACGAGAGGTCTTTCGCATCGCTCAGGAATCTCAGGAGCATTGCGATCTTGCTTTCGACGCGGGTTTTGCGATAGATATTTCTGGTATGAGTCTTTACCGTGCCCGGCCTTATGCGCAGAACTTTGGCGATGCCGCCGTTCCGCAGACCCTGGCAAATCAGCTCGGCAATTTGACGTTCACGAGGCGTCAGATTATAGCGGTTCTGCACGTATAGCCACTGTTTCTTGCTAAGCGCGACGTCGGGCTGCGTGAGGCCCGGCTCATTGCTCCCGAAGTCTTCAGCGTGTGAATTTGGCATTTGAATCATGGCTAACCACCCTCCTGCAGTTGTTTGAGCAGACGCTGTGCATCTGTAAGGTCTGCTGTCGATAAACCCCCAATTCGGGTCGCCGAATCCAGAGTCTGGTTCAATTCCTCAATCGCCTTGTCTTTCTGCCCGAGTTGAGCCAGCGCCCTTGCCAAATTAAGGCGGGTGGCAACGCTTGCCGGGGTTGCACTGGGATAGAGGGCCATGCAGGCCGTAAAATCCTGGACAGCCTTCTCGTACTCACCCAATCGGTAGTACACGGTCCCGCGAGTATCAATCAGGTCGAGGTAGGCAGGTGCGATCTTCAGCCCTTTCTGCGCCAGTTCGAGCGCTTCGGCGTATCTGCCCTGCTCTTCGGACATTACCCATGCGAGATTGTTGATGACGATCACATTGTCCGGCTCCAGCTCAAGCAGCCGCTGATATAGTTCAGCCGACTCTGCCCGGCGGCCGGGCGTCTCCAGCAACAGGATCGCGAGCACACTCAGCGCCTCGGTGGAATCAGGGGAGTTTCTCAGCACCATCCGAAGCAAGTCCTCCGCCACCTTCCGGGCCGGACCGTCCGCGAGCGCCCTTAAATCCCCCGCAATGCTGACAACAGTTCGGCTGTCCGCCGGATGCGACTGATACCAGTCCTTGACCTTCTCGCTCAGCGCGTCCCAGAGATGATCGTCTCTGAGCATTTGCGCATACGCCAACAGCGGACCCGGGTCGTTTGGCTCGGATTCAAGCAGAGCGTCGAGCTCCTTTTGCGCCCTTGCCTTTTGGCCGCTCTTGTATTGCGCAACGGCCAGGGCAATCCTACAGCGTCTGCGGGCGGGCTCATCACACTTGGCCAATTGCTTTCTCAGCAAATCCATGGCCTTCTTCGACTCGCCTGCTTTGACGTACATATCGGCCAGCAATAATGCCATCTTCACATCGTTCGGGTCGGACTCGTGCAGCACTCTCAGGGTCGGAATAGCCAGCACGGGCGATCGGATCGCCTCGGCGCCGGCCTTCATGAGCAGAAGCATCTTGTCGTTGGGTCCATGGGCAAGGCCCCGCAATGCGGCATCGAGAGCTCTTTCAGGTTGCCCCCTTTTGATCGCAATTTCCCCCTTGAGAGCCCATGCTTCACTGATTTGCGGCCGGTCGCGGGTCACCGTCTGAAGAATCCCCTCGGCCTTGTCCATTGCCGGTGCGGTTCCTTCGGCAAGAAGGACGCGGACATTCAGCAGTTGCAGCTCAATGTCCTCGGGGTTCGATTCCAGGGCTTTCGCAAGCAGTGTTTTGCCCTCACGCACTCTGGCCGGCGCTCTGGACGCCAGGAACAGGACAATTCCACGTTTCTGGACACGGACGTCATCGCCGACCAGCGACAGTGCCTTCTGAATATCGGTAGTCGCTGTTTCAAGCTGCCCCACAGAGCGACGGAAATCGCTTCTGGCCACCCACACTTCAACGTTGTTGGGCTCAATGGAAGCGGCACGGTCGAGATCCGCCGCAGCCCTATCGACGTGACCCAGCGTGGCACACGTTCGAGCGCGAAGAATATAGGCCGAAGCATTGCTTAGGCGCGCCACGATTTCATCGGAAAGCCGCAGCGCTTCGTCCGGGTTCTTTCGCCGAATGTCGAGCTGGATTTGAGCGGCCGTAACGGGCAACGAGTTGGGGTCCCGGCTCTTGAGCTTCGCCAGCAGTTGTGAGGCTTCGTCGAATTTGTTTTGCTGCATTTGAAGAAATGCCAGAGACAGGCAGGCCGCCTGATTGTTGGGGTCGTTACTGAGGAGGTCCTGCAATACCCCGGACGCGGAGTCCAGCTCGCCGCGTCTCAAGTAGCTCTGCAACATCAGCTTCTGCAGCTCCGGATGGTACATATCCTGGGCGGATGCCCGCTTGAGCACCTGCTCGGCTTCGTCATACTCCTTCGCCCCATACAGCGCGGCCACAGCCGGAATGATAACGCGCAGGTCATCCGGCGACAGCCGCAGGGCTTCGCGATACGTCATCAGCGCCAGTTGCATTTCCCCCGCACGTTCGTATGACCGCGCCAGCAGCAGACGGCTGGGCTGGTCGCTCGGATTAGCCAGCATGTTCTCTTTCAACAGGGAAGTAATTTGAGGATAACGATCCTTGAAATTATCCGAGGCGAACCAGACCCTTGCCTGCTCGTATCGCCACTGCCAGCCCGCATCGCCCTCGATCGATTTGATTCGATCGACGAGCTTTTGGGCCCGGTCGGAGTTCCGGATGACCGATTCACACAACAGAAGCCTGCGCTTTATGGGAATATCGTTGGGCAGTTTTTCTTCGAGTGCCGTCAGCAGGGTATAGACGCTGTCCTGGCGTTCCCAGCGGCTGTAGAGCTCCGCAAGCAACAAAGCCGTCTCGCGCTGAGCGACCGGGTCTTCGATGCGCGTCAGCGCGTCCTTTACAGCTTCTTCACACTTGTCCCTAAGACCTTGCCGATCCAGAAGAACCGCAAGATACCTCACTAACTCGGCAGATTGAGGAAATTTTTCCGTGGCTTCATTCAATCTTGGAATCGCTTCGTCCATTTTGTCCTGGGCGGCAAGCAATTCGACCTCGGCCATCACGATTCCAACCGGTGAAAACGACGTCCCTCTGAGCCGGTTTAGCAACGTCTGAGCTTCGTCGAATTGACGGCGTTGAAGCGCAAAGCGGAATTGCCAGAATGCCAGATCCGGGGGGGCGTCCTTGGCCGCACTCAAAGCCGACAACTGCTTCTGTATATTGCGCCACTGGGCGGGCGTCTGCGCCCCGCCGGCGGAGGCAGCCGGCGACAGTTGCATTTCAATCTGAACGCGCAGCATCGCAGCCTCGGTGTTCTGGGGCGAAAGCTCACCGGCTCGTGCGGCATGTCCGGCGGCCTCGGTCCATTTCCCCGATTGTGCCAGCAGCTTCGCAATGGCCAAATGTCCCTCTGAAGAATCGGGCCTTTCAGAAATGAGCGTCCGCAACTGACGTAACGCCGATTGCGTATCGCCTGAACGAGACAGAGCCGACGCCAGCAACAATCGGACCTGGACCGATTTGTTGCCCGATTCCATCGACTGCCGCCAACATCTGACGGCCTCAGCCAGATCGCCCTGCTCAACAGCAACCAGACCGCGCAAAAATGCAACAGCCGCAGGGGAGATATCCTTTTGGGACATTTGAGAAATGCAGTCGTTGGCATCCTTCAAGCTCCCGGACCGGATGAACAACTCAGCCGCCGTGGGCATGAAGTCCCAGGGCTGAGACGTAAGCTCTTTCAGTCCTTCGCGCGCCACTTTCAACATTTTCTCCTGCGACCGCGACTTCATCGCGAGCTGGGCCCACGTTTGCCACAGTTCCTGATCGGTCGGCGCAGTCTCCTGCACGGCAATAAGATGTCCCTCCGCTCTCTCCAGGGCACCGTAGTCGATGAACTCCCTTGCAAGGCGAAGCCGCACGGCGGCATCCGACAAGTCCTTTCCTTCCGCCTGCTCCAGATCCGCCAGGGCCAAAGAGGGGTTCTTGCTTCTTCGATGGAACCCGGCACGCACGACATACGCCAGCGCCGAAGACGGGTTGTTCTTGACCGCCTCATCGAACCATTGGAGCGGAGCCTCTCGAAAATCCGTCGGACGTTGCTCAATGAGCTGGCCCAATGTCTCGTAGGCCAGGACCTGGTCGGGATGCTCCTTCACGATGGCCTTCAATTCCTCTGCGGCTTCTGCGAACTTGCGTTGCGGCTCTGCCGCCAGCGCCAGCGCCAACATCCTGCGAAGCGCCGGATCGGGATTCGTTTCAAGCTGTCTTCTGGCGACCAGCTCGGCCTCGCCGGGTGTGCCGCCCGCCAGGTAGATTTCGGTGAGTTTTATGGCCGCTTCGGAATTGTTCCTGTCCACTCTCAGGGCGGCGCGATAAGCGGCTGTGGCCTGCCGAATTTTGTTGCTCTTGATCGGCCGGATATTCATACACGCGTCTGCGTACTTGAGCAATGCAGGAACGTCTTCCAGCCGCACGGAAAGATAGTAGCCCAGGTGCTCCGCCGCTTCTTCCCACTTGCCGGCGTCGTAGGCTTCATTGCCGCGTACAAGCCCTTGCTCGGTTCTATTGGTCTTGTGCCATTGGCGCAGTCCGAAAGCACCGGCACCCAAGACGGCGAGGCTGATTAACAGAACTGCCGCCAATTTCCAGTTGAAGTATCTTGCGGGCATGTACCCACCGTTTCCTTTCTTGATGCCTTAGAATTGACTGATGAAATTATCGAGAAGCTTCTTCGTCGTTTGCCAGCATATCCACAAATCCGTCTTCAGAGATAAGCTTCTGACGTACTGGACGTCGTAGTGGATCCACTCCTGGAAGTCCCTCATGGGTTCTCGCGTTCTGAATATCTGCCAGAGCCCGGTAATCCCCGGCCGAACCGATAGTCTGGCGTCACGCCAAAGCGGACAGAGCGTGTTCTCCGACTCGGGCGAGGGTCTCGGGCCGACGACACTCATCTGGCCGAGCAAAACGTTGACGAATTGAGGTATCTCATCGATATACGTCTCCCGCAAAAACCGCCCCACCGTATTGATTCGCGGGTCGTCGGTCATCTTGAACTGCGGACCATCCACCTGGCTGACCACGCGCAGCTTTTGTTGTATCTTGTGGGCCCCGGCAATCATCGTCCTGAATTTCAGGCAGTTGAATGCCTTTGCGTGCAGACCCTGGCGCTTGTCCTTATAGAAAACGGGACCCGAAGACGTCAGTTTTATGGCCAAAGCCACAAAGGGAATGACCGGGGCGAACAGAGTCAGAACCACCGCGGCGACGATGCAATCAGCAATTCGTTTGAGACACCTCGCATAGGAGAACCATTTCCAGGTCCGGAAAGGATTATACGCATCCTGCAGCGAGCTCAAGCTGCGGCTTGCATGGGAAGTCCCTTCGGAATAGTCTCGCCGTGGACAAGCCGACCGGCTCCAATCGTATTGCGGCCCTTGCACAACGCAGTTTCGCACAAGTTGATTCTTCGGCACGCAGGTCTCGGGGCCGATGATCGATGAATGTATGATGGCACCCGGCTCGATTGTGACTCTGTCGCCGATGACGGCCGGCCCAATGATGATAGCGTCCGAAGCAGCGCTGATGTGATCTCCCAAGAGCACATCCCCGACGATCCGCGGATTCCCGGATATTCTGCTTGAATCCGCCGGCCCGACGTCACGATAAGCCGAGAGTCCCATCCTGCAAAAGCCCAGCAATCCCCCTTCCGTTTCCAGGTCCAGGACGTTCCCACACACTCCAATTCCGCGCAACGTCAGACCCTCCGACCGGCACCTCCCGGTGAGCGCAGAAAAAGATTCGGGCAGAGCACCGTCGGCGATAATGCGATTGAGCACATGGTTGCGAATGAAAAGGTGGTGAGGCCATTCCTGACCCGTGAAGACAAGCTCGGCCCAATCCGAGTACACCCGGCGGAATCCCGCTACCTTGCCCTCGGCGGTTAAACGGACTTTCTCTCTTTCGCCGGACAGGTCGGGCTCTATCGTGACCGCCAGCACATCCGCGCCGACGCCGGCCAGGGCTCCTTCAAGCAGCTCAACGTTCACGCCGGTGGCGAAACGCCCGTTGGAAATGACGGACCAGGAACTCTGTGATTTCGCTCGGCCGACTTGTGCAACCAACTCTGAAGGGACGGGCACCCTGTCTCCATAGAAAGTTATATTGGGGGGGGTAGGCGTGGAACACCGCCCTTGCTCTGGCTTCCGGGCTGCCCCCGCCTCGCAGCCGAACATCCATCCCTCCGGAATGGCGTATGCGGTCCGGCCGAAATCCAGTCGTCCGGAACGTCCGGGCAGGCGGGTCCTACACCGCTGCGGACTCAGGCAGCGACCCAATCCGTCGAGAACAATGTGGGCAAGAGGTTCGTTGGTCAGGGCAAATCGGAGCAGACCATCGCCTCTGCCATTGGAGGAGTTCTTGGGTATGATTATCAGATTCATGAAAGGGTAACGACAAAAGCGCTGCCGTCTAATGGCAACATGACGCCGGCATGGGCTTAATTGGCGCCCGCACCACCGGCAGATTTCTCAGACCAACCTCTTACAAATCACCCTCGTTTGTTTCGGTATCGTCGGAAGCATTGTCGAAAGCCTCGTCGGCGATATCTGCATCCTGCTCCATGGCGAACATCAGCTTCCTTCTGGATGCCTTGGCGCTATCCCTGGATTGCGCACAGTACGTATGTCCATGACGGAAATAACCGTGCTCGGCGTCCACACTGCTCAGGACGGTTCCGAGCACGTTGACATTTATCTGTGCCAGCCGTTCCTTCGCTTGCTTGAGATCGGGCATGGTGGTCTGGCCCGCAAAACTAACCAGGATCGCGGCATCTCCCATTTTGGCCCACAGCAGCGCATCAGGAAAACCGAGTGCCGGAGGAGTGTCAATAATCACGTGATCGTATTTCTTGCTGATCATGGCGATACGTTTTCTCGTCGAGGGCAGGGCCAGCAGCTCGTAAGCATCCGCGGAATCGCTGAAGTCAGCCGCAAGCACATCCAGCCCCGTTGAAGCAACCGAGTACACCGCCTGCTCAAACTTAACGCCGCATAACACATCTTGCAGCCCGCGGGAACCTTTGGGCAGGTTCAACAAACGCGCGACGTCCGGTTTTCTCAGGTCGCCGTCTATGAGCAGGACCTTCTTGCCGGATTCGGCCAGGCTCGTGGCCAGGTTGACGGCAAAGGTCGTTTTTCCGTCCTTCATCCCCGGGCTGGTCACCACAAGCTTCCTGGGAATTCCCGTGCCGCCGATAAGCCCGAGGTTGGCGCGAATGGTCTGGTAGTCTCCCACAATCTGCTCGGGAAGCAAAGCGGGTTTGACGGTATTCAAGCTGGTCGTCGTCCCGATAATCCGAATGCCGATCCGCTTGGCGACGTCATCGGGGGTCCGCAGGCGCAAGTCGGCCTTGTCCCGAAGATGTGCCAGCCCCACGCCGCAGAAAAGAGCCGCGAAAACCAACGCCACCGAGAGTTTCATCCGCCTGTCGTTAATCGAGGCGACGTCGGCATAGTAATACACCGATACTCTTGCCGGACGCTTTCGCTGCAGTTCAAGGTCCTGAATGCGCCCAAGGACCAAATCATACCGTTCTTTGGTTAGATCCAGATCGGCCTGAAGCTCATCGATCGTGAGCTGCTTGCGTCCCAAATCGATGGTCTGAATGTCTTCTTTGGACAGTGTTTCGTTCAGGCGTTTTTCGTATTCTCGCGTTTGCTCCAACTGGCTCCGGATGGCGACGAGCTGCCTATTCCCGGCTTCGGCCGTCTCCTTGGCCACCAGGTCGTCAAAGTCTTTGCTGGCCTCCTGCTTTCGCTCCTCCAGAAGCTGCTTTAGTGCCTCCAGCAGTTGAACCTTGTTCTGAATCTCCGGATTCGTTGGGGATAACGCCTGCTTGGCGGCGACGATCTCCTGCTCCGATTCCGTGATGCGGTCCGTCAACGCCGTGACGGAGGGGTCCTCATTGATATAGTCCCGCCGCATTTTCAGCAGCTCCTCCGGAGCGATGGCCTGCTCTCTCGTTCGCTCGAGCAACTGAACCTGCGCCTCAAGCCTGATCCGCTCGGCCTCCACGCCGGCCAGGGTTGTCTGCAGGCTACCAACACGCTGCAGCATCACGTCCTGACGGGCCTGGAGATCCGCCCTGCCCCACTCCTGCGCCAACTGGTAGATGGTCTGCCGGTCATTTTGAGTCTTCTCGTATAGAGTGTCACGCTCACCTTCCAAAAGCGCCAGTTGCCGGTTTTCATCCTCATTGGCACTGACAACTTCGGTCTCCATATAGGCCTTGATGAACGTATCCACAATCTGTTTGGCTTCTTCCTCGCGTGTGCTCCACATGGTGACCTTGATCAGTTCCCCCTGGCGGTCGGCGGTAACGAAGATGCACCGGTCATCGACGATGGCTCGTTTCAATCTCACGGCCGGCTCAAGTCTTGCGCCCGGACCTGCCAATTTCTGCTTCCACTGCTCGATTATATCGGTCGGGTCATTATCGAAGAAGGACAGGTTCCTATCGGCCAGGGCGTCGGCGACTCTCTGCACAATGGAGCTGCTGGTGATTTTCTCGGCTTCGGTATTCATGAATCTTTCGTAATCCGATATTTCTCCGGTGTTCGTTTCCCCGCTCAAGATGTCCGCCAGAATGGGGGCGACCCTTAGCGCGCCGGTTACTTCGTATGAAGGCTTGATCAGCATCCAGACTGCGGGCAGCCCGACAGCACCCAGGACCAGGAAGACCAGCAGCACAACATACCAGCGGCGCAAGACGCCGGGCATGAAGTCCGATGAGGGTTCACCGTCCGGATCGGGCGGAACTTGCCAGTTGACTACTTCTTGTCCGGCCACTTGCTCAGGATGTTTTTCTAATTCGCTCATTTTTGTCACTCCATGGATTATGGTTTGCAATCGTATTTGCGTTCGAAGCGTATCTTGCAGTTCGCCGCAAAATGGGTCGTCACAGACCGTTTATCAGCCCCTCTGCCGGGCTATTATGACGTGTTCTTCCGCGTCTGGAACGGCAGTCAGTTTCGTCAAGAACCAAAGCTCGCCAACGACTGCTGCGAGCGCCAGCGGCATCATCGCATATCCGCCAAAATCGTGGAACACATCATCCCAGAACTGGCCGTTGAGTCTTGTCAGAGCCATCGCTGTCACGGCGAGCCGCCCCGTGTTGCATAACAGCGCGATCGGAAGGCTTGAAATAAGAACGATGAGCTTCTCCCACCACGCCCGATTGGCCAGCAGAACAACCAATCCGCTGATCACGAAGAAAGCGGTGATCATTCTCAGGCCGTTGCAGGCATACGCCACCTCGACGCTGGTATCACCGATATGGATCATGTTGCCCTCCTGGATGACCTCGTACCCCACCGTCTCAAGGCAGAAAACGGCCGACGATGTGGCCCAGCGCTGCAGGTGCAGCCCGACGTGATACTGGATCAGGCTTGGCCAGGGAAGCATCAAACACAGAAACAGCAATACCGTGAAGACCTTTCGGAAAAGCTGCCAGCCGAAGAGCAACAGTATGATAGCGGCAATGCTCAGAACGATCGACGCTCTCTCGGCCGAACCGTACATGAAGAACAGCCCGAAGAGCCTGACTGCCTGGGCCCCGACGAAGGCAAACAGACCCCAGAGGGACGGCCTGATCCGGCACTGAGCCAGAGCATGCCGCCTCGACCACAAGACATAGACGGCCAGGAAAGGAACCAAAAGGCCCGAGGAATACTCATCGCTCCTGGCCCACAGACTCCAGAGGTCGGTCAGACCGGACCGGTAGGACCAGAAGAAGGCTATCAAGACAAGGCCGGAGGCAAGGTATGCAAGCACGGCCTTTCGGTCAGACCGAATCCGGGCCGGAAGTCTCTCGTTCAACTTGTCAAGCTGCGGCCGGAACCAGCCCAGCAACCTCTCGGAGATGCTTCGTGAGACGGCTGCGGCGTGGCTGACCGAACGTCCCAATATACCCGCCGGCTTGAAAGCGATGGACTTGTCTTCCACGACGGTTCCGCTTGGAACAATCGCGTGGCCGTCAATCACGCTTTGCCGAACCTGGCAATCCGAGCCTATGCGGGCGGCCTCCCACAGCACACTGCTTATAACGATGCTATCCTTGCCGACCGCCGCATTGCTCCCAACCACGGTCGGTCCAAGAACAACTGCGCCGCTCGAAACACGGGCGCCGTCCATGACAACAACGGGCCCACAGAGGCGAGCTCCTGGATCAACATCGGCATGTTTGGATATCCAAATGTCGCGGCCCAGGGTATCCTTGCGATAGCCCGTATCCGCATTCAGCCATTGAGCATCTGCCAGGTAATTGGCTATAGCAGACTGGTATCCCTGCCGGTCTCTGAAATTCCCTGCATGATTTGGCAGTCTGGCCGCATGAACACTCTTGCCTGCACGCAGCATTTCAGGAATCAGCCCTTCTTTGATATCAAAATAGCCGGCCTTCGGTATATGCTCCAGCACAGATGAATTACAGACGTATATGCCGGACGCCTGCCCTCCGTTCGAAGCATCAAGGCCGGAGGGATTCAACATCACCGTCAGCTCAGACGCCCCCTGCCGGTGCGCGTCGATCAGCACATTGATCTTTGGAGGGGACGCGGTGGCCCCTGGGAAGATCAGCAGCAGCGCCTCCTCCGTCGGATCGGTTGCTACGGAACGAAGGGACCCGGCGGTCCCCACCGGCAACGGCTCATCCACGAACGTCACCTCCAGTCGATTGTCGGGGCAAATCGATTCGGCAAGCAATGAACCTTCACCGCTTGAGCAGACGGCCACCCGCTTGATTCCCTCGTCCGCCAGGTGAGTCAGCAAACGCTCCAGCACCGGTCTTCCCGCGACCGGCCACAAAGCCGTCGGCAGGCGCGACGCCAACGGGCACCGGTTGAAGTCCCGGCTGCCTACAAGGATAATAGCCCTCGTTCTATCGGTCTGTGCCCGATTGTCCAATTCTATAATCCCCTTGTATTTCGTTCATGTCCCAGATATGTCTCATCCTGCAAAGCTATCAAAAGAAGGCTTCAGGTCCGAGCCTTTACATCTTGCGTATCCAGAAACTTCCCGGCCAGTCTCGTTCTTGGTCATAGGAAGGGAATGCATCTCTCAATTTTTCGGAATGAATTAAATGCATATAACTTCCTGCCCATAATATCCGAAAACTGGAGTTGAACGCGAGAAACGCCTGAAGTAAATACTGCTCATTCCAAAAACAGTGATCTCTCATGACCCACCCCTTGCGGTATTCCGCCGGCAAGAATATATCATGAAAAGAAACGAGTACTCCCTTGTTAAGCCTTGGAAGTATTTCCAAATACTCATATTCGACGTCACTGCCGATTTTCAGTACGTGGCTCGAATCAATCAAAAGCATATCTTTTTCACGCAACTTCTCGAACTCTGCAAGAGGAACCTTTTGCACTGGCTCCGGAACCAAACGTGACAAACCCGTGATTCCTTTTCGCAAAATCCGATTTGGAAAAGGATCTATTGCTGTAAATTCATAGGAGTAATCATTATGGTTTTTCTTATTATTCAATAATGCCTTTGCAACTAAAAGGGTTGAATAACCCGAACCGATTTCAATGAGTCTGCTCGGCTTGAAATGACGAATCATACAGTAAAGAATTTCAGCGTCCACCGCTTCAAACATACCGTTATGCACATAATAGTCGTACGGCACACCGGTCTTCTCTCTTGGAAACTGGTCATATTCTTCCTTAAATGCAGTCTTGAAATGTGAAAGAAGGTCTAATTGCGTTCCTTCATCAACATCAATTCCTACAAGGGCGGAACGGTTTTCCCATACGCGATTATCCAGCTCCCTTGTGTCTGGTATGGGCTGATAAAAATGACAGGGCGTGATATGAAGGCCCAGACGCTGCCAAAAAGTGAACGTTTTGCGGCAATACCACCTGAGCATTCCTCTGTAAAGCTCTCGTAACATTCTAAATCCCCTATTAGATTTTCGTACGCCGAAAGGTCGTAGGTGTCTTCCGGCTGTTGCAGATAGAGAATATTTGTCAGGATTGCAACAGCCGAATTAAAACAATATGACGGGCTCACCTTTCCTGATGCGCAAACCCGCCGACAAAATCACTTTGGCTTGTCTGCTATTTCAGCAAGCACTATGAGCAGTTGCCCATCCACCCTTCCTTTTGCGCTGGCCGCCAAGAGGTCTCCATCCTCGGCGGCTTGGGGCACCACGACAGGAAACCTTCTTCGTCCTCTCGGGAACATGGCTCAGCGCTTAAAGGATTAGTCAAGGCGCAATCTCACCGACCTCATCAACCAGCACAGGCGGCGCATGGAGATAACGCGTGGCCTTTCGCTTGGCGTCGATATCCTGGTACACGCGAATTACCTGATCCTCCGTTAATCCGGCCGCAGCCGCCACCTCGCCAAGTGCAATCCCGTGGTTCTTGCCATAGAGGCACAAGTCCATTTTTTCGTAGGGCAGGGAAAAATAGAACTCTTCCTGGCTTTGCGGCATCGAGTAGGTATCCGTGGTAGGAGGACGGGAGCGGATCTCCTCCGGAATGCCGAGATACTGCGCCATTTGATAGACTTGCGTCTTGTAAAGATGAGCAATCGGCTTGATATCGGCCGCCCCGTCGCCAAGCTTGACGAAAAAGCCCTGATCGTATTCCTGCCGGTTGGGCGTCCCGGTCGCCGCATAATTCAGCCTGTCCGCATGATAATATTCCAGCATCTTGCGTGTACGCTGCTTGAAATTCGTGGCCGCGACAATCCCAAGATAAGCCGACGGCGTCAACCTGGCCTTGGTCTGCATGCCTTCGGGGCTCTGAACCACCAGCGAGAAAATCCTGTATCTCTCATCCTCACAAACCCCCGGAAGAACGATCTTGCATTTGAAGCCGGGCCCGTAGTCCGGGACGACGCTTCGGATCGCTTCATCTCTTCTTCGGTAACATCCCACGACGTCCAGGATGTGGCTGATGTCTTCAAGGACCGTCGGTACTCCGAGATGATCGCTCACCAGAGAGCTCAGCCGCAGCGTTTCCGCAGAGGAATCCTTTTCCGGCATCAGCAATCCCAACACCCGTTCCTTGCCGAAGGCGCGAACGCACAAGGCCCCTACTACGCTGCTGTCGATGCCTCCGGACAGGGCGACAACGGCCCCCCTTTTCTTGAACCGCCTCAATACCTGCTCTCGAAGCACCTCGACGATTGCCTCTGTTTGGCGCGAGCAATCGAGCTCCAGCGACTTCAAGGAGAACATTTTGTTATTCATTGGAAATCCTCCCAACGCGCCCGTTTAACCACCCGCCGCTTTTCTGCACAACCCGTATCGCGTCTTCAACTCCGCCCTGGCTATCTTGCCGGCGGCATTCCTGGGGATCGAGTCAACGAATTCGATATGCGCGGGTCGCTTGAAGGCAGGCAACGTCATCTTCAGAGTTTCTTTTACGCCGTCCTTGGTGAGGCCGGCGTTTTCCCGCGGAACGATGAACGCTGCAATCGCCTCGCCGACAACCGGATCATCGACGCCTACTACGGCAGCCTCACATACACCTTTGATTTCAAAAAGTGCATCCTCTACTTCGCGGGGACTGACTTTGAAACCGCTGACCTTGATCATGTCGTCCGACCGGCCCACGAGATAGAGATATCCATCCTCATCCATCCTGCCGATATCCCCCGTGTGATAGAAGCCGTCTTTCAGTACCGCGGCGGTTGCTACCGGGTCGTTCCAGTACCCCATCATGATGTTGGAGCCTCTGGCGACTACTTCACCGACGCTGTTGGCCGGCAATTGATTCCCGTCTCCGTCAACGACGAACAATTCCACGTTTGGAATCGCCTTGCCGACGGACCCGCACTTTGAGCCAAAATCGTCCGGATCAAGATACGACAATCTGGGCGACGCTTCGGTGGCGCCATACATGACGAACAGCTTTGCAGGAGCGATAACCTGGGCCACCTTCTTTTGAATGCTCGGCGGCATGGCGCCCCCGGCCACGGTCACGTAGCGCAGCGATTCGCATTTCAGGTCTGATTCCAAGGCCCGGTTGAGCAAAACCAGGAAGGTCGATGGAACGCCGGCAAAACCCGTCACTTGCGTCTGCCGCATGGTTTCAAGAACAACCTGTGGAAAAACGAAGCGGTTATCTATGACGACGGACCCTCCCGCATAGAAGTGGGTCGTCAACAGCGACTTGCCGTATTTGTAGTAGAACGGCAGGACCACCATGATGCGGTCGCTTTCGGTCAACTGGAGGTACTGAACAATCGACTTTGTGTTGCTCACCATGTTCAGGTGTGAGAGCGTGACGCCCTTGGGGGCGCCTGTGGTCCCGGAGGTATAAACGATCGATGCAAGGTCAAGGTCTATACATCGCACGCCGGGGTGGGCAGCCTTGCCATTGTCGTATATTTCCTGCAGGCACGTATGATTGCAGTGCTGCTTGCCTTCACGCTCGAACGCGCCCCGCTGGTTGGAAATGATCTCTTTGAGCTCAGGGGCCTTGCCGAGAGCGGGAATCAGACTGCGCGAGTACTTCACGTCTGCCACTATTGCCCTTGCCCCGGAGTCGTTCAAAGCGTGTGTCAGCACGTCAACCGTTGTTTCGGTCTGCAGGGAAACAGCGACCGCTCCGGCTTTGAGAACGGCGAAATACGCAATGACATAATCAAGTGAATTCTTATAGAGTACGGCGACTCGGTCACCTCTGGAAATATGGACCTCCTTGAAGTGGTTGGCCAGCTTGTTTGCAAGGGAGTCTATCTGGCCATAGGTTGTCCATCGCCCCTCGTACCAGACGGCTTTTCTGTCCGCAAATTTCTGTGCTGAAGCTTCCAGAAAATTATTGATCTGCATAAGTTGCTGCCTTTAGTCAGGCGATGCGGAACCGCTCCTGGCGCTGATCGTTGTCAATTTGCTGATTTCAGGGCCGCCGGCCGCCGATCCACGATGAGGTCGGGACAGGCCGGGCCAACACTTTTCCAGGGAAAGTCCTCCACAAATTGACGATGAACAATCTGCGAGGACAGAACACCCACCAGGGCCATGCTGTCAACTTCGCTCGGAGGATTCGGCGTCTGGAGTTTCCGCAGCAGCCGCGTCACCTTGTCCGCATCAAACAAACCGGCCTTCTTCAACGCCGTCTCCGAGAGCATCTCCTGCGTGTATGCGGCCGTCTTGTCATTGAGCAGACTCTGTTTTATGGGAGCACGATACGGGTGTTTGGGACGGCTGGTTATTTCATCGGGCAAGAGGCCCTTAAAGGACTTCTTCAGGATATACTTCTCCGTCAGGCCCAGCACCTTCCATTTGGAGGGCACGCGTGCCATGAACTCGATCACGCGGAAGTCCAGATAGGGAAGCCTTATCTCCACCGAATGGGCCATCGCTACGCGGTCGCCCTGCGACGAAAGCAAGTAGTTGCTCAAGAAGATCGCCATCTCCAGATACTGTGCCTTCGCAAGGCCATCGGCGTGCTCATACGCCTTCGGAAGACTCTGCCTGACCTGATCGTACCCGCAATAGGGCCCTATCGCGCCGGAAAGCTCATCGCAGAACAGCGTCTTGATCCGGCTCGTATTGCCCCATCGTATCAGGTGCGAGAAGAGAGGGTCCTCTGTCGTGTCCAGACCCTGGCCGAAGAACGGCTGAAGCGTGCGCTTGAGCCGAGGATCCTTGAATATGTAAGGATAAAGCTGGCCGATCAGGTCGGCCCGTTTCCGCGAGTCGGGAAACTTCGCCCAGCACCGCCTGATTTTTGCCTCCCGAAAGATGTTGTAGCCGCCAAAGACCTCATCCCCGCCCTCACCGGTAAGCACGACCTTGTAGCCGCTGCGGCGGACGACGTCGGAGAGCAGGAACAATGGAATCGGAGCGGTCCTGAGCAAAGGCGTTTCGCTGTGCCACAGACAGTCGGAGAGTGACTCGCCGATTTTCTCATTGGTCGCCTGCATCTCGGTGTGGCCGGTTTCCAGGAAGGACACCATCTGACTCTGGTACTTTCCCTCGTCGAAGCCGTCCTCCTCGAAGCGTATCCCAAAAGTCCTCACGTTCCTGTTGAAGTGTCTGACGACCAAAGCCGTGATGGCCGAGGAATCGAGCCCGCCGCTGAGGTAACAGCCTACCGGCACATCGGCGCGCAATCGAATCCGGGTCGCGTCCTGCAGCAGGTCCAGGATCCGCTCACAGATTTCTCCCGGAGCCAGATCCAACTGCTCGGCGCGAGGATACAAAGGAATATCCCAGTACTTCTTGAGAGTGACGTTGCCGTTGGATGTTTTAAGATAATGGCCGGGGGGCAGCTCATATATGTCTTTGAAGACCGTTCTCGGGGTCAGGGTCGTCCAGAACGTGAATATCTGGTCCATAGCGACCGGATCGATGGCCCGCGGAACGCTCTGGTTGACGAAAATGGATTTGATCTCGGATCCGAAGAACAGGGTATTACCGAGAATCGCATAGTACAGCGGCCGGATCCCGATCCGGTCCCGCGCCAAAAACAGCTCCTTCTTTCTCGCATCCCAGATCGCCATGGCCCACTGGCCGTTCAACCGAGCCAGGCACTTCGGGCCTTCCTCTTCGTAGAGGTGGAGGATCACTTCCGTGTCGGACGTCGTATAGAAACGGTGACCTTTGCGCTGCAGGGTCTCGGCCAGCTCGGGGTAGTTGAAGACTTCGCCGTTGTAGATGATCCAGAGCGTCTTGTCTTCATTGTGGATCGGCTGCACGCCGGATGTCAAATCCACAATGCTCAGGCGCGCATGCCCCAGCCCAACCTGATCGTCCAGGTACACCCCGGTCTCATCCGGTCCGCGGTGGCCGAGAACACCGATCATGCTCTTGATGGCATTCAAAGAGATGCCATTCGGACCATCTATATGGCAGATGCCTGCTATTCCACACATAGTTTCAGCTCACGATGTACAAGCGATAGGAGCGGGCTCTATTGGCAGAACGCGTGGGATCGAATCCAGATCCGCCAAAGAGGACGGCGCCGGAGTGGCAGCTTCGGGGCGATCCTCATGTACCAAATCCTGCAGTAGCCCAGATGAAGAAGTTTTGAAAGAAGCCTGAATACGCGCACCCGAGCCAGGCAAAGAGGTCGCTTTCGGACAACGTACATGTCCTTCATGGGAAAAAGCTTGCCTCCCAGCCTCAGCTTATGCTCGTATTTGGCTCCCATATCATCGATGTATCCGACATTTTCGCTCATAGCCGCTTTTATCTGTTCGGCCAACATGATGCTGTGCATGCTGACATCAGCAAGGTCATCGCAATCGGTGCGCGCACTCAAAAAAGCAAAATACGTGTCGCCGAATCTGTATGCATACTCATAGCCAAGGCAGCACTCGCCCCAGTGGATCCGCATGAGACGCAATCTATCGCGTTCGAGCTGCGCATGGGCCATCTCCCTGTGAAAATCAAATGAATCGGGCCAATCGCCAAAATGTCCCGGCCTGCCCCTTTTCTCCCAGTGCTTTTGATGCATGTCAACGAATCCGAGGAATATCTCATCTACATCCTGAATCGTGGCGCAATCTGAAGCCAAATCTCCGGGCCGGTCCTGCAAAACGCGTTTCAATTCTCTGCGGCTGCGTCTGATTTGCTTTCGAGAGTTTTTACTCAGACCGGCCAACTGAGCTTCCCATGTGTCGGCCACGAAATAGTAGGTCTGAACCTGTTTCTGCTTGCACGAAATGCTGCATGCGCCGCCAAATGCTCCGTACAAGGCATCTTTGAGTGCGTCGGAATGTCTGTACAACCCTGCGACAGGCCCTATGTGCAGGATATCCCATTTTTCCCTAAGAAGGGATTCGGCCAGCCCCTCCACGACCTCTTCAAGATGATCGCTGACGATGGGCAAACTGAATTGCGCCAGTGTATAGTCGGAAACCAACAGTCTTGCCGCCCTCACACATACGGGGCCCAGCCATATCGTCTCGAGAAACAATGGGACTATCCCTACCAGGTCCGTTCCCTTGTGAAAAACCCAGACCCTTAAGTCGCGATTGCTTCCATAATATTTCCACCATATCCGGCACCAATCGCAGGTCAGAAATATCCCACTTCCAACCGATGCTGCCAGGTTATCCCATTGCTCCTGGAGCGATGTCAATTCCTCAAAGCTGCAAAACAGTTTCACCTGCACATCAGTTTTCACGATAAGCACATGCGGTCGAGCGGCGTCTTATCCTGTATGCGTCACTCGAAGAATTACCTCGGACGTTCCGGGAAATTTACGCTTCCGCAGCGGCACTTCCGCCGGTTTTCTTCTGTACGAACCGGGCGATATTCTGCAGGCTGTCCATATTATCCGGGACAAGCTCAGTATCCTTTATCTCGATCCCGTAGGTTTCTTCCAGGAACATGATCAGCTCCAGAATGCCCGTGGAATCGATAATGCCCTCTTTTATGAATGAAGTATCGTCCTTGAGCGATTCACCGTCTCCGAAGAGGAAATTCTTGACCACGAAATCCCGAACTTTAGAAGAATCATTCATTGGCACCCTTGTCACCTCCAGCTTTGTCTTTGGTGTCGGCAATTTCCCACGCCCGATGGGTGATGCCGGACAGATTTCTCGCGGGATTGCCTGCAACAAATGCGCCCTCGGGCACGTCCTTATTGACGACCGATCCTGCGCTGATGACAGCGTTATCCCCGATTTTAATGCCGAAGAGAATGATAGCGCCGGCGAGTATCCGCACGTTCTTGCCGATAATGGTCTTCTGTTGCGTTCGAAAGTCCAGCTCGAAAATGGGGTGGTGGGGCCCGAGGATCTTGACGCCCGGCCCGGTCTCAGTGTCATCACCTATTTCAACCGGACCCATAACAATATCGTAAAGCCCAAACCAGCAATGCTTTCCTACGACGATATCCCCCTGTCTGGCGCTCCAAACATTGAAGTCCTCGACGACGGTCCTTTCTCCAACATACGCACGATATGGTTCTTCCCGCGTGAATCTAAACCGGTATCCAAATTCAACAAATCGTCCCTTCTCAATATGGCGGTAGCGGGCGTATAGCCGCCTGACTCTCCAATATACCCTTTTCACAGCCGCCTTCACAAAACTGGGTGTGAATCGGTCAATTGAGCGATTCACAGTCATTCGTTCTGCGGGTCTGTGTGCGACGCTCTGTTCTTTTTCCGCCACGGTTATCCTTCTCCTTCCAACTCCAGAGGGTCAGAAGCAGGATGCGCAGGCAAGTCCGACCTTGGGAGTCAAGGGTTACGCCTTCTCTGGCAGGCTCGGTCCCGATTCACAGAGTCCGCCCAGAACCGTTGTAACTCTCTGGGTCACCTCTTCAACCTGCGTTTGGCGTTTCGTGGGCACAATGTGCCTTAGTTCAAATCAGGAAAATGTCTAATTCCAACTGAGGTAGATAAAGATCAGGTGCAACAACCTTTGCGATAGGGATGAACAATTAGTTATCACACGTGGAACAATGTTTATGTAGTTACTATGCTGTCTTTTACCAGAGTCCATTTGTTTTTTGTCATGAAGAACGTATCTGGAGAGCCAAAAACACCAGAGAAGAACTTGCCTTTTTTGAAATCGAACGATTGATAACCAAAAGCGCTTAAATAGTTGACAATCCTCTCATCAGGTGACTCTACAAGTAAAATGGGTTCACACCTTCTTATTGTCTGTTCGCCTCCTTTTAGTACCTGATATTCGTAACCCTGTACATCAAGTTTGATGAAAAAAGGAAGTAGATTCAATTCGTCCAATCTTTTGACTTGACATTTGAGTTTTTGCAGAACAATAAGATTGTCGTTATAAAAGAATATTCTGCCTTTTAACCAGTTCCTTGCGTCTTCTTCATTGAAAGAAGCAAGTCCGTCAAACATCCATTTCCTATAGAAAGGAACATACAGGATACTTTCCGCAGTCTTGTCTCCAAGCCCAAAGTTATTGATAACTATTCCTCTGTTATCGCCAAATAAACTTCTAAGTCTTTCGCAAAGAAATTGGTTTGGCTCAAATAATTGAAGTTGAACGTTCTTTCTCATCATGAGGATAGCATCGGCGCTTTGTCCTCGATTAGCACCGACGTCCAAAAACAGTGCTTCATCAATATCAGGGAACAAAGAAACTGCGCGAAAGACGCTTTCAAATGGAATGCCCAATCTGTTCCTGAACAGCCTCATCAATGCGAATTTGAATTCCACCAGGTAAGGGAAATAGACTTGTAAGGTACGAAGTAGTTTTCTCACATTTCTATTCATCTATCGATCTCCTCTGTCGTCTTACAATCGGCTCCCCGCCTTTCTTTCGCAAGTCTTTTTTCCTGATAACCCACCACTGTATGGCCCTATGTTTCAAACTTGCGCGCGATGGCCAGTGAATGATCGCTGACCATCTCGCGATATCTTCTTCGTTTCAGCATAACCGGCGGCTTGCCGTTCTCCAGAACCATCGTGATCGTACCCCCGTTCTTGAATCATTCTCCGATGACTACGGTTCTACTGTTCTTTGGCTGCAACGGTGCTGGGAAAGTTTTTGCCTGAGTACCAACCAAAAGAACGCCATATCGTCAACAAGATAGCGCCTCCAGAGACGCCGCGGCTCCATCATCAGACGCCAAAACCACTCCAAACCTCTCTTTTGCATCCAGATCGGGGCTCTCTTTATTGTCCCCGCGGCAAAGGAAAAACTCACACCTACACCTATAGTTACCGGAACTCCAACCTGCTGATAGAACTCATAAATCCACTTCTCCTGTTTAGGCGCTCCCAGTCCGACAAAAAGCACATCGGGATCGGCAGATTTAATCACCTCGACTATTCTTCTCTTCTCCTGCTCGTCCGTCTCAAAGCCAAATGGGGGACAATAGCAACCCACGACGAGTAATCCTGGATTCTGCCGTGTAAGGTTCTCTTTGGCCCTTTCAGCATCCCCTGGATTGCCCCCTAAGAAAAACAGTCTAAACTTCCTGCTCGCTGCAACTCTGCAAATCTCCATGAATAAATCCGACCCGGATATCTTCCCACGCAGAGGAGTTCCAAAGAACTTGGCGGCCCACACCAAAGGCATTCCATCAGCTAATACCCTATCCGCGTTTCGATAAACGTTTCTGAATTCGTTGTCACACTGTAGTTTCACAATGTGGTCCACATTAGGAGTCACTACATATCGAGGAGTATCGCGCTTCTCTATCCATGCAGCAATAGTGGATAGCGTTTCGTCCAAAGTTGTATTGTCTATTCTTGTGCCGGCAATCGTGACGGTTTTATCCATTTGGCAAAAGCCCGTTTACGAAACAGGATTTCTGAATAGCTCGTCCAGTAACAATTCTGCCTTGCAGTCCCACGTTGCCTTCTCAACCTTTTTCCTTCGAGCAGCAACTCGCTCAGCGTTATCTTCAGCCAGAGCCTTTTCTATCGCGGCGGCAAACTCTTGCGGCGTCCTGGCCTGATACACGACGTCTCGGTACTTTTCCAGCTCCGGAAACGGGGTACTGACTATGGGTTTGCCCAGTGCCAGGTATTCCTTGAGCTTTATCGGATTGCACGCCTCGATCCAGCGATTCTGTCTCCAGGGCATCACGGCCACGTCGAACCATTTGCCGTAGTGAGGTATCTGCTCATAAGGCTTCTGTCCCAGGAACCAGACATTCTGCCTGGAATCGAGCTTCGACCAATCCCCCAGCGTTTTGCCCACAAATACAAAGCTCATCCGCGGCAGGAGATCGACTACCTTTTCGAACAATTCGGCATCGAGAAGATGATCCTCAATGGCTCCGAAAAAGCCCACGATGGGTTTGCTTATCCTGCGCATCTCCTCCGGATGACCGTTGGCGGCTGCAACAGAAGCAAACATATCAAAATCCACTCCATGATCGAGATATATCGCTTTCTTGCATTGAGCGGCTTCTTCGCTATGCAGAGTGCTGCTGACAAATACGGTAAGATCGGCGTGGGCCTTCAGTGCCCGGTCGTATTGCCGGATGGCTTCGACGCTTACGTTGGGATATTCTTCAAACCGGTCCGTCCGTATGTAGATCAGACGTATCTTCTTCATCTCCAGCGCAACGTCGCAGGCTGCGGGGCAGGCGACCCATACAATGGGGTCCTCAATCCCGAGTTTGCGCACTACGAAACGCAGTTGATACTCAAGCATTTTCTTATGGAACGCTCTGCCCCAGGTCAAGTGATGCACCGGCAGTGTGAACGGGCTGTAAACCCAGAAACCGGTTTGCGATTTCTTGAGCCCGGTGACTATGCTCCTGGTCTTGCGGAGCAACCGCCGTACAAATGTAGCGCCCTCGCCCAGGTTCGCCTTTTGCATCACGATCGAATTTATATACAGCGCCGTATTTCCCCTGGCGAAGCGCTTCATGAGCTGCATATCGACGTGAGCCTGGTTGTGGTACCACCAGTCCTCACCACCAAAGCATATAATGTCATTGCCTCTTTGTTTCACCTGATCGCGCCCTGTGATCTTGCTTGATTCCATCTCTATCTGCTAAAGTGCACGTTATGGGCCGGAAATCCGTTCCTTGCCGAATATGGAACTCAGCCCGGTATGAATCACTTTGTTGCAGCCGCATCTTGCTTGTCGGTAATTGAAGCTCAAGAAGTCGCCGCACGTGACCAAGATGCGACTTATCGGATTCTCACATGCTTCAAACTGCCCCATGCGTTGAGCTTCCCGCCCATTTCTGCCTGCAAGACCTGCTTTGAAACGGTATGATCCCGGGTTTCGTTCGCGATCTATTCCGCAAAGATCGTAAGATCGACAACCATGAGCTTTGAGCCATTCGATCGTCCGCCATTGCAGCAGATACGCTCCTTTCATCTCTCTTCCCCGGGCATTCGTGGCCCAGAGGATGGCGTGCGCCGTTTCTCCGATCAGCGAGGTAATCGCAGCCGTTATCGGCTCGTTGTCAGTCTTGCCTATCATAATTTGCATCTTGAAGGCTTCCGGCAAGCAGTTCTGGATATACCTGTGTTCCTCAACGGAGACAAAATCGACGAATCCTTTTCGTTGGCGCATTTCGTTGTAAACGGATGCGAACATATCATACAATTCCTGGCCCGTGCCCTCTATGACCGTCAGACCCTTCCTCTCTGCGGCGTTCAGGTCGGTCCGCCATCTTGGATCGAGCCCCTTGCGCAATACGTCCAGAGGAGGCGTCAAATCGATCAGAAAGGTCCTTTCCATCAGAGGTTTCCATTGGAACCCTTCCGCTTCAAAAGCTGAATGCGTCTCTTTGTCACCTTCGCGCTCATTGGGAAGAATTCTAAGGAACAAACCACGTCGAACGACATATTCATTTCGCAGGGCCCTGATCACTTGGCGGAGAACCTCGGGGCTGCTTTGCTGATTGCGGCGTTTCCAACAAGGTCCCCATCTCATATAGGCAATCCCGCCCGCGAGGGGACATCTTAGAATCCGTACTTGAGCGACGGCCAGCACGTCGTCGCCGTTCTTGAGCACCAAGTGGCTTAGGACTCGTAAAGAAATGAATTCGGTTTTCATGAGGTGTTGGGATCTATGGTGTAGTTCCAGTCTGGGCAGACCTCGTGTCGCTGAAGTCGGATTGTCCTCATCTG
>Ga0214473_10000554_pt1 | contig 52274 bp, 47 predicted proteins | sample RVTome_7_FD_203509 | JGI IMG/M metagenome (GOLD analysis project Ga0214473, IMG submission 203509) | Soil microbial communities from uranium-contaminated site in the Upper Colorado River Basin, Wyoming, United States - RVT98D197 | ecosystem: Environmental > Terrestrial > Soil > Contaminated >... | reverse complement strand
CTGTCAGGACAATACGCAGGTATCCTGAATTGATAACATCCTTTTACAATTCGAGTCCCCTTTCATGTTATTAAAAAATGCCCAGATAACGCGCGGCTTAGTAATAGAAAATTCCTGATAATTGGGTATAATCGGTGCAGTGCTTGACGTTCCGCCCTCAAGCTATTATCTTTACCGGGGATTTTACAGAACAGGTACATGCAAATCGACCAGAGCACAAACGGAAATGTTGCGGTTCTCAAACTTGCGGGGGACCTGGATTCATTCAGTTCGAATTACCTGAAAGAGCAGTTAAGCAAACTATTTTCCGGCAGCAAATTCGAAATTGTAGTCGACCTCACAAATGTCGATTTCGTGGACTCAGCCGGCCTCGGACAACTTGTCAACGCCCTGAAACTTTGCATCCACCATCACGGCAACCTGGTGCTTGTCGGCGCGAACAGTTCCATTAACGACCTGTTAAGAATTACGAAGCTGGACACGGTTTTCCGAGTGTATGAAAAAGTCGAGGAAGCGGTGTCGGGCTTTAACGCTTAGTTTTTCCCACCCAAATTCCTCAAATCAGACCGATCCCAGCTCGTACATTTTGTTTGCTTTACGGTCGATTTTACCCTGCAGGGAATTGTTCTCGCCCTTGATATTATGCATCTCCATGGACCAGCGGGATAAGTCCTTATCCGTAAGCGCTTCGACCGGGATCGGAACACGTTTCAACTGGGAAATCCTCAGGTACGGGAAAATCTTGTCGTCAAACGCGAACATCTGAGTAAAAATCATCCTGAAAACGGATGAATTAATCAGCGCGCAGAGGGAATACGGGTCGAAATCCCCATGATGCGCGACATATAACGTATTCAGGGCCGCGCATGTTCCCTTGTACACCGCGGCAATGGGCCTGTCCGCGACCCGTCGAATGAATAGTTTCACCGGTTCCGACCAAATGGACTCATGCTTCAGGAGCAGTGCGCGCTCCCGGGGATCTCCGGGAAGTGAGATGCTGTGCACGGCTTCCGCTGAATACGGGCGGACCGTATCTCCGGTAATGAGCGGGATCGTCCCGACGGTCTTTTTTGAAGCTCTGGTGATTCGGGCGTCGCGCTTTCCGCATTCGATTCCGCGTGTAAGGCTGACATGACTGCCCAGGGGCGCAAGTCCACCGGATTCCAGGCGGCCGAAGATTTTTCCAAGAAATTTTTCATCGGCAAGATGCGAGAAAATCCGCGACGGTAGTTTCTCAATCAGGGATTGTCGAATTTTGCCCGTTTCGCGAATTTTCCCGTCGCCAATGCCGAGAATCGCGATTTTCTTTCCCGTCCTGGCGCCCCGACGAGCGATCAGGAGGCTTGCTTCGACATTGGGGTCATGAAATACTCGCCCCGCGGGTCCGAACGACACCACATCGTTTTCAAGCAGCAGCTCGCGTATCGGCTCGTAATTTTCAGCGAGAAATATCGGATTCGGGATGATATATCCCATCGCGCCCCGGTCCTTGAGAAGATGTCTGAGGGCGAGTTCTATAAAAGGGACCGAAAGATCGAGCTGTCCCTTTGCGGTTACATAATTTTCCATAATAAAAACTTTCGTCCGACTGTCGATACCCCGTTTCACATTACGGTACGGCGGATTTCCGACCACTACATCATATTTCTGCCCGGGATTCAGGAGGTCCACAAGCGAATTCCCGGCGCGTATGTTTTTACAAAGTTTCTTAAATCCGGATTTATCCAGCCCTGCGGCAACGCAAAGGGAAATCCGTGCCACATGAACCGCATGTTCATCGGAATCGACACCGTGGATTGAACGGGTCGCGATTTCAGCCGGGTTAACTTTCGGATATCGCTTCTCCAGCGCTTTGTACGCCGATAACAGGAACGCTCCGGACCCGCATGCGGGGTCGATTATCATAGGCGGGTAACTCCCGTCGGGTCTTTTCGTATTGTTCAATGCCGAATTAACGAGGAATTTCGTAATAAAAGGCGGCGTGTAAAAAATCCCGGACCTTCGGCGGTGTCCCTGCTTTGAACCTCTGTCATCCTCCTCCAGAAGCGTCTCATAAATAAGCCCCAGAATCTCGGGGCCGGAACCAGCCGGTACGTCTATAGAGTCTATTACGCATCTATTCCCCTCAGATTCGAGACCTTTGCATACGGTGATATCCGAGTGAAAACCATCCCAGTTGAAATACTTAGCCGCGATGTCCTCTATTACCGCAACAGGATCGACCTGGGCAGGTAACGAGCGAATGACCTTCTTTGAAATAATCTTCATTGGCACGTGGAAAGGATACTCATTAGGGGGATTTCATACAACAAACGGGGCAGGCGGTGACAGGCACCCCGATTTCGCCTGTCGAGATATGTAGTAAAGTGAAACCTTTCATCAGGCGAAATCGGTGTGCCAGTCCCCGCGAAACAAATTTTCCCACTAGCCTCCGCAGCGGCCGCAGCCTGAACCCGCGCTCGGAGTGGTGACCCCGCTCTTCGATTTCCTCGTGGGGTCGTACGTGCACAGGATTACGTCTTCGAGCTCATAATTAGTGTTTATAAAATCTTCGAAAAAATTGCCGTCCTTGTCGACCAGTATGTAATACGGAATCATTTCGTGAAAGTAGAGGTCGCGCAGCTTCTCGGTCGGGTCGTGTATCACCGGAAACTGCACGCCTTTTTCATCGAGAATTTCCCGCACCTTATCGACATCTTCAAGCGGTTCGCAGTTTATGGCGATTACCTCGATCTCGTTGCGGTACTGCAGCCAGAATCTCTGGAGAATAAACAGATGGTCGGTCGACGCCCTGTTCCAGGTCCTCCAGAAGTACAGCACTACCTTCTTCTGGCCCTTGTAATCCGAAAGGCTGATCCGGTGATTGTCCATCGTGTAATACGTGAAATCCGGCATTTTTGTAAACCGATAAACCGTCTCGGGAAGCGTGTCCGGATCCGGCGTTATCGGTTCGACATCGAGGTAGCTTGCTATTGTCTCCGGTATTTCCGGTTCGGGCGCGGGTTTACTCGGCGCGTAAACGCCGAAGTAGTAACCGCCCGCCACGAGCGCGATTATGACGACTATTAGAATACTCCTGCCTGCGTCGCTCATTACAGACCTCCCGCTGGATCATTCCCTGTCAGTGGTTCATTAAATATATATCAGATAACGGAATCCGTCAATTTGTTGCGGGAATTTTGGTTTAGTCCAACATCGGCAAGGATGCCAATGACGCTGAAATACCACGGCCAGGGATGGCCGTGACACCTACGATTTCAGCTTTCGCGCGATCGCGTCAAGGTCGGGAGCGGGCAAATTAGCAGCTTCGATATTCGCCTTGCGAATGGCGTCCAGAAGTTCCCCTCGGTAGATTTTTACTTCCTTAGGGGCCGAGATGCCTATCTTTACCACATCGCCCTTTACCTCGACCACCGTGATCTCGATATCCTCGCCGATCACGATCCTGTCGTCCTTCTTGCGGGAAAGTACAAGCATTACCGCACCTCCCCGCTTTTTTCCGGGCTGTCCCCTGAGACGCCAGACCCCTCATCCGCATCAAAAATGTAAAACCGAAGCGGCCAGTTACCCCTCTCCAGGACAATCTGGTGGATGGTATTTCCCGATTTCCTGTAAATCAGGGGCGCAAGGAGATTCGCGTTCGTTTTATCGGGGTTGTCGGGCGGGACGGTTATAATCACGAACAAACCGACTTCTTCGGACTTGTCAAGGTTGAGGCGGAGAAGGTCGGGCTCGGCGGATTCGACATTATAGTCCGGGACGATTTTTTTCGGATCGGCGATGATGAACGCCAGGTTCGGTTCATCGATCGATTGAAGCCAAAGGAAGACCGAGCTGCCCCCGGATGCGTCCAGAAGCGCATAACGCTTGAAATCGGGAAAGCCGATAACGCCGTCGGGGACGTCTATTATCCTGCTTTCGGGGACCTCCAGGTCGCCGAACCTCGATGAGTTGAATCGCACTACTGGTTCTGTTTCCGGCATAATATTTCCTTAGGGGCGTTTGATCTCGACTTAAAAATCGGCATCCGCGCTTATCCGGATTCAAAGCGATTGAATCGGATTTATAATACGTGAAAGGGCCGACGGGTTCAAACTCAAAATAAAATATTGTTAGACCTGCCAGGCTTATTAAGTTTCTGCTATAATGTATCATATCAGGTGAGGCCCGCTTGCGTATTTTAGATGGCTTTACGGAGGTCACGCATGGCAGCTGGACCGTTTGCTGGAGCAAGACGAGACATCGTTGTACCCGGGACCGGAACAAAAACCGCCAAATCGCTGAATGTTTACATGATCCATTCAGATCTGGAAGGACGTCTCGACAATCCGGTCGATATAATCAGGGGTGCCCTGAGGGAACGCTTCGGGTTCAACGTTGTCTCCAACGAGGCGCTCGGCAGAGACTCCAACTACCGCCACAGGCTCATCGACACCATCAAAAGCTCGATTTTCGTGATAATTATTCTCGACGGCCTTACACCGGCGGTTACTTTCGAGTACGGCCTCGTCGTTTCCATGGACAAACCCATCGTCGTGCTCAAGAGCCAGAACGCGGATATCGATGTAAGGGCGCTTTATTCCGAGGCCGAACGAAAAAGGGATGAGGTCCAGAAAGCTCCTCCGCCTAAACTGAACTACCTGGCAGTACTGCCGGGACTGATCGAAGAGCAGGTCATCGTTTATCAGGAAGGCGATCCGGAAGGGCTTATCACGAGGCTTGTCAGAGAAATCGTCCTTAACCGCGAGGCCATCGCCACCGAGATTCTAAGATCCGGACAGGATGTGCCCCTCAACCTTTACCTCCAGTTCCTTTCTTACCTGGACGGCGAGGAGAGAAAAAGGATCCTCGGCGAGGCGATGGAGCGGTTCCCGACCGACAAGAGCCTTTTCATAATGGCCGGACGAATCAAGCTAATGGAGAACGACCTTGTCGGGGCCGCGCGGGACTTCGAAAAAGCGGTCGAGCTGAATCCGTCGGATCCATCGGCGCATATGCAGAAGGGAGAGACGTACTACGAGCTTGGCCAGTTCCACACCGCCGCCGGCGACTACGACAAAGCCATCCAGCTCCAGCCGGTCAACCCGCAAGCGTATTATAATAAAGGCAACGCTCTCTTCTACATGGACGAGGAAGACGAGGCGGCCCGGAGCTACTCGACCGCTGTCGAGCAGAAACCCGATTTCGCCAACGCGATCAATAACCAGGCTTCCATCCAGATCAACAAGAAAAATTACGCGCAGTCTGTCGAACTTCTGAACCAGGCAATCGCGAAGCAACCGTCCTATGCGTTCAGCTATTTCAACCTCGCGAGGGCGTACAAGGCCATGGGCAAGCCGGGCGGGGAAGTTTTAAAGAATCTCGAAAAGGCTGCTCGTGCTGCGAAGTCGAATCTCAGGATGGGACATGACATCAGGAGAAACACGTACTGCCTGTTCCTCGTGTACGCCGCGTTAGGCGACCGCGAAGCGGCGCTCGAACACCTTCGCAAGTGCTCGAACTACGACCTTCCGCTCAAGAGCTGGGGCATAGCGGAAAAAATCACCAACGAAGCCTTGAAAAACGATCCTGAATTCCAGGCGCTGATCGCGACATCCAGGTAAACAATATTACCTGTTGCTGATTTCTGATAAAATGGGCATCGCGCCCTTTTTTTATCGGCTCCCAGAAACAATGACCCCGAATCGTAAATCCGGACTACTCTATCTTCTCCTTTTAATTCCGTTCATCGTCTATCTGAAGGGGCTCGCGCCGAGTGTAGTTTTCGGCGACACCGGAGACTATCTCACGGCGGGATGGCTCTGGGGTGTCGCGCATCCGCCCGGATATCCGCTCTTCACAATCCTGACCGGGATTTTCGAAAGGCTTCCCATTCCTCCGATCTGGGTTCAATCGGAATCATTCAGCATTTACGCGTGGCGCGGGAATCTGCTGTCGATGCTGTTCGGTCTCGCGACACTCGCGGTTCTTTTCGCCCTCGTCAGGAGGCTCACGGGGAACATCATCGCCGGAATAGTCGCGTCCGGAGCGCTGGCGTTCAGCTATGTCTTCTGGTGGCACTCGGAGATTTGCGAAAATGACACGATGTCGGCGTTCCTGCTGGTGTCGATGCTCCTGCTGTCCCTGCGTTACGTGCAGGACAGAAAAATCCGCGACATCTATCTTCTCGGACTTGTCATCGGGTCCGGGATCGCCCACCATCACGTGCTCATCCTATTCATCCTGCCGGTTTTTTTGCACCTCCTGATCTCCGGGGCGTTTAGATTTATATTTAGATTTAAATATAAACCACGGGAGGTTGTTTTATTCATTCTGGTTATGGTCATCGGACTCCTGCCGCTTCTTTATCTGCCCGCCGTAAATTACAGAGTTCCAGAAAGGGAATTATTGTTTGAAAGCGAGCTGACGCCGTCGCAAGCTCAGGAAGTCATCGGTAATAGCGATGATTTTTACAGCATAACCGACAAAAGCCGCGTTGAATATTTCCTCGATTATGTTTTAAGGGGGGTTTACGCTAGGCAGCGAGTATTTACGCATATCGAGGATGTCCGAAGGGGAGATTTAACCACGACTGGCGATGTCAACCTGTTTTACACTTCGCTTGTCTATCACGATTTCGGTCCGGTTTTATCGGTCATCGGACTTTTGGGACTGGCATGGGGAATTTTCGGAATGGTCCGGAGGTTCAGCAGACGTAAGCCGGAAAATAATCTGGTCGATTTGAGGAACTGGTCGCTGATTTTCATCGGTTGGCTTATATATTTCCTCTTGGTGAATTATTATCCGTCCGGCGATATTCTCAACGCGCCCCTATACAATCTTGAAACCGCGGGACCCGGTCTCATGCTCCCTCTGGAGGTTCTCTGGGCAGTATTCGCCGGCATCGGGACAGGGCTGCTGCTGAAATGGACTGGAAACCTTGCCCGGCGGTCGAACACGATAACCGTCTCAGTTGCGGTTGTCCTGTTTGTTTTAATCATTATTAACGGGATCGGGAATTATCCGCACGCCGATAAATCACATCACACAATCGCGCACGAGTATGCGGTAAATGTGATGAACTCCTGCCCGGACAATTCGATTCTTGTTACGGCGGGAGACGAGATGTATGTTTTCCGGTACATCCGCTATGTCCATCCCGATCCCGCCACCGGAAACCCGGGCTACCGTCCCGACATCCTCGTAATGCCCTGGTCGGGGATGATCAGGGATCTGAGCGAGCTTTCCGATATCTCTGTCGGAATGACAAACGCCCTGGTGCGCCTTATTCAGGATTTCCCCGCAAAAGAGATCGGCTCGACTTTCATAAGCTCAAAATTCCTCGAGAATGAGACGATACAAAGTCGGGTAATGGCAAGGCGCGGGCTTGTTTTTTCGTTTATTCCCGACAAAGATACATCCGGATTGGCCCACGTCAATTCTGAGGTGAAAAATAAAACAGGGGTCGCACGATATGAACTGAACAGGCCCGATTCGTATGACTGGGATTTCTGGGACTCCCCGTCCAATCAAGCTATTATCTCGACGCCCGGACTCTGGCCTCCCGATGAGGAGTGTCGGTGGAGGACCACCGAGATGCTCCTGTTCTACGGCACGCAGGAGCTGGTGACGGGCAACCGCGAAAAGGCAGTGGAATATTTCGAGCGCCTTATCGAGATAGAACCGTGGAACGCGGAAGCCCGGGAATATCTCGCCTATGCAACCGATTCGGAATAAATTCATCTTTTAAGTGCCATCAGCCTCCGGCCGATGGGAAAATGGTAGGATATCAATCAAATGTATCCCGACATGCCCGAACATCATCGTCAGCATGAGCGCGTCTACCGGATGGGTATGGAGGGCGGCTGGACGCAGGGCGCCTTGTGGACAAGACGCCTTTTGGTTATTTTCCTCATACTTTGGGCAATTGCGATGTTCAAAGTCCGGATGCCGGTGTCGGCTCAGCTTTTTATCGCTACCCTGTATCTCCTCCCCGCAGTCGTTATAAAAGGTCAGTTCTGGGGACTTCTGACCGCCCCATGGTTCGGGATCACATCCTGCGTTTGGTTGTTTTTCTTCCACATGTTTTTACTTCTGGTCTTCGGCCCGAAAGTGGAGCGTGAGTGGGGATGTGCGAGATTCATCCGGTTTTTCCTGATAGTCGCGTACATATCGACCGTCATCGGTTTTCTGTTACGAGTAATCGTCCCTCAACTTTCAGTAATTCCAGCGTCCCCGATGAGCGCGGCGATATTCGCGGTTATGGTGGCATACGGGGCGATGTGGCCGAAAGACCCGTTTTATCTTTTCGCGCTTATACCCATGCCCGTGATTTATTTCATCCTGTTTTTCTGCGGGTTGGAGATTTTCATGATGGTGCTGTACGCCGCCGCGCCGTTTCACACCGATTTTGTCGCGAGCGGCGCGGGTGTCGCGCTGGGATTCATGACCATGAAGATTCCCGCATTGAAGGTCCTGTTTGTCGGGGAATCGAAGAAGGCGAAAGTCAAATCCGCGGAACAGGTCCTGCGTCAGCAATATTCGGATTCTAAAAAGAGAGTTTCGCCGCCGACCCAAATTTCCGACCAGCCCATATCGAATCCTCCCCTAACATCATCCTCTCGTAAACCATCAACCCAACCTGAAAAAGAAAAAGGGAAGCGTTCCGGCTTCCTCGAATTATGAATCTCTTCATGATGTGTCTTGGGCATCCTGCCCAAGGAATTTCAGCTTCATACGCTTCCAGCGTATGTCCCTACCAGTGCCCGCCGTCGCGATATTTAACCAGGCAGGAATCGGATAATCCCAAAGACGTCACTTCATACTTCGCAGTATACGGGTTAAAATCTACCGTCTGGTTAAAACTACCCGCGACGTAAACAAAACGATCTGACATTTCCTGTGCGAAGCACACACCCCACGCCATATCCTGGCCGGGACCTCCCACCGTCCGAACCCATTCCAGGTCGCCGTACTTAAAGCAGAGGACGAAAATATCCTCCTCCCCGTTAGAGGCGAACTCGGTTTCCATGTAATCCGAATCTCCAAAATCAACTGTATCGTGGAAGGTCCCGACAATGTAGTATTTTCCGGTGAACTCACGAAATATACGATATGCTGTATCGTCATCGTTGCCGATACCGTCCCCGCCTCCCCACGTTCTGGTTATTTTATGATTTCCTTCGTTCGTGAACTCAGTGAAGAAGGCGTCCCTACCCGAGACCGCAGTATGGATATCTTCCTGCCCGGGTAGTGTTCCGGGATCGAAATCCACGGTTCCGAGATAATTACCAACCGCGGTAATACGATGCAATTCGCTTTCAACGCTATAGATGTGATCGTCTCCGTCGCCGCCCCAGGTAACTCCCCACTGGTAGTTGCCGAAGTCGTCGAGGCAGCACAAATAAACGTCCTGGTAAACGTTAGTCGATGTGTGGAGATCGGATCCTCCGCCCGGATCGAGATCCATAGTCCCGTCGAATTCACCCCCGATATAAACCAGTGGTTCGCCGTCCTCGCCGCTTGTGCTGACCGATCTCGCAAGATCGTCATATGATCCATTACCCGACCACGCGCGCGTCCATACATGGTTTCCGTCATGGTCGAATTTACTTACGTAACTCGCGCCGGGATTCGACGACCATACATCCTCTCCCGGACCGGGATCGAAATCGCACGTTCCACGGAAGAACCCGCACACATATATCCCGGTGTAAATGACCGAAAGATCCAGCGCCTTGTCCCACATCTGCGAACCCCATGCCTGTGCCCATTGTAAATTCCCATCGGTGTCGAATTTCGACATGTATGAGTCCCAGTCACCGTGCGATGAAAATTCCGTCACTTCCGGACCCGGATCGAAATCGACTGTGTTGTTGAAATAACCGCAGACGTAAACATAATCGGCATGAAGTTCGAGCGATAATCCCGCCTCGTGGTAATCCGCTCCCCAGACACGTGTCCAGACCAGATTTCCGTCCGGATCGAATTTCGATAGAAACGCGTCCTCGTAACCCATCGACGTGTATTCCTGAACTCCATCACCGGGGTCTAGATCGACCGTGTTATAAAACATTCCGGTGACATAAAAATTGCCGTGCGGATCGCCTACGACATCGTAGGTGTAGTCGATGTAGTCACTACCCCATGTCCTAACCCATCCGGGCTGACTGACCTTAATGTCCGCTATCCCGTAAGCTGTGAGATTGAGATGATCCGGCGATGACTCGTTGAGTTTGTCTTCAACACTGATCAAAGCCTTGTATAATCCCTGTTCCGCGCCTTTCATGTTTTCAAGCTGGAATCGCCAGTGACTGTCGCCGGGAAATGGTGCCGGCGCATGATCCGCAGTCAGTATCCCGTCGAATAATTCCGGACATTCCATGATCGGCGTTTCATACGTTTCCGGACCGCCGAAGTCGTTAGCAAAAAACTGCACCCTTAAATAGCCACCGTTGGGAGTCAATGCGTCCCAGGGAAGTTCGCTGTATAGATCGATTTCGTAAGGCTCGGGAGCGTTGGCCGAGATTGGAAAATCCACCATAGGATCGGTTACAGGGACCGTTGTCGGCGGCGCCCAGCACGCGTCGACAGCGTAACCGAGCACAAACTCGACATCGTCAGGCATGAAAATATCATACGGCCTTATAACCGCGTCACCCGAAAAAAATGCACGGCGACTATTCGCAGCATCCGAGGATTCGTATGTCTTGTACCCATTAAGCGTCGAGTTGGGGAACTTCGTCGTCGACATTTTTCCGATCGAGTATCCCTGCAGACCGCCGGGACCCTTTCCCCATGTTGTCGGGTTATAGAGAGTCGTATAACCGTCCGCATTAATAAGCTCATAATTGCCGAGTAAATTGCTGGATGTCACAAGCTGATGCCCGGGGAAATACATGTCGCCCTCGAACATGGCGATGCCTTTAACATCGAAGCCGGTAAGCGACATGTTGGTGAACGGATGAATGATCTTGACATCGAATTTAATCATGTTGGGATCGACGGGGGTCACGCCTGTGACAGTGACACAAGTCGCGCACGGCCATCTTTCGAGGAACCCGAGCACGTTCCAGTGGTCGGCTACATTTCTTATCGGAATTACATCGACCGTAAGGTCTTTCGGGTTTATTTTAAACAGGTTGAAAGCGAGAAGTTTGTGAGATTGGGAAACGGCCTGCGCGGTCTGACCCGGGTTTATTTTTATCTCAGGCGAAACAGGATTATCGTGCTTCGCGCATCCTATATGCGCTAAAACAAGTATGATCAAAATGGTCAGATAATGACGTGCATTCATGGTTCCCCTCCGAGCGATAAAGAGTTGTCCCTTTCTCACATCAAACATCCCACTAGATTCACTTCCCGGTTAATTATATCGCGATTTTTGCGTAAAATCGCCTGTAAAATTCCAACCCGGCCTGTAGCACGGACTTTCCAGTCCGTGTCCGGGTCGCATGGACTTTCCAGTCCATGTCCCCCCATTGACAAACCGTAACTCTAATGTTATACTATCGTATATACAATATATATACAAAGTAGGGACATAATGTCATGATTAAGAAACTAACCAAACACGGAAACAGCCTGGCGCTGATCATCGACAAGCCGATTCTCGAGCTTCTCAATATCAAGGAAGACACTGAGCTTGAGATTTCCACTGACGGTCGGAGCCTTATTATCAGGCCATCCAACGGGCTGGACCGTAAAAGGAAATTCGACCATGCCTTTAACAGAGTGGTCACCAAATACCGTAAGACCTTTGAAGAGCTTGCTAAATAGAGCAGGATATTGAAATGGAATATATTTTTTTAGAACTTGAGGAAGTTATAGAAATCCATTCGAGGATGATCGAGCTCTTCGGCGGAGAATCTGGAATTAGAGATGAAGGATTGCTCCAATCAGCCATCGCGCAACCGTCAGCGGGATTCGGCGATGAGTATTTTCATAAAGACCTGTATGAGATGGCCGCGGCATACGTTTTCCACATAGTTAAAAACCACCCGTTCATCGATGGTAACAAACGAGTCGGATGGATGGCCGGTATTATGTTTCTGGAATACAACGGTATTATCGTGGATCCGGATGCTCAGGTGTTCCACGCTGAAATCATGACCCTCAGCGTCGCGGAGGGAAAAGCGGACAAACAGATGATCGCGGAGTTTTTCAGGAAATATTCGACGGTCGGATAGCAGTTATTATGAACTTTTATAAGACGAGGCACCCATAAAACCGAGGACGGTTGTATGGGCGCCATCGGGACCGGGGTAATAATACGAACCGGCAAATAATACTTTGAGTAACAATTCGCTTAATTCCGGACTCTCAGACTCTAACCGGTGACCTTCTTCCCGCAGCAGTGCTTGTATTTCTTCCCGCTGCCGCACGGACATGGGTCGTTGCGTCCGGTCTTATCCTGCTTTACGACCGGCGCCCGTTTCACCGGACCTCCGCCGTGAGTCGCGGTCATCGCGCTATCGTAAACGGATTTCTCCCTCTTTACGACCTGGGCGGTGAAAATCGCTCTGAGTATATGCTCCTTCATCCTGTTGAGCATCTCCTGGAATAGAATGTGCGACTCCTTCGTGTAAACGACAAGCGGGTCCTTCTGCGCGTACGCCTGCATGCCGACTCCGCCCCTGAGATCGTCCAGTCCCCGCAGATGATCGACCCAGTGGCGGTCGATGATATTCAGGACCATGTAGCGCTCGAGTTCACGCATGCTCATCCCGGTCTGCTCAATTATTTTTTCCTTCAAAGCATAGAGCTTGCGGCCCTGTTTGCCGAAAAGTTCGTCCAGCTCTTCACGGCTCTTGTCCTGAAGCTCCGGCAGCTTGATTGTGTCGCCGTACGGAGCCACCGTTCTGAGTTTGGTGAGAAGTCCCTGGAGGTCCCACTCGTGCTTTTTGAGCGCCTCGCCGCAGAATTCGTCGACCGCGTGCTGCGCGACATCGTCGATATAGGATAGAACCTTGTCCTGAATGTCCTGGCCGTCGAGAATCGCGTTGCGCTCGCGGTAAATGACGGTTCTCTGGCGCTCCATGATGTCGTCGTATTTAAGTATGTGTTTTCTCGTGTCGTAATTCGAACCCTCGACCTTCTTCTGGGCGTTCTCTATCTGACGGGTGACCATTCCCGACTCGATGGCCGTGTCCTCGTCCAAACCCCACCGGTCCATCATTTCCTTAACGCGTTCGCCTCCGAAAATCCGCATCAGGTCGTCTTCCAGGCTGACGTAGAACCGCGACGATCCGGGGTCGCCCTGACGTCCCGACCGCCCGCGAAGCTGGTTGTCGATTCGCCTCGACTCATGCCGCTCGGTGCCGACGATATGAAGCCCTCCAAGCCCCGTTACTCCCGCGCCGAGCTTGATGTCGGTGCCTCGACCGGCCATGTTAGTCGCGATCGTGATCGCGCCGTTCTGTCCGGCATCCTTGATAATCTCGGCTTCACGTTCGTGGTACTTCGCGTTGAGGACATTGTGCGGGACCTTTTCGCGGCGCAGCATCTGGGAGAGCATCTCGGATGTTTCCACCGATGTCGTACCTACAAGCACCGGCTGTCCTCTCTTGAAGGAATCCTTGATATCTTCCAGCACAGCGCGGAATTTGCCCTTCTTGGTTTTGTAGACGAGGTCCGACATGTCGTTCCGGATCATCGGGACATTGGTCGGCACTACGACAACATCCATGCCGTAGATGTCCCGGAACTCCTCTTCCTCGGTCTTCGCGGTACCTGTCATGCCCGCGAGTTTTTCATACAGGCGGTAATAATTCTGGATGGTGATGGTCGCCATCGTCTGGGTTTCGGAGCGTATCTGCACATTCTCCTTGGCTTCGATCGCCTGGTGCTGACCCTCCGAGAACCGACGTCCCGGCATCTGACGTCCGGTGAATTCATCGATAATTATTACCTGGCCGTCCTTTACGATATATTCTTTGCCATTTTCAAAAAGCGAATGCGCTTTCAGTCCCAACTGGATCTGATGCGCGTGAACAGCGTTGTCAGGGCTGTAAAGGTCCTGAATCCCGAGCGCCGACTCGACCGCGTCGATGCCCTCCTCGGTCAGCGAGGCGCTCGCTTCCTTCTCGTCAAGCTCGAAATGGACATTTTTCCTCAGCCGCCGGACAATCCGGTCGTATTTTACGTATTCCAGGGTTGCCTGTTGAGGCTGGCCTGAAATAATAAGCGGCGTCCTTGCCTCATCGATCAGGATGCTGTCGACCTCGTCCACAATCGCGTAATACAGCTTCTTCTGGACCCGGTTAGCCGCGTCGGAGACCATATTGTCGCGAAGGTAATCGAAACCGAACTCGCTGTTCGTCCCGTGGCAGATGTCCGCGTTGTATGCCCGAACCCTTTCAGTGCGGTCCTGATTGTTCTGAAGGTATCTGACATCCAGTCCAAGCATGCCGTAGATCGGCTTCATCCACTCCGCGTCGCGTTTCGCGAGGTAGTCGTTGACCGTCACAAGGTGGCTTCCATAGCCGGCAAGCGAATTAAGCGTCATCGGAAGCGTCGCGGCGAGGGTCTTGCCTTCGCCGGTTTTCATCTCGGAGATTCGTCCCTGGTGGAGAACCATCCCCGCGATAAGCTGGACGTCGTAATGGCGCTCCCCGATTGTCCGAGCGGAGGCTTCGCGAACGCACGCGAAAACCTCATCGAGCGCCTGGTCGAGGACCTCCTCGCGCTTGTCGAAATCGTTGCGGACTTCCTTCACAGGGTCGCGCCATTTAAGCACGCGCTCCTTGAGCTGCGATTCGGACAGTTTCTTGATTTCAGGCTCAAGGCGATTGATTCGGTCGGTCCGGGCGAAGAACTTCTTAATCTCCCGTTCCTCAATCTTGAGCACCTTGTCGAAGAACTTTTTTAATTCGCTTGGCATTTGTATACGGCTCTCAGACCCTTACGGTAAGACTCCACAATCGGCGGGAAGTTCCCTTTACAATATAATCCCTTTCCAGCCACAATTTTTCTATTATACATGTCCGGGTCCTATGGGCAAGGAAAAGCGGGCTTTGGCAGTGTCTCAGTTTGGAATAATCCGGGACTGTCATCCTGCCGAAGGCCATTGATTGCGGGCATATCAGGTGGTAGAATTTTAGCATCAATGGAAAAGCAACCCGCCAATCCCAAAGACCTTCGTAAAGCGGCTCTGATAGGCGGAGTGTCCCTGACTCTGGGACTGATCTTCAACTATTTATTCTACGAAAAGATCCCCGGCATAGGATTTCTTGCATACATCCTGCTTGTCATTATTGGGCTTTTCATTATTTCCGGCGCCGTTAAGAAAGAACTGAGCGGTGAAGCCAGGTGGCTTCTCATACCGGTCATTTTTTTCAGCGCGATGGTATTCGTGCGGGCAAGCGTCATGCTGATATTCCTGAATATTATCGGTGTGATATTACTTCTGCTGGTTATTGCCGCATTGTCACACAGCGAGAGACTTGGAGCTTATTTGCTCGTCGATTATTTCAAAGTTATTTTCCTTCCGATACGGTTTATCGTACCCTTAGTCTATACCTTAGCCGCGATATTTACCTCAATCAATGGCAATAGGGACCAGCAAACAATATTGCAGATCAAGAGAGGCATCGCGATAACAATTCCTTTTATCTTTATATTCCTAGTACTTTTTTCCTCAGCCGACTTGATGTTTCAAAAATACTTGAATCAAATCTTCGATATCAAACCAGAAATAATACTGAGATTGTTCTGGATCATTGTCGCCACTTTTGCCTTCATCGGATCCTATTCTTATATGTTTAAACCGGAGCAGACAATAAAGGAAAAGTTACAGACACAGAAAGCGCCATTTAAAATAGGACACATAGAAAGTTCAATCCTGTTTGGCTCGGTCAATGTCCTCTTTTTCTTTTTCATATTAGTACAGTTCACGTATCTGTTCGGAGGTCAAAGTAATATCGCTACTCAGGGATTCACCTACTCCGAGTACGCCCGCAGGGGATTCGGCGAGCTGGTCTGGGTAGCGATAATCTTATTATTCCTCCTGCTGACTACGGAAAAATATGTCAGGACCGCCGAATCCGAACACACGGCAGGCTTCAAACTGTTAAGTACGGCGCTGGTGGTTCAAGTTACTTTGATAATTGCGTCGGCGTTCATGCGCCTCCTGTTGTACGAACAGGCGTACGGATTCACCACGCTTAGATTGTATAGTCACTGTTTTGTCATTTGGCTCGCGCTGGTATTTCTCTTTGTGCTTATCAAAATAGATTTTGACAAGAGGGAAAATACATTTGCTGTCAGGGTTTTTATCTCCATGATCCTGTTCCTGGCTTTTATGAATTTCCTCAACCCTGATTCTTTTATTGCCAAACGCAATATTGAGCGCTACAACGTAACAGGTCGATTGGATACTGACTATTTGTTCAGTTTGTCCGACGACGCAATTCCGGAACTTGTGAAAGTTCTGGAGAACGCTGATAGTAATGCGCTCCCGCCTCTCACCAAGGAATTGTATCAGCGATATTCAAACAGGAAAGATTATTCTTACTATCAAGGTTGGCAGTCGATGAACCTGTCCCGAATGCAGGCTGAAAAAATCCTGCGCGTCAAAATCGAAGAACTCGGTCCTTTGGAATCTTACGATTAAAAATATTCCTTACCCCAGCCTTTGATTCAAACATAAAGCAAGCCTGTTGAACATTATGGCAGTGTCTGGTATTTTTAAGTGAGCATAACCGATACCCGGGGAGGCCGGTAATGAGGTTAACAGGGACATCTTTCTTTTTCTCCACACTACTGACTCTGTCGGTTTTATCCTGCACTGCGGTCAGCCCGCAGATGAAGATGAAATTCGACCGCCAGGATGGGGGAGTGAACGACCTCGCCCTAAGCCCCGACGGAACCACTGTGGCGTCGGCAAGCACAACCGGGTCCATTTACATCTTCAACATCGAATCCGGCGACATCGTACGGTCCATGGAGGGCCACAAGCGTGAGGCAACCACCGTTGTCTATCACCCGACCGGACGTTACATAATCTCCGGAAGCCGTCGCGGGCTTAAATTCTGGGAGGCATCGTCAGGCACCGAGACCGGCGATTTCAAGGTCAAAACACAGATGGTCCGCGCGCTCGATATCACGCCCGACGGCAAATTCATCCTGACGGGAAATTCCAACAACTTTCTCGAACTCTGGAGGGGCTTCGACGGCAGCCACGTTTACACATTCAAACAACAGCCATTTATCACCGACCTTGAGATCAGTCCGGACAGCCGCTTTGCAATCTCGGCAAGCGGACAGGGTTCGGTGATGGTCTGGGACCTCGAAGAACATTGCATGGAACGTCAGCTTGCGGGTCACGGCGGCTATGTCTCATCGGTCTCGTTCAGTCCGGACGGGAAATTCGCGATGTCGGGAGGCTGGGACTCCAAAATAAATATCTACGATATGGAAACCGGCGAAGTGGTGAGGGTAATTGAGAACCCGAAGGAAAGTGCGTTTTCAAGCGCCGCTGTAAATTCGGTCGACTGGAGCCCCGATAACATACATATCCTGTCCGCCGGACGAAACCGTGTCATGCATCTCTGGGAAGCCGAGACCGGCAGGCTGGTAAGGACTTTCAGGGGTCACACTGCCGAAATCACCGTCGCGCAGTTCACGTGGGACGGGAATTACATAATTTCCGGCGACAAGCGCGGTGCGATAAGGTTATGGGATATCTGGATGGAACCCGTAGCGGCCGTACAGGAAACAGGATCGCAAGAAGAAGGTGACGTAAAGCCTGAATAAGCCTGAATAAACCTGAATAAACCAAATTATTAAAAATGGCGCCTTGTATCCATAGACGCACGATGATGTTGACGTATGAATAATGTGCATGGCATTTATGGGCACAAAGCGCATAATCTACCAAGGCGCGCGTTAATTTTGCATCTTTTGGCGGTGACAGGCACCCCGATTTCGCCTGTCGAGATATGTAATAAAGTGAAGTCAATCATCAGGCGAAATCGGTGTGCCAGTCCCCGCGTTATGACCGTCATTGTAAAGAATGCACACCTTTTGCGCGGCTTGGTAATGACGGTAACGGGCTTCGGAAGTGAACGGTTATTGGATTGCGGGGCGATTCACATACACTGCGTGGTTTAGTAACTTTTAATTTTACATGGTTGACTTGCATATTTGAAAGTGTAAAAATGTCCGTTGATTACGTATATCAACCTAATGGGGCAATAATGAGCGGAATGTCAGGCGCAAAATCGAGATCCACGGGTAACATACATTTTCTGTATTATGTTCCGGTCATTGTAATTATTTTCATCGCGACGATTTACGCACTAATCGTGATCACGCGTCAATCCGCGACCGTCGGCGTGAACGGTTTCCTCCCGACCATATGCGCGGAGGACCTCGTCATCGGCGATAAATTTCTTTATCTTGCGGACGGTCCCGGCGGAATCAAGGTAATAGACATCTCCAATCCCGAAAGCCCATCCGTTGTGAATCAAATTGCGACAGTATACGCGCTCAGGATTTTTCTGGACGGTAATACGCTAATCCTGTGCGATGGTCCTGGCGGATTTAGAATTTACTCTCTTGATAACCCACAGGCGCCGGAGCAGGTTTTCAACAACCGTTCAGTCTGGGCAACATCCGCGGCGGTTTTCAACAACCGACTATATGTTTGCGACTATGAAAATGGACTGAAGACATTCGACATAACGAATCCCGACCGACCAAGACAGGTCAGTTCCAGCTCGCGTCAGTATTGGACGCGTGATGTGGTTGCCAACGAGCGCGGGGTATTTCTCAGCAACCCGCAGAACGGGCTGTACACCTTTAAAATTCTCGAATCCGGTGAGCCGCGTCAGCAGTTTTTCCATACCGGCGGCAAATCCACCTTCAAAAATCTGACCGATTTTGGAAATTACGTTTTGATCGCGAGGTCGGATGAAGCGACCTCGATAAGCGTTTACGATATCACCGATCTCAACAATCCCGGCCTTCTCACGGAAATTTTTCCATCCAGGTTTATAGAGGGGCTGACAATTTCCGGCAATTTGCTCATAGTATCGATGGGGACCGAAGGCGTGGCATGTCTCGATCTTCAGGATGTTCAAAATCCGAAAGAGCTCTTGCGGTTCGACACGCCGACATATGCGCGAGCTGCGAAGATTTCCGGGGATCACATGTACATCGCCGATGTTTCAGGATTGCTTGTGACGGAAATCGGCTCAATTGCAGTTGAATGAAGATGAAAATCATACAGCTGAGAACAACTCTTTTTTGTTTGCTTCTAACGATGATGCTCCTCGTGTGCGCGTACACGCGGACGCTCGCGGATGAGGGGAATGAGTACGACAAATACACTCTTCTCTTCGGTGACCCTCATGTGCATACCTGCCTTTCGGACGGCGATGAGTCTCCCGACTTTGCAATGATTTATGCGCGTGAGGTCTCGCATCTCGACTGGTGCGTTATAACGGATCATGCCGAATGGATGGACCCGTCCGCGCACGACTATTACAGGACAATCCCCGCTCTATACGATGATCCCGGCAGATTCTGCGTGATCTTCGGCTATGAATACACCGATTTCCAGTTCAATAACCACAGGAACTTATATACACTGGACACCACACTGCCCATTCTTTCAAGCAGCGACCCCGATTATAGCGATATAAATAAGGTTTTTGAAGCCATCGCCGGTCGGGACGCGATCGTGGTGCCTCATCATCCGATGACGCAGTCTCGCGAACGGTGGTGGGCTCGGTTCGATCCCGATCTTGAGCCGCTTGTCGAGATATATTCCAAGTGGGGATTATCGCTTTACGACGGAAATCCGCGTCCGCTTCACAATTCCTTCAAACCGAACGCCGTCTATGACGCGTTATCCGGTCAACAACTGAGGCTGGGTTTTCTGGGCGGGTCCGATACTCATCTCTCTCGTCCGGGAAGCAACCTGCTGGAGGTCCGGACCCCTCTAAAGTACGCCAAGGCCGGGATTACCGGGGTCTGGGCTGAGGAATTCACGAACGAGTCGATTTTTAAGGCGATGAAGGCCAGGCGAACCTACGCTCTGACCGGCGAACGTGTCGAACTGAAATTTCTTGTTAACGGGTATGTCATGGGAAGCGAGATCACATCGTCGGAGCCTCCTGTTCTGACATTCATGATATCGTCCGAGACACGCATTGCAACGGTCAAAGTGAACAAAATAACAAGAGAAGATGTTATTACGATCGGCACTTTCAGCCCGCACTCGAACCGGTACGACGGGTCATACACCGATCCCGACTTTGCCGAAAGCGCGGGGTATTTCGTTATCGTTGAACTTACAAACAACGACTTGGCGATCAGCTCACCGGTATGGGTCGATTTCGAAAGATAATGTCTGTAGATACCGCACTATTCGTTTTATTTACTAAGGCGCGCGTTAATTTTGCATCTTTTGGCGGTGACAGGCACCCCGATTTCGCCTGTCGAGATATGTAAAAGAGTGAAGATGACCATCAGGCGAAATCGGTGTGCCAGTCCCCAAATTTCTCAATCTCTTCATTTTGTTAGGGTTTCTAAATACGTATACAGTTGGCGATATCCAAACAACAATACACCCATATGTCCGATGTAATATTTTTGTAACACCTCAGCCATGTGAGTGAACTATAGGAATCCGCTCCATAACTGTCGCGGTTCTGTATGAGAATGTGCTTCCAACAACAGAACCGCGACAGCTATGGAGCGGATCGACTGTCAAATGGCTGAGGTGTTACATATTTTTTTCACCTCCGCCTGTGATAACACGAGCTTCACGTTGTATAATCTGCAATTCGGTATCGGCGACTCCGGAAATTTAGATCCTGCCAGTATAAAAATGTATCATAAATAAACGGAAGCGGAAATCGACCCAATGGAGTTCCTTCCCTACATAGTCCCGTTCGTGTTCGTGGTTCTGTTTGAGAGCCTCACGGTGCGATGGATTGTCGGCGCCCCCGTGCAAGGGCTGGTCAGCCGCATTTTCGCGATCAACCTGATGGGAATCTCTCTCTTCCTGCTCGTCTCGCTGACCGGCTGGTTCTTTGGATGGTGGCCCGACATCCGCAATTGGGCCCTCCGGGACAGCTTCTTCCTCTTCCTCCTCGTGAAAGCGCCTGTTTTCGGATTCCTGTTCAGACGCTGGGGGCTGCAGAGGATTTTCACCCTGCACGTGCTCAGTAATTTCATCAGCGCGTTCTTCGTCAGCCTGCTCTTCGTTTACTCGCCGGCGGTTCTGGCGGTCGACACGAACATTGTCGGCAAACTCAACAGCCAGGCAATCCAGAGGATGCACAAAATTCAGGACGCTGTCGAGATGTACAAAGTCACGCACGATTACTACCCGAAATACCTCTGGGGCGGCGACGAAACGGGCTGGGGCATGAGGGGATCGTCCGATCCGCTCATCTCCGAGGGTTACCTCGAAGCGTACCCGGTGAATCCGATTAATTTAAGGCGCACATATTTCGAACCGCGGCGTCAACCCGGGTTCCGTGAGCTGTGGTTCGGCTATAAATCCGAAAAGTACCTCGAAGTCAGAGACCTCTGGGAGCCGATAATTGAAAATGACCCCAGGTTCGGATACCGCGGCGCGAAGATGGGGAATGTGCTTCCCGACCCTCGCATGGAGGAAACCAGGCTTCCCGACAACACACGGTTCACACGTCTCGACAAATGGCTTCCGGGAGGATTTTTCTACCGCTCATACGATCTCGACGGCAACGGATTTGCGGATGCATATATCCTCGGAGTCTGCGGCGATGAGAATTTCAACGCGAGCATGGACGCGTACGATGCGAGGACCGATTCACTTACGACAAACTATAACGGAAATATTGTCGTTTCCGCCCCTGACAACCGCCGCGACGGTGTCATCAAACGCGTGTTCCAGGGTTTCCCGATCATAGAAAGCGCTTACTGGGGCCAGGACATCTCGCATTTTCAGCTCCCGATCGATCCCGAGACCGGTGAGCCGATTCCATTCATGTTTCCATTCGGATGGGACAACTCGACAGCCGGCACCGAGGACCTGGTCGCTCCCGATAGTCCGGATAACGATGAGTCGGGGAATGATGTGGAAAACTCAGAATGACTTGTGGAAATCGGTTTAAAATCTGTGGATAAATTGTGGATCGATTTGGAAAAATGTTGGCAGACTGTGAAAATCCCTGTTGAAAAAGATGAAGCACCCATAAAACCGGGGACGGTTGTATGGGCGCCATCGGGAGATGTAAGGTTTATGATAAATAGGTGCCGGACGCCTATTTAAATGAATGTGTTAACCTCTCCCAATCCTAATATTATTCCGGTTCACTTTCGCCATCTGAATCTTATAATATAAATAGGTGCCGGACGCCTATTTAAATGAATGTGTTAACCTCTCCCAATCCTAATATTATTCCGGTTCACTTTCGCCATCTGAATCTTATAATGGTAACGGTAAGCGGAAGTGAACGGTTATAAGACGATGCACCCATAAAACCGGGGACGGTTGTATGGGCGCCATCGGGATCGGGGACGGTTGTATGGGCGCCATCGGGATCGGGGACGGTTGTATGGGCGCCATCGGGAGATGTAAGGTTTATAATTTGAGAAAATCCATGTTGATAAATTTACATTTCGGTAGCAGCTACCCTACACTTACCGTTTAATGCAGGAGATTTCCCGAAAAGAAGGACCGCTCGTGCTTATTACCGCAGGCGATCTATCCGGCGACATGCACGCCGCGCATCTTGTCGACCGCATGCGGGATGAGTGGGCGAGACGGCATCCCGACCTCCCACCGATTCGATTCGCAGCCGCGGGCTCGGACCATCTCCGAAACAGAAGTGTCAAAATCTGGGAGGACACCACGTACTGGGGCGCGATGGGGATTTTCGAGGGGATAAAAATCCTCCCGAAATTACTCGCCGCGAAGAAACGGCTTGCCGCTCGTATTCGAAAGGAAAATCCCGAGCTGATAATTCCGGTCGATTACCGCTCGTTCAACATGTCGCTTTTAAAAGATGTCAGAAAACGTCCGGATGGAACCAAACGTAAAGTCGGCTATTACATCTCACCCGTACTCTGGTGGAAACCGTCCGAAACCGGCGAACATCGGGCGATGGGCAGGGCTGTCGACACGCTTAGAAAAATTCCCGGAGCCGAAAAAAAAGGCGTGCGCGACCGTTTCGACGCGATGGCGGACCTTGTCGACATCGCGCTGGTTGCGTACCCGTTCAGCCTGGATGCGTATGAACGCGCAGGTGTAAATTATAAATTCATCGGGCATCCGCTCGGAGAGATCTCCGCAAAATTTATCGAAGACAAGAAGTATCTCAAACAATTCGCGAATTTCATCGAGGGCAAACGTCTTGTCTGCGTCGCTCCGGGATCTCGTCGGCACGAGTTAAGACACCATCTCCCTATTATTAGAGAGCTCGTAAAAAGGCTCTCGATGCGCTATCAGGACCTCTGGTTCTATTGCCCGGTTCCGTCAAAGGAGCTTGAACGTCAGATCAGGGACGGTTTCGGGTTCGAGGCGAAAAAAATTACATTTGTGCCGGACGACTGCTACGACCTCATGGCGGAAAGCGACCTGATGATCGTAAAATCGGGCACCAGCGTGCAGATCGCGCTGATTCTCGCGGTACCGGCGGTCACATTTTATAAAATCGCGAGCGAATGGATTATAAATATCAGCAAAAGATTTTTTCAGGAGATGCCGTTTTATGCTTTCCCGAACCTGCTTGCGGGACGTCGAATCGTACCGGAGCTGATCCAGTCGAAATTCACGCTTGAAAATATATATGTCGAGTGCACCGAACTTCTGGACGATCCCGCGAAGGCCGGTCACATGCGCTCCGAGCTCGCCGAAGTCAGAAAACTGACAATGAAGCCCGATCCAATAGGCGACGCGGCGACACTATTATGTGATCTTATTGAAAGGTAGGGTCCGGACAGCATGAAGCGGCGACTAAAGAGCGATGATGAAGCGGGGACTGAAGCGGGGACGGGCACACCGATTTCGCCTTTTGAATGACCTCAATCAGTCACAAGTCCCGGCAGGCGAAATCGGGGTGCCTGTCACCGCCAAGAGACCCAAAATTAACATCGAATTGAGTTACCGATTATGATAGATAAAAACAATAATGGAAGCCTGAGCTTTCCGAAAAATCCCGACGAGATAGCTCACGCAGTAATCAGGGAAATGGAGCAGCACGCGTGCGCGCCAGAACAGCAGCATCTTATCGTCCGCCTGAAACGGGCGATCGAGCATCTGAACGAGCACTCAGAGCGCGCGTATATTGTCGCGAGATGCGCGATCGATCTTGTCGAAGCGGTCAGCCCGATGGACGTTCTGTCGGCGACGCTGGTGGAAGCGCTTCATCTCACCCATGCCGAGCGCGGTTACATACTCATGTGGAACGAGGAGAAGCAGAAGCTCGAGGATGCCCGCGTCACAACCGACGGCGACAAATTACCCTCGGAGGGCGAATTGCAGATTTGCAATACGCTCGCGAAAAGGTCGTTCGAAAGAGGCGAGGTGCTGATAAATCCGGACGTCCAGAACGATCCGGAAACGTGCGACGCGGACAGTGTGCACGCGTACCGCATCCGGTCGGTGCTTGTCGCTCCCCTGATCGCCGAGACCAACAAGGGGCAGCAGAAACTGGGCGTTGTCTATCTCGATACAAGAGCGTCGACGCACGTTTTTGTCGATGACGACGCGAGATTGATGCAGTCGTTCGCCGCTCTCGCGGCTATCAGCATCGCGCACATCCGCGCAGTCAAAGCCCTAAGAAACGCATACCGCGAAACGGTCAACGCGCTCGTACGGGCTCTCGAAGCCAAGGACAAATACACCAAGGGCCATTCCGAGAGAGTCGCTCAATATGCCGTCAGGTGCGGCGAAGATATGAAACTCAGTCCCGACCGCCTCATAATGCTCGAAAGCGCGGCACTCCTTCACGATATAGGCAAGATCGGCATACGTGAAGCCGTCCTTTTCAAGCCGGGAAAACTGACCGATGAAGAATACGAGCACATCAAATTCCACGCCGACCTGTCCGAAAACATCGTGCGCGGACTCAGTTACCTCGAAGATGAACTCGCAATTCTGGCGGCGTCGCAGGAGCATTATGACGGCAGCGGATATCCTCGCGGGACAAAGGCCGATGAGATTCCCATAGAGAGCTACATAATACAGGTCGCGGACGCGTGGGACGCGATGACATCCACCCGCGTTTACAGAATCGCCCTCACAAGAGAGCAGGCATCAGCAGAGCTGAAACGGTTTGCCGGTTCTCAATTCCATCCGAAAGTTGTGGACGCGTTTTTATCGATGATCGACAAGCGCGGTTTGATATCTGCCGACTAGACGTGTAGAATCTACCGCCACGCCCGGAGTTGTGAAACTTCGCTTGGAATTTCATGGAGCAACAATGCCGAATATTAGAATAGAAACCCATCCGAGAGAAGACCGCCTTGCCGACCTTGGCGTTTACGAATGGCCCATCTGGGAGCACGAGGTCGGTGAATTCCCATGGGAATATGATGATAAAGAAGTCTGTTACGTAATCCAGGGCGAAGCGATTGTCACGCCGGATGACGGCGAGCAGGTCACGATCGGCAGAAGCGACCTTGTCAGTTTCCCCAAGGGCATGAAGTGTACCTGGAAAATCATCGAGACCATCCGCAAATACTACATGATGGGGTGAGGCATGCCCAGGATGGGCATGACGCTGAAATACCACGGCCAGGGATGGCCGTGACACGTATAGCTTCTTCTTCATTTCCTTTTTTGGTATCATCACTCCCCGATACATCCATGGAGGTCGTCATGACCGAAACACGTAAATTTACACGTAAAAAACAGGATAAAGTTTTTCTCGGGTTATGTGCGGGACTCGGAGAATATTTCAAGGTAGATCCCATCATCATCCGACTGGCTTTCATCCTGGGATTTTTTACACTTCCGTCCGGACTCGCCCTGATCATCTTCTACCTGATCGCGTCCATCGTCGTGCCCTACGGCGATATAACCCAGAAAGCCTGACATATGCGAAATCACGCGCGCATATCTATCCTGCCCATGACCCTCGCACTGTTAATCTTTTTCAGTGGGGCAGGGTCGCTTCGCGCGGGTTACAATGAAACTCATCCCGAATTTACATCCCTAAATTCGAGGACACTCGGGATGGGTGGCGCGTGCGCAGCGTGGATCGACGACGGCTCGGCCATCTTCCACAATCCCGCCGGACTGGGTCGAATCCGTTCGCTCACCATCTCGCATTCGCACTCCCGAAATCATTTCCCCGGAGAAAACGAAAACCTCGACCAGCTCGACTGCGATCCGACATCGTTCATCGTCCCGTTGTCCGGTGGATTGTTCGGATTCCCGATCGGCTCGGCGGGAACCGGATGGGTTCTACAGGGCGAGCTCGGATACGATTACCGCGACCGGAACACGCCCGACATCCCAAATGAACGCCTTTTCGGGATGGGTCCGGGCGACCGCAGCGAGGGCGCGGGATTTCATCTCTGGCCGGGCGGATATTTCGGCTTCACGCACCGCATGAGCGAATATTTATTCACATCGGGGGACGATCTCCCCGACAACGCGACGTGGCGGAGGTCGGGGGAAGGCTATTCATCGGGCATCCAGCAGACAGTCATCTCCGGACTTCAGTACGGGGCGGTTTTCGAGCAGGTCGATTACGATTACCTGCCGTTCAGGGATGATGTCAAAGCCGAGAGAACGAAGTCGATGCGTCACGGATGGGCGGTCATGCCGACCGCGTGGCTCACGATCGCGCGCGACTCGGAAAATATCGATCTGAAAAAATGGTTCAGCGATGAATCGATGGACCCATCCGTTATTAAAACTGTGCGAAACTATTTCGGTGTGGAGATAAAGCTCGGACAATGGTTCGCTGTGCGGGTCGGAAGCCTTGACGGTCACGCGGCGAGCGGATGGTCGTATAAAGTCGGACCATGGAGATCGGATTCGGCATGGGTGGACGGTCTCATGCCCGAAATGGTCGATGATTTTCCCGACCCAAATCCTTCAAATCCCCTTCACCAGCTCGACTCGTCGCACGACATCACTGACTACCACGCAACGGGATTCAATGTCGGTTCTTAGGAAATTTTTAGATGGTCTATGATGCTGGGAAGCGTGAATCGGTTGCAGCATGCCCAACAGGCTGGAAGAGCCCTGTTGGGCATGGCACGGAGAATGTCCGGCTTAATTCAACACCCATAAGCTACGCTCGAGGACTCGCTCCGCTTATGGGCGCCACCCGGGATTTCGAGGACTCGCTCCGCTTACGGGCGCCACCCGGGATTCCGAGGATGTGCGCTGATTATGTGAAATCCGGATAAGTTAACCCAAATTAAGCTCAATATAGAACTGCGGTAAAAGAATTTCGATACTACTATATTGAAGAACGGTGGCCTGGCGTATGTCGATTCGTAAAAAGACAATCAGCATTATAGCCATACTCATGTTATTTGTGGCGACCGGCACACTGGCTACCGTCTGGGTGGTCTTATCGAACGAGGTGCGACATGAGGAGGCTCTTCAGGCTTCACAACTCGTTGAGCAGGCAAATACAGGTCTTTCATTCATTCTCAAAAGCCTCCGGAAAGCCGTAGTTGATTACGCAGTGTGGGATGAGACGTACGAATATGCGTCAAATCCCGATCCAGCCTGGTCCGATCTGAATTTAAGCGAAGATGTATATAGCAATCTGCAATTAGATATCGCTATCGTTGCTGATTCAAGCGGAAGGATCGTTTTCAGTAAAAGTTATAATCACATCGACGAGACATTTTCTGCGGTTCCGAATGAACTAATCATAGCCATAACGCCAGACTCCAGTCTGCTGGACCACAAATCAATTGGAAGCGTATTGAGCGGAGTATTAGCCCTTCAGAATTCAGAATACTTACTTGCATCAAAGCCAATATTAAAAGGCACCGGAGAGGGACCGATTAATGGCACCCTCATTTTCGGACGGAGAATCGATCAAGACCTGACCGATGAATTGTGCGAGCTCAGTAAGTTAAACGTGAGTTTTCACAGATTAACTCAAAATCCTGGGATTCTTGAAACGCCCAAGGTTCTGATCCTGGGACATGACAAAATGTTGATTATCGATCAGGTGCTGGATATATCACAAACTCCCGCACTTAAAATGGAAATCGAAACCGACAGGGTCGCGTATCCAAACGCTATCACGTCTTTCAAAATTCTCTTCGGAAGCCTCTCTATCGTAATCATCATAGCCGCCATTGGTTTTGTCGTGCTAATGGATAAGCTCGTGCTGAACAGAATCAGCCACCTTCATAAGTTTATGATATCCGTAAAGGCCGGAAGCGACCTGTCGTATCGGTTCAGTCTGCCCGGTTCGGACGAAATATCGGAGCTCAGCGAATCGGTCAATGAAATGTTGAGCAGGCTTGAAGCCCAATTCAATGAACAGGTGAAGACGGAGGCCGAACTAAAGCAGGCAAATGAGGCCTCACTGGTCGCAAACCAGGCCAAAAGCATGTTCCTGGCCAACATGAGCCACGAAATTCGGACGCCGATGAACGGCATCCTCGGCATGATCGATATCCTCGCGGGCTCTCAATTGACGGACGAACAACGCGACTATTTTAAGTCCATTAAAGACTCTGCCCGCACGCTTCTAAAAGTAATAAACGATATTCTTGACATTTCAAGGATTGAGGCGGGTCGCATCGCAATTGAAAATGAACCGTTCATCTTGACCGACCTGCTCAAATCCGTTATCAGACCCCTCGAAATCCAGGCTCAAAAAAAGGGAATCGAACTTGCATACCGATTATCGCCCGACATTCCCCAGGTAGTTGTCGGTGACCAGTACCGTCTTCGCCAGGTCATTCTGAACCTGGCTGCGAACGCCATAAAGTTTACTTCAAAGGGCGGAATTACGATTTCATCTTTCATAGAAAATTCCGACACCAGCTCCAATACGGTCCATTTTACCGTTCAGGACACTGGAATCGGGATACCTGAGGACAAACTTGACGTGGTTTTCGACGCGTTTACGCAGGCTGACAGTTCGACAACCCGGCGATTTGGCGGCACAGGTCTTGGTCTGACGATATCGGCACAACTCGTAAATCTGATGGGCGGCACCATCTGGGTGGAAAGCAAACCAGGCAAGGGGAGCACATTCCATTTCACAATCAAATTCGAAAACCCGACCGTCCGGAATCTGGTGATCTCCCGTCATGAACCTGACGAGGGACATGAAGCCGAGAAAAATCCGTCAAGCGAACTCCATGTTCTGCTGGTTGAGGACGATCCGGTGAATCAAAAGGTCGTTACCCGGCTTCTCGAAAAGCTCGGTCACAGAGTGACATCGGCCTGGGACGGCTTTGAGGCGGTATCAATGGTGGAATCCATGGACTATGACCTGGTTCTGATGGACATGATGATGTCGAACCTGGATGGCTACCAGGCAACAATTCAGATCAGGGAACGGGAGAGCGGCATTGGAAAACATACTCCAATTATCGCGCTGACCGGCAATGCGCTGAAGGGGGACGATATAAAATGTTTCGATGTCGGAGCCGACGGCTATTTGTCCAAACCGGTCAGCCGTGGGTCGCTGATCAACGAAATTAATCGTGTCCGGGAGAAGATAAATCACATCGGCAGGGATGCCGATGACGCTGAAATACCTCGGCCAGGGGTGGCCTTGACACCTAATGACAAGATTTGATTCGGTTGGCAATAAACCGCCTCAACCTACGCAAGCTCCGGTTGAGGCGGACACAGGGGTTTTATGTTTACTAAGCCGCGCAAAAGGTGTGCATTCTTTACAATGACGGGCATGAGGCGGGGACTGGCACACCGATTTCGCCTGATGACCATCTTCACTCTTTTACATATCTCGGCAGGCGAAATCGGGGTGCCTGTCACCGCCAAAAGATGCAAAATTAACGCGCGCCTCAGTAAATCAATTGTTAATAAATGGAAATGACATAAACTGTCTAAATCCCCTCGACAATATTCAGTATATCTTCCCAGCCGGAGGATTTTTCCATCCCGAGACACCACGCGCACATCGCGACCGCGTCCGCGCAGTCATCATGCTTCCCCGACGGCGCTTCCACGATCGGATAATCGTATGTCGGGTCGCATTCCAAAGAACTAAGCTCATCGATCAGCCTCTCGTTGTCGGGAAGGATAATATTTTTCGACACGATGAGGTCCTTCAGGTATTTGTACGCCTCCCAGTTGACCTTCCGCGACGCGTGGATCACCGACGCGTTCAGTCCAGCGCTCTTTAACCGCTCGACAAGGTATGTCGACTGGTGCTGGTCGAACGTTATCGCGCCGACTCGATAACTTCCCGCCAGCTCCGTCAGTCGATTCTCTATCAGCGACGACTTTACCGGGTTGTCTTTTTCGCCCTGGTGAATTTCGAGATGTTCAACGACGATTCTCCGTCCACCCAATTTGTCCTTTGATAAATATCCCATCGCGATCGCGGTCGCGTCGTTCGTCAGCCCGACATCGACATGTATGTGCCGTTGAATCATCCCCGGCCTCGGCTGCTCCGTGGTTCCCACGCAAGCTTTGACCGCCTCCCGCTCGATGAAACTCCCGTGCGGCGCCAGGAACTCGGCTCCATACTCCTGCCGGGCGAGATATTCATCTCTCGCGAATTCCTCATCCAGAATTTCCCTCGACACCTTCGGATTCATTGCCCATGTTGGTGTCTGCACGGTTAACATGCCCTCGCGATTCCCCCTCTGTGTGAACAGGTCCCACACAACACCCGACCGTCCTGATGGGGTTGTAGCGACAATTCCCAGGCCCTTCCGACCGAATGTCGCCAGGGACGGCATCAGCGCCTTCCACATCTCGACGTCCGATAACGGTCCGCCGGTACGCGTAAAATGCGCGAACTCGTCGAAACACACCCCGCACGCCGTCCTGCCTCGAGCGCTCCGCGCCGATGACGAGAGCGACAGCACGCGGAGACGTCCGGTTTGGAATTTATCGGACGACTTCGTCCTGGTTCCGATAAGATCGAGCGCGCGCATGTTTTCCTTCAGCATCTCGAAAAGGATTCCCGCCTGCTGGGTGTCGCATGCCACGTTGAGAAGGTAAACCGGGGACGACGGGAGTATGGGGATATCATCGAGGAAGCTTGAGCATTTCAGAATTCTTCGCGCGAGCCACGACATCAGTATCGACGCGATAGTCGTCTTCCCGCTCCTTCGTCCGGCAACAAGCAGAACGAGCGTGATCGGTACAGCGAATTCGATTTTGAGGGTGTCATTGGATCGATTTATGGATGTTCCCGGAGGCAGCCAGATTTTCTGAGGTTGACGTTGTTGATTATCTTGTCCGAGATGCGCGTCGAGTTCGGATTTGAGATCACCGGTGAGTTGATTGCACGACCGTCCATGACTGATCCCGACCAATTTCAGAAGGAGCTTTTGGAAAGGAGTGAGCGGAATACTGAGGCCGTCAGGGGACATCGCGAGAATCGACGGGCAGGGGTCGAATCCGAGTGTGTTACTTTCGCGGCTTCGATTTTCAGCGTTCGCAACAACTGTATATGCAATATCGGTTTCTATAGTCATTAAAGGATCTGCCCGCAATAGGATTGGTAATCGGATTGGCATGGGGACTGGCAACGATTTTGCCATGCTTCAATCTCGAATTACGATACAAACTACCCTGGCAAAATCGGTGCCTGTCCCCATGCCCGTGAAATGCGCGAAAATGGGGACAGGCACCGACCTGGCCGTCCAAGTTAAGTCATAAAGTCAACATTATTGCTCGTGCCAGGTTGTTGCCAGTCCCCATTTTCCGCATCTCCCTTATAGTCAGCCCTCGACTGGTTCTGCCAAGCCTAACTTCCAGCGGGAATCAATAGAGTGCAGAACTTCCGACGTCATCTCCCTGTCCCTGATCGTAAATTCATCAACAAGGTCGTTGACCAGAGTAATCAGGTCGAAATTTTCGCCGAGTTTCAGATAGAATCCCGCCTGCTCCTTCAGAAGACGTATCATCCCGACAGCAAGGTCGAGCTGGAGTTTGATCCCGGCCATAGTGATTTTCGGGTCTACGGGTTCTTCATCTTTTTTCTCGTTATCGCGAGTACCAGTCGCCAGAAAAATTCCCTGACCTTGCGCCAGATTTTTCTGGAGGGTTTTGATGATGTTTCCTGCATTGTCGAACTCCTTTTCGAGTTGTACGAGTCTTGTTTGGTATAGCCACATAGGCCTGCCTCAAATTTTGATTAACGAATTAGTTACCGGACCGCCAACGGATCGAGGTCATTCAGGCGGCTCAGGGGGAGCTTATGGTCGGACGATATCAAACTGACCGCCAGCTGGCCGATCCTGACGACATGCTCGCGGTGACGTTTGTTCCGACGCCGGGCGGTGCGGTCGTAGTTGTCGATCTGACGCTCCCATTCAGCATGGACAAAGGACCTGCTCGCAAAACGTGAACGTGAAAATTTCGGTACTGCCTTTTTCATAGAAAGTTCCTCCTTTGATTGCTCGTGGATACCTGAAATGTTTATAGACCCTGATCACAGACGAACTTGCGCGCCTTACGAAGATGTTTCCTGACTCTGCCCTGGTCGATGCCGAGTTCGGACGCTATCTCGCGCTGCGACCATCCGTTCAGGACATAACCGAGGATATAAAGGCTTTCGGGGGAATCGGAAAGGCCGAGTTCGAGGTCGATTAGTTCGATTAAAAGGTCGTAACATCTGGGGTGTAGTCCGAGGGCATAGTAATCGATGACCAGAGAGTTCATTTTTTGCACCTATCTCATCCTCAATCGAGGGACTGAGTGTAGGATAGCAGAAAAATTGTCTAAAGTCAATAAATAATGTCAAAATAATGAAAAATTTTGTTAAAACCAGCACGATATTACGCTAATTTGATATAAGTCCGATAATACAGGCTATAAATAGACAATTATAATAATCCATCAGTTGTACTATTGTCATTACTAATAATCAACATGTAGACTGTAATTTCGTTAACCTGTAACTAAAATAAAAATTACCCGCGAAGTTTGCAGGTAACATTGATGCTGGTATCTTTCGCGAACGATTCGTACGTGGTCAATTAAAAGGATCCAGAAATGTCGGGTTATTCGAGTTGTAATTATCCGGCAGATTCATCTGGTTTTTGACCCGTACGACACCCTCGACTGCCTGGACAATTGCCATGACACGGTCGATCTCCTCCTGCGTGTAAAGCTCGCCAGATATCGTGACCACCCCGTCCTGAACATTCACCGTGAGTTTATCCGCCTGGACATTTTTGTCCGCACTGAGCGCTTCTTTGATCCTCGACTGCAACTGCGAGTCTTTCGCGACACCGCATCCCGACACGCTGATAGCTGTGACCGTGAGCAGGATTAAGATCAAAGTAAGTGACAAAATTCGTGTGTGATTTCGTGCCATAGGTTATCACCGTTATGGGAATTAATGAATTGAATCGGCCGTCCTCCTGAAAGCAAAGCCGTAAGTAGAATTATATCATTTGGCTCATTAAAATTGTAATGGCACTGGCAAACCGACCCACGCTGAAGCGTGGGGTACCGATCATTTATTGATATTTTAACTAATAAGAAGGTCAGTCGGTACCCCGCCATTTATGGCGGGTCTGTTTTCCTGTCAACGCGTAACCTAACGTATTAATTCTCCACCATCCCCCTTACTTCACAAAATCAGCATCGCGTCGCCGAACGAATAAAACCTGTACCTTTCCCTGACCGCGAATTCGTACGCCTCCATCGTTCTCTCGATCCCCGTGAACGCCGCTACGAGCGCAAGAAGGCTCGTTTTCGGAAGATGGAAATTTGTAATCAGCCCATCGACCGCGCGAAAATGGTATCCGGGAGTGATATATAGAGATGTCGGGCCGGCAAATGGATGAACAGTCCCGTTCTCATCCGATGCTGTCTCCAGTAATCGCGTCATTGTGGTCCCAACCGCGATCGCGCGTCCCCCATTTTTTCGAGCATCGTTTATCTTATTGGCTGAGTCCGATGTAATCTCCCCGGACTCCTCGTGCAGCCTGTGATCTTCCAGATTTTCAGTCCTAACCGGGCTGAACGTTCCCCATCCGACCCGGAGGTGCGCCTCGACTCTCGCAATGCCCCGTTTATTGAGACGTTTCAGAAGCTCCGGCGTAAAGTGCAAACTTGCAGTCGGTGCCGCGACCGACCCCGTAATGCGCGAGAATATCGTCTGGTACCTCTCTGAATCACCTCGATAATCCTTGATGTAAGGGGGCAGCGGGACAGATCCGATTTTTTCGATCTCACCCTCGATATCATCCGCGCCGGAAAGTTCCACGACATCCTCGCCGATTTCAGATTCATCACCCGCGTATTCAATAACTGATGCAACGAGATCGCTCTCCGGGAATAGAATCACATCGCCTTTGTTTAGGCGTCTCCTTCGTCTCAGGAGCGTCTTGTATCGAGATCCATTTTTAAAATCCGGGACGATTAATTTTTCGAGAAGGAAGACCTCGATCCTTGCCCCGGTCGGAAATTTATAGCCGAACAAACGCGCCGGCATCACCCTCGCGGTGTTTGTAACAAGAATATCTTTTGGGTTTAAAAGGCCGGGAAGGTCGCTGAATATATGCGAAATAAAGGGACTTCCGTCGCGTCTGCACAGGAGCAGCTTTGACAAGTCTCTCGGCTCGAGGGGTTCCTGCGCGATAAGTTCTTCGGGGAGGAAATAGATGAGCTCGTCGGTTTTCATTGAAAATATTCCGCCAGAAATTTGGGGACAGGCACAAATTCGGCAAGGTAAATGGTTGCATAGATTAAGTTTATTGATGCCGAATTTTTGCCAGTCCCCAAATTTCTGTCCCCAAATTTCTAACTCAAGCCTTCTGCCTCAACGCGGCGTCCGATTGTATTTTCGCCCTTTTGAGGAGGTAACTTACGACCCAGCAGAGCATGCCGGCCATGAAAATCCTTAGCGGCGGCGCGAAAATATTCCCGAGACCCAGCTTGTACTGCGCGGATCCCTGCTCATCTGTCAGCATTTCGTTGAAGACGCCGCTGATCTGCGCTGTGGTGAATCCGGCAAGCGCCCATGTGAACAGCGACCAGACCAGCCACACAATTGAAATTGTAATAATAAACCTGAGAGCCGAATTCGGATTTCCGGAAACCCAGTAAATGAACAGGATAAAAAGAACGAACACAAGATAGAAAACAATCGGGGTCGCGAGGTTCGACAGACGAATCGCGGCCGAGCTGACAAGGTCCGCGTGGCTCGCCTCGGGGACCGAGTCGAAAACGAGCGACGTGCCGGTCACAAGGGCAGGGCCGTGCAGGAATCCGATTGTTACAAAGGATACCTTGTTGCTTTTGCTTTCGAGCTTTGACGGCACCGCAATCCCTTTATATTCGGTAGAGACGGTCTTTTTGAACGACTCCGAAATCGCGCCGGGAAGCCCTCCCCGGAGGTTCGGGTCGGTCAATTGAAGGTCGGTGCCCCCGTCCGACACCTGAAATTCCCTCGCGTTTATCGAGTCGATCGTGGCCCTGAAATCGACCCTCATTGCAAGCCTAAATGCGAACGGAATAAATACGCATATAAATAATACGACAAGCGAAATAATGATCAGCCATTTCAGGTCGATGGGTTTCGCGTCCTGGTGATCGCTGAGTTTATGCTTAATCGGCATTTCTACTCCTCCAAACGAGTTATCACTATTATTAAGCCGAGGGGCGGGGACAGGCACCATTTCGCCCCGGCATCGTAGGAAAATTCAGGTCAATCGTGCGAAATGTTGCCAGTCCCCACCTCGCGAATAATTCAGGAACAACCCGTGGCTTAGTAATCAAACCGTCAATGCCTTGAGAAGGTCCCAGACCTCCCTGAACTTTTCGAGGCTCAGGCAGTATCCCTCAGTCAGAAGACCTTTCAGCGGGTCGGGATGCACATCTATGATGACTCCCGATGTTCCGGCGGCAAGCGACGCCCGGGCGATGGAAACCAGTTCCTTCTCGGACTTCGAAACGCGCGACGCGTGCACAATGACCGGCAGAGGGCACGTTTCGACCAGGCTCGCGATCTCGGCTATGTCGACAACAAGATGGTCACCGTCTCTACGACCCGTCTCGACCAATGCCACTTCTCGATACCCCTCCGACACAATATCCCCTGCTGCCTTCAGCCATAATTCTGTTGTCGCGTCCGGGTGACGTTCCAGCAGAATCGGGGTTCCGATCTTCGCGAGCTGCTCCTTCAGGTTTGTGTCGAACAAAAATTCACCGGGGACATAGTACATGTCCGGTTTCAGCAGCATGATCGCGTTTTTCGGGGCCAGGACTTCGATAGTGCCTGTCGACGGCAGTCCGCTTTTTCTCTTGATGTCGTCAACAATTGAGCCGGTGCGTTCGAATACGTCTTTGGGGGCCAGAGTCGCGGTCGGACGGTACGGTCCCGCCATGTAAATATTGACACCGGTAATCGAGAGCGCGGTCGCGAGGTCGACCGACTGTTTCTGGCTTTCGAGGTACGGGCTTCCCGCGATAATCACCGGGCGATTCCCGCGTCCTATCCACCTGTTTCCCGCCTTAAGCTTGACCGGTTCGATATTCGACAGCGGATTGTCCGGGTCCTGCGGGAATGAGAGCAGTTCGACCACCGGCACATGCCTGAACTGATGGTATAGCTCCTCCAGCTTGGAATGCTCGGCGGATTCGACGACTAGGTAGCTTCGCGAAAGTTCCTGAATGTATTTATACTGGACGCCGACTTCCTCGCACCGTTCGGTGAAGAAAGTGACATCGTTCAGGCTAACATTGGGGCGGAATCGTATCAGCATGGCTGTCTCGGAAATTTGGGGACTGGCAACTCGCCGCAGCGAGGTGCCTGTCCCCAAATTTCTAATGCGAAAATCGGGCGCGGAATCCTGTGCACCCGATACGAATATATTCTATTTTCAATCAGAATTAAAGCCTAGAGCACGCGCCAGCTTTCCTCGTCGCTCGTAACCGATGGATTGAAGTGAATCGGGATGGTCTCCGCGCTCCTCTTTCCTGATTTCTTGTTTTTAACCAAACGTCCAACAACGTTCATTACCCTCTTCGCCTGAATCGGTTTCCCGATAACCTCGGTTGCGCCCGCGATGATCGCCGACACGAGCGCGCTTTCCTGAGCCGCGCCGGTTAAGGCGATGATCGTGATGTTGGGAAGAATTTCCTTCAGCCTCGACACAAGCACCAGCCCGTCGATGTCGCACACATCGAGGTCGATGAAAGCGTACGCGGGGCGGTGTTTCTCGGCGAGTTTGAGTCCCTCAAGCCCGCTGTCGGTGATGCCGACAATTCTCAGTCCGACCTGCGGGCAGAGAAGCATCAGCGACCGTCCGATGAGCGGGGTCCCGCAGACCGCGACTGCCGACGGCCATCCGCCGGGCACGCTTCGTCCGTGCTCTTCCAGAGTCGGCGATATGGGTCCGATGATCCGGCCCTCGACAATTAGCTCCGGCTCATATCTCTGAAGCTTGTCGTAAAGCGACCGTATCTCGGACTCGCGGTTGGCGAGGAGGTCGAGGCACGCCGCCAGGACTTCAAGGGTTTCTACCCTGGTCAGATTTTTCATAATGCAAACCTCTGCGGTCTAATCGTTCACCCACCGCATCCACGGTTTCCTATAATTAATGTCATTTATTTTTGAAGATTCAGGAACATTAGAGGTGATTAAATAAGTTGATTATCCGATTTTTAGAATTCCCGAGGTGGCGCCCACAAGCGGAGCGAGTCCCCGAGCGTGGCTTGTGGGTGGACCATCGTGCTATAATCCCACCATCAATCCCGAGGGGGAACATCTATGCGCGTGAAGAGGTTTATCGGAGTCGATTACGGCGAAAAACGGGTCGGACTTGCGTGCGCCGACGAGGAAACCATGATGGCGGTGCCGTCGCGCGTGTTCACATTCGATACCGACTATGAGGAAGACCTCGACCACCTCTCTATAATCATCAAGGGCGAGGCGGACGCGGTTATCATCGGACTTCCTCTCAACCGCGAAGGGCTGGAGGGTCCGATGTGCGAGAAGGTGAGGGAGTTTGCGCGCGAGATCGTCTTCCGAACGGACCTTCCGGTCCATTTCCAGGACGAACGCTACTCAACTCGCGCGAACGAAGGGCTGCTGCAGGGCTACCCGACTGAGGAGAAGAGAAAACTCATTGACGCGCTGGCGGCCGCGGGTATACTTCAAACCTGGCTCGACAAGAAAAAAGCCCGGGCTCAGTTCGGAAGCTCCGAAAGCGTAAAAAAAGAAGGAGAAAAATAAGAACCGACGTGAGCGGTTTAATTCCCGACTACAGATACCCGTCGCTTGCCGACGTGCCGATCGAGGAGTTCGCCGAGAAGGGGATCAGGGGAGCTCTTTTGGACATCGACAACACCCTCGTCGATTACGGCGTCTATGACGTAATCCCGGAGGCGAATCTCGAATGGTTAAATCGCGCGAAGGCTGCCGGCGTGCAGTGCATCCTTTATTCGAACGCTTCGCAATGGAAAATCGACAGGATAATGAAAGTCGCCGACCTCCCGGGCGTTTCGAAAGTCTATAAACCCGCGTACGCACTTCTGGACAAGGCGCTGGGGATCATCGGCTGCGCGAAGAACGAGGTAATTTTGATAGGCGACCAGGTATGCACCGATATTCTGGGCGGAAATCTCGGCGGCGTGACAACCATTCTGGTAGAGCCTTTGACCGAGAAGGATTGGCCCGGCACAAAGCTGCTCCGCATGATCGAATGGACCGCCATCCCCGACCGCCGTCCGTGGCACAGGAAGAAGTAACATCCATTTTCAATAATAATATATTAATTTAACTCCGGATATTCGGTACCCCATGCTTCAGCATGGGTCGGTTGTTTTCCGTATCGGAAACGCGAATGTTCGCGTTTCCGATACAAGTAGATCATTTCCCAAAGCGATTTACAAAATCGGATCCCATGATTTCACATTTCCCGGATCATTTCCGCCCTCCGGATTGTATACCCTCACGACCTGATCTTCCGTAACTGCAAAAGTCAACAGATACCCCGGACGTCTGTCTCTCGGAAATGCAATGACAGTAAACGTATGGACTCCCAATAGCTCGGAGTATTCATCCATTACCGTTGAATCGTTATAGACATCCCACGTCATCGTGTAATTCTTGATCATATTTTCGAGTGAATAACCCTCAGCGATGTAAAGTTCATCCTGCAGAGCTTTGAAGGAGCCGTAATTTTTAGCATCGTTCGTTCCCCGGTACGCAAGCTGGCTTGATCCGATCGACCTCAGCGTTCCTTTTGCTCGCGACTGCCATGCCCCTCCAAATGTGTACGGGTTAAATCCTGTCTGGTATGCGAATACGACCGCAAAAATTCCCAGAATGACATAGCTGACAATATTCGCGACGGTAATCGCCTTCCAGGGCTTGACATTTTTATCAAACCACCTGAATCCCACACCTTCTATGAATACGGATAGTGAAAATCCCATGAGCAGGGGCATCACGGCAGTAACCGCGAAATTGATCTTCGGAAAAGGAAATGAAAATGAGGCGTCATATATTCCCGGCGCCATTAAACCGGCGACAAAAGTGCAGAACATCATTATCGAAGCCCATACCGGTATGTTTTTTCGTGCAATAAACCACCAGATCAGTACTCCGAAAAAGGGCCAAAATATAAAAACGGCCATCGGTGTGAACACAAAGGACCCGTAAATAAAACCTCCGATGGTTGAGGCGATATTCAAAACCAGCGAGTACCACAGGGAAGTAAGATACGGGTACCCAAGCATTCGCCAGATCACGATTGCCTCAATGAAAGTAATCGCGACTAGCAACAGCCAGTAAATCGGCCCAAGAGTGGATCCCGGCGCGACACCATAAAGTCCAAAGCCAATTACCGAATTCGCGCAAGCCTCAGTCCCGATCGCGAGAAACATGATCGCGAGGGCGGTGATCGAGTATTTTTTTGCTAAAAGTCCTTGCATGGATGTACCTCACTTTTCTTTGATTATCTAATTTTACCGTATCGGAGACGCGAATGTTAATGAGCGTGGGGAGAATTACGCGAAAGTGTCGGCACGCTCATTAACATTCGCGTCTCCGATACAAGTATCTCTAATCGTGGAATAAATGACTTATGGCTAATTAAGTTTACCATATAAGTTAATCAGGATGAAATATACGAGGTTGTTTTCTCACGCACTGGAAAGTGCGTGCGACCCGGTCACGGCTTAGAAAAGCCGTGTTACAGTAACACGGACTTTCCAGTCCGTGACCGGGTCGCATGGGCTTTCCAGCCCATGCAAACAAAAAATCCCGGCCTTGCGACCGGGATTCACTTATATATTGTAACTCTCTCTCTTCAGTTCCGCTCTTTCCGAATTCCCGGGCAGTTGGAGTGTACGGAGTTACAACTTGCGGAAATCAGGAGGCTGACGGATCAATTGCTCCCCGGACAATAATTGCGAATCTCAGATGTCCAGGAAGTCCTTGACCCGTACGCTTCTCTTCTGGCTCTTGAGTCGTCTCAGCGCCTTGGCCTCGATCTGACGTATGCGCTCTCTCGTGACGCCGAACTCACGTCCGACTTCCTCCAATGTGTAATAGTGACCGTCATCGAACCCGAACCGACGTCGGATTACCCGTTTTTCACGATCCGAAAGGGTGTTCAGTACCTTCTCAAGCTCTTCCCTGAGAAGTTGCTTCATTGCCGATGAGTCGGGGTTGGGGATTCTCTGGTCTTCGAGGAAGTGCTGGAGCTGTGAGTTTTCGTCCTCGCCGATCGGCGTCTCGAGTGAAATCGGACGCTGCGCTATCTTGCGGATCTCCTGGACTTTCGTCGCGGGCATGTTCATCTTGCTTCCAAGCTCGCCCGGGGTGGGCTCGGTGCCCTTCTTCTGGGAGATCTCGCTCGACGCCTTCTTGAGCTTGTTGATCTTTTCCACGATGTGGACGGGTTTCCGTATGATGTCCTCCTGGTCCGCGAGGGCGCGTGTTATCGCCTGGCGGATCCACCACGTGGCGTACGTGGAGAACTTGAAACCCTTCGTGTGATCGAACTTCTGCACCGCTCGCATAAGCCCGAGATTGCCTTCCTGCACAAGGTCGAGGAAGCTCAATCCCTGGGTTTTGTACTTCTTGGCGATCGAAACCACGAGTCGGAGATTGGCGGTCGTCAGTTTTTTCCTGGCGACATCTTTCTCATCCTCAGTGAATTCTTCGCCCGCGATAATCTTGGCAAGGTGAACTTCCTCGTCCGGGGTAAGCAGTGGTACCCATCCGATCTCCCTCAAGTAGATCTTGACCGAGTCGTCGATCTTGATGTCGTGGGAGAATTTGACGTCGGAGTCCAACTGATGCCTGCCGTCCTGCTTGAGCTTTTCGAGTGCCGACTGGAGGTGCGGAGTCTTTTCGACAGTCACGTGAACGGATTTCCGTCGATTCCGGTCACGCGATGAGGTCTTGCCGTTCTTTCCATTTTTGCCGTTCTGGGGCTTTCGGGTTAAAAGGTCTATGCGTTTGCGCTCGATCGAGCGGAAAATCGCCTCAAGCTCCTCCCGGGTTACCCTTTGGCATGATTGGACAGTCTCGCGGACCTCTTTCTTTGTTAACCACCCATTGTCCATACCACGATCCAACAGGTCTTTGTAGGATTCGTGCTTACAGACTTTTTGCGGAACGAGCACACGCCGATGTGGCATTCAACGATCACCACCGTTTTTTTGATTTATCTCAGATTTATCTCAGATTTATCTCACATAAATAGCTTTTCTATCTCATCGCGGACGATGTAAACGCCCACTTCATTAGATGCTGTTTTCAGTAAAAGATGTCTCTCAGGCACAAAAAAATCGGTCAGGCTCTATTTTCGTGCCTCACCGTTCAGTGAATTCCGTGCAAGGCCAATCAAGATCAATCAAGACTAATAAAAAGAAAGCTTCCAAGATCTTCCTTATATCTCCCTATTAGATTCACGCCTCAAAAAGCAACCATAAGTTATATACTCGACGATTCCAACCTCGTCAAGAGCAATCTAGTGATTTATTTCGCAGAAAAATTAGGTATTTTTAGAGAAATCGCACAAATTATGGCAATGGGAAGGAGGGCATCCCTGCCGTCCTGACTGAAGCCATCCCTGGCTTCATCTCATCACACCATCAAAACAACATCCGAAATCTCCCCCTCAAGCTCCTCCTCCGACCTCCCTTCACTGCCCATAACCCACATCCCAAAGAACTCGACATTCCCGTCTTTCCCCTTAATCGTACTTCTGGTAAATCCCGCCAATCCCGGCGCAAGTTCACTCTTGAAAATTTCCGGTGTAATAAAAGATTCGAGTATCTCCCGCCACGTTTCGGGGTCTTTAACGAATCCCTTTACGACCTTATCGCGTCCCGCCTCGAACTGGGGTTTGATCAGGGCGAGCAAAATTGAACCGTCCGACATCCTGTCCGGCAGATTCGGAAAGATCAGCTTGAGCGAGATAAAGCTGACATCTATCACGATCAGGTCGAACGGACCCGGAGCGATTTCGGGCGTCATGCTCCGCGCGTTTGTTCTTTCTATCAATGATACGGATGGGTGATTTCTGAGCGACCACGCGATTAAACCTCTACCGACATCCAGCGCGGTTACATGTTTCGCGCCTTTTTTAAGGAGGCAGTCGGTGAATCCGCCTGTCGATGCGCCGATATCCAGGACGTTCATACCGGTCGGATCGATTTTTAAGTGGTCGAGAGCGCCTTCGAGCTTCAGGCCGCCGCGTGAGACGTACGGGCAGTCGGTTTCTTTCACATTGACTTTGACATCGACCGGGACCCTGTCTCCGGCTTTCAGGTTGGAGAATCCGTCTATAGACACAACGCCAGCCATGATCGCGGCCTGGGCGCGCGTGCGTGACGGAAACAGTCCGCGCTCAACGAGAAGCTGATCGAGTCGGATTTTCTTAGCACCGGGCATGGATAGAAGTTTATCAATTAAAGGGCATAACAGCCAAACTGGGTCGCGGGGAAAAGGGGGGTAGTGAATGAGTTTTACGAACATATTCATTTAAATAGGCGTCCGGCACCCATTTTTTAATGGGTATCCGGTACCATTTAGGAAAACGTATTCATTTAAATAGGCGTCCGGCACCCATTTAATTTTAACAATAATTCTGCAAAAATTTAACAATCCTATCTTGACAACGCAATGCTGGGTCATTATTATGACCGGTCAGTCAAATTAGTTAACGGAACAGTCATTCACGTGTAAAGGGGTTTAAAGTGACTACTGAAAGTATCCACTTATCTCGTAAGGAGCGTGAGGAAGCCTTCCGACGCGATCTCGTCCTCGACATCGCAGAAGCACTCTTCGCCGAAAAAGGTTTCGACGGCACCACGGTGTCGGAAATCGCCGATAAGGCCGAATTGGCAAAAGGCAGCCTCTACCAGCTCTTCGAGAGTAAACAAGAGATCGTGCACGCTATTGTCAGGCGCAAAGTAAGCGGTGTGATCGAGGACGTGAACCGCATTTTCAGCCTCGACATCGAGCCGATCGACAAAATCCTCATGCTGATCGAAACGAAACTGAGCAAGATCTGGGAGTCGAGGGATTTCGCGAGGCTTTTCATCACGGAATTTCATGGGTTCAACTGGCACATGGAACTCCCCATCCTCGAATGCGCGAAGAACGATATCCACGGCATGTTCGACGATGTCGAAAAGGTGATTATCGAAGCTCAGAAAAAGGGCCAGATACGTCGCGATTTAGAACCCAGACTGGTGCTTGCGTCCATGGGGGGCATCTCGAACGCCATACTCCATATATGGTTGAAAACGGAACAGGAAATGGACCTAAAAAAAGCCATTAGTCAGGTCAAAGAGATATTCCTTAACGGTGTAAAAGAGGAAAAGGAGGTAGCGGATCGATGAGAATTTTCAAACTTTGCATAATGATGGCGATTTTCGCGCTGCTGGTCTCGACCGGGACTCGCGCAAACGCCGCGAGTAATCTGCTGCTGGATGAAGCGATTCCGGTTGCGGTGGTCGAGGGAGATTTGGCCACGGAGCCCGCTCAGGATGTCACCAATGATGTTGTGACATCGGTTTCGGAACCTGAGGTCCTGACGCTTGAGATGGCATTACAGGCATCATTCGATAACAACAGGAACATCGAGCTCGCGCGTCAGGCCATTGAACTCACCAAAGCCGGCGGACAAGCGGGGCTCGTTGGCTTTCTCCCCGATCTGAATATGATATTTTCTTTCACGCGCAACCTGAAATCCGAAACAGTCGATATCCCGGATGTCGGTGAATTCGAGATGACGCCCATCGCAAGCTGGTACGGGGCTATTAATTTCAGATATCCCATCTGGCACAACGGGGAGCGTGACGCGATCGTCCGCCAAAACGCCGCGTCGGAGGAAATTTCGGAATCGGAGCTTGAGATTGCGCGCGCCATGATAGCGTATGCCGCAACGGACGCGTTCTGCTCGGCTCGTGAAGGATACGGAGGGTTGGCTGTCAGGCAGGCGTCTCTGGCCCACCTGACGGAGCTCGAACGGCAGGTTCAGGCGATGTATGACGCGGGTTATGTAGCCTTGAGCGACCTTCTCTCCGTGCAGGTGGCAAGGTCACAAGCCGAGCTGCAGGTTGTTGAATGGACGAACAATATCCAAATCCGAATGACCTACCTGAACCTGATCATGGGTGAAGATGTAGCAACGCGCTGGACAATTGTGCCGATAGATTACCCGATCGTCGAGATTCCGTTCTCGCAGGAAACCCTCACGGAATGGGCGCTTGAGAACCGTCCCGAACTGAAACAGCTAAGGGCGGAACGGGCAAGGCTTGAGGCGCAGATGGACGGGATTCGCTCATCGACCGGTCCGCAGGTGGATTTCGAGGCCAGCTACTCGCAAAGGTCGGCCGGTGGACTTTCCACCGGCAGCGAGACGGTTTCGGGCACGATAAATTTCTGGTGGGACCTTTACAATTTCGGCAAGACGGACGATCTCCTGGGTCCGCTCGAGGCTCAGATGGCAATGCTCGACATTCGCGAGGTCGAGCAGGACCAGAGAATCCGAAGCGAGGTCGAGCAGGCGATGCTGTCGCTAAACACCCAGCTTCAGAACGTGAATGTCACAAACCAGGCTGTCGCGCAGGCTGAGGAAGCGCTCAGGGTTTCGCAAAGGCGCATGGAAGAAGGTCTCGGGCTCATGGTCGAGGTTCTCAACGCGCAGGCGACATGGACAACTCTGGGCGCTCAGTCGGTTTTCGCCACGCACATGTATTACCGTCTTCTTGCAGCCCTTTCAGGAGCTGTGGCGGTAGATCCAAGAGATTTAATCACCTTAATTGAGGTATCGGGAGGACAGAATGCACCCGAGAGTAATTAAAACTGGAATAGTCATTATCGCGTTTATCATTTTTGCCTTTTCAATATCCGGATGCCATCAGGGCGCCGCAAAGGAGGGGGGAGCTATCGAGGTCCCGCCCGTTCCGGTCATGATCGACCATCCGGACATCGGCTCTGTAACGGAGTGGCATCGAACTACCTGCGACCTGAACAGTCCGCTCGAGGCGATGCTGTCGTTCCCGAACGGCGGAAAAATCACGGAGCTTGTCGTGAAAGAAGGCGACAAGGTTATAGCGGGACAATATCTCGGCAAAGTCGACACATCCGCGATGGCCGCGAACCTGTCGGCGATAAATAGCTCCGCAGAGGGTGTGCAGAAGCAGGCTGAGGCCGCTGATTTAGGCGCATCCGCGGCCGAGTCGGGCGTGGCAATGGCGCAGGCAGCGTACGACCAGGCTGTACGCGATTACGAGAGATATCAGAAACTCCATGAGGACGGGGTCGCGACGGACGCTGAGTTCGAGCGGATGGGACTGAACATGGAGACGTCCCGCATTTCGCTTGCAGGCGCAAAGGACCAGGTCGAAGCGGCGTACGCGCAGGCTGTCGCGGCGCACGCGCAGGTTCAGTCGGTACGCGACCAGGCCGGACAGGTACAGGTAATGATCAGCGACGGGACTCTCCGGGCGCCGTTCGGCGGGAGAATTTCCATTGTCTTCTACGATCCCGGCACTGTAGTGGGTCCCGGCAGCCCGGTTTTCAAGCTCGTTGGCGAGGGCGACGACACCGGTAACCGTCTTGAAGTACATATCGAAGTCCCCGAAACAATGATAGGAAGCGTTACGGTAGGGTCGCCGATTTATCTTGACGTTGCATCCTGCGAAGAAGAGATACAAATAGCGGTGGATCATCTCGGTCCCGAGGTCAACCAGGACACAAGGACTGTGGAAGTAGTCGCTTACATTGATAATGACTCCAGTTGTCTGCTTCCCGGCATGTTCGGCACGGTACGGATCCCGCTTGAGATCCACGAAAACGCTTTACTCCTTCCCGAAACAGCAGTGCTTGTATTTCCTGCTGTAAGTCTCGTCTACGTCGCGGTCAATAATGCCGCGGTTAAAAAGGAAGTCACGACTGGTATTTTGGAGGACGGCAAGGTTGAAATCCTGAGCGGACTCGATCCGAATGACGATGTGATTGTGGTTGGTAACAGGTTCCTCACGGACGGCGCGAAGATTGAAATCCGGGATGGGTCTGGGGCTCAGACTCCTGTCACGTCAACCGGAACGGAGGGCGGCAATTAAATGATTCTCTCCGACCTGTCTATCGCCCGGCCTGTCGGCGCGATAATGATCACCCTCGCGCTGGTCATCTTTGGCTTGATCTCGTACGGCAGACTCGGTATCGAGGACATGCCGAACATCGACCTGCCCTATCTCACCATCCAGACCATATATCCCGGCGCTGATCCCGCGACTGTAGAATCCGAAGTCACGAAAAGAATCGAGGACGAGGTTGCTACCGTATCGGGTATCAAGAACCTTACAAGTATTTCAGCCGGAAACGTCAGCCTTGTTTTTATCGAATTTGAGTTAGAGGTCGATGTCGACATCGCGGCTCAGGATGTGCGCGACCGCATGTCCAGGCTGCAGATGAGCCTTCCCGACAACGCTGAATCTCCAATAGTCGAGAAATTTGACTTTTCATCCACACCGATTATCGACATCGCCGTTGGTGGAGATGTCCGTCCCCAAGACCTTGCAGACTATGTGAAGGACAACCTGAAACCCCGTATCGAGAGTATCGATGGCGTCGGACGCGTCAACATAACCGGACTTCGCGAGCGCGAAATACGAGTCTGGCTCGACCAGGACAAGATGTCGTCCTACGGTATCAGCGTGCAGCAAATCGCCGGCGTCATTCAGGTGGGTAATGTGGAAATCCCAGGCGGGCGGGTCGAGACCGGAAACCGCGAATATCTGATTATCACCGCAGGCAACCTGAACACGGTCGAGCAGTTCAGTGACCTCGTCGTCAAGCAGGTGAACGGCCAGTTCATCAAGCTGAGCGATGTCGCGACTGTCGAAGACGGACTTCAGGACGAGAGAAGTATTACCCGACTCAATGGCGAATCCGCCATAGGACTCGGCGTTGTGAGTAAAGCAGGCGCGAACGATATTGCGGTATCGGATGCCGTGCATGCGGTTATCGACGAAATCAAAACTGATATGCCCCCGGGTATCCAGATTTCAATCCCATCCGACAATTCCCTCTTCGTTCGGGATAGTTTCAAGCAGGTTCAGGAGCATCTGTTCCTCGGCGGCACGCTTGCGATCATTATCGTGCTCCTGTTCCTGGGCAGTTTCAGAACCACCCTAATCGCAGCGATTGCGATCCCGACCAGTATCATCACCACCTACATTTTCATGAACTTCCTCGGGTTCAGCCTGAATAACGTCACCATGATGGCGTTCACCCTCATGGTCGGAATGCTGATCGACGATGCTATCGTTGTCCTTGAAAATATTTTCCGACACCTGGAGATGGGAAAGACGCCATTATCCGCCGCGAAAGAGGGCGCAAAAGAAATAGCCCTCGCGGTACTCGCAACCACTCTCTCCGTTGTTGCGGTATTTGTGCCGGTCGCGTTCATGAGCGGAATTATCGGACGATTCATGTATCAGTACGGAATCACCGTCGCTGTCGGCACGATGGTCAGTTACTTCGTCGCGATTACGGTCAGCCCGATGCTTGCCAGCCTCTATATGAAAACCCAGTCAGGAATCGATAATTTTATTATTTTCAGGATATTTAATACGGGATTTAAGAAATTTGAAAATGGCTATCGCGGACTTATCGGAGCAGCCCTCAGACACAAAGGGCTGACAATACTGATAGCATTTATCGCGCTGATCACGTCATTGTATTTATCCTGGCTGACCCCAAAAGAATTTTTCACGCCATCCGACGACAGTCAAGTCAACGTAACAATAGAGATGCCTCTGGGCACACCAATTCATGGGTTAAGCGAATTCACAAAGCAGATAGAGGATATTGCCTCGCAGATTCCCGAAGTCCGGATTATATACACCACCCTCGGCGGCGGCACTTTCGGCGAACAGAATCAGGGAAACGTATTTCTCGCCCTATCCGACAAGTCTGAAAGAGAGCGCACTAAATGGGAGGTCGAGGATGAACTTCGGGCAAAGTTTGCTGTTATCCCCGGAGCGAAAATTGTCATCGGATCCGTCGCGCATTTCGGATCGTCATACGCGTACACATTCAATCTTACCGGAAACGACATGGCGCAGCTTCAGCAAATGACAAACCAGTTCGTGGACGCCATGCAGCAGGACCCGATCTTCCGCGAAGTCGACACATCGCTCCGCGAGGGCAGCCCTGAGGTCAGAATCAACATCGATCGTGTGAAGGCGTCCGATCTGGGAATCGATATCGCGACTATAGGGTCAACACTCAGGATGCTGGTCAGCGGCGAGGACACGATCTCCACCTTCAAGCAAGGTGGGAATCAGTATGACCTTAAAATTAGATTGTCCGAACAGTTCCGAAACCGTCCCGAGGACCTTCTCGGTCTGGTTGTATACAACCGTGACGACGATCCTGTTGAAGTTTCCAGCTTTGCGGACATTCAGATTTCATCTGGCACCGCGCAGATCGAGCACCTGAACAAAATGCGGTCCATCGCGATAAACGCAAACCTCAATTCCGGATATACGACCGGCGAAGCATCAACAAAGGTCGAACAGATGTTCGCAACCATGCTGCCGATCGGAATTCAGGGCAAAATAGGAGGCGAGGCCCAGATTATGGCGGAGAGCTTCCAGTCAATGGGTTTCTCCCTGGTTCTGGGAATCATCCTCATCTATGTCGTCCTTGCCACGCAGTTCAATCACTTTGTACATCCGCTGACAATCATGATCAGCCTGCCGCTTTCATTCGTCGGCGCTTTCGCATTTCTATTTTTCACCGGCATGGCACTGAGCATGTTTGCGATGATCGGCATCATCATGCTGATGGGTCTGGTCACTAAAAATGCAATCCTCGTGGTCGAGTTCGCGAATCAGCTTCGCGAGCGGGGCTTGGAACGCGATGAAGCCATGATGACCGCAGGACCCATACGTCTCCGTCCGGTTCTAATGACCACATTTTCCACAATCTTCGGTATGCTGCCGGCAGCTCTTATGCTGGGTGGCGGCTCCGGGGTCGAAACCCGAGCGCCTATGGCTGTCGCGGTAATCGGCGGTTTAATCGCCAGCACGCTTCTGACTCTGGTCGTTGTGCCTGTTGTGTATTCTCTGTTCGATCAGGCGACGGAATGGGTCCTGAAAAAATTCAGGATCCAGAAAGAGGATGCTGTCGAGGCTGATTATCACGATCAGGTGTGAGGGGATTGTTTGTGAAAAAACAAAAATGCGAGCCAGGCGGCTCGCATTATTTTAGGTTGTGCCGGATCAGGCAATCCGGTTGGCTATCAAACAACCTCCAAAATCTCATCTACATTATTCACATTCTCTACCGCGAAATCATCATCCGCAACCTCACCCCCGCGACCAAGTCCATCTATTCTATTCAACAATGCCCTTGCTTCCGAATACACCACTTCTCTCGGCTTGGAGCCGTTCTTCGAACCCACAAGCCCCATATCGGACATCTGCTCCATCAAACGCCGGGCTTTCGGATAGCCCATCCCCAGCTTTGTCTGGAGCATGCTGGTCGACGCCTGTCCCTCCGATAAGATGACCATCAACGCAGCCCTGAACAGTTCTTTCTCATGGTTGAGAATATCCGAGGTGTCCGACGTTGTCCTCTCGCCCCTCGACCGCACATGCTCCGTCACAACGTCATCGTCATACTCCGGCTCGCCCTGCTCGGAGAGGAATCCCACGACACGCTTGATTTCTTCGTCGTCGATAAATACGCCCTGGCAGCGGATCGGTGCGTCACAGTCGACCGGCTTGAAAAGCATGTCGCCATTGCCGAGAAGCTGCTCGGCTCCCTTGTGATCGATAATCGTGCGCGAATCGATCTGCGACGCCACATTTAGGGCGATTCTTACCGGAATATTAGCCTTGATGTTTCCGGTGATGATTTTCACGCTCGGGCGCTGGGTTGCGAGTATCAGATGAATTCCCACGGCGCGGGCAAGCTGGGTCAGCGATGTAATGCACGCCTCGATTTCGTATCCCTCCTGCGCCATCAGATCCGCCATCTCATCGATTATGATCACGATAAATGGCATGCGCTGGTCGGCATGCACCTGCTGGTTGTATGCCTGTATGTTCCGAACTTTCGCCTTCTTAAGCTTCCTGTAGCGGTTGCGCATTTCCTGTATCGACCACCTGAGCGCGTTCACAGCGTCGGTTATCTCATTTACAACCGGTGTGAGGAGGTGCGGCAAGCCTTCATAGAAACCGAATTCGACCATTTTGGGGTCGATAAGTATTATTCGCAATTGATCGGGTGTGAGCCGATACATCAGGCTCATGATTATCGCGTGCAGGCAGACTGATTTTCCGCTTCCGGTCTGTCCGGCGACAAGGAGGTGCGGCATTTTGCCGAGGTCGGCAAGAACGGGTTCATTGTTGAGATTTTTCGCGAGCGCCATTGTGAGCGGAGCACGATGTTTCAGCCAGAACGGATGTTCCACAATCTCCCTGAGCCTGACAAGATTGGTTCTGGAGTTAGGGAACTCGATTCCCACCGCGGTCTTTCCGGGAATCGGCGCCTCGACCCTCACTCGTTTCGCTGGGAGTGTGTAAGCGATGTCCTTCTCCATACCCTCGACCTGCTTCACCCTGATTCCCTCGCCCAATACAACTTCCACGCGCGTGACCGCCGGTCCGGTGATTACGTCTATCACCTCGCAAGGTATTCCGAATGTGTCGAGAGTCTTGATTATCTTCTGCGACGCGATTTCCCGGAAATTGTCATCAACGAGCGGGGCGGCTTTGTCGTCGAGAAGTTCCAGAGGCGGAATTTTGTAATTTTTCGGCTGCGGAAGGTGGGGGACATCCTCCAGACCCAGGTCGCATTGCGCTCCCGGCGGGACCGATGTTTTGACCTTACGTGCCGATACCGGAACCGGAGACTCTTCGATCGGCGGAGGGAGATCGTCCTCCATTATCTCAACCGGCTCAATTACGGTCTTTTCCTTTGGATACAGCGGCTGGTCGCCATTAAGCCTGGTTCTGCCGGTTTTTATTGAATTGATTACGTAATTCCAAATTGCCTTTACAACGCTGAATGGGCTGATTCTTAATAGGATAAATGAAACGATGACCAGTAGTCCGAACGCGACACCGGTCGCCGCGTCTCCGACAAGCAGCCTTAGAAAACGTCCGAGCCATAATCCAACCCAACCTGTAAGCTGAAGCGCCCGCTCGTCCCAGTAAAACGTGCGGAGATGCATCGCGCTTTCCCACATGGCAAGCAGGAGCGGAATCGCTGAGAACGCAAGGCGGGTGAAGCGGTCGCCTGAAAGCCATTTGCCAAACGATAACAGGTGCGCTGTGCAGACGAACATCGCGATTGCCAGCAGCCAGGCGCCGATTGTGCCAAGAACCGGTCGAACACACAAGACGAGAATCTGCCCGACAGGTCCGCCGTGCGATGTCAGCCCTAGAAAATAAACCAGTGTTAGACCCAGAAGAAGAAATCCCCGGACAGCGTCATGCGTGAATACTTTCTTAACCTTGTCGGGTATTAGGGGTTTTTTGCTTTTTCTTGGATTCGTTTTATTCGTCACGTTGTCCGACATGCAGCACCCGCACCGGGGACGCGCCTCCGGTGCATTATTATAATCATCGTTCTCTTAATATTTCTGAACCTGATTTATTGCGTCTTAAAGCCGCAGGCTCGCGCGGCAGTGCGTTTTCGGTGTGTACATATTCA
>Ga0214473_10000553_pt1 | contig 52367 bp, 49 predicted proteins | sample RVTome_7_FD_203509 | JGI IMG/M metagenome (GOLD analysis project Ga0214473, IMG submission 203509) | Soil microbial communities from uranium-contaminated site in the Upper Colorado River Basin, Wyoming, United States - RVT98D197 | ecosystem: Environmental > Terrestrial > Soil > Contaminated >... | reverse complement strand
GGATGGGCGTTCGGCTTTCTTCTGGCTGCTGAGTTCTGAAAGGAGCTTGATGGCGTCCGCGCGGCCGTGACGTCTGAGAATCCCTTCCATGCGTGTCCATCGGGCGGGCAGATCGGGCGGATTCAGCTCGCAAAGGATTTTTACGGTTTCTCTGAGCGCCCTGTCCACTGCCTGTTTGTTTCGGGTCAGCAGCGCCAACTCGAGATTCATTTGCGACACTTCGCAAAGCAGCCTCGGATCGGATAGGCGTTTTGCCTCGCGTTCGGTTTCGGCTAAAAGGCGCGACGCTTCCTCGAATGCGTTCAACCTGAAATTTATCTCGGCGGCATTCAGAAGCTGCTTAAGCCTGTGATGCGTGTATCCGGCGTGCCCATACAAATCTGCCGAATGAATGAACATGGCCCTTGCCTGCCTGTAAAGTTCATCCTGGCGGGCAGGGTTGAAAATCTCCTCGCCGCCCAGTTCCGCGTGAATCATGGCGAGGTTAGCGGTCAACCATGCTTCCCGTTCGCCCATATTCCCATTGACAGCCTCGTCATGGGCCGTCTCAAGCGCGTGCGCAAGCTCCTCGCGGGCTTTGTCGGGTTCTCCGAACCTTACGAAAAACAGGGCGCGGTTGTTATGGAGTTTTACGCGGAGGTTGGTCGGAACCTGGTCGGGATAGCTGGTCGCGAGGTCCAGAGCCTGCTCGAAGGTTTCGAGGCCTTTCCTGAATTCCTTCCGGCGGCTGTAGAGCAGGCCGAGGTTGGACAGGGTGCCGGTGCGGAATCGGATACCGTCATCCCCAAGCTGGATTGCTATCTTGAGCGCCTCTTCCAGCGAGTCGGTGGCGTCCTCAAGTGCGCCGAAGTTTTTCTGTACGACTCCAAGATTGTTGAATATTTTTATGAGGGCATGATTACGATCGGAATCGGACATGTCCTTTTTATTATCGGCATGCTGATAATAGTCTCTGAGCTTGATTAGAATCTCAAGGGCGTTCTCGGGCGACCCGGAATTTAACTCCGACTGGGCTTTTTTTAGTTTTTTTTCAAGGTCAATCATTTAAAATGGACACGCCTGTTCCACCGGGACCTTAGTACCTAAATTAGTGTCGCGTTTGCACGTTGAGCATTACATGAATAAAATAGCTTATATTATGTTTTAACGGTCCGGACAAAACCAAACAGGAGTGCGCTACGATTAAGGCATACGATAAAAATCCGATTCTCATCTGGCTTCTCCTCACCGGGCTTTTTCTTGCATGCGCGGTGCTTTCCTTTTCTGTGACCACGGAGGACGCATACATCAGCTTCAGGTACGCCGAGAATATAGCGTCAGGTTACGGGATTGTCTTTAACAACGGTGGAGAGGTAGTTGAAGGTTATTCCAATCCGACTTGGGTCGCGCTATTAACATTGGCGAACATTTTTGGTTTGAATTCTGTACTTGCCGGAAGATGTCTGGGATTGCTATTCGGGGCATTGTTACTGGTTGAAATTACTACCCTATTCCGACTTCTCAGGCCTGAACGTCCCCTTTCCGGGATTTACCCGGCTCTTGTATTTCTCACCGTGCCGATGTTTCTTTTCTGGACACAGACAGGGCTTGAGAATTCGCTATTTATCTGGTTGGTGGCCATCGGCATGCGTCTCGCGATCTGTGAAGCGACTCAGGGCTCGAAATTCCCGTTTTCCGCGATACCGTACTTCTTTTTAGCGATTACGCGTCCGGAAGGCATCGTCTTTTTTGCAATAACGTGTTGCTGGAAAATTGCCAATAATAAAAGTAATGACAAACTGCAGGGACGGTCATCGGTTTTATTATGGGCTGCTATTGTAATCATATTGTTCCTTGCATTTGAGCTATGGCGGTACATGACCTTCGGAGAATGGGTCCCAAACACATTTTTCGCGAAGGTCAACAAAGGAGGAAGGCACAACCTGAGAATGGGAACGCTTTATATACTTGGCTTCCTGAATCATTCAGCCTGGATACCTGTGGTCCTTCCGTTTCTCATCCGGCTTATATTTGTAAAAGCCCGGTTAACACTGGTTCAGTCCCGGTTCATCTGGCTGCTTGCACTTCACACATTAGCTTTAATCGCGTTTATCCTATTCGTTGGCCGTGATATACACCCGTACGACAGGTTCTGCGTGCCTTTTATGCTGTTCAGTGCTCTGGCGGCTTTCATCATGATCCCTGAGTCCGTCGATAATGGGCGACTGGGGCGGGCATCCCAGGTAATTATTGTCGCAATTTTCATCATCGGAAACCTGGCGTACTCGTTTCCGCCCGCTTACAAAATTGAACCGCCAATCACGCGTCCTCCGAACATGCTCATCGCGAATATCGCCGGGTTGATCAACGGACGAACATCCTTTAATAAGATAGATGGCATAATTGCGAGGTTTGCAGACCCGCCCGTTGATGCACTCGAGTTTGTCGGGCGGGACCTTCGCGATAATCCCGATGTTAACGGGCTTCTTGCGGCTGAGCAATGCGGAAAGATCCCGTATTACTACGGCGGTCCGGTTCTGGACCTTCTTGGGTTGAACGACAGCATAATAGCCCGGATAATCCATTCGAATTCCACCTGGGACATCTACGCGCGTGAAATTTTTAAACACGCGCCGGAAAATTTCGTCATGGTGTATTCATCGGGACATCTGATTTCGAGGTATTACATCGAGAATACGGTGCTGAGCCTCCCGTTCCAAAACCGCTACGAGCTCGACGCAATCTACCATGTGGATTATTATTTTAACGACCTCATCGGAAACGAGCATTCCTTTTCACTAGAGCTTGTCAGGTATCGCGCGAAGGATGGGCATTATGCAGATCCATTGACCAAAGAGGAAGAGGAGTGGCTTTTAAAATGGAAGGATGTCGATTACTCGGCTGAGAATGATGATCTCTACGGTTCGATTGTCGAGGCTTTCAGAGAGCGAATAAAGGACGATCCTGAAAGATTAATAGAACACGGTGTTCACCTGAATTAATAAAAGGGGCCGTCTAAATCCTGACAGCCCCTTTCCCTTTCATTCTTTATTTTTGTCGTTCAGAAAAGCGGTTGGTTGACAATCGTCTGGTTCCCAAGCACGTTCGGAACGAACTGGTTAATCAATATCCATGCCGCGAGGGCGGTTAATACCGGCACCGTTAGGTTGTCGGAGCCTTTGAAGCTGAGGGCCTCGACAGCGGTAGACACGGACGCGATAAGCAGACTTGCGGGAAATAATGTGAAGAAACCCGCCGCCAGTCCCATCTGCCGCCCGTATACGCCCAGAATAATCGCTGTCAGTACAAACGTGAAGAAGAACATCGCCGCGCTTCCCTCATAGCTGCGCGGTTCGTCGTTGACGGAGTATTTGCGCCTCCCGAAAGACCGTCCGATCAGGCTCGCCGCGGCATCGCCGAAAGCCATGCTCAGGATTCCAAGCACCGCGAGTCCCCAGAAGTCGGTGTGGAAAAAAACCGCGATCAGAATGACATAGCTGATCGGATAAAGAACCGTCCCTATGTTGCCTTTGTCCTCTCCCTGAATTTGCGAAAGCAGTCCGAACCGGTAATCGAGGGCGTTGACAAAAATGAAGATGATCGGAGGTATCAGCGCCATGAATTTATACGTAAAGAAAGGTATGAACAGAATGACAAGCCCCATCGCGGCGTGTACGAACTTGCGTGTTGTGTCCTTGCCCAAGCCGGATTTTTCGAATTGCTTCGCGATGAAAATGAGGATGCCGGGGTAGACCATAAAAATAATGGCGAAAATTAAATCTCTCGTCATGTCGGAATCCATAACAGTCCTCCGATACTGGCTAAAAGAGGATTCTAATCGTTCATGGGCACGTTGTAAAGGAATTTAGCGTCGGTGTCGGAATTCGTCAGTTTCCGATATCCCCTGTGTTTGTTTTTGTATCCGACATCCCGACCGACCTGGAATCGACTAAAGTCCCCTTTGGTCTGTAAATAAACCACTGACGGCGCATGTACGGTTCAAAATTGCGATAGAGATCGATCGCGTCGGGATCGAGTTCGTAACTCTCTTTAATCGCGTTTTCCATTTCCACGGTAAACCTGTCCCAGCCCGCGTTGCCTCCCACACCGGGACGGTCGTCGTTGTTCGGATCGTCGACAAAGAACCGGAGCATGATCAGGTCGAATTCTTTATTTCCAATCGACTCAAGAAACGGGGTCTGGTCCCAGATTCCCTCCCTGGCAAGTTCGCTCATGATGAATGGATTGAAAACAACCTCATGCCCGGATAACAGGCAGAATCCCTCATCCTCGGACAGGATCGGTCCGCGGGCGGATTCAAGGGTTTCGACAACTTTCGTCCCGTAGTTGCGAGCGTCATGTCTGGGGTGAAATGAATTGTTGCGGTTTCCCTCGATGAAGCCGCACTGGTATATCGCGGCCGGGATAAGCAGAATAAACGGGATAAGTGCCAGTCTTGATTTATCGGCCGCTATCGATTCGGATATATCCGAAAACAAGAGGCCTGAAAGCATCGATGCCGCAACAAGAAAATTCAGGAAGTAGTTCATGTCGCTTCCGACCTTGCCGGAGAGCAGGGAAGTCAGGACGCTTGCGAGAAAAAACAACCCAAAAATACGCCTTGCGTTCAACCTCAACGATCCAGGCAGGGCGAAAAGAGCGAGGAGAACAAGTATCGCATGGGTCTGGACGATAAAAATTATATTTCCAACAGCCCGCATCGGGAAGAACCGTGTACGGGTATAGACTACAGTATGATTCCAGAATTCACCGTCACTTGATATCTGAAGCGCGGCTAACGCCGCCAATGCTAAAATTACCCAAAGGCTTCCCAACAAAAGGGCTTTTCGACGGCTGTCACTGAAGAATTTCCCGTTTCCTCCGTTTAGAAAGAGCGCAACGACAATGGCTATCAGAACTTCGATTGATGATTGTCGTGTATAAAAAGCGGCAAGTAAAAATGGGATTGCCCAATAGGTCTTCGGTCCTTTCGCGGAAACGGCGATATAAAACGCGGCCATGCCCAGCGCGGTCGCGAGAATGTCCACCCTTAGAAGCGCTCCCCAGAAATAAAAAACCGGGGACGCGAGTATAAGAAAGCCCGTGATCCAGCCTGCGGGATTATTTCTCGTCACAGCCCGCACTGACCCGCCTGCGGTAAGGGCAATTACAAGGGTTGAAGTAATCGATATCAGGCGTCCGGGCGCAAAACGGATGTTATTCGGGTCGGTGAAAATACTCAGGAGCCATGGAAACACCGGGGGGTAGTTTGTAACGATGTAAGGAGGCGAGGCGACGGGCGGATACAGGGCCTGCCCGGACGCCACCCGTACTGCCTGGTTAAGGCAGAATCCTTCGCCGTCATCGAGCGGGTAGGGGAACCAGAGGTATGTGAACAAGTGCTCAAGAAGAGTAAGGACAGCCCCGATCCCTATCCCGAAAGCAAGGGGAATGATTACTGCGCCCACAATTTTATCGGGGCTTCTAACGGCGGAGATCGAAATAAAAATCAGCGTGATCAGGCTGAATAAGATCAGCAGGAAACCGGTGAACCAGAGTGCGTTTGCCAGGGATGGATAAACTTCTCCCGCGACAAGCCAGAGCCCTATCCCCAGGAACGCGGAAGCTACAACCGTAACGCCCTTGTGGGTCGATTGAAGGCCGTTGTCCGCTGATTTTGGGATTTTTAACATTTTAAAGATAAACCCTGTGACTGCTCGATTTTATATGGTAGATTTAGGCGGGTGAAGCCTGAATTGTTATTCAGACTAACCGATTAGTGATTATACGGTCTTGAAACACGGCAGGCAATGTTTGACATTGCGTAATTTGTGATTTATGATATTGCTTCGCCCGTGTGTGGGCGGTATTATTGCATGGGTATTGTCTGCGATTAAAGGAAGGGCTGCAAAGAAATTACATGGTGCCCGTTGATCAGAAAAGGGAAAAAATCGGCCAGATCCTTGTTCGAGCTGGAGCTGTAACTCAGGAAGAGTTAGACCGTGGACTGGATCTCCAGAAGTCGAATCCGGAGGATAGAATTGGCCAGATTCTCGTGCGTCAGGGCTTCTGTACGAAGGATGACGTCGCGCTTGCCTATGAGAAACAGACAGGCATCAAGTTCAAGTCCCTGCACGACTACGAATACACCAAGGAACTTGAGGCCCTGGTCCCGCCGGAGCAGATGAACAAGTTGATGGTCCTGCCGATAAGGGTTGTCGATGACGCCCTTGAGGTGGCAATGCGGGACCCCCTCGACTTCGTCCTGAGAGAAACCCTCAGAATGATGACCGGGATGAAGATTATCCCGTTCATCGCCCATGAGGATCAGATTCGCGAGATAATCTTCCAGAAGGTTGGTAAGAAATTCGCGACAGACGAGTTCATTTCCGCCGCGATGGACCAGTACGCGGATCAAGACGAATCCGTAAACCTGATGCAGAGCATTGAGGCGGATGGAATCGACGCGGTAAACGCCGGTCCTGTCGTCAGGCTTGTTACGACGATTATCACCGAGGCTGTCGAATCGGGCGCGTCGGATATCCACGTCGAACCGACGGAGGATGAAGTCGTTGTGCGGTACCGTATCGACGGTATTCTGCACAAGATCATGACCATCCCCACAAAGATCAAGAACCCGACCATCTCCCGTCTGAAAATCCTCTCATCTCTCGACATCGCTGAAAGACGCCGTCCACAGGATGGTCGTATGAGTTCGAAGATCGCCGGCAAGGAACTCGACTTCCGCGTCAGCTGCCTTCCCACTGTCTACGGCGAAAAGCTCGTTCTACGTATCCTGGACAAGGGCAACGCGATGGTCGGCCTCGATAAGCTGGGACTGGAGGAGCATGACGATGATTTTGTCCGCGACATGTCTACCAGCCCCTGGGGAATCATGATTGTTTCGGGACCGACCGGTTCGGGCAAATCCACGACACTGTATTCGATCCTCAATATGCTCAATGACAACAAGGTCAATATTATTACTATTGAGGATCCTGTTGAGTATACGCTTCCCGGAATCAACCAGGTTGAAGTTAACGAAAAGGCCGGACTGATTTTCACCGCCGCGATTCGATCATTCCTGCGCCAGGACCCGGACATCATCCTTGTAGGAGAGATCCGAGACCAGGAAACGCTGAACGCTGCTATTGAGGCGTCGCTGACAGGCCACCTGGTGTTCTCCACCCTTCACACAAATGATGCTCCGTCCAGCATTGTCCGAATGATACAGATGGGATGCCCCAACTACCTTGTTGCAGCATCCGCTATCGGCGTTCTTGCCCAGCGCCTCCTTAGAACGGTATGCTCAGTCTGCAAGGAGCCGTTGCCTCTCAACGAGGAATTCCGGAACACATTTATTCGCTACTTCGGCACTACAAATCAGAAAATTAACGTTGAGGAAACCCTTGCGAAAGCAAGGTTGTTCAAGGGCCGCGGCTGCACGATCTGTCGCGGCACCGGTTTTAAGGGACGATCCGGAATTTTCGAGTCGATGCGCGTAAGCCCGAAAGTCCGTGAGTTGATCCTGCGTGACTCATCCACCGATGAAATCCGCAAACAGGCAATCAAGGAAGGCATGGTCACTCTTGAACAGGGCGCGCTTTTGAAAGTTTTACGCGGCATGACAACACTGTCTGAAGCTGAGCGCATAACCACCCTGCGCAAGGATGAGGGAGTGATTTACGAAACCCCGTCGCACATGCTCGACGAAGTTCCCGAAGGAGCCGATAAGCCCGTTACACCGGGTGACGGTCATCTGGATGAAATGCACGAGGAAAATCTGCTCGATGAAGCATCGCCGGAACTCCTCGACGAAGAACTCTAAAATATCTCTTTCAGTGTAAAACTCCATTACACCGACTGATGCTCGGTGTTTTTTTTCATAATGTCCATTTGTAAACACTGCGCGGGGACTGGCACACCGATTTCGCCTGATGATTGTCTTCACTCTATTACATATCCAGACAGGCGAAATCGGGATGCCTGTCACCGCGAGTCAATACAAAAACCTTGCTTAAATGGGGTAAAACGGGGTACGATATTACCGTAAACGAAAGGGAGGGATATCCATGAGAGTAGGGATTATCGGACTTGGGCAGAGCGGGAAATCGAGCCTTTTTTATTCCATGACGGGGCAGCCCCCTGAGCCGCCGTCCGGGAAACCGCGCCGCAGGCTCGGATCGGCGAAGGTCCCGGAGCCTCGTGTCGAGCTGGTCGCAAAACTGGACGGTTCCAAGCGGACAACACATCCCGAAATTACATTTCTCGATCCCGAAGGTTTCACTGCGGAAACCGCGAAAAATTTAAACTCCGAGATGCTTGGGATGGTCAGGGATACCGAGCTTCTGGCTCTTGTAATCAGGGTTTTCACAAGCCCGACCGTGATGCACCCGTCGGGAAGCGTCGATGCCCGACGCGACCTCGAAAACTGCTTCGGCGACCTGATAATCGGCGACCTTGCGGTTTTGGAACATCGGCTCGGCAGATTGAAAAAGGAGTATGAAAGAGGCAGGAAAGAGCTGAAACGCGAGATGGATGCGGTTAACAAAGCTATCGCTGGATTGGAGGATGGGAAATTTATCAACCAGCTTGGGCTTGCCGATTTTGAACTGGAACAACTGAATCAGTTTGAGCTGCTGACAATGAAGCAGGGAATCGTTATCTGGAACGTGAACGAAAATGACGAGTTCGGGGGCGGCGGGAAGGGAGTGCCGCATCATATTAAAGCCAAATGCGATGAGAGGAGTTGGGGAATCGGGGCTGCAAGCCTGGCTATTGAAACTGAAATCATGGAGATGGATCCGGCGGACAGGACCGAATTTCTCGAGGACCTTGGCATATCGGTGACAATTCAGGACCGGTTTCTTACGGCGGTCTATAAGCGTCTGGGATTGGTCACATTCTTCACCGGGGGGTCTGTGGAAGCGGCCGCGCGGTCGATTCCGGCAGGCCTGACCGCCTGGGACGCGGCGGGTAAGGTGCACGGGGATATCCAGAAGGGATTCATTCGCGCCGAGGTAATCAGCTTTAGAGATTTAGAAAATTTTGGCAGTGTCGATGCTGTCCGGAAAGCCGGGAAATATCGACTTGAGAAGAAAGAATATATCGTTCAGGACGGCGACATCATCCATTTCAGGTTCAATCGGTGATTAATTTTATCGGCAGGTCAGGCAAGGGAAAGAAAATACTCATGTATGCGCGTATCGTCGGTCAGTTCGGGGTGAAAAGTCGCTCCCAAAATATTTCCCTGCTTTATTAAGACCGGATCTCCATCGTACGACGCGAGCGCTTCCACGTTTTCGCCTGTTTCGGTAATTCTGGGCGCCCGGATAAAAACTCCATGGAGAGTTGAATCCCCGATAACGGGAATTTTCAGATCGGCTTCGAAACTATCGACTTGCCTTCCATATGAGTTTCGCTCGACAACGATGTTCAGAAGCCCGAATGAGTCCTGGGGCGGATTCCTGACCTCCCTTGCAAGCAGAATGACACCGGCGCATGTTGCAAATACGGGACGGGACAGCGCGACATGTTTCCGGACAGCCTTTTCCAGATTGCGGAATTCCAGTAATTTAAGGTATGTAGTCGATTCGCCGCCCGGGATAATGAGGTGCGTGCAATTTTCGAGGTCCGCCGGTGTTTTTACTTCGATAAAACGGTGGCCAAGCCGCTCGATCGCCCTTCCATGGGCATGGTAATCGCCCTGGAAAGCGAAAAGCCCTACCAGTTTCGGTTCGCCGCGCCTATTTCCACAGTCTGTTTTTTTCATGAACCGTAAAGTAGTCAAATTTGTCTTTCAAATAACCTTGACAGGAACGGGACGCAATTATATATTGTTGATAGGGGAAGTCAACGATTCCACCAAAGGAAGGGGATCCTTATGGAACTTGCAGGAATCGAGAAGTCGGCGGAATTATCGCAGGTGGTAAATCTCTATCGGCAATTAAGATCCCTTTTGGAACTTCAAGGCGAACTGGTCGTCCAATTATTGAAGAGCGCAAAAGTACCCGGTCCTGCGGACAAATCTGTATCGTATGGACTTGGTTCAAGGATCGACATACATGTCTAAAAATCTGGCACTGAAAAGCTGCCAAAGCTGCCATAATAAAAGGAGTCACGAAAGCGCGAAACCAGGCTTTGGTGAAGGCCTGGAATTTTAATTAATAAATGAAAGACGGCAAGTCCGTCTGAAAGGAGTGGCTTATGGAAATTGCCATTCGTGGTAAGAACATCGATCTGACAACCGCCCTGAAGGACTACATCGACGACAAAGTCGGACGCCTGGACAGGTATTTCGACAGCATAAACGCGGTCGATGTAACCCTTACGGTCGAGAAGAACCGATCGATCGAGCGGACCCAGCGGGCCGAGGTCACCGTGCATGTTAACGGCACCGTGATCAGGGCTGAAGAAGCCAGCGTTAGTATGTACTCATCGGTTGATATCGTTGTAGACAAATTAGAAAGGCAGTTGAAGAAGTACAAATCAAAAATTTACAACTCGATGCGCGACAGGGGAAGGAAAGGTAAGGAAAAGGGAATACCGATTGTCGCGGACGTGGCTGTGATCGAGGGAGAGGACCTGACTGAGGGCATTATTGCCCGTACGAAGGAGATTCGACTCAGACCCATGACTCCGACTGAGGCCGCGCTGCAGATGGAACTCCTGGGACATGATTTCCACATGTTCCTCGATCCGGATTCAGGCAGCGTAAACCTCGTCTACAGGAGGCGGGACGGGAATTATGGTTTGTTAATTCCGGAACACACCAGTTAAGTCAGCCGGAGTACCTCGAAAGTAAGCATCCCCCGAGAAAATATTCGGGGGATTTTTTTTTACGTCCCGGCTAAATTGTAGCGCTGACCTCCCGGTCGGCTGGATCGGGGACGTCCCGTCCGCGCTTGGATTTTCCGCTTAACAGACTTGGAGAGTTTGCTGTATAGGGTGTTTGCCGACGGGGACGTCAGCGGTCCAGCCGACCGGGAGGTCAGCGCTGCAGTACTGACTGGAACCTTGGTGGGACCGAATAGCCTATACGAAAAATTGCATATTACCCATTCTGAACCCGGAAGCTCCAAATATAATACTATTACACCTACATTCTCCCATATAACATTGAAAAAAAGGGCGATTGAAGGGTAATATGTACGCATTGCGGTCGAAATACACCTTATGAGTGATGTATAGGGTGGTGTTGTGCAATTTTCAGTTTTTAAATCGCACATGTTTTAGTTTGACCAGCATGCGGACCCGGTGAATTAATGATATCCTGGATCTTCAATAAATTCAGTTACGACTTGGGGATAGACCTCGGCACCGCCAATACACTGGTTTATTTGAGAGGCGTCGGTGTTGTCATACGCGAGCCTACCGTTGTCGCGATCGACAAGGACAGCGGAAGGGTGGTCGCGGTGGGCGATGAAGCCAAGAAAATGATAGGCCGAACGCCTGCGAATATCGTGGCTATACGGCCGCTCAAGGACGGGGTCATCGCGGATTTCGAAACAACGCAGAGGATGCTCGAATATTTCATCCGTAAGGCGAGGCCGTCGGGACATTTTATTCCTCCCAGGCTCGTGATCGGGATTCCGTCCGGAATCACCGAGGTGGAAAGAAGGGCGGTATACGATTCGGCAAAAAATGCGGGAGCGAGGGAGATATACCATATCGAGGAACCGATGGCGGCTGCAATTGGCGCTGGACTGCCAGTCGATGAGGCCTTCGGAAGCATAATTGTGGATATCGGCGGAGGAACGACCGAGGTCGCGGTTATTTCGCTCGGCGGCATTGTCAATTCCGTTTCTCTGAGGATTGCAGGGGATGAATTCGACGAATCGATAATTAACTTCGCGAAGTTGAAATACAATCTCCTGATCGGGGAACGTCAGGCCGAGCGCATCAAGATTGAGGTCGGAAGCGCGTTTCCACTTAAGGAAGAGCTTTCCACGCTGATGCAGGGGCGCGACCTTGTCACCGGGCTCCCGAAGACAGTCAGGGTTACGTCGCCTGAAATTCGCGAAGCTCTCGCCGGACGTGTGAATTCGATAGTCAAAGCGGTGAAGGACGCCCTCGAGGAGACGAGTCCGGAATTATCGGCGGACGTTTATGAGCGAGGCATCATGCTCGCTGGCGGCGGCTCGCTCCTCAAAAACCTTGACAAGAGAATCGCGCAGGCGACCGGCATCCCGACTTTCCTTGCGGACGATCCGTTGACAGCCGTTGTGCACGGTACCGAGCGTGTGCTTGAAGACATAGAACGCCTTAAGCATGTACTTGTAACATCGATACGACGGTAGGTGGGTAAAATGAGCATCCCCAGACTTCTGGGAATAATCGCGCTGGCGCTTTTCATCATCTTCGTGGCGAGTTTCTTCACGGTACTCATTCGTCTATCCAGGATAGGCGTGGTAACCGAAAGGGCAGTATTGATCAAGGCGGAGGAAGCTCAGGGCGAGGAGATCGCCCGAACGAGATTCGACATCACCGGGCAGTCGCCGGATTCCGGGCGCCTGCAGGTAGAGATAAACACAAGGATCGATATCAGGGAATTTCCATTCAGCGAATTAAGAGATGGTGATGTTCTTAAGTTGAGGATCCGGAATCTAGTCCCGGAGTTGGAGCGTAATACAGACCTGGATGCTGTTTTCCACGATCCTCCCGCCGGTGAAAATTTCGTAAACCTGAATTTCGGCAGGGTTGACTGGGACATCCTCGACAGGAGGGATTTTTACCCGCTCGACGGTTACGGGATGAGCTTTAATTTCGCTTTTTATGTCAAATATCATTCTCCGGATGTGCCGGCGGTGGAGGGAACTTCGGAAATTTCCGAAATTCCACCGGTGTTTGCGGGCGAAGATCGATTTGTCAACGAAACCGTCGCACCGCCTCCTGAGCTGCCCGGAACCTGGTTCCAGCCTAAGGCCGCCGAGATTAGAAGTCTCACGAACATGATACTTTTAAACGCGAGGTATGGTCCGACCGGAACGGTGGGAGATATCGGGTTCCGGGTGAGAGTTGCGAGACTGCGTATTCTCCAGTATTTCACCGTGACGCTTATACTGATAGAAGTTCTATTTATAATTTACCTGCTGACCATCATTAACCTGCAGGAACTTCTCGCAAAAGGACTGGGTTATCTCGTCGGTCTTTTTATTGTCCGTGAAATTCTGGTGACTCATGCCCCGCAGTTCCCGACGCTGGTCGACTATTCAACTTTATTTCTTATCTGCGTTGTCTTTTTCCTGATGCTGTTTAAATTTCTTGGGGGCGCGGAGGAACATGCGCTGATTACAATCCCGCCCGGCTGGCACGACGCTTTGATGGGCCAGAATAAGGCAAAAAGCCCGAAGGACCGCGATGTTGAGCAATAACGCGGATTTGATAAAGGTGAATCAGGGAGAGACGACCAAAATTTGTATATGCGGTGAGATAAAAATTATGTAACACTTCAACCATCTGACAGTCGATCCGCTCCATAACTGTCGCGGTTCTGTATGAGAATGCGCTTCCAACAACAGAACCGCGACAGTTATGGAGCGGATTCCTATAGTTCCCTCACATGGCTGAGATGTTACAAAATTATATCAGTTGCCGTTAGATGTATACACGCAGGAAAATCAATCCGGCTTTAAGGGTGGTCATGATTGTCGCAGCGATCGTGGTAGCCGTGGTTTTAATCGGACGGCTCGATTTTTTCGGCTGGGTTCTCCGCGGATTCAACGAGCTGGTGCCGTCTAACCCCCCGCCACAGTATTCAGAAGATCAGGCAAGTGATTATAAAGCGCAAATCGGCGACCTTGAAGCTGAAAATGCGATTCTCAGGGAGATGGTAGACGATCTCAGGAGCCGGCTTAATATTTCAGCCAATGAAGCATACTCTGGTTTTTCGGTCGTTGAGGCGGAGGTGATATGGCGCGACCATGCAAGGCTTTACAAAACCGCGATAATAAACCGCGGACAGGCTGACGGGGTGGAGGTCGGGATGCCGGTTGTCGACGCGCACGGGCTTGTCGGAAGAATCGTTCAGGCGAGGGGAGCGATATCGAGGATAGAACTGATAACCAGCCCCGATTGTTCGTTCGGAATTGTCGACCAGAGGTCCCGTGCTCTGGGCATCGTAAGGGGATCTGAAACCGTGGAATGGCAGCGTGAGGACGGGATGGGATTCGACAACAAGGCTGTGCCCCCGAACATACTTGAACTTGAATACCTGAGTCCGAGCGCCGACATTCGCACTGACGATGTCCTGGTCACAAACGGCCTGTCCGGAATCACGCCGGGAGGTATAAGGGTCGGTCAGGTCGACCAGATAATTTCAATGCAGGAGAAGGACTGGTACGAAATCCGTGTGCTGCCCTACGCGGATATTGATCACCTCGAAACTGTTGTTGTGATCATATACAGCGAGAAAGAGCTTGCAGGGACTGAGGACATCCTGAATGAAACAGGGGAGATCCCCGAAACTCCGGAAATATCCCAGCCCGGCATTTGAGTCGATGTGTGCTAGAATATGGGAGTGGGATGCAGAGACTTGATCCGCCGGGTATGGCGGTTTATTTATTATGAAGCTTAGCGGACTGAAATCATTGCTTTTATATTTTATTGACAGCCTGAAGAAGATAATCCCGTCCCTTCTTCTCATGCCCATCGCGCCACTACTTATGTGGGGACCTGTAACCCATCTTTATCTGAACAAGCGCGTTCTTGACCGTTTAAAACCCGATGATGTCACCGATAACCGGGTGAAGGAAATTATTTCCGACGAGAAACTCAGAAATATTTTCATAAATGCGGGTAACTCGGTCGACCTGATCAAAGCCAACAACCTGAGGAACAGGGAACGGCATTATGAGTACGCTCACAATACCGTGCCGAATTATTTCACCGGCGACCCTGTTATGGGGCGTTATCTTCTGGAAGAGGTTTTGAAATCAGGTAACGGTCGCGGGCAACTCGAGAAATACGCGTGGGCTCTCGGCTGGCTTGCGCACCAGGTGTGCGACGGATTCGCGCATAAAATCCCGAACGCGGGTTGCGAGGGATGGGTTAATTCAAGGCGGGTGCTGGCTGGATATTTCAGCCCGGAGAGAGAGGATGAGTCGGTCAGCGTCGCTCACCAGAGAATACACCTCTATATGGCCGACCACTGGATCGCGGAGCTTCTTGTTGACACACTCTGCTTCGCGAGGGAGATGGAATTTATCGACAAGTTCGAGATCGACCTGTCTGTCCCTACCAATAAAGAGATCCTCACAGCCAGTAAAAGGATGTTGCGTGAATTCGAAAAATGGCTCGGACCGGGTTACGTGTACTTCGAAGCTCTCGATGATTCGAAACTGCGCGCGATTGTCGATTATTACGAACTTCTGATATACAGCGCTCTGCACGTTTACCGGGCGATCCTGAAAAAATATTCCCGTGAGGATTTCGAGGCTTATATCGGCGCCAGTCCGAGGATGTCGAGGATAGACGAGCTTTTAAACTACTCCGAAGACGCTATTGAGCATATGCTGAAGTGCCCGGAGCGGCCATGGGAACCGAAGCGGTGGCTTCCGAACGGAGAAAATAATTTCGAGCACTCGGTCTACGACTACGAGCGCATATGGCGTCCGGGACGTTACAAGTTCGGGCGAAAAACCGGGCTTATCGGAGCCATGTACTACAACCGGATTACGGATTACTCAATTTCATGGGCGAGGAATATCGCTAAAAAAAATGACCTTTGGCCGCTGATTCGATTCGCGATGGTCGTGCTTTACAGGCAGGGCAAATCTCAATGGCCGATATCGTCTGTTTTCATCAGAGTGCTGGTCAATGAGAAGCCCGCAAGTGTGCAGGAAACGATGGAGAGGGTCGCCCGGATCTGTAAACTTCAGAAATACGAAGAGATGGTACCGGACTAGGGATTCGAAGCGTCATTTACGCTTTTTCGGCTCTTCGCTTCGGCCTCCGATAACAAGTCCGCTTTCTGACGTGACCATATAATCAGGGGTGTAGACTTCAGCAAGTCCCCTGACACGGATATTATCGCCTTTTTCGGGGACTGCGATTATGAGAACCTCTCCCTTGTCGAGCCTTTCTGTCGGTTGCTTGGGGGAATCGCTGTTTGACGCGAAAAGCACGCTAACTCCATCCTCAAGGGCCTTTATGACAATTACTTTGCTCATTGGACTTTCATCCTGATGTCTGTCGAATTTTAAATGAACGTTAACACAGGCTGTTTTGACGTGTCAAATTAACGTTATGCGGCATGCATATACTCAATATCAGGCAAACGGGCGGTCAAAATAGGTTATAATTGTAAAGTAGAGCGTGACAGTTCGGCCGTGCTGGCTGAATATCCGCTCCATGACTGTCGCGGTTCTGTTGTTGGATGCACATTTTCGTACAGAACCGCGACAGTTATGGAGCGGATTCCCGTGGTTCAATCACACGACTGAAGCGTTACAGCAGAGGCAGATTTTTTCCATTAGCAATGTTGACCGATTTCTTAAATTCAGGTGGAATGCTCGCGCTGACCTTTTTTCAGTTTGTCATGGTCTGCGTCGGGCTTTTCTACACAATTCTTGAATCCAGCCGTCAGAAAAAAGAAGAGTATACGTTTCTGGCATGGGGGCTTTCCGCTTACTGCGGGGCTCTGATAATAAGGATCCTCACGAATCTCACAATAGAATCGGGGCAAGCGCCCTCCCCGATCTGGACAGTGGTTTCCATTGCGCTGGCGGCAGGCGGTGTCGTGATACTCACAAGCGGGCTTGTAGCCCCCAGGCTTTTGGAACGCAACCAGTTCTCCATGGTAATCAGGTATATCAGCGTTTCCCTCGGCATCACTTTCGCGATCTCAATAGTCGTGGCGCTGGTTTTCAACGGGACAGAGCCTGCCTCGACCGATCTCGCGAATTTTGTCTCCGTACAGCCTGAAATCGCGTTTGTAGAAATTCTATTCGCGGTTCAGAGCGTGTTTATTCTTGTTTACGGCCTGGTAATACTCATTACACAGGTCAGTGAGCGCTCTGTCTATGCGCAGGGTTTCCTGCTCTTCCTCGCATTCGGACGGTTGTCCTACCTGGCTTTCCTTGTTGCGTTAATCGCTTCAGAATCGCAGCCTATCCTTCCGTTGGTTTTCGAGAGCATTGTCACCCCCCTGGCGTTTCTTTTCCTGGTCATGGCAATCAACCAGCTAATCCCGGAGGACCTTAAACGCCTGAATCTCCAGTTGATGAGAAGGACCGAGCTTTTGGAGGAGGCGACGAGGTCTCTGACAAAACTGAACCAGCTTTCGACCAACCTGTTAAAAACCACACATATTCCCGACATCGTTGAGGCGATTCTGGCCGGTCTGGCGGACGAATTCGGGTTGCGTCATACATTTCTCCTTTTACTCGACCGGCAGGCGAATGTTCTAAGGGGTATCCGGCTGGACGCGAACAGCAGGTCCTATCATTTTATGGATATCGATGTGCGTCACGACCATTTCCTCAAGGAGGCGATGCTCAGGGGAAAGAGCCTTTTTTACGGCGACGGAAGCCGCATGCCCGACCGCGATTTTATAAAAAATTACAACCTTTCGAAAAACCTCGTCACGGTCCCGCTGTTGACAAAGAAAGAGAAAACCTGCTTCGAGAAGCACGGGTGCGATAAGGTCTCATGCCCGGTGCAGGCCTTCGGCTGGAACGCATGCTGGCTTTGCAAGGAGGAGTGTCCGTATTACGAGAAGGAGCAGTACGAAAATCACAGCGCGTGCGTGCTTTGTCCGGCATTCAACCTTGTCGGACTGCTTGTAATGGACAACCGAAATCCCAAACACCGGGTGGACGAAAGCAACCTTGCGTTTCTGGAGACGTTCGCGAATCAGGCCGGGATGGCTCTCCACAACGCGATGCTTGTAGAGGACCTCTCCCGCGAGGTTACGTTCCGCGAAAGGACTTTCAAGAGCCTCCCGAACGGTGTAATGGTACTGGATGAGCGCGGTCTGATACAGTCTCTTAATCCTTCACTGCTCGAAATCCTGGAAATGACCGACAAAGACGTGACAGGCATACCGTTCGAAGCTGTCAGGCTGGTTGATGATGAAGACAATTTCCATTCGATCGTAAAACACGTGCTTGAGGACGGTCGAAGTTACGAGGGAATGGGCGAATCCTGGACCCTCACTCTTCCCGGACGAACGCTAAAGTTGAATATAAAGGTCAATCCCCTTCCCGGAACCCGCGGACGTCACGGGGCGGTCATTCTTTTCGAGGACATCACCGATGTAACAGCGCTTCAGGAACAACTATTCCAAAGTGAGAAACTAGCAACGATAGGGCAAATGGCTGCGGGCATCGCTCACGAGGTCAATAATCCTCTGGCCGGGGTTTCAGGCTTCCTGCAGGTCATGGCGGGAAGGCTTCCGAAGGACAGCCCGGAGAGGTCTGCCATGGAAGCCGCGTTAAATAACATCACGCGCGCAAGCGGAACGATAAAGGACCTTCTCAGGTTCGCAAGAATCGGACCGTCGCAGAAACGTCCGACGAAATTAAACGACATCCTCGATGAAAGCCTTGTTTTTATCCAGTTCCAGAAGGAACACAAGGGTATAGAGGTAAAAACCGAATTCGACCCGGACCTCCCCGATGTCCTTGTCGATGCGGACCAGGCAAGGCAGGTCTTCACGAATCTCATCCTGAACGCTCTGCAGGCAATGGGGGATAATGGAAAGCTCATAGTTTCAACCTCCGCTGCGAACGGGGTCGGGAGGGTTTTTATCGAGGATAACGGCAGCGGAATCCCGAAAGATAAAATGGAATTGATTTTCGAACCGTGGTTTACGACGAAGCAGGCCAAGGGTACCGGACTCGGGCTGGTAAACAGCGATAGAATAATTACCGAACACGGGGGAACTCTGGCGTTTTCGTCAATTGAAGGGGAGGGGACAACATTTATTGTTGACCTTCCGTTTTTCAAAGACCCGGCAAGCACCTGAGCGGATTAACGGATTTTTTCGACAAAACGCCTTATATGCTCTGGTATTGTACCGCAGCAGCCGCCAACTATATTCGCCCCTGCCGCAATCAAATCTTTCATTTTAGAAGCCATAAATTCCGGGGTTTCAGGGTAAATTATCCTGCCGTCGACCAGCTTGGGCATACCTGCATTCGGTTGGACCATAATCGGCATGTCGGGTTCAATCGTTCGAATTTCCCTGACCGCGTCTATCATGCCCTCGATCCCATTGCCACAGTTGATGCCGATGATTTCCGCGCCCGCTTTTTTTACCTCGCGAATGCAATCCGGGAGGGCCTGTCCCATCATTGTACGCCACACGCCTGATGCCGACCGCTCGAATGTAAATGTGCACGCGACACCGAGACCCGTTCTGTCGATGGCTGCTTTTACCGCGATCGATGCCTCAGTCAGGTCGGTCATCGTCTCAACAAGTATCCCGTCCGCTCCGCCCTCTTTTAGAGCCTCCGCCTGGTTTCCAAACGCCTCTATTAGGTCATCGGGATCGATATCGTCCATCATCAGAATCTTGCCGCTCGGACCGATCGACGCGAACACGACAACATCCTTACCGGCAGCTCTCCTGGAAATTTCCACCGCGGACTTATTGAGCTCATGAACTTTATCTTCAAGCTTATATTCACGCAGCCTGTAAATATTTCCGCCGAAACTGTTCGTCGAAATGATATCCGAGCCTGCTTCCACATAGCTTTTCGCGATCCGATAAACCTTGTCGGGATTTTCGATGTTCCATAGCTCCGGACAATCGCCGGGACGCAGACCCATTTTCTGAAGCTCCGTACCCCACGCCCCGTCGGAGATAATCACAGACCCTGTTTTGATTCTATCCAGAATACGTCTCATCATTTAATACCTCCCGTACTTCCTGAAAAGCTCGAGCGAATATTCATACGTTTCAGGCCACACCGACCTCGGTATCGAGTGGTCGGAGTGGAACACATAGGGAATCCGTTTTTCCTTAATAAGTTCAAGTTTTGGGATAATTTCCTTTTCCAGTTCCGAGCGATTGTTCGTCTCGTACGCGACAATATTCAAATTGCCCATGAAGGCGAGCTTGTTGCCGACAAAATCTGAAAATTCCGCGACATGCTGTCCAGCCTTCGCCTCCAGTACCTGAAGGCAGTCGATCCCGGTGTCGAAAATCGCCTGCAAAAACGGACGAATCTTCCCGCATGAGTGCATGATTACGGGAATATTGTATGAGTGAAAGAAATCGACAATCCTTTTATGGTGCGGAAAAATATTCGCGCGCTGAAGTTCAGGCGACATGATCGGCCCATAAGTGTAGCCCATGTCCTCATAAAGAAACATGCCGTCAGGAAGCCCGACCTCCCTGAACAAATGCTCGTAGTGCGTCATGAGCATGCTCGTGACCACGTCGCAGAAATCGTGTATCCATGCCGGATTGGTGTATAGCGATTCGAGCATTACCACGTCGCCCATCGACGCGCGCATGATCTCAACCGGCAGGATATTCATAAAACAGACCCATTTGTCCTCGGACATCCTCTGTCTGTAATTTTCACGGATTACATCGAAATCATCGAATCTGCGCGGGTCGAAATTCAGAAGGTGGGGGCGGTATTTTTCACGCCATATATTTTCGTTTGTTAATTCGAAATCGATATGTTCCGGCGTGCCGGATTTATGTTTCCAGTGACGCAATGTCGCGCCCCAGCCGTTTTTTGTAACTATAGTTTCATCGTCCTCGTCAATTGTCTCCCGCTGACCCACAAGCGCCTCCGTGTTATTGAAGCCGTCATTTAAAGGGCGGATGTCGAAGCCGAAGTGGTCGGACGGATCGATGTCCCTGGGAAAATTATGTTCGGTCTCCCAGGCCTTTAGCGTGTCCTCCCACCAGTGTTCGAAAAGCCCCATACGCTCGGGACAGGTTTTGTCGCGCACTATGGCGTTGATGATTTCACGTGAGTTCATTTCGATTTTGATCTTGTTTGAGATATTAACCGTTCAGCCAAACTACAGCGCCCTGCGGGTCTCTCGAGTAAGCGTTCGCGCCGATTTTTCTCGCATAATCCTCGGTAATCGGCGCTCCACCGATAATTATTCTTGTTTCAGGATGTTTTTCACGTACTGCGGTGACAATCGATTGCATGTTCGGCATCGTTGTTGTCAGAAGCGCGCTAAGGCCGATAGCGCATCCCGGATGCGATTCGACAGCCTCGACGAATTTTTCCGGGGGGACATTGACACCCAGGTCCAGAACCTCCCAGCCGCCGCCCTTGACGACCATCGCGACTAAATTCTTGCCGATATCATGCAGGTCGCCCTGGACGGTCCCGACAACAAACACGCCCTTCGTTTTTACTTTCCCGGAATTGAAGAATGGCTCGAGATGTTTCATGGCGGCGTTCATCGCCTTCGCGCTCATGAGTAGGTCGGGAATGTAAGCCTCCCCGTGCGCGAATTTGCTCCCGATTTTTTCCATCCCTGGAACAAGCGCATCGTATAAAATCCGTTCCGGGTCGACATTAGCGGAAAGAGCTTTTAGTGTAAGCTCGTCGGCTCCGTTCTCGCCTTTCAAATCTGGCGGATGCGGGCTGGATGCATCCACTTTTCCTCGCTCAATGCACATCGCGATCGTTTGAAGCAAATCGGCCATTTTTTACTCCGTCAAATCAAAGCGGTTTAAGCCATTCGTCGAAAACCGCGGCGATATTCTCATAGTCAACCGTAAGTCCCCATTCTGCCTGCGCGATCACTCCGCCTTGCCCCTTGTCCAGAGCTTTTCTGACCCTTCGTACGGCGTTTCTTACATTCTCCTGAGTGCCGAATGGAAGAACATTCTGACGGTCGATCTCGCCCCAGAATGTTACCTTACCCGCGTATTTTTCACCAATGTCCTCAATGTCCATGCAGAATAGCTGCGAATTGAGCGCGTCAACACCAATTTCGATCAGGTCGGGGATTATCGGTTCGATAAAACCGTCCGAATGCATGAACACAAATTTTCCCGCTCCGTGGATTATTTCGCAGTAGTCCCTGTAAATCGGCTTGAAGATGTCACGCCACATGTCGGGAGAGATCAGAAGCGAATTCTGCGCGCCCCAGTCGTCCATAAAACTTATCGCATCGACATCGGTCTCAGCCAGCATGCGTATTTCTCTTGTGTAATATTCGTGCATCATATCGAGAAGGAGGAAAAGTTCTATCGCGCTGTACATCAAGTCGATAAATGTCCGCTCCGAGCCTCTAAGAAACTGGAGCCTCTCGAATGGACGCGCCTGGCTGTTCGCAAGTACGAATTTCGATGTCTCCGCGCATCCCTTGTTCACCATTGAAAAATCGGCGTTATCAAGTATTTCGTAAGGGGGTTTAAATTTCCTCAAGGCTGCCCAATACGGAATCGGGAATTCCTTAACTTCACCGACAACCCCGTCCTCCGCGACATGCCAGACACATCCCCATTCGTCGGTATATTTCCCTATTCGATCCGGCTTGCCTTTTCGTTTCAGGGAATCGCCGTATTTTACGATTGCTGGAGTAAAATCAACCGGATATTCGGAAAGCATTCTTTCAAGCTCGCCGGAGCGGAACATCCGGATGCCGGGAAGAGTCCACAGGTCTCGCGGCGCTCGTTCGACCGTTTCATGTCTGAGGGATTTTATGACAAGGTCACGGGACGTCATTGATAGTCAAACCTGTACGTCTGTCACAAGTATCCTGACAGTATCGATTATTCTCTCCGGTGTCATGCCGAACTTTTCCTGTAGAACCTCGCCGGGTGCTGAAGCCCCGAATCGGTCGATTCCGATCGTCGCGCCGTGATCCCCGACCCAATGTTTCCAGCCGAGAGTGGATCCAGCTTCGATAGATACACGAAGCATAATTTCGGGTGAAATAACGGAGGTCCTGTAATCGTCGGACTGTTCCTCGAAAGCCTCCCAGCACGGCATCGACACAACCCTCGCATGAATTCCTTCCGCTGACAAAGCTGTCGCGGCATCGAGGGCGAGATGGACCTCGGAGCCGGTGGCGATAATAATGACCGATGGCGCTGAATCCGGTTCGTATAAAATATACGCGCCTTTTTCCAGTCCCGATGCGGGCGCGTACTTGTTGCGGTCGATCACGGGGAGGTCCTGTCGCGACATCACAAGCGCCACCGGCCTGTTCGTCTGCTTCATTGCCCACCTCCACGCCTCCGCGGTTTCGTTCGCATCGCATGGACGTACGACTGCAAGATTCGGGATTAACCTCAGAGCCATCAGATGTTCGACCGGCTGATGAGTGGGACCGTCCTCGCCGACACCGATTGAATCATGCGTGAAACAGTAAATTACGGGAAGTGAATTCATCGCCGCGAGGCGAATCGACGGCTTCATGTAGTCAGAGAAGACAAAAAAAGTGGATGTAAATGGTTTTATTCCGCCGTGCCATGCAAGCCCGTTCGATATCGCCGCCATCGAATGTTCCCTGACGCCGTAATGGACATTTCTCCCCGTGCCGTTTTTGCCCTCGAATGCACCGCCATCATTTAACGATGCTTTTGTCGATACCGACAGGTCGGCATCTCCGCCAAAGAGGTAGTCGACTTTCTTACCGATAGAATTCATCACCTTGCCGCCGGCGACCCTTGTGGCGACCTTGTCGGCGGGGGTCCAGGACGGGATACCCGCGTCCCACCCGTCCGGGAGCTTCAGATTCATCGCGTTATTCCATTCCGCGGCGAGGTCGGGAAATTCCCTGGCCCAGTTGCCGAACAGTGTATACCATTTGACAGACCTGTCCTTACCCTTGTTTGAAAATTCACTAAATCGTTCAGCGACTTCTTTCGGGACTTTGAAAGTTTCTTCAGGCCAGGGCCAACCGAGGACTTTTTTCGAAAGGATTACCTCGTCTTTACCAAGTGGTGAGCCGTGAGATTTTTCGCTCCCGCCCTTGTTAGGCGAGCCGTAGCCGATGGTCGTCTTGACCTCGATAATCGACGGTCTGTCTTTTACCGATTTTGCATCCTCGATCGCCTGGTCAATAGCGCCCAGGTCAACATCTCCATTTTCAACAATCAAAGTGTGCCATCCGCAGGCTTCGAACCTCAGCATTACATTATCGGTGAACGTATCAGACAGCGGTCCGTTCAGGGAAATGTCGTTCGAATCGTACAAGAAGATCAATTTTCCAAGTTTAAGGTGTCCGGCAATTGACGCAGCCTCGTAGCTTATGCCCTCCATAAGGTCTCCGTCGGAAACAAGCGCGTATGTGTAATGATCCACGACGGGAAATCCATCGCGGTTGAATCTGTTCGCGAGGTGTCTTTCGGCGATAGCCATTCCGACAGCATTTGCTGAACCTTGTCCGAGCGGACCGGTTGTGGCTTCCACGCCGGGAGTCATGAAGGACTCGGGATGTCCGGGGGTTTTCGATCCCCACTGCCTGAACTGTCTGATATCATCCATGGACAAGTTGTAACCGAAGAGATGCAGGAGCGAATACAGGAGCGCGCTGCCGTGACCTGCCGAAAGGATAAACCGGTCGCGGTTCGGCCAATCGGGATCTTCAGGATTATGTTTCAGGTGACGCGACCATAAAACATACGCCATTGGAGCCGCGCCCATAGGCAGACCCGGGTGGCCGGAATTCGCTTTCTGGACCATATCCATCGATAGTGTACGTATGGTATTTACCGCGAGGAGGTCGACTGATTCGAAAGTTGGTGTCATTTGGATGCCGGAATTCCTTTAGAAAATTATGTATAAATGTCCGTCTGTCAGCTTATCCTATTCATTTTTTATTGAAAGTCCAACTGTTTTGAAAATTATCTGTGTTGGGGTTGCATAATACGGAATAAAATGGTAGTTTACCTTGCTAGCCCGAAAGGGCTTGTATTATGTTGCCCCGATTACGGGGATGGTGATTTCTAATGAAACGTACATGGCAGCCTAAGAAACGTAAACGTGCGCGCAAGCACGGTTTTATGAACCGGATGAGCAGTCCCGGTGGACGGAATGTCCTGAAGAGGCGCCGTGCAAAGGGCAGAAAGAAGCTTACTGTCGTGGTTCCGAGCAAGTAAGTCATGCCGGACATAACCGGTGATGTCATCCCGTGTCGATTACACGGGCTTTTTTTTGGAATTTTACTGAAAGGGCGGTAGTATGATTTAATACTAATCCCGCATAGCGAGTATTTTTTGTTAAAGCAAACTGTATAAACTGGGTGGCCGTCACAAGCGGAGAGAGTCTTCGAGCGTAGCTTGTGGCGGTTAGTGATTGGTCCCATCTTGCGTCAATTCAATACGCAATTAGCGGGAATGGTTTCTGATAATGGACGAAAGGCTGAAAACCCGACGTATGAGACTTCCGGATCGGTTGACAAAGCCGTCCGAATTTCTGCGCATAACAAAAAAAGGAGCCAGATATCGACAGAATTTTCTTACAGTTTACATTGCACGCGCCCTTGAAACTGGAGCGGGAGGCGGTAGCGGACGTGTCGGTTTTATAATAACCGGGCATGCGGTCAAGGGATCCGCAAAGCGAAACAGGATACGACGTCTTCTTCGTGAGGCTGTCCGGAAATGGTGGGGACTCATAAAACCGGGCTTCGACATTGTCCTAAAGGCCGGGGCCTCCCCGAATATCGACCATGCAGACTATGTTGAGAGGACGTTTATCACGGGATGTCTCGCTGCGGGGATTTTAACCGAACAGGGGACCGTAGAAGCTGAAGGTTTTCTAAACCGGGAGGCAGGCAGTAAATGAATAAGCTTCTCGGATGGATCGCCGCTTTTTTTGTGAAGCTGTATCAGAAATTTATCAGTCCCATACTCCCGCCGTCTTGCAGGTTTTACCCCACGTGCAGTGAATATTCGAGAATTTCGTTTTTACGTCATGGTTTTTTGAGAGGTATGTGGCTGACCGCGACACGGATCGTAAGGTGCAACCCCTGGAATCCGGGCGGATGGGATCCTGTACCCCCAAAAAAGGGCGAGCCGGATGATACCGCGGAGTCGTATGCAAAGGAATTTCAAAAATCCAAAGGTGAAGGCTGACCGAAACTTTCATTCATTATATCAGGCTCTCTTAATAAAATTACATAGATTTTCGTACGACAATACTGTATTATACGGACAGTTGGCGTGGAGGCCAACGGGGCACAAGATTTCAGGGCATCTGTAAATCAGTACCGCCTCAAGGCGGCGTTTTTTAGTCGTGCATTCGATCAAAACAAGCAGTGTTGTTTACCACTTGGCTCAACTGCCGGGGATTAGCCCGGGTCTTTCATGACTGAATGGATCGTTGAAATACTGATCTGGATAATGAACCTGACCCATTACGTAACGCGTAACTGGGGTATCGACATTATCGTCCTCACCATCCTCGTACGGTTAGCGCTTTACCCTCTGAACCGCAGCATGAATACCAGCATGAAGCTGATGCAGAAAGCGCAACCCGAAATAAAAGAAATCCAAGAGAAGTACAAGGACAAGCCTGAGGAACTCCAGAAGAGGACGATGGAAGTCTGGAAGAAGTACAAAATCAATCCGCTTGCATCATGCCTGCCGATGTTGATCCAGATGCCGATTTTCATCGCTCTTTTCAGGTTATTGAGAGATTCCAGATGGTATTTGAGGTTACCTGGTTTTGAGAACGCGTCGCTTCTGGGGATCAATCTCACGATGCCGCCGCATCTAACCTTCCCGAATCCCGAAATTGCGTTGAAAGCGGGAGTTCTCGACCTGTACGGCTTAATCGGCAATCCCTGGTTTTCTGATCGATTTCTCTACATTTACTCAATCCCTTTGGTTATCGCTTACATCATAACAATGCTCCTTCAACAGAAAATGATGCAATCGACAACGCAGACAACGCAGCCGGGCCAGCCAAACACAATGGCGCTCATGATGCCGATGTTCATTTTCTTCGGTATCTTTTTCCCGTCCGGACTGCTGGCTTACTTTACTACGTCCAATATTCTCCAGATAGGTACGTACTGGAGGATCAAACGCGAAGTCGAGTTGGAGGAAGGGACTGAGGAAGCTGAATCCCCATCCGGTAAACCGGTTTCCTGGCTATCCAACAAGATGGCGCTCTTTTCGCTTGATAGGATTTTCGGACGTCCTGAAAAGGCGGCTGAAAGTACCGAAGAACCGCAGATATCAAGTGACATTGAGGAGTCTAAGGAAACCAGACAGCCCAACACAGGCACAAGCCGGAAAGGGAAAAAGAAAAAAAAGAAATAACCCGCCTGCAGACGCACGACCTGCGGACAGGGTCTGAAAGGACGGTGGGTTAGCATGCTTTACGTTGACCAGGTCGGCAAGACCGAAGATGAAGCTGTTGAATTGGCGTGCAGGAAAATGAGGCTGGAACGATCCGATGTGATTGTTCAAAGCGTCAAGGATGTACCCGACGGGGTGCTGGTAAGAACCGCTGCCCTGAGAAGCAGGGGCAAGGAAGCCGCCGACATCCTGGATTGTATCCTGAAAAGGCTTGGGATCAAGGCTGAGCTTTTTTACATCGAATCGTGCGAAAAAGTGCTCATTAACCTGAAAGGTCCTCACCTTGGGCTGATCATAGGTAAATCGGGAAGCACTCTCGAAGCGCTGGAGACAATCATCGGGGCGATGCACAACCGCGATTATGCCCATTATAAGCCGATTGTGATCAATCCTGGCGGGTACCGTGAGAACAAAAGAAAAGCGTTGAAAATCCTGGTGCAGCGCGCCTGCGACGCAGCTGAGGACGGGCAGAAAATTCCGCTTCCCGTAATGAGGCAGCGCGAGCGAAAACAGGTGCATCAAATCATCAAGGATTTTGTAGGTTTTCGATCGCGGTCGGTCGGCGACGGAAATGACAGGCACATTATGATCTTCCGCGAATCCGAGGACGATTCGGAAGGCGATGATGATCAGGATTCGGTCCCATCATCGCTGCTTAACCAGAAGAATGACCCGGAATGCGACTTCCGGCAGTCGGTTTATTAAGACTGCCAGGCCGCGCAAAGGCCGCGCATAATTTTCAGTGACGAACATGAAGCGGGGACTGGCACACCGATTTCGCCTGATGACCATCTTCACTCTTTTACATATCTCGGCAGGCGAAATCGGGGTGCCTGTCACCGCTTTGTGATGCGTAATTACATATAAATTGGTGCCGGTCGCCAATTTAAATGAATATGTTGTCAAATGTGATAAATTGGTGCCGGCCGCCTATTTTAAATTTTAAATTGGTGCCGGTCGCCTATTTACCGGTCGCCTATTTAAATGAATATGTTGTCAAATGGAATCCAGGGAAAATTCACTGCAGGAGCCGCAGGATGAACGTATTCATACAGACAAAACCGTTGTTAGTCGCAATTTGTATTGTTTTTACGACAGCTCTATTAATATCTTGCCAGGGAGCAGTGTCCCCTCAGGTTACTCCTGAGAGGGTGATCGGCGACTTCCTCAGGGAATCAGGGCTTGGTAATATGGACGCTGCAAGGGCATATGCCGTACCGGAATCGGCGCCGATGGTCGAAACATGGCGGGCAAAACTTTATTTCCCCGATCATTCAAATCCCCCGTCGGCTGCCGATGAAACAAACTTGGATAAGTTCATTGGGAATTTCTATCGAGTCACATTGATGGAATCGACCGACACCGAAGCGACTGTCCGACTGATGTTTGCTCCGACAGACGCGCTTATCGGGTTTCCATCGGTCGCGGATAATCCATTAGTTCCTACAAGCGCTATGTTTGATGTGGCGCTCAGGCGGGATGTTCAAAGCGATGGAGAAAAACCGGATTTTGGGGATTGGAAGATTGTTTCGCTTGAATCTGCCAGGGTGGGAAGTTAGCAATCCCAAAAATTAACCCTGAATTACAAACGGGACTGGTAATCAGCGCTCGCTTCTGCCGCTAGACTGAATTTCATGCTTGAGTCGCTCCGCTTCAACCCTGACCCACCGCGGTGGGAACTGGCTCAACGCCTGGTCCAGTTCGGCAAGAGCGTGAGTTTCGTCGCCGAGTTTCCACCAGGCTTTTGCCAGCTCCAGCTCAGCCCAATATGTACTCTTATTGTTCCTGACCTGAAGCGCCTGCTCGAAAATCGGTATCGATTGCCTGATGTTTTCCCTGCTGGTCCAGGTGTCGCGATAAATTATTCCCTGGTACACAAGAGCTTCATAGTTCGTGGGAGAGAGGTCCACCGCTTCGTCTATCGCAACCCTTGCCTGCTGCTTACGTCCCCGTCCCCATTCCGCGCGGGCAAGCTCGATTAAAATCAGGTCCCTGACGTCGTGGTTTGAATTCTCCTTAACCCACTTGTCCGTGATTTTCCATGCGTCCATGAAAAGCTTCGCATCTTCACGTTCTTCCGCAAGATCGTTGATCGACCTCGCGTATGCCCTTATATAACCGGCATTTTCGGGCGCTTCCTCATACGCAGTTTGATACCATTCCAGTGCCGACCCTTTGTTGCCTGTGAGTTCGAAATATTTACCCACGAAGTACGAGAAGTAACCCCCGGGGAGGAAATAGACGACAATCCCGATTACTAAGATTATTATGATTATATTTCGAAATGCTTTCATTGACGGGACCTCGTTTCAGATAATACAAAACAACATCATGGACGAGCCGGAAGACCATATATTACCGCAAATCCGAGCTGTGTAACCATCATGAGTATATACATTGCCTTCCACGACGGGTGATTGCCCTCGAGAGCGAGCGAATCAGGATCGCGTACAATCAGCCACGCAGTATATACGCCGCCTAGGGCCAAAATCGACAGCCAGGCGCTTTCAGGTCTCAGCGCGTACGCTTCCGGGAGCATTGTAAGCAGGGGGATAACCAGGTAGGGAATTACAAGGAAGGGAGCTATGATCCATCCGGCTTTCCTGAATCCGTAAACGACAACAATAGTGTTCGCGCCGCCCTTTCTATCGCCCTGGACATCGGCGAAGTCTTTTGTGCTGGCTGCGCCGATTACGAAGATAAAAACGACAAGGCCGATCAACCATGGGATCGGATTCATCCAGGCATCGGGACGTACCGCGACCCACCCGCCTACGATCATCAAAAAACCTCTCGGGACCGCCATCGCGATGTTCGCGAGTATGCCGTTATTTTTGAATCGTATGGGAGGCGCGGAATATCCCCATGTGAATGCCGCGCTGATCAATACGACAATCAAATATGTCGGATAAGCCGGGCTGACAAGAAATCCGAGAATCACGCAGATGCCATATAAAATCCACGCGAAGGTCATCACCTGCGGGACGGTCATTCGTCCGGACGGAAGCACCCGGTCGGGTTTGTTTATTATATCGATTTCAAGATCGTAGTATTGGTTAATTGAGTTGGATGCGGCGTTCAGGAGTGATCCCGTTATTCCCGCGATTATGCCTACCCAGATACGCGAATAATCGCCGAGAGTACCGCACGCTATCAGCGCTCCCGAGAGAATCCCGAAAAATGGGGCAAGAAGCGTGAAAGGACGGGCAAGGTCGAGATAGTCCTTCAGACCCGGGTGGGGGGTAGATCCGGCCGGGACTGTCTGGGCGGTGACATCGGTGCTCATTATGACTCAGCCTCGTAATTTACTATTCAGCGCGATATTAAAACAGATATTATTTATTTGTAACACTTCAGCCAACTGACTGATTATCCGCTCCATAACTGTCGCGGTTCCGTTGGTGGAATCATTTTCTCATACAGAACCGCGACAGTTATGGAGCGGATTCCTTTGGTTCACTCACCTAGCTGAAATGTTACGTTTATTTAATCGACAATCGACGGTTGTATTAACCCATCATAGACAAGCTTAGACCAGTTTTCAAGACGTTCGTGGACAGCGCCGATCTCCTCCGGCGACATGTAATTCCCATGCATTTTGTCCTTTTCCCTGATATTTATCGGTTCCTCAACGTCCCACCTGAAAACGATCCCCAGATGCACGCGGCTGACCTCAACGGTGTCGTCGCATATCAATCCCAGCGGAGTAAGATCGCCCCAGCCGGGAGGATTGTCGGTATCCAGTTCCTCCGACAATTCACGTTTCATAGCCGCGTCGAGGAAAAACCCTTCGCGTTCGTCCTTATCTATCGGATTGATGTGCCCGCCGATTCCGAAGCTCATCTTGTTATGCAGGCGGACTTCTCCCTGGGTATTATGGCGGGTTACGGTCAGGTATTTCCCGTTGCGACGTACCAGAACATAGGGAATGACCTGCCTGTACGATGGGTCGGCCTCCGCTGCCGGCCTGTCGATAAAAAAGGCCCGGCTGGGCAGTTCCCTGAAAAAGTCGGGATGGATGTCAGCGATAAAACCGCGTGCAGACTGCAGCGAATGAACCCAGTCGGCCTTGATTACGAGTACTCTTTCCACCTGATTTTCCATGGCTGAATAATACCATAATTGAAAGGGATTACGTGATATTCCCCGGCAATCGCTTGACAGGTCAATAATGTAATGTTAGAGTCCTATATTGGCCTCCAAGGCATAAGGTGGTGGATTTTGCGTTGACTGAACAGAAAGATTTATTGTCTGAAGAACAGGAAACATCAGAAAAGACCGAGACCCCTGAGACATCAGTAGCCGGAGAATCTGAAGTAAAAATCGAAGTAACCGTCGAAAAAGTCGCCGACAAGGATCAGGTTGCGGTTGAAAAGCCAGTTGAGTCGGATGCGCACGATGGCGATGATTCCGATGGCGATCACAGGCGCGGCGACAGGGGAGGAGACCGCGGCGACAGACGTTACGGCGGACGAGGACGTTCACCAAGGGGCGACCGCCCGATGACAAACGAGGAAAAGCTGCGCGCGTACAAAAGGCAGTCCGAGGATCGGTTGTTGGACATCAAGCGCAGCAAGGAAAATAAGATCGGCAAGAAGCGCAAGAGATAATCGGTCGTTAGAAAAAAAGACACTGAATCCGGCGCATGGCTTGCGTCGGATTTTTTCTGTATTATATTCTGTATTATATTAAGTAGATCGATTTCGCGCCCGAGTGGTGGAATTGGTAGACACGAGGGACTTAAAATCCCTTGCCGAGTGATCGGCGTGCCGGTTCGATTCCGGCCTCGGGCACCAGGTTTTTTTATTCAGAAAAATACCCCTTTAGGAAATTCACAAGCAGCCTGAACGATTGTCCCCTGTGAGACACCTCGTTTTTCTCTTCGGTTGTTAATTCAGCCAGTGTCTTGCCGTAACCGGGATGATAAAAAACCGGATCGTAACCGAATCCGTTATGTCCTTTGGGTTTGTCGGCTATATACCCCTGGCAGAATCCCGGAAATGTCATGGTAATTCCAGTTCCAGGCTCATAGAACGCGGCAACAGACACAAACGCCGCTTCCCTTTCATCTCCCGCCGTCCCCTCAAGCTTCGAAAGCGCGAGTTTCACGCGGTCTTCATCGTTTTCGGCAACACGCGATGATAAAACCCCTGGCCAGCCGTCGAGAGAGGGGATCGTCAGACCGGCGTCCTCGGCGACAGTCGCAAGGCCGGATAAATCCCCATAATGCTTGGCCTTCTGGACAGCGTTGCCCTCGAACGTGTCCTGATCCTCGGGAGCCTCGGGCATCTGGGGTAGGGCGTCGGAATCGAGATGTAGAATTTCAACAGGCAAACGCTCGAGCAGACGTTCAATTTCCCGGACTTTACCCTTGTTTGTCGTGGCTATGAGTAATTTTTTCCGCGCTTGCATAGGGATATTTTCTCACAATTTAAACAATAAATCCTGTGGCACTGACAGCCCGAGTCCGCGAGGGATGTCAGTGCTGTAATAATATTTACGAAAGCACACACATCGCTCGCAAGCTCGCGCTGTATGTGCCACAGTTATTGATAAAAATATAGTCAGCTACTTCGACCTTGGCAGATTTACTTCCAACGCATCCATTGTCTCTCTGGCTTTGTCAAGAATCTCCTTTACGCCCTTCTGCGCCAGTTTCAGAAGGCGATCCAGTTCGTCCGACGCAAGAGCGCGGCCCTCCGCAGTCCCCTGTAACTCGACAAACTTGCCCGATCCTGTAATCGCCAGATTCATGTCAACCGACGCGAGTGCGTCCTCGCTGTAATTCATGTCGAGGACCTCGAAGTCCTGCACGATCCCGCAGCTAACGGCAGCGAGTGTGTCATTCAAGGGACTTTCAGCTATTTTCCCGTAATCGATCAGTTTCTCGATTCCCATCGCAAGGGCGATATAGGCGGCGGTTATCGACGCTGTACGTGTGCCGCCGTCCGCCTGAAGCACGTCGCAGTCGATATAAATATTTATTTCTTTGATTTTATAAAGGTCGACCACAGCACGGAGAGATCGCCCTATTATGCGCTGAATCTCGACCGTACGTCCCTGCTGATGTCCGCGCTTAGCCTCACGGTCGGTTCTGGGACGTGTGGACGCCGGTAGAAGCGCGTACTCAGCGGTCAACCAGCCCTCATTGCGATCCTTCGCGTGACGCGGCACCTGGTCGTCGTGGTCCATAGCCGCGAGAACCCATGTACGTCCCTGTTTATAAAGCACAGACGCGATCGGCTGCTCGATGTAATTAGGGATTATCTCTATCGGCCTGAGCTCGTCCAGCGCGCGTCCGTCATTTCGATATTGCATTACTAGGTCCTTTCAAATTTGAATGTAGCAAGTATACATGAATAGTCGCACGACTGAAATCGTACCGCTGATCCGGAAGTGGCTGTTGAAAAAATTGGAATCTTAACCCAGCCAATTGAAAATCCGGTCCGTGCCATGCCCAACACAGCTTCCAGCCTGTTGGGCATGCTGCTAATTAAGCCGTTTTCTGCAACATGCCCAACTTATGTCTCCGCTGACGCTCCGACATAAGTTGGGCATGGCACTGAGAATTTGGCGATTTTCAATAGCCGATCGGGAGGTCGGCGTTACAGTACCGTCCGGGACAATTTGTATTAATCCGCCCGTCAAATGTTATAATACAACCCAAATGAACCCCACAAACGAACACGACGACATCCAACTTGTCCCCGCGACCGGAATCCTCGGACACGGCATCGGCTATTCGCTCTCACCGATGCTGCACGTTGCCGCGGATAATGCATCGGGACGTATGACCGACTACAACATCTTCGACTTCCCGCCCGGCGCGATAGAGGGCTTTCTTGAGAGAGCGCTGGAATTCGGGGAGATTGTCGGTTTTAACGTGACGACGCCCTATAAAGAGATCCTGTTTTCGCGTCTCGGATCGGTCCACGCTCAGGCGCAGGAGGTCGGGGCGGTCAACACTGTAAAGGTCGAGAAAGGGACTCTTGTCGGTTACAACACAGACCGTCCGGCTTTTGCGGCATCCCTGACCGCCGCCTTGAACGAAAATAACCTCCCACACGAAAACTGGAAAGTCGTTATTATGGGCGCAGGCGGTGCCGCGCGCGCGGTTATTTATGCTATTCTCGACCAAGGCATCGCTGAGGAAATAATAATAATGAACCGCAGCGAGGACCGCAAAGTCTATCTTCTTCTCGGACTCGAGGCGCTCTGCAGGGCTCGCGGTGTGAAACTTCTTCAGCACGACTGGTTGAAATGGAGCGGATTGGATGACGGCATTTCCGAAAATCACAGAATGATGCTGATAAACGCGACATCGCTCGGGACCATGGATGCCGATGGACGGATAAAATGCGACAGCGCTGTCCCGCAACATGACCTGCTGTCCAAATTCTCGCTTGTGTTCGACCTTGTCTATTCGCCTCCCGCAACCCGACTTATCCAGGCCGCGAAAAGTGCGGGAGTATACGCTGTTGGCGGAGGGGGAATGTTGGTCGAACAAGCTGTACTGTCGAGGGCTATCTGGTTTGGGGATAAACATGTCCAATCGGAACGCGCCGCGATGGTCGCCGCCTACATGACCTGGGCATCGAAAAATTCGTTCGGCATGTCCGAAGGGGACGAGGCGTGACCCTCAGGTGGATGTCAGCCGGTGAGAGCCACGGTCCCGCGCTCGCGGGGATAATATCGGGCATCCCGGCCGGGTTGAAAATATCGATTGATCTTATTAATACGCAGCTTTCACTTCGACAGGACGGCGCTGGCAGGTCACAACGTCAGAATATCGAGTCCGACACCGTGGAAATTCTCTCCGGGTTGCGTAACGGGGTGACATTAGGAAGCCCGATTGCGCTGGTAATTGAAAACCTCGACCACATAAATTGGCACGATGCTATGCCGGTTGAGGAATCGGAGAATTTTAGCCCGAGAAAATATAAGGCAATGCCTCGTCCCGGACATGCCGACCTCGCCGGGATGCTCAAATGGGACACTGATGACGCAAGAAATGTGCTTGAACGGGCAAGCGGACGGTCAACAGCAATCACGGTCGCACTTGGATCGATCTGCAGGCAGATGCTGACGAATTTCGGAATTTATCTTGGGAGCAGGATTATCGAATACGGTCCTGAGCTTCTCGTCGATGATGGTGACAGCCCGAAAGTCCCCACAAGAGCTGATTTCAACGATCCTGCGCTTATACTCGCGCTCGGAACACTCACCGTGGAACAGATGAGGAAGATTGAGAAGGTTGTATCAGACGCGAGGGAGTCGGGCAATACACTTGGCGGAGTTGTTCAGGCTGTATCGGTACACATACCGCCAGGACTCGGGTCGTGCATGAATCCCGATGAACGTCTGGACTCCCGCATCGCCGGCGCTGTAATGGCAATTCCCGGGATCAAGGCGGTGGAGATAGGCGCCGGTATGGATCAGACCTATATCGGTGGAAAAGAAGCTCAGGACAAATTCGCGATCGCTTCAGACCCTTTTACCCGGCCATGGTATTCCCGCGAGACAAATTTCGCTGGCGGAATAGAGGGCGGAATCACCAACGGGGAACCTGTCTGTGTAAAGGCATGGATAAAGCCGTTGTCCACCGTCGATCCTCCATTCGCCAGCATTGATGTAAATTCCAAAACACCGATTACGCCGGAAAATACTGAACGCAGCGATGTCGCCGTAATAGAACCTGTCGCTGTAGTTATAAAAGCGGTACTTGCGATGGAGATCGCGCGCGCATTTCTCGAAAAATTCGGCGGCGACACAATGGACGAGGTTACCTATTCATTCGAACGGTATATGTCAAAACTGGAAAAAATCTAAATTTTAAAATTTTGTGCCGTAATCCGTGGCATGCGCGGCCCGCGCATGATCCTTAAAAAAACAAATCACACCGAACATCTTCACCCTCATCGCATAACGGAGTATAATCACCAATCCGGGGACATCCTGGATTTCGGAATCGTCACGGAGGAACCATGAAACGGCTTGTAACTGCATACACACCGACCGGGTCGGCTGTCCAGATAGTAAAACTTGAGTGCGAGTACAAAGTTTACAAGGAGCCGACCACCTTCGCCTCGGGACAGAAAGAAGGCGTCCACGCGGTTGTGCATTTCAGGGTAGTTCCGATCGAAGATGGGGGTAAACCGGGCGCCGGGTCCGACGATGTCGAGGCTGTCGAGTTTACTTTCGTAATGTACGACGTCTTCGATCGGTTCCTGACATCAATCCAGGGACTTGCGGGTCCCGGTTATTACAAAGTTTCTCCACGGAAAAAAAATTACAGCGGCAAATGGGTGTTTACGGTCGACGGGGGCTTCAGCCAGTACCACGCGCTGTGTTTTCCGTCGCAGGTGAGGTTTACAAACGGGGAAGTCTGGCGTATCGACCGCGCGGAGATAATTACCTGGCTGAATGAAACTATGACGGCATCCGGGGAGGTTGTCCAAACCGAGGATGTATTTCCCGATGGCATCTCGCGTGAGGGTTATGTCGAATAATCTCCCGGAATTTCTATTCGGATGGAAAGCAATCCGGGGGCGGAGATAAAATGACTGGAAATTTATACCTGACGGGATTTTCCGGATCCGGAAAGACATCGGTCGGAAAAGTCCTTGCTCAGCGCTTAAAAGCCGAGTTTGTCGATCTCGACCATGCTATTCCCAACCGTGCGGGTACCGACCTCGCCACATTTTTCGCGGAGGAGGGCGAGCAGGCGTTCAGGACGCTTGAACTGGATTATGTCAGCGAGCTTGCAGCCGACGTTAAAAGCGGAAAGCCGGGGAAGGTCGTTGCGCTGGGCGGTGGAACACTCATGAATCCTGCTACTCAGGAGCATGTCGAATCGTCCGGGGTGCTCGTCTGGTTGAGGGCAAAATGGTCAAGCCTTTTTGAACGGCTTCTCTGCTGCGATGATCGCCCTCTCTTACAAAAAGCCGAAAAACTTCACGAGTTCATCTCATACAACCGGCCATTTTATGAAGGCCGTCTCCCCGGGTACGCGCACTGCGACCTTGTGCTCGATGTCGACAACATGACTCCTGCCGACACCGCGACAGCGATCACCCGCATAATGGACTGCTCATGGCATCTGACGGTAAGGTTTTTCGAGCGGACACACAGTGTGCTCTGCGATTCCGGACTTCTGGCGCGAACGGGTCAAATGCTTTATCAGCTTGGGATTCTTCCAAGGGGACAGGTCTGGCTTATCACGACAGGCAATCTCGATGACGACAAACTCCCGCTCGCAAAAATCGTCAAGGAGGACCTCGAATCGACACGTCAGGAGGTGCGGGTACTGAGAATACCCGACGGCGAGGCGGCAAAGACAATAGAGCAGGTGACAAGAATTCATAACGCGATGCTCGGAGCCGGGACAACTCGCGACGATCTGGTCATAGCGCTGGGCGGAGGGACTGTCGGCGACGCTGCCGGATTCGCGGCGGCCACCTACATGCGCGGTATCGACATCGTTCACATACCCACAACCTTAGTCGGAATGATCGATGCCGCTCTCGGCGGAAAAACGGCCATTAATCATCCGAAAGGCAAGAATCTAATCGGCGCGTATCATCAACCGAAGGCAATTTTAATAGACCCTGTTGTGTTAAATACGTCCGCCGACGAATATTATCTCGCCGGACTCGCTGAGCTGGTCAAATACGGTTGTATCTCGGATATTTCGATCATCGAAGAGTGCGAAGCGAACTGGAAGGATATACTAAATAGGCCAAAATGGGAGGAGAAATGGACCCGCGACGGATGGGGCCAGCTTGAGGGCAACCCATGGTCCCTGATCCCGCTTATGAAAAAGGGATTGGCTATAAAATCCAGATTGGTCAGCGCGGATGAACGTGAGGTAACCGGTGAAAGGACGCTTCTGAATTTTGGTCACACGTTCGCGCATGCTTTCGAGGCGGCATCAGATTTCAAAATCCCGCACGGTCAGGCTGTCGCGCTTGGAATACGGGCCGCGTTCAAAATCGGGTTAAAGCGAAAAACTGTGACAGTGGAAGATGTAACTCGTATAGACAATTTGCTGGGCGATCTTGCGCCGGTCGACCTTATCGCGGGACTCGATGGTGAAAGAATTTTAGAGGCTATCAAACTGGATAAAAAGAGATCGAAAGACGGAATCAATTTCCTGCTTCCAAAGGGGCTTGGCGAGGTCGAGATTTTCACCGATGTAACGGTAGACGAAATGAAAGAAGCGTTAGTTGCATTGAGAGAACAATAACAAACAAATTCTAACGGTACCTGTATCCGCCCCTGCCGCGCTTACGGTGATTGTCGTTACCATCCGAGTCGTCGTCATCCGTATCATCATCGCTACTTTCTTCCGAGCCGGGTGTCGATGCGGATGCCTCACTCGCGGACGTTAATTCGCTCGAATTAATTTCCGATGGAACTTCCCATGAAGATCCCAAATTCGAATCCGCAAGAGCGAAAATTCCGCTGTCGAATCCCGGAATATTGACCTCCGGAAGTGGAAGCCCCGCGTAGTACGCCAGAATCCCGTCCGTCACACCCGCCATGATATTCTGCAGATATGACCTCGATAAATCCGTAAGCCTGACGACATCATCCGGGTTCGTCAAAAAAGCGGCTTCGATGTAAAGAACCGGGATGTCTGTAAGGTGCCTCAATATATATAACCCTCTATCATCCGCGACAGGACCCCGTCCCGGAATTCCCGTTTTCGCCGCGACCCCGCGGTGAACGTCCTGGTAAAGACGCATGTTGTTTTCATTGTTGTAAAGGAGCCAGAGTCCCTGCTCGGCGGTTTCGTTATCGGACGAATTATTGTGAACGCAGATGAACAGATTTGCAGTATTTTCTCTCGCGATATCGACGCGTTCCTTGAGAGTTACATAATCGTCCTTATCCCGCGTTAAAATCACGCTCGCGCCTTTTTCGCCGAGAAAATCCCTGAGCATAAATACCATTTCGAGATTCAGATCCTTCTCGTTAATTCCGTTCTGCACGGCACCCGGATCTTCGCCGCCGTGACCCGGGTCTATCACAACGACCATGCCGCTCAGGTCGCCGGACCTGAACTGTATCTGAACCGAACCGTCCGACTGGTTCTTTTCAATCGCGTATCCTGTGTTACGCGTGAGGTCGAACACAACGCGCGATATCTCCGGCTGGAATTGCGCGAACCTGATGCTGTTGACCATGCCAAGCCCGTCTATGGACTTCTCGTTCCCTGAAATATATGCGCCGGTGATGTCCAGAACAAGACGCGGGTTTTCGCCGGGGAGAATAAAATCAAAGACCGACTCGTATCCCGGTGTTTTTATATTGGCGGAAATATCGCCTTTGGGGTCCATTTCTAATGTAACATCCCAGCCCAATTCGGATAGTGCCTGGAATTCCGAGCCATCCAGCGGATTTTCCGTTTCCGGCGGGGTAGGGGGGACTGGAATCTGGGTCCTGCCGATCTCGGGTCCGAGATTTTCGGTTAAGCCGGAGGTTTCTGCGATTTCAGGAATATTAGTCGAACTGGTTTGTTGTACCGGAATTTGTCCGCTGCTGTCCGACTGTCCGAAACTGAAAATGTCCCTGTGATTATCGCCCTGATCGACGCTCGCTGTACCGGGAAATTGAATAACCGACGTGGTTTCAGAAACTCCCGCGACATTCCCGGTTTCAGGAACCTGCACATCTTCGACAATCGTACTGTCATCAACGGCAGGCGTAATGATATTGCCGGTAAGCATCCCGGATTCTCCGCGTATTCGTCCCCCGAACCTGATTGATAATACATTCCCATCAGGGAGTATCGTATGCGCGGGAGGAGTGGAGTCAACCCATTCAAGCACAACCCGCACAGTCGGTGGATCGACCGAGAACTGGCTCGCGCGAACCTCGCGGACCCTTTCCAGGCCTATCTCAGCGCCATCTACCTGTGTGTACAAGCCTGAGAGGTAAGCGTTGTTTATATCAACCACACGTCGTTCGGGGGAATCGAGCTCGAATGAAGTAAACGCACATGGTATGGATGATTTTATCTCCAACTTACCGGGCGACGCAGTGATCGATGTCACGAGCGGGAACATATCGACAATATCGCTTTCGTCATTCAGAATCACCTGTACACCAATGATATCGTAAAGGAATTCCCCGGGAACATACCATTTACCCGACTCATTAATAATTCTGTAGGCAGGATTTCGCTGCTGGCCGTTGATCGACATCAGGTTCGATTCGGGTTCAATTACAACAGTTCCGTTGATAGTTCCGCCAATCATGAGCCTGCTGCCGTCGAACAGGACCGATAAATCCATCGGGTCCGCGATGTCTTCGATCGGAATGTAGATGGCGCCGTCTCTTGTAAGATAATCGCCCTCCAGCGATGAACCGTCGAAAGTGATTCCGGACGCATTAACCTTAGTCTGGAAGGCGGCCACAATGAAGAACAGGGCGGCAGTTAGCGCAAATGATCTGAAAATCCGCTTTCTTGTCATATATCCTGCCCTCCCATTGAGGAAATCGAGTTTGAGTTATCGTCCATGCTCTTCTCCAGATTCCAATGGTTCGAGGAAACCTCGCCTGGGATATCGGCGAACCTTGAATACGATTCCATATTTTTTCCGTTCAATTTGAGGCGGACATTGCTGACTCCGCAATTGTCTTTCAGTGTCAGGTAAAGCGCTGTACGGAGCTTCAAAAGAGCGGTGCTGTCGAATGACACCATGACATCCGTGACTGAAATGTCCACTGTTGCGACTCCGTTCTCGATTATGACCTTTTCAAGCGAGCAACCCAGTGGGGATACCCTTACCGGAGGCGGGTAGGCGAGCTGCGGAGGGTCGCCAAGAATTCGCCGGACCGATTCCTCCGCTTTATCCGCCCCTGACATCACCTCAAGCCCAAGAGGTATAAAATATTTATCGGTTGAGTCCCTGTACCAAACTGTCACCCAGGTCGAATCCCCGTCCAGGGCAAGGTCGGGGACCAGATTGATGATCGCGGGGGGGCTTATAGGCTCGGACAGCTTGAATCCGGCGGGAGTCGAGTCGATCGCCTGGCTTCCCATGAGAATCCTCATACTCGAACATTCACCGGCATCGCGAACTGTCAGGCTGATAGCGTCGAGCAAAGCCCTCTGCCTGCCCGGATCGGTGAGATGGTCCCAGATCCCGGACGGCAGGTCCACGACCGCTTCGTCGCCGTGTATTGAGACTTCAGGGGGATTCAGGGAGGGATAGATACGTGCGAGGCTCGGATCCGCCGGCGGATTGGCAAGCTCTTTGAGGGCGAGCGCTGTTAGGGACATATTGCTTGGACGATCCACTCTCCTCTGCACAGGGACCAGGTAAATTACGGAGTTGTCATAGTAATAGGCGGTCACGTATTCGGGACCTTCTGCGGCCGCGCGCGCGTTCAGTCCCGGCATCACCATTAAAACCCAGCCCTCATAGATGCTGAAACAAACGGCAATGGCAATCAGGATTACAAGAACCGTGTTGATTCCGCGTCGAAACGCGTCGGCGCGCTCCTCCCGGACCCGTTTGGCCGTTTTTTGCTTCCTCGTAAGCTTTTTATCGCTGCTGTTATCCCTTCTTGCAGCCAATGCCGAAAACACCCCTGTCGGCGCGATTTTAAGTCGCGCTAAGTAACATTAATATCGTCGGTTTACAGAGAAGTTTGATTAAGGGTCTTTAACGCGGTTATTTCAGCTCCCTGACCCGTCCATCCAACAAATGACAATCGTTCGATAATGCGTGACATGAGCTTGTTAATATCGGCTGAACCGGTTATTGTTGACAAGGCCCCTTCAGGCCTAAACAGACTAAAACATGTAGGTGTTTTGGGAGGACTTCATGAGAACGATTTCGATCACAATTATTTTCCTGGCTTTAATGCTCTTTTCAGCCGGTTGTAACGAAGGAACCGGCAATCCGTTCGCCGGAAGCCAGTGGGATGTGGGCGAACATCACGTGTCATTCAGCCACGCTGTCGCCGACTGGAACACCACTGCCAACAGGCTTGACCTTAAGTTCGACCTGCTCTCGGGCGCGACCTACCCGGATGCGACAGTCCTTGTCGATTCGGTTTCGACTCTTACCGTGAATACTCCGAGGCAGTGTTCAATTACAATATCGGTCGCGCAGGGAATCACATACGAATGCGATCCAGCGGATCCCGACGCTGTCGCGGAGATTACCTTCACGCGCCTCGATCTCGGACCCCTCGGCGCGGTGACCGGCACGATTACCGGCATGGCGAAGAGCGTCGAGAATCCCGCCGACGCGCCTGTCGAAATTACCGCGTCTTTCGAAAATGTCGCGGTTGTGAATTAAGCCTATGTCGGACGGTGACAGGCACCCAGATTTCGCCTGTCGAGATATGTAGTAAAGTGAAGTGTATCATCAGGCGAAATCGGTGTGCCAGTCCCCGCTTTCGGAACCATGCGCTCACCTGTTGAAATCTGGATTAAGGAACACAGGAAGGCATTCGAGGCCGTTGACACGCTCGTAGAACTTCTCTCGCCCGATAATATTCAGACTGAATTAATCGACCCGTCAAATTCGGCTCTCAGGTCAAAGCTCAAGTCGATCCTGAGTGAAATTGTGCAGTTCGACGAGAATCACTTCAGAATCGAGGAGGAACTCCTGATTCCCGCGCTCAAGGACAACTTCGGGTCGGGAATAAAGGACGCGCTAAGCTGCATGGTGCGCGAACACGAGCAAATGCACGCGTTTGCCGAGAGAATTCACGTCGTGCTGACAGAGCTCGGTTCAGACATGCCCCTTAGCGCGCATACGGCGGGGGAAATAATGCGGATTTCGTACGGGGCGCAGTCGATAATCCGCCATCACTGCTCGAAAGAAGAACGCGACATCTATCCGCTGGTCGGGAAGCTTCCAGCGAAGGTCGTTTTCGACATCATGAACAAACTCGGCATAGAGGACTCTCTGAATATCGACCACTTAATCAGACCTCTTGGACCGAAATCTGAGAACATTTAAGATCTCAGGGGCATCGAAAGCCCGGAAAATTAAACGAAAGCGGGGACTGGCACACCGATTTCGCCTGACGATAGACTTCACTTTTCTACATATCTCGACAGGCGAAATCGGGGTGCCTGTCACCGCGGGAATGTATTTTTATTTGCCTATTCCCCGGGATTTGTGGGCGAGATCGGCTGAGCACCCGTCGGCGAGTTTGGAGCGGGACCCGTTGGCGCACCAGTGCCTGTAAATCCCGCCATTAGCCTTGTTATCGAAACAACCAGCGTTTCATCCATAAGATCCATAACATCGGCGGCTTTACTTTCGCGCATCGCGCCCAGAATAAGGCTGGATTGTTCAGGTCCGAGAATCGATAAAGCGTCGGATGCGTCCTGCGGGGTCATATTTTCGTAAATCAGCGCCACGCTATTGAGGTTTGAATTTTGAGCGAGATTGATAGTGTCCCGGAGACGCGCAATTTCATCGTCGCGCTGCTGAATCAGGCTGTCCTTATCGGCATTCTGCTGCAGCAGGTCGGAATTTGTCGCAACCTCGGCATCGTATTTACTCTTCCACTCGACCACCTGGTTCCGGAGGTTATCCTCATAGGAAATTTCCGGACTTACCTCTGTTTCTTCAGGCGCTTCTTGTTTCGGGAGAATTCTCTGCATCCAGGGCTGTTGTGCGAGAAAAGCCGGCGCAGGGAGAATCCCCTGGTTCAACGCGAACATGTAACCGCCGATGGCTACGACAATCACAATGACGACTGTCAGAATTATCATTCCGGCATTTCCACGTTCCGATCTCATCGTTCTTTCATCCCTTTTACGCGTAATCCCGCTCCTGGTATTAATTATTAATATTAATAAAAAGGGCGATTAAGTTTCACTCTTTACGTGCCTGATGATAGCGAGGTCGTCCATGGTTCGGTTTTCATCGCGGTAATAGTCCTTCAGCCACAGCTTCCACTTTCGCGCTTTATATAGCTCTATCGCTCGCTCCTCGCGACGTTTTTCAACCAGCACAGTCCTCTGCTTCTCGACCGCATCCTGAGCCTTATCGATATCCGATTCCGCGTGTACAATCGATTCCTGAACGCGGACCATGTGCTCATGCAGGTTGACAACCTCAGTCGATGTGGTTCCCGTATCCAGTTTGCGATGCTGAAGTATTCCCATCTCATTTGCGTAACCGCGCAATTTTGCGACGGCCGCTTCCGCCTCAGAAAGGACTCCAACCTCCCTGGCAAGGTTCACACGCTCCCGCTGGCTGAGCGATCGCCTGTACCTTAATAGCCGTTCCAGCCTGAAATTGAACCGTTTAACCATGTATCATCACTTTCGGACTAATCTTCGTAAGCTCCGGGAGGTAATGTCGGCGGGACTGATGCTTTCCGATTTGCCGCCGCTTTGACAGTAGCCCTTGGGGGAGTATTGACATAGACTTCAGTATTTTTCAATGAGTTGGTCTCGCCCAGAGCCTGCATAAGCTCGAAAACCGCCTGGTCCATCGTTGAGCCTTCCATCATGTCCTGCTGCAGGAACTTTCTGATGCCGTCCATACGATCGATCGCGGCATCCACCCTCGAATTTGAGCCCTTCTGATACGCGCCTATATTTATCAGGTCTTCCATTTCCTTATATGCCGCGAGATGTTCCTTCAGACGTGCCGCCAAACGGACCTGCCCATCGGGCGCAACCTGACGCATAATCCTTGAAACACTGCCCAGAATATCGATGGCGGGGTAATGTCCCCGGTCCGCAAGCTCTCTGGATAAAAGAATATGACCGTCAAGAGTCGCCCTGGAAATATCGCTTACGGGTTCGGCTATGTCGTCGCCCTCTACTAGTACCGTATAAAGCCCGGTTATGCTGCCGTTCGGGGCGCGTCCGGCACGCTCGGCAAGCTTCGGGATAATCCCGAAAACGCTTGGAGGATACCCTCGTGTCGCCGGAGGTTCGCCCGCGGCAAGCCCGACCTCGCGCCCGGCGAGAGCAAATCTTGTTAGGGAGTCCATCATGAGCAGGACATCGCGGCCTGTGTCGCGGAAATATTCCGCGATGGCCGTTGCTGTCATGGCTCCCCTCATTCGAAGAAGGGGCGGCTGGTTCGCTGTCGCTACGACAACAACGCTGCGTTTAAGACCCTCCACGCCGAGGTCGCGCTCGATAAACTCGCGGACCTCCCGTCCCCGCTCACCGATAAGCGCAATCACGTTGATGTCGGCTTCGGTATAACGGGCCATCATGCCGAGAAGAATACTCTTCCCGATACCGCTGCCCGAAAAAATCCCGACCCTCTGTCCCTTGCCAAGTGTGAGCGCTGCATCGACAGCCTTGACTCCGGTCACCATCGGTTCTGTGATCAGAGGACGCGTAACCGGGTTTGGACCCGGGCGGTCCAGAGGAATCATCGTGCCCTGCGGAAACGCGGGACCTTCATCGGCTGGATGTCCGATTCCGTTTACAACGCGCCCGATAAGAAAATCGCCCGCGTTTATTCGAAGGCCGTTCGCAATTGTCCTTACAGAGGCTCCGGGACGGACGCCTTCCAGGTTGCCGAACGGCATAAGAATAACCTTCTCGGTGTCGAATCCGATTACCTCGCACATGAGGGGCGTATTGTGAGTCCTGTCGACATGTACGATCTGTCCCTGGACAGGGTCAGGCAGACGCGCCTCAAGTCCGATACCGACAAGCCTGGATACAATTCCATTGATCTCGAGGGCAGGGGTTATCTCGAGCGTTTGATAAAAAGGGGAAAGGTCGAGATTTTGGGGGGCCCGGTCAAGAATCATCCCTTGGCTCCTGCGTCTCATTCCGCGGGTTCAATGCAATATGGCATGCCTGTTCTTTCAGGATGCTTCCAAGCTCCTCAAGAATATCGAGCAGGCGCGCATCGATACGTCCCGAATCGCTTTCAAGCCTGAGACATCCTGATTTCAGCTTCGGATCGCTTCTAAGCGACGTTTTGAACATATCGTCGGGAGCATTTATTTCGGCGATGTATGTCTGGATGACATCGATATCATCCTGGCTGGCCGTTAAAACAACCTTCGATCCCGGGCTCATGCGGCTTAAAAGCTCCTGTGCGCGCTGAGCGATCATTTCGGGACGTGTTGTCAATTCACTCACAATAACTTTTTTGGCAAGAGCGCATGCGAGGTCGATGATCCCTTCCAGATTTTTATTCAGGAAATCCGACCTGATTCCCCTCACCGTATTGATTTCACTTTCAAGCGTGGAAATTAGTTTTTGCAGTTTCGCCAGGGCTTCACGTTTTGCGGTGACGTCTCCGTCCTGCCTAGCTTTCGTTCGGATCGATTCGGCTTCGTTCCGAGCATCGGAGATCAGCTTGTCCGCTTCAGACCTAGCTTGACTGAGAATCTTGTCGGCTTTTTCGCGGGCGGAAAGCTCGATCTGCTCAAGCCTTGTCAAGTTTTCAGTCTGGGTGATTTCACGGCGGACGCGAATCAGCTTTTCAGCCTGCTCAGCGACAGGGATGCCTTTCATTACAAGAGGCTTCGGTTCTTCCGGGAGCGGGTTACTGTGTGAAGTTTTATCAGGCAATTAATTCCTCCTCGCCGGCCTTGGAGATGAAAATATCGCCCTGATCCTCAAGCTGCCTGATAATATTGACTATTCTCTGCTGTGCCCCTTCGACATCCTTCAGCCTTACGGGACCCATGAATTCCATTTCCTCCTGGAGCATGGCGGCAGCCCTTTTGGACATGTTCTTGAACACTTTTGCCGCGACCTCATCGCTCACTCCCTTAAGAGCAAACGACAGCTCCTTGGTGTCCACCTCTCTAAGGACCTGCTGAACGGAGCGGTCATCGAGGTGTGTGATGTCCTCGAACACGAACATGAGGTTTTTAACCTTCTCGGCAAGCTCCGGGTCGCGGTCTCCGAGCGCCTCAAGGATGGCTTTTTCGGTTCCGCGATCCACCTTGTTAAGTATATCGACCAGGGCGCCGACCCCTCCCGCTGAGGAAAATTCCTGCGACAGGATCGCCGACAGGTTCTTCTCCATTACGCGCTCGATCTCGCGGATAACCTCGGGGCTTGTGCGATCCAGCAACGCAAGCCGTCTTGCCACCTCCGCCTGCTTCTCGGGATCAAGTGCCTGCATCAAAACCGAGGCCTGCGACGGTGCCAGATACGCGATCACTAACGCGATTGTCTGCGGGTGCTCGTTAATGATGAAATTCGATATGGCCTGCGGATCCGTGTGCTTGACAAAATCGAAAGGGCTTACCTGCAGGAACGTGGACAGCCTTTGAACAACCTCTTCCGCGCGCGCTTCGCCCAATGCCTGCTGCAGGATTGATTTGGCGAAATCGACACCGCCCTGTGTGATAAATTTGTGCGCGACCCCGATTTCATGAAAATCCGCGTATACCGCGTCGATCAACTCGTTGTCGATCTTGCCAAGGTTCGCAAGCTCCATGGTTATGGATTCGACTTCGCTGTCGTTGAGAAACCTGTAGATTTCAGCTGCGGTCTCTTTACCGAGAGCGGCCATTAAAACTGCGGCTTTTCGTTTTCCAGCTATTTTACCGGCCATGACTTTAACAAATGCGCTAAAAACCACTGGAATGCCCAGCGATGTGCGCAATGTTATATTAATATCGATTAAATTGCAGTAAAAGTGTCGCCATTAATTGTATTTCATAAATTAGAACAGCGCCAACTTCCAACCATGGTTGCGGGATGGTATACCGCTCAAGTAAACTACAGTGGCAGGATAAGATTTTAATGTTTGGAGGGCCTATTATCGGTTACCTTTTAGGTCTCGATATCGGAAGCTCCGCCGTAAAGGCATCGGTCATCGATGCCGATTCAGGGTTGCATGTCGCGTCCTCAAAATGGCCGGATATCGGCGAATTCGATATCGATTCGCCCCGCGACGGATGGGCCGAACAGGACCCCATGATGTGGTGGGATGCGGTACTTTCGTCCGCAGGCCTTCTCAGGCGCAAATATGGAATCGATTTGAATGAAGTGAAGGCGGTCGGTATCTCGTACCAGATGCACGGCCTTGTCATTGTCGATAAAAACCATAAACCAATACGACCGTCGATCATCTGGTGCGATTCGCGCGCGGTCGAGACCGGTGAATCCATCGCTGATTCCATCGGGAGGGACAGATGCCTTTCCGACCTTCTTAACCTCCCCGGAAATTTTACCGCGTCCAAACTGGCCTGGGTCGGAATAAATGAGCCCGACAATTTCAGGCTTATTCACAAAGCCATGCTGCCGGGCGATTTCATCGCGATGATGCTGACGGGTGAAATCCGAACGACACGGTCAGGACTTTCCGAGGCCATTTTATGGGACTTTAAACAGAATGACATCGCGTACAACCTCCTTGACCAGTGTGATTTATCAGCCGGGCTTTTGCCCGACCTTGTCGATACCTTCGGTCAGCAGGGATTAGTGACCTCGCAAGCCGCGTCGGAACTGGGGCTGCATGCCGGAATCCCTGTCTCTTACAGGGCGGGAGATCAGCCGAATAACGCGCTTTCCTTGAATGTCCTGGAACCCGGCGAAATAGCCGCGACCGCGGGTACATCGGGCGTTGTATACGGCGTCACCGACAAGGCGATCCATGATCCCGAATCGCGTGTCAACACCTTCCTGCATGTTAATAATAGTCTTGAAACCCCGCGTAACGGTGTTCTGCTTTGCGTCAATGGTACAGGGATATTGAATAGGTGGTTAAGAGATAACGCTTCGATCGACCGACAGATATCCTATAATGAGATGAATCAATTAGCGTCTGAAGTTCCGGTCGGATCAGACGGGCTTGCGATTCTCCCGTACGGCAACGGAGCCGAAAGGACTCTTAACAACCGGAATATCGGGGCATCGGTGCATAATCTCGATTTTAACGCACATTCAAATGCTCATATGTTCAGGGCAGGGCAGGAAGGCATCGTGTTTGCCCTTGATTACGGTGTCGATATCATGCGCGATATGGGTATGAAGGTCGATAAAGTGCGGGCGGGATACGCGAATATGTTCCTGAGTCCCGTTTTCCAGGAGGCTTTCGCTAATACAATCGGAGTAAGTGTCGAGCTTTACAATACCGACGGCGCTCAGGGTGCCGCGCGAGGTGCCGGAATCGGGGCTGGAATTTTCAAAACGTGGCGGGACGCTTTCAACGGGCTTGAAAAAATCACCGAAATAGATCCGGACGACGCCCTTATTTCGAGTTACATCAATGCCAGGGACCGCTGGCGCGAAGTTCTCGATTCATTATTTATTATTAAATAGAATCAGGAAGTGATCTTATGTCTGAAAAAACAGCATTCCACAGTATCTGCGCATGGACATTCCACAGTGGCGCCGGGGGATTCACTCCCGGAAATATTAGACCGTCCTGGTCTGCGGATAAATTCGTTACGGTAGACAAAATCAGGCTCATTGCCGAGAAAATCAAACCACGGCTGCCGGATCATATCGATCTCGGCTTTGAAATGCACTACGACAACGAATTCAATGAGGAGAATGCCGAATCCGTCGCCCTCGCGCTAAATGAACATGGGATCTATCTTGCCATGACCACTCCCGGCGCACATCGGCGCTTCGGCTACGGCGGCATCGCGTCGCTTGATCCAAACGAAAGGAAAGCAGCGGAAGAATTCGGCGAACGGACCGTGGATCTGACGTACGGGCCGTTGAGAAAAGCCTGGCATCCCGATGCGGACATGGCTCCGGCTTTCGTAATCTGGAACGGGTCGTTCGGCTACGATCTTGCGACTGTCGGCATCCGGGAGATGTATAAAAATCTGAAGGAAAGTGTCGCGAAACTGTGCGAATATGAAGAAAAAAAGGGCGAGAAACTCTTTCTGGCAATCGAACCTAAACCGAATGAGGGACATCCGGCCATGCTCCTTCCGACAGTGTCGAGCGCGCTCCTGTTCTGGCTCCGCCTTGAGGAGGAATATGGCGTTTCGCTCTGGAAGAAGGGCATTAATAAGGAGTTCGGACATACCGAGATGATCGGGCTTGATCATGTTCTGGACACTGTCGAGGAGCTTGACAACGGCGCTGTCGTTCACATGCATATGAATTCCCAGGGATACAATGACGGGATAGTGCTGGGCGGTCCCGGGAAGTTCGATATCGACCACGGAGTCCGGATCAACGGGATGAATATTACCATCGCGAAGTTGATTAACGACGCGGGTTACAGCCGTTGGAAAGGTCACGACATGCAGCCGAGGCCTTATGATAACGAAGAACAAGCAGTAGAGCGGGTAATCCGAAGCATTTTATCGTGGGAAGCCTGTAACGCCGCGTCGATGGAACTCGACACCGAAAAACTCGTTGGATTTCTAATAGATCGGGACACCGCATCCGCTGAGGACATGATGCGCGATTCGGCGGTGAGAGCATCGGGATATTTTAAGGAGTTGTCTCATTAAATTGGTTAGAAAATGGGGACTGGCAACGACCTTGCACGAGTGATGATCTCGCAAGCCGTATAGATTTTGAACGGCAAGGTCGGTGCCTGTCCCCATTTTCAGGCACGTGGACAGGCACCGATTTTGCTCTCGAAGATTTTAGCAAAGGTGTTTGTTGGTAGCAGAGCAAAATCGTTGCCAGTCCCCGTGCTACAGACATTCACTTCACCTCATCCAGATCTTTCCCGTCGCCTTTTCTGGCCGCTATTTTTTTTCTCGCCGCTTCCTGCATTTCCGCCTGCATATTCAGAAGCTTCACGTCCGACTCACGTTTGTCGGCGTTCGCTTTCATGACCAGCATTACGAATCTTAACACGATGAGAATTACCACTACGATGAGTAACAGCTTAATTAGCTGCGCGACGCTGTCATAACTTTCCTGCACATCCTGATAAGCCTTATCCGTTACCGCCTGCACAAATATAATTTGAATTTGAGACAGCATTTCGAGTCACCACGCGGCAAGTGATGAAAACCTAATGCACAAGGTCATCGGCAAGATGGAAGAGTGTCGGGTCTATTATGGTTTTCTCGGCAACGACCTTTTCAAGCGGAGTAGTTATGATATCGCCCCTGACCTCGCCGACCATGACACCGTAATTTCCGCCCGCCAGTTCGTCCACAGCCCTCGCTCCGAGCTTGCTTCCGAGAATGATATCGTTCGCGGTCGGACTTCCGCCCCTCTGAACATAACCCAGGACTACGGTATTCGCTGTAAACCCGAGTTTTTCCTTCATCTTGTCCGACAGTTCGTTCGCGGGCATTACGCCTTCTGCAAGCACGACGATCGAATGTTTTTTACCCCTTGCAAGGCCAGACTCTATCCTGTGGCAGAGATCGTCGATATCGACCGGTATCTCCGGCACCAGGATCGCTTCCGCGCCGCCGGCTAGTCCGGATTCGAGGGCGATCCAGCCTGAATGACGTCCCATGACCTCGATGATGATTGTCCTGCCGTGGCTCGATGCGGTATCCCTGACCTTCTTGATGCTGTCCAGAACGGTATTTACCGCGGTGTCGAAGCCGATAGTGTAGTCTGTCCCGCTGCAATCGTTGTCTATGGTGCCGGGGAGCCCGACAACGGGTACACCGAGCTTACCGAGCTCAATCGCGCCTCTGAAACTGCCGTCCCCGCCAATTACGATAAGCCCGTCCATTTCAAGGAGCTCCATATTACGGGCGGCTTTCTTCTGAACTTCCGGCTTAAGGAACTCCGGTAATCTCGCGGTGCCGATTATTGTCCCGCCGCGTGTGATGATGTCGCCGACCGACCGGTTGTACATTTCGGCGGAGTCATTTTCAACCAGACCTTTAAAACCGTTGTAGAATGCGAAAATGCGGTGACCGCGATGAATGCCCAACCGCACCACCGCCCGCAAGGTCGCGTTCATCCCGGGGGCGTCGCCGCCCGATGTCAGCACTCCGATTTTTTTCATAAATATGACACCATGCCGTATACGTAATACCTTCAATAATAATGTCACCATTATAAGGAATTTTATGATTTAATGGGATTTAAAATTACCATTTAGCATGCTTGACCATGTCTCAGCGTGGTATTCTTACTGCTTTATTATTAAGCTACCCAAAAGGTGTGCATTCTTTACAGTGATGGACATGTGGCGGGGACTGGCACACCGATTTCGCCTTACCCATGACATCAATCAGTCATAAAGCTCGGCAGGCGAAATCGGGGTGCCTGTTAGAA